>Ga0307509_10000874_pt1 | contig 51968 bp, 50 predicted proteins | sample 10_EM_MG_FD_202245 | JGI IMG/M metagenome (GOLD analysis project Ga0307509, IMG submission 202245) | Populus trichocarpa ectomycorrhiza microbial communities from riparian zone in the Pacific Northwest, United States - 10_EM | ecosystem: Host-associated > Plants > Roots > Unclassified | place... | reverse complement strand
GTAGTGAATCCCTGGCTATAGTAAACCGGGCGCGCAGGAAAAACAGGTTCCCACAAATATTGCGTTGGCTATAGTGGAAAAACCCCCTATAGTGTAGTGAACGGGGAATAGTGAATATGCAGGGGTATAAAAATTAAAATGCATGCAAATTTCAATGGCTATAAGGAACAGAAAGAGTAAGGTTTATTGACTATTCCATATATGGACAAGTGGGAGTACAGTGGCATGGCCTCTCCTTGTCCCCCTCTGGCCCGGAGTCAGAGGAGGAAGAAGAGAGAAGGAAAAACAAAAGCCCGCATTCTCCTAAAATCCTTCCGCACCCTCCGGCACACAGAGCCCGCCTGTCCCCTACAGTCCAACGACACCCACAAAGAATCTAGAATCCTGCTTCTCCCCCTCCACTCCCTCCACCACGAGCCCAGACACCAATGACCCAGTCACTAAGTAATCCAAAAAGTCCACGCCTGGAGCACTCGCATGTGCATTCCACACGCAATCGAGTCTATAGTTTTTTTTCTACTCATTATCCGGTATCCATCCAGAAGGAATGTTGCCTCCAAGTTCGCCCTGAAACTGAGAGCCAGGTGACTCTGCCATCTGCAGACTCTGTGAACGGTCAGGAGGTGGGTCTAGCATAAGAGCCGAGGCAATGGGAGAAAAGTGAAGGAGTTGAGAAGGAGGTTCGGGGGTTGGTGATAGATCTGTAGTGCTTGACGGCCTTGGAATAAACTCTGAAGAAATCGTAGCCCCTTCTGGCCGTAAGGAACCAAGTCGAAGCCAATTATTAAGGTTAACTTGCTTCTTGTTCTTAACTTCATGCTCCTGAAAACCTTGGTGTATTTTCTGAAGCTGGTGGATTGCTATAGGTATCTGTAACAAGGATCCAGACACAGGAAGTGTATTGGTAGGAAACCGTTCAAGTAGGCTAACGATGCTGGTGATATGTGCCTTCGCAAGAGGGATCGAGATTGGCTCAGGTAAATCGTTTCCAGAGAAGTGATCAGTTGAGGAATCACTATCACTACCACTCCCGTGATCCCGATTTTGCAGGTTATGAATAATATCTATCGTTGATATGCTGTCTGGGCTCGCATCAATGTCTGGTACATCTTCATCATAATCTAAGAATGAGTTGGCAAGCTGCTCCACCTGCTGTCTATTACAGCTAAAGTCAAGAAGGGAGCTAATAGATATCTGAGTTGCTTGCCGAATCTTTTCCATATACTCAGTATAGGAGCCATGCAAACTGCGGTCAATGGCTTCCACAAATCCCACCTTCTGCTAGCAATGAAAAATAACACTAGTAGGCAGTTCCTCTCATGCTGCAGCTATCATATAAATGACTTGTAGCACATCTAGGTTTGGAGCAGCTGTCCCAGTTCTCTCAAAGAAGTCCACAATATGAGTAACATATCGTCGTCAGTAGCTTGCCTTTAGAGAGCGAATAATTCCAGCATCAAGCGGCTGTAACCATGCTGTAGTATTGGAAGGCAAGTAGAATAGGGTAATATGGTCTAATACAGGTGGCTTAGGACCAGTATATTTGATTGGTGGCTTTTCCGGAGGGGGGTGGGTTGGTGCATTATCAGTTATTAGAGCAATATGTCGACCTTGAGCCTTCTTATCATCATTAAGCTTTCCTAAAAACTCATACCAGATACCCGATAGCATCCAGGCCTTTTTATTCGATTTGTATACGATAGGCAAATTGTCTGGATTGATTTTTGCCTTTCGAAAGGCTACTGGAGTTTTGGATTTATTGATTAGCCAGGCTTGCCTTTTGTCAGATCCATCTGAATTGACTGTAACGAACACAGTGACTCGAGTCTTATTCTTTTTGGCTCCTCTAACTATTTCGCCTTTTCGTGCTATAGTTGAATCTGGCCGCATATTATATCTAGTAATTTATATATTAGATGTTTTCAATTTTTACCATTTATATCATACTTGTAGAAAGACTATCAGGTATTTAATACTTACTGCAAGGCTAGCTCATCGCAGTTGTATATATCCCTTGGGGCAAAATCCTTCAACTTTTCCCTTAATCCAGCCTTCATCTCCGGGATTCCATATGCCTCCGGGTCATCTACCTCAGTTTCTCCATGTGTCTTCACCCTGCCCAATCCGCACCGGTTCTTCAAACCAGCCAGCCAACCAGAGGAGAACTCAAATCCTGTATAATTTTCTCCTTCACTAACCTCCTCATCTTGTAGTGCTACTATTTCTTCCACAAACTTTCTTGCTACAACAAGAATCACGTCGTCCGTCATAATTACTCTGGCAAGTTGAGCCCGGTAAACCCACTCGCTTATGTGAGCCTCTAGGATAGGAAATTGTTGCCTTCGGGCTTTCTTCTTCCAGTTATCGCTCGCATTTAAATCAATATTTAAATGTTGGTGACGATTGTTTAATATCATTGAAAGCGTCGACTTTGAGAGTGGAGTCCCGGTTACCGGATCTACGATCATTTTTACTCTAGTAAGCATTCCATTTTCTCACATAGCCTTTCTTTAAATCATTTACTTACCTGGAAATAGCTTTGCGAACTCTTCCAATTTCATTTTCTCATTCTCCTTTGACTCCGTTCTCCTTTTACAGATTTCATACTTCTCCAGTATCGTCAAACCCCTTCTCCGCTTGCCTTGGCCCATGGCCCTACTGTTGGAACTGATGGCTTTGTTGCTTGGATTTCCCTGAATCATTGCTAAAACTCTGTATTCTCCCTTCTTCTTGATGCTCGGGTGAACAGCTGAAAAAAAAAATACCCCTCCTTTACTCTCTTTGGCCAAGACTCCTTAGTCATCTTTACTATAATGAATCCCTGGCTATAGTGAACGTGAAGGGTCCTGTTTTTGTCGTTCGTTATAGCCAGGTGGGACTGTACTCGCCAAACGCAAAAGTAATTGGAAAAGGCGCCGTTTCTGCGCGGACCGGCTCTCCCATTGCAACGCCGAAAATCTATTAGGAACTTGAAATCGAAGGGTTAGGGTTGGCGCCTTTTCCAATTACTTTTGCGTTTGGCGAGTACCAAGCTATGCCCACACCGGGAAATTTTATCGGTGTCTTGGCACTGGCAATTTCTCAAGCAGCCCTCTCGGTTACGATACACTGCGTCGGTTACTTCAGATTAGATTCATGCTGTACGGCTAGGGTACTTGTACTGTACACCACAAAACCGGCAAAAACTATCAAAACCGGTTGACGTGAGACCCCCTAAGACCTCAGCAGCAAAACGAAACCAAACCAAATGCCAAGATTAAAGCAACACAAAGAATTTCGATCGCTAATGCTCAACTTGGGAGTGGGGAAGTTCTCTCTCCCATTCACGCTCACAACTAACTAATTAACTAACAAACTAACTAACTAACTAACTAACTAAATAACTAGCTAACGGTAAAGAAAAGAGTATATATCAACAGGAGAAGTCCTCCTCCCATCCTTCCAACGAGCGCCACACATATCCATCCTCTTTCAGGTGTCCCCTTTCCACCTTTTGCGCACTTGCTAACGAGGGAAAGATGGGCACCAGAGGACCCCGTTGTCCACAGCCTCCGGCACCCCGCCATACGCATCCGGCCCTTTGCGCATCCGACTCTTTCAGAGTCGCATTCCTTCCGGTGCTGCATCGAGCCCAAGCTCGCATCCGAAGCCTGTCTGAAAAATAAAGGGATAAGCTGCGCGCGCGGTAGGTTGAGCCTGCCGAGCAGCATCAAAGACTTCCAACAAGGCGTGGCGATCCACGGAAGGATCAGGATACCTTAACTTTCTTTACTTATACACCCGCCTTGACAGTTAGTTTAGTTTTAGCCGAGTACGAGTGAAACTGGAGAAGCTACCCCCTCTACCCTTCCGGCATCGCACCCATGTTCCAAGCAAATCCTCTCACTTCACAGCTCCCTCCTGTGCTACTCATTTCCCCACTCTAATAAAACCACCCCTCTTAGCAAGGTAATAATAATAATAATAATAATAATAATAATAATAATAATAATAATAATAATAATACAATACTTGCACCACTCTTCAATTCTGGAATAACCATTGCCAGTCTATCGGTAGGTAGATATGTACAGTACTCGAGTACATAGGCACATCTTGTCTTGGCCTACAGGCCGCTTGGAACACCCTGATCGTAGGATAGGCAATAGAAAAAATCATTAGCCATGCGAATTCTCAACCTCATTCCCAGGGGTTTTCCAATGAGGTAAGGATATTTGTAATTGGCCACTCACCTATTCACCATCTACCTTGACTTCTCTTCCAGCCTTCCACCTGTGAGTTCTCAGAGCTCCCTAATGCCATCCAATAGCATATCTAATCCAAGCATTGCACAATTTAAGGAGACCCTTGGCACTCCTTTTACTCTATAGCTTGCAGCAAGAATAGCAGGAACAGGATTCAGAAGTCCCAGTATACCACGTTGCAGCAGCATGACAGTTGTGTAATTGCCTTTGTTTGATGAAATTAGTTGAGGTTTCTAATGCGACAGTATCTTATCTGATCGAGTAATAATCTAATAACTAAATAATCTTTTGTACTTTTTTTTCCTTTTTCAATAGTACTAGACTCATGACATGGGAATCTGAGCATAGAGGAGAGAAACTCTACTGTTCAAAATGTGAACGCCAAAGGCACAATCTATTCTATGTGGATAATACTACGCAAGTGCGAGGGGGGTTGTGTGGCACGCTAAGTGAGAAGGAATGTGTAGTGTGAGAGCAGATTGGTAGGAGTTCTGGTTCTTATTCTTCTAAGCGAGGTGGGCGGTAGCAACCATATTTATAGAAAAGTGCGCGCCCATATAAGCGATAGAAATATAGGGAAAACAATGTAAGAAACATAAGTGCCAACATGTTTGACCCTGAAAACCTTCCAAGTAAATCCCAAATAATGTGCGTAAATCCATGAGGGTGTGAGGAGATTATTAGAAATATCATGACCAAGAGTGGTGCATAAGAGATGCATAAACAACCGTAAAATCCTAAACACCTGATAGGAAAGCACATGTTAAATCCTAAATATAACCCTGAAATAAACAATAAAACACCATAATATAGGTCTTAGCTGTAGTAATGTAAGCGGTGGACAGGTGTAACCGAAACACAAACCAAGTAAAGAAATACACGGTAGTGTCATGAAATATACTAGGAAATATACAGAAAGTTTCAACATCTACAACTAGGGGTGAAGTTGAAGGTAGGTGCTCCCTCCCTTTGATCACCCGAAACTCCAATTACAAGTTATGGAACTTCCACTTACCAATCCGCCCCGGGGATGCTGGCACAAAGCAATCCTGGTCGATGAGGGGAGGCAACAGCAACTTTTGGCAAACCGAGCCGGTACTCGAGTACTACCCCCCTGCCGATTATCCGGCTCGTTCCCAGCTTCGCCGTTCTACCTGCTCGAGGATTGGCCACGACTCAGTCACCTGCAGTGAACCATACAACTATTAGTAAGGTTTCTACCCTCCGTGCTTACTTTCCTACATCCTGTATCTAGGAGTATAGAAAAAGAGCAGAAATATTCTTTTTCCGTTATCGGGTTATTGTTCGAACTCATGAGATATTATGGGATGAGAGGGTGCTGTGGACGGATTAAACATGAAAAGCCGTGGCATTGGAGACCTTAAGAGTAATTATAATATTTAACATGGAAAATCCTATCTGATGTATACTTTATAGTTCGTAACAAGAATGAGTTCCGGTAAAGGGGGTGGAGATGGCATGAGGAAAGCGACTGTACAAGAAATCGAAAATACGCGAACAGTTTCCTGTGCGTGAAAAATCAAGATAGGTTGATGAAAAATAAAATGGGTACAAAGGGCAAACCAACGGACAGGAAAGTGGTAGGAAGAACTAGGAGGGAAACCAACGGAAAGGAGAGAGAAATGACTAGAAGGTAATTGACAATTCTTTTCCTTCGGAAACCGGAACCTAGTTGTAGAGTAATACATGACTGAGAGCCACGATCTGGCTATTGCTGCTTTCAAACATTCTGCTCTGGCCCGATTTCCATTAGGCGCTGTCGCGAGAGGTCTCAGTAGTTTGCTAAGTTAAACAGGAATGGCGTGGGGGTGGCAAACCTTGATATGGAGGGACGAAGATAGATATTATCCAGTATTAAGCTTGGCGATCATTCAGGGTCAATGGCGCGCTGGCCGCCGGGCAGCCCCAAGAATTGTGCGTGGTCGATGTACCAATAGACGCCAAACAATTCTGTGATGGCCCTGGTGGGAGGCCCACTTGAGCGGGGTCAACCCATTATTGTCTGCAATACAGGGATCGGTATCGGCTCGTTCCAAGAGGAGCTGCATTATCAGGTGGTTCCCCTTAGCTGCGGCCAACGAAAGAGGTGTTCGACCATCGTTGTCGGCTAAATTCGGATTAACATCGGCTCGTTCCAAGAGGAGCTGCACCTTCTTCAGAAGCAGCCTCGCTTTTGTGTCCAAGGCAGCTGTGTAACCATATTTGTCGACCAAATTGTAATTACCATCCGTTCGTTGGAAGTGGTCTCCCCGAACTGGTGGACCGCAGTTTGCTACAGCCCACAAGAGAGGTGTCTGGCCATTCTTGTTGGCCAAATTGGGGTTAACATCGGCTCGTTTTAAGAGAAGCTGCAGTACTATCTGGTTCCCCCTCGCTGCGGCCAAGAGGAGTGGTGTTTGGCCATCTTTGTCGGCCAAATCAGGGGCAATATCGGTTCGTTCCAAGAGGAGCCGCATGACCCCCTGAGATCGATGTGCTGCAGCCAGCGGTGTCCGGCCATCCTTGTTGGCCAAATTGGGGTCAACATCGGCTCGTTGCAAGAGAAGCTGCACTACTTCCTGGTCCCCATTTGCTGCGGCGAAAAAGAGAGGTGTTCGGCTATCTTTGTCAGCCAAATTAAGGTCAATATCGGCTCGTTCCAAGAGGAGTCGCACTGATTCCTGACAGCGGTTTTTTGCAGCCAACAAGAGCGGTGTTTGATGATATTTATCGGCTTGATTGGGATCAACATCAGCTCTTGCCAAGAGGGACTGAGCTCTTCCTGGACCCCCCTTTGCTATGGCCCACCAGAGAGGTGGTCGGCCATCTTTGTCGACCAAGCCGGGATCAACATCCGCCGGTTCCAGGAGTAGCTGAACTACTTGCTGAGTGCCGTTGACTGTGGCCCACGAGAGTAGTGTGCGGCCATCTTTGTCAGCAAGATTAGGGTTGACATCGGATCGTTCCAACAGAAGCTGCACAACTTCCTGGCCCCCCTTTGCCATCGCAAACAAGAGCGGTGTTTGTCCACCTTCGTCGGCCAAATTGGGATCAACATCAGGGCGTTCGAAGAGCAACCGAACTACCTCCAGTCCCCACGGCTTTTCAGCAGCTAACGAGAGAGGTGTCCGACCATCATTGTCCACCAAATTGGGAGCCACATCAGCTCTTCCTAATAGAAGCTGCACAGCTCCCTGTCCCAACGGTGATTCTGCAGCCCACATGAGGGGTGTTCGGCCCTCTCTGTCAGCCAGATTGGGATCGACATCGCTTTGTTGTAAGAGGAGCTGTACGGCATCCCGCCCCCACGGTGTTTGCGCAGCCCACGAGAGAGGTGTCCGGCCATCATTATCGGCCAAATTGGGATCAACAGCTTGCTCCAGGAGGAGCTGAACTGCTCCCCGACCTAACGGCGTTTCTGCAGCAAACGACAGAGGTGTTCGGCCATCTTTACCCGCCAAATTAGGATCAACATTGGTTCGCTGTAAGAGGAGCCACACCAGTCTCCGCCCTAACGGCGTTCCTGCAGCCCACGAGAGAGGAGTTCGGCCATCCTTACTGGCCAAATTAGGATTAACATCGGCTCGTTGGAAGAGGAGCTGCATTCCTCCATATCCCAAGGGTATTTCTGCAACCAAGGAGAAAGGCGTTCGTCCATCCATATCGGGAAAATTGGGATCATCATCGGCTCGTTCCAAGAGGGGTTGAACTCCCGGACTCCCCTTTGTTATAGCCCACCAGAGAGGAGTTCTACTATCTTTGTCAGCCGAGTTGGGATCAACATCAGCTCGTTCTAACAGGAGCTGCACGGCTTCCTGAGTCCCCTTTTCCATGGCCAACAAGAGCGGCGTTCGGCCATCTTTGTCGGCCAAGTTGGGATCAAGATCAGTTCGTTCCAAGAAGAGAGGCACTGCTCCCTGACTCTTCTTTTCTATAGCCCACCAGAGTGGTGTTCGACCCTCTTCATCAGCTTGATTAGGGTTGACGTCTTTGCGCTTCAACAAATATCTCACGAATCCAACATTCCCACCGCTTGCCGCCCAAGAAAGCAGTGTTCGACCTTTACGATCAGGTATGTTGGGACCGAAACCGTCTTCCTCTAAGTGAGATATGCAAGTTTCCCCCCGCCAGTGCTCGGTGGCCCATGAAATCGGTGTCCGGCCATGGACGCTTCTAGTCCCCGGAGGGGCCCTGGATTGCTCCACTAGCGCGTCTCTTACCTCCTTATGTCCATACTGGGCAGCCCAGGAAAGTGGTGTCCGCCCTTCCTTGTCTGCCAGCCAAGGATTGGTATCGCTACGAGCGAGTAGTAACTTGATTACTATCCCATGCCCATTCCCGGAGGCCCAGGATAGTGGTGTTCTGCCATATCGTTTGTCCACTGTATTGGGATTGACCTCCTTTCGCTCGAGCAGCAACGTCACCACGTTCTCAAACCCACCTCCAGCAGCATGGGAGAGTGGTGTTCTACAATCTTGGTCTCTGGCATCGGGGTTGACGTCCTTCTCTTGCAGTAATATCTTTACAACTCCTCCATGGCCATTCCCTGCGGCGCATATGAGTGCTGTCTGGCCGTGACTATCAACCCGATCGATATACTGCTCTTTTGTCAACAACAAATTTACTATTTCCTCTTTGCCACCCACAGCTGCCCAGAGAAGTGGCGTTCGGCTATTGTTATCCACCATGAGGGAAGTGGCCTTGTCATTTCCCAGCAGGACCCGTGTTACCTGCTGGTAACCATTTCCGGCAGCCCACGAAAGGGCTGTTCGACCCTCATTGTCTTTCTCCCTCACGCTCACACCTTGTAGACCCAACAGCATTTCCACAACTCTTAGATGTCCTCTCATAGCGGCCCATATCAGTGGCGTACGGCCGGTAGGGTCCCTTGTGTTCATATCCCAATCTTTGGTCTTCCGTAATAAAGTTAAAATCTCTGTATTTCCGAGGAACGCTGCCGCGTGGAGTCCAGTGAACCCTACAGATTGAGGCCCATTTCCACCCCAAAGCCGCCCCTCTTCACTGTATATCTTTGAAAGGAGCAACCGAGCCGATACATGCTTATCGTATTCATCGAGAAGTTTGACCGCGAGTGATTTTCCGGTATCTGTGATTTCCCTTTGGGCATGAGTCCCCCAATAATGAGATGCATACTCTAGAAATGGGGTTTTCATTATGTCCTCAGAGGAGAGGGGCAATGCGTCCTTGGCGGACTTGGTGGGTCTGTGGTTGAGATAGGTCAAACACACTTCTGCCATGGTACCATGAGGGTTTGGGAAAAGGGTCGAATGTTGACGTAAATACTCGTGCAAGGTAAAGTGGATCAGGCGCACAGTGAAAGCTTCCTTGTCGAGAGTGATAAGTCCTTGGCAGCAGCTTAATATGGTGCGAATGGATGGTACATTATCGGGATCAAGATGGGTAGACCCTATCTCCACCCCCAAGGCATGGCGGAGCTCATCGACTCGCAGTGGCCGTTCAGATCGAGAGATCCACATCAGTGCTTGCATGGCGAACTTTGATTGACTACCATGCTGCTCTTGTATCCGTTCCAGAGTATTCGCGTAAGCATCCGCAAGGCCCAGGCCGCTAGTCATCTGTCTGAGCTTCTCCTTTCTCCTCCGCAGCGTCGTTTCTCGCAATATTGCAGCGATACTCAATGAAACCAGCAGAAATCTATATGTAATTAGTGCTTGATAACCAGGACTACTCGGTGCAGCTTTATCCACGTACATCTCTGATATCATTTCCGGAATTACTTTCATGATATCCCGCTTGAGTTCGCCGTCCATCTCCTCGGGAAACGTATCATCCCGCAATTTCATCTCAAGGTATCTTTGAATATCCCCATTCACCGGCTTGAATCGTATGACCTGTAGAGGTCCGCCGTGGTGTTCTCCGAGCTCAGCCAGAATATGTGGCCTCCCTGTCGCAAATAGTCGAACATTTGGTGAATCCGTGACTATAGAACGTAATGCGCGGAGGAATTCCGGCCGATACTCCATCGCACATTCGTCTAAAGCATCTATGCAGATAAATGTACGTTTGCTGGACCTGAGGGCTGCCGCTAGTAGCTTAAGGATTTCGGAAACTGAAAGACCTCGACTGTTGGAACCTCCCTTTGCCTCAAACGCATGACAAATCTCTATCGGGAGAGCTTCCAATCCACACACTAGCTGCTTGAGGAGACTGACAAGCATATGAGCTGTGACGTGCGATTTTTGGGTCTGGAAATTGCAGTAAATATAAATGACCGATATGCTGTCCCTACCAATCATGGTAGACAATCTATCAATCACCAGAGAGCTGGTATTCTTGTTAGTGATACATGCTCTCCCAGTACTTGTTTGCCCTTACCTTAGGTAGGTCTTTCCGACTCCCGGGCCCCCACAACAGAAGAGTGTAGGATTCACAAATCTATCCTCGCAATCTCGCCACTTTAAGAACTCCTCAGTTTCAAGAACCCAGTCTGCAATCCCATCGAGTCTTCTGTGGCGGACGTCCTCATGTCCTCTGTCCTGTTGACCCCCCTGCGATTCTAGCGAAGATAGCCACTCCAAAATACTCCGTTTCCTATCTGATGGTGATGATATGGTGTAGTTATTCCAAGTGTTGTTATAACTCTTGACATTTCCACAGTTGGTATGTCCGGTCCCGGCGAAGTTTCGGCTCGTGGAATCGCCCATGGTGTTTGAAATCGCTTGCGCTCGGTAAGGTCTGTACCAGGTGCGAAGGGGATGATAGAGGGTTTCTGGGGTCTAGGTGGCTGGTTTTCTAGCTAAGTCCCAAGGAAAGGCGGGGTTGCCATGTGGTAAAAGTTCGAATCATTGGATCATGCACAGCCTCGTAGAAAATTCGCTCCTCCGGAAGTCGGCGAAAGACACAGAAGTAGGTGAGCCGCTTAGCCTTGCTGAAAGAGACAAAAAAATAAAAAAGCGCCCCCATTAGGACTGGTCGCTCCAACCGCATAAATTTAGTCCCAATTATTCGGGTTTCTACACCACTGCACACCTCGTCCCCCTATAGACCTAATCATTTCCGCGCCAAGACACACCATCTGTGTGTTGTCTGGCGAATCCCCCTCTCTTGCTGAAATTGAGTCTGTCAGGCACTCGATCATTGTTCTCTAACCATCCTACGATAACTTACCAGGGTGGTAGTCGAATGGGCATCACACTTTTTGCCGTGGATCTCTCGATCAAGCAAGAGGTTTATGTCCGTATCGCCCTTTGTGAGATAATTTTATTTACCCAAGAACCAATACTATTATCCATTCAAGCACCTTCTTTTAGGTACGGGTAGGGGGTTCTGAGGCTGAAAACCTTTGGTTTTGTGTCAATGCGCTAGTGCCAGCTCCTCCTCCAGCATCGTCAAACTTCTAGTACCTCGATTCAAGGAAGAGTTAATAATTTTTAGGATACCATAATCATCTCGTAATGCAACGAATAAAGCTCCAGGAACCAAAAGGTAGCAGACCGGAAGATGAAAGTATTATTCTCTATGGTAGCACGACTAACAAGCTGCCAAAGCGCACTTGCGTCGTCCTGTGAGCGGATAAAAAATACTGGAGTAGAAGAGTATCGGCACCATGCCCCACTATTGGTTACCACACGAAACAACCCCACCCCCTCTTTAACTAGAATTTTCCTACATTTCTTCTTGCACCCGCGCTGCAATTTTGTGATCTTCTAGATGTAGAATTATACCCTCCACTCCTACATACCACGTGTTGACTAATATCGCTTTTTCGTAAGAATAGAGGCAATCCGACTTTAGCGCAGTCCTATGGTGGTAGTGAATGCGTGGTTGGCTGCCTATGAAATTGGTTCCCAAACACCGGCGGTGCGGCTTCAAAAATAACCGTGAGATCGGGAATAGAATAGTCTACGGTACTAGTATTATAATACTGGTTGGCATTTATCCAATGTGCTGTACCGGTATTGCCGGCGGATTTGAGGTTCCCGTTACCAGCACTCCACGGGAGATGACCTTGGTTTAGGGATCTTCAGGAACCTCCTCTTCAGTTTGTGCGTGGCAGGCACAATGAAAATGGATGACAATATTTTCGAAATCGCCTATATCTGTGACCCAAAAGAGACCAAATTTAAAGGAAAAATTCATCTCATAGTCTAATGATCCCGTGCTGACCAATGTAAAGCAAACAGCAGCGGGAAGATTATAAATCGTGAGGTAAAGAACATCCGCTATTATTATCATATTATCAGCTTATTTTTTGGAGCTACCCTTTCCGAAAATTTAGGACTATCTAGCTAAGGGCCTGTTCACCTATACTCGTAATGTCCCGACGTTCGTGAACATAACCGCTATTGCATACGGATAATTTCTGTAGACCGTAGTATAGAATGAAAATAAGGTTCCTTGCATACCGCCAAAATTCAGCTTTTATGCCCGGATCTTGGCATCATGCAATAGCAGTTGTGTTCACAAACGTCAGGGCATTACTCGAGTACGAGTAGACGGCCGTCGAGCAGCCCATGAGGGTGCCCACCGTTAAGCGAGACTTGACGGCTGGAGGGGAACGGGTAAGTATAGGGTGCTCACTCACCGTAAGGTGCCGCCCAGTTTGGTGGGATTTCTAAGGGCACCTCCGAGGAAATGTCAGGCTTCCACCGCCTCGCTGCAAGAATTTAGTATGGCAGAAAATTAGGTAAACATTTTGCACTGTCTATCGGAAAGTAATACGGTTCATATGCTACCGTCTACAAGTAGTTTTTGTTCGGTTAATTGTCCACGCACAATACGATAACCTACCACAGTGGGATGATAGTAGAATAGGCATCATACTTTTAACATACAGCTAGATCTCTCCGTCGACTAAGAGGGAACTCGCTTCGAGATACTATTATTCACCTAACAGCCAACGAAAGTCACGGAATTAATAACTAATATTCTCCCTTAGCATAAATGACCAACATCAAAATGCAACCGCTCGCTTCTTTGCCAGCACCCGACTCAACAAATGACTCCCAAAAACACAACAAAAAAGATTTAAACCAAAATGAATTCTGCGATCCTAATTAGTATGATACCTTGTGTACCATACGTCTGCTTTATTGAGATTTTTTGTTGTGGTAAAGGTATGTTTGGTTACTTTCGCCAAGGAAGAATATTATCTAGGCATCTTCCCTGGGGTAGGGAGCTCCAGGGCTGAAAACTTTAAAATCGCGACAAACGAAACGCCAAGCATTTAAGCGACACAGACTCCGATCGTCAACGCGCAGCTTGGAGTAGGGAAGTTCTCGCTCATATACTCACGCCCTCCCGCTAACGCTCACGCGACTCTAGTGCTCAACTAATTGACTAGCTAACAGTAATAGCAGGAGTATATATAACCCAGCAAAATCGTCCTCCTATCCTTCCATCAATCGCGATACATACTCATACTCTTCCACTCATATCCCCCTTACCCCTTCGCCGACCCCCTTGTTAACAAAAATGGAAAGACTGGCATGACAAAGAGTCCCATAGATCGTAGCCCACCTGTGTCCGATTCTTTCATGCTGTTACTTCCGGCGCTCCAGTTTTCCTCCCGGCGGACGTATCAATACAAAGCGTATATCAAAGGCCTTTGTCCGAACAATAAAAGGATAGGCTGAGAGCGATATGTTATGCACAATTTGCTGAGCATGCCGAGCAGCATCAAACGCTCCCAACAAAGACCTTTGTCTTTGGACCAAATCTCAGGGTCACGCATATTTACCGACATTGTCAAATTGCGGGAGGGGCAAGCACGATTCCTTCTAATAGCGCAATGCAACTAAGCCACGATAAAGAGTAAAGAATGGGTCAAAGACTAGAAGAGGGGATTATTAGATAATACTTTATGGTGCGGAACTAACGAGATGCCAAAGCACTTTGCGTCGCCGTATGCGTAGATATAAACTTAAAGTGTTTTGATGCAGTACCGTACTGTCGATCACGTGGATGACAATGGGGACAAGTACGCTGGAACATAGAAAACATCGTGAATGTTTGGTACCGGTATTTTGTTAGTTTAGCTTCATAGAAAAAGGGGTATTTGAGGAGGAAAAGCGGAGGAGAGAACATCATCCATCCTAAACCATCCGAAACCCCACCCCTTTCATTAATTTTCATCGTTGTTTTTCCTTGATCTTTATCTCACTTGTCCCGGACTGGGGAATCGTGATGAGTGAAGTGAATTTGCCTCCCTTCGGGAGTTTCTATTTTCCACCAAAAGAACGCCAACAGCACACAACCCCCTCCCCTATTCAAGGACGTTTTCTCCCTTTCATCCCCCGCCCGGGATAGTCTTTACTTGAGAGCCATAGTATCATAGCTTTAGATTACTGTATCGTACTGTCTGCTCTTATTCTGTTGGTCGTAAAATTATAACTCCTCTACGGGTACTACACATTGCCTGTCGGTAAACTCTAGTTTTTCTTAATCCGATTCTAGTGCTATTGTAGTAGCGGCGCGTTATGGGTTGCCTGTGGTGAGTTCTCAAATACCGATGGTGCGGCATCAGAAATACCAAGGAGCTTAAGAATAGTCCATGATACTAGCATTATAATACTAATTGGCATTTGTCCAATGTATTGGTAGAGGGATTCAAACTCACTGCCATCACCATCCTGCTCAAGATGACAAGGTTAGGGATTTTCCTCACTCTTAGAAGCTGTTTCTTCAGCCTCTCTTTGGCAAGGCAAGAAACATAGATCGCTATATTTTTAAAACGGTGAATATCAATAATCTAAAGCAGGCTAACTCCGGAGAAAAAAATCCATAGGCTAGCCAGATGCTTCTTCCCTTATTCTATGGAAAGCAAGTGCCACCAGGAGGTTTATCTCTGGCGGAGCAAAGAAAATTGGGATGTTGCCAAATAAAAGTGTCCCTAAATGGAGATGCGAAGATAAAACAACATGAGTTTTCGTACGACGCAACCATCGCAAAAAAAAGAGCCTCATGAAATTCAGAACACTCAGAAAGAGAAGAATCCAATACTATTCCAGCGAAAGAGACATTATTCTACCTTGCCTAGGCCTAGCCTTCTGGGGCTTCAAAGGGTGGAAATAGGCGGGAGTTCAATATGGCCCAGCAAGTCATTTGCAGATAGCAACACATCTCGCACCAGCAACCAACCACTTCAGACGTAATTGACTTACCCTATCTGAGCCCAATTCTAGCTCGAGTACCACATATACAAACATCAGCTCTGCTATCGCTTCAAATAACATAAACCGAAATTGGAAATATACAAGCGAATGATGGTCCTCTTAATATATCTGGTTACAATTATTACTAGATTTTGTGACCTGATATCCGAGAACCTTTACTCGAGTACGGTAGGTAAGCACCATGTATTTGCCAGTACTCCTCCAACTGTCAGGGCCGCCTCAACAGTGAGCACCACCTCCTGCTCCTGGACTGCTCTCTATAGGTAAACGAGGGGGGGGGCTAGATAGCCACATTATTTTTGTCACTGTTCCGCCAAGAAAAACACGTGGTATCTATATGCATGAGGGGGGAAACTTTTTTCATGGGTAGTGAGAATTTTCGTGGAATAATATTATTTAATTAATAAGACCATTGTATGTAGCATAGTTGCGCTTGTTATCGTAGTCTCATTGGGGTTATCATGATGCTTTAATTTTTTGCGTGCACCCGTGGACTGAGGACTTAGGGCCTGTTTACCTATAGACGGTGACGACCTTTGGGTGAGACTTGGCGGTTGGAGAGGTACGGGTAAGTGTTTACTTGCAGTAGCGGGAGGTCTAGTATTTGGAGGGATTTCTAAGGGCACCTCGGTGGAAACGGCATGCTTCAAACACCCAGCTACAAGAGTTTAGGAGGGTAGAAAATTAAGCAAACCCTTTTGCACCATACATCGGAAAGTGATACTGTTGATGCGCGACCGTCTAGTTTTGTCACCCAATTTTGAGAGCTAGACAGTTAGACAAACGAGCCCTTAATCCAGCCCCGGGTAACACATAACTCCTTTCAAACTGCCACCTGTGGGACCAAACTCTTCACCTGCAAGGAAATCTACCCCCCCCCCAAAATATTAGAACCCACCCATCAAGTCCTATCCCTATCGCAACAGATCACCCGTACAAATTTCTATGGTATGGCTGCGCTACATATCCCGGGCTTGATATGTATATCTGTGTATCTGTACCCTCCGTCCCCCTTTACAAGTTATCCGGAACAACCTTACCGAGGATACATAACCGAGAATCAGCTACAGAAACCCACAATCTCTCTATATTGTGTTACGTATTTGGTTAGTCTATTCATAATTGATCACTCGCTCACAGTTTACCTCTACTGCCTTTCCTCCCCTCTCCGGAGTTATCCCCCCTTCCACACCACTCTCCTAACACTTGACTCAGGCATTATATAGTATAATCTGGGCTCCGAATAACCCCGAATAGCTTGTGGCAGGAGAGAAAAAAAGCTAGTATTGTCGGGAGAGCTGATGTCTTCGACCAGTGGTATTTGGCCGATTGGTAGCTCTCCAAGGATCGGTAAGGGAGGGCATACCACAGCTTGCCCTGCAATTCCGTACAGCCGGAAAGCCCCGCAATCACAGGCTTGCTAAATCCTATAGTGCCCTCCGGCTATACGCTATACCACGCCGGCTGGCGGTTTGGATTTCCTGCCTTACCTAGCACCACTTCTACTCCATTACCCGTAGGGACAGCAGTATACACTGAGGTGCAAAAATAGATTATGTTATGGCAGCGCGGCGGCGGGGCAATTACTCTTGTTGGAATAGATCTGGAATAGCCGGCTAGGGTAAACAAGCGCCTCTCAAGAGTATGGTCCCAAGGATGCTGTATGTTGCGAATAACCATAGTATTGTTATATGGCGAGATGTCGCATTGCCGGATAAGGGTTTAAGAGTTACTATAAGGTACCATTGGCAAACCCACTTTAGGCATTATTTTCAAACCGATCTAAACGACATATATGCGAGTATTGTAGGCAGGGGTAACTTAGATAATTCTAATATTGAAACTCTGAGGTTATGGTTATGTCCATTGCTTGCCTTAGGGTCAACGATAAGAATAGGTTTGTGCAAAGGAGGAAGAGGAATACCGCGAGAAAAGAAGTGCACAACTTAAGAGAAATTGAAAACCGCGCGAAGTGGTCCCTAGGGGTGAAAATGTATCCATGTATAATGAAGGAAAGGGAATAGGAAGGAACAAGAAACGAAGCAAAAGGGATGATCGCTGATAGCGAAGCAACATACTATAAGGTTTTATTTCTGATTTTAGTGCCATATGAGGCACACGAGTGACATCTGATGACGGCCTGTGATGAAGCACAAGGAGGGGGAGAGCGTGATCAGCGCCTAGGGTATGCAAGCATGCCAGTGCACGAGAAGAGGAGAAAGGTATTGGCATATACCGGACAGGGTGGGCCCCTTAAATCTAGAGTGAAACTATACCATACATCGAATTAGGGGTGTAGTGTATCCAATTTGCTCAGAAAAGGCTTCACCCCCTCCGTATGATATCATAGCGAGATCTATCAATTATAGGCTAGTATAGCAAGGCTTCCCCAAGGGGTGAAGGGTTTAGAAATATCAAGTCTTTTTAATGGTGGTGAAAACCATGGGGTTGTGGAACCTTTTGCGCGGCTGTGCCGATAAAGGAGGGCTGGAACTCACATCTATAAACCACGATCGGAGAAACCAGTATATAGCATTCCTATCCCTGCCGCTTTAAGCAAAGTAGCTCGGTGTGGCCAGAGCGCTTCTGTCACGGGTTGGTAATGATTTATCTGTTGAGGGATTCCGAGTTCAGGCCAAGTCTGCACCTTCCACAGCCTTGTGAGGGCCACTACACTCGAGGGGTTTCCCTGCCTACAATGAAATTCCTTCACTTATTCGTCTACCGGGGAGCTGTGGAGTGGCTCCTTCTACCCCCTAGCCTGCCCTAACCACAGGCGTGATATTAGTTTCACAAAGTTCCACGAGCATGATTGAACCAAATGCTGTCCGGCAATGGTGATAGAGCTAGCTTTTCTCCCACTCTCTCAAATTCTATTACCTAAAGCTACAGAACCACATCAACCTATCTTCTACAATATCCTAAAGAGCAAGGAAGAGAAAAATATTCTAAGATCATTGTCGGGTTAGCAGTAATATCGATTCTTTTGATGCCACGGGCTCCCAAAACCACAACACTAACTCTCTTAAAGACAGCTAACCACTACCTCAATACCCACGCGAGTGCCATAGGAAATATGAGTTGAAATACACATGTGGTGCCCACCTCTATAGCACCGCTTACGCTATTCTGGCCTTGAATCGTTCAAGGCTAGAAATGTGAGTAACTGGATTCCGCACACAGAGGAATTCCTAAGCTGGAAGAGCGTGGGTGGCTAAGGCGGGACGCGAAAGCCGACCATATTTCGCTCGGGTAATCCGGTGGTTACTAAGACTCAGATCAGGAAAGAATGGCGACATCGTCGATGGAGGGTGCAGAGCAGGAGATTTTTTCTGAAAAGTAACAATTCTAACTCACTTCAGATATATACGAGTGATATCTCGTGATGTAAAAAGAATCCTTTTGGAGGTGTATGATTTCAACTTGGCTAGTACCGGAGGTAGTCCGTCCTAGCAGCCCCAAAAAGACGGACTATGAGCCGTAGTCTATCCGGTCCTCATCCGAAGATCGACCGGCTGGCCGGCTGGGAACAGTGCAGATGATGGTGCATGACACTGCCTGTGCGAAATTTGTGATAGGCAAGCATAATTCCAGTTTCACAAGGTGGGAGTAACTTTGTTTTGTGATCCCAAAGCATCTGATTTCATCTCGTTAATTCCGCCCCTCTTCCTATCACCCCTTATCTCACCAATTCGACTGCTATCTTCCAGTTTTGATCTCCGCATTACATCTCTTGGCAATCTGTTCACATGTCTCTTGCACAGGGCCAATCGCTCTCCATGCAGTAGTATAATAACAGCTGCTGGTTCTCTCTTTCTATCTTCAAGTTTGATATAATATAAGTCAAAGCGCATTGCACGGCTGGATTGCTGTTACGGTCTGAGGCTTGGCCTAATTTCTTTTTGGTGCCCAATTCCACAACAGTTTCCGGCTAATAATAGATTTTACTTTCTTTGTATTTGGTCTCTGTTCTACTTCTAGCTACTTTCCTTTCTCCATCTCCCACGTGAACATAGATGTACATACAGTAGATATTAATTTATCGAGAAATTATATCCGTAGTAAGGAAGAAATCCAGTGGTTAGGGCTATTAGCATCACTACGGGATATTTGAAGCTGTAATATCTAACACGGCCAAGCAGGTGAATGAGTGCTATCTCAATTCTCAATGGAATATTAACATTATGAGCAGCAGCACCCTAAACAAGGGCACCTAGTTTTACATGTATGAAGCGATTCTATTGTAATGTATGCCTTTTTACCCCCCCCCCCTCCCAAAACCAACCCCCACCCTCTCCGGAGGTGCTGCAATATTCATGCGGAAAACCCTAACCCTAACCAACCGATTAGCGAGAAAGAGGGCCTTATACCGGTGTACGACGTACGATACGGTAGTTTCTCTATTTAAAGGCATCGATAGAATCACTAGCTATAATTAATTGTACTCGTGAGATGCCCATATTAGCAATGGTAAATTATAACTGCTGTTTGTTGAAAATGGTGCCCCTCGCCATACTCTATTGATCTTTATTGTTTAGTTAGCCCCCGGGAGCGCATTTGTTTGTGGCTTCGGATATGCGTCGAGGGACCGGGCATATGGTTCCGGCTTCAGGCATAGGTTTGTTGTCGGATATGCGCCGAGTATTCGGGCATGGGTTTGTCTCCGGAGACTCACTTTGGCTTCGAGTATACGGTTCGGCCTTGGGCATTTTGTTTGGACGTTCGAACGAGTGCCGTGAATGAAGGAATGTGCGATAGTTTTGGGGTCGTGCAGTTTTCGGGCAAGCCGGGAGAAAGGCGGAAGCACTCTAAGGCCAGCGTGAAAGGGCTGGAAGCCCGGAGGCAGGAAAGTGTTTGTTTCTCCTTTTAGTTAGCCGGAAGTGCTCGCGGGGAAGGAGAGACTCGCATGGAGTAGTGTGGTGCCTCATGGATGGATATGAGGTCTATATAGATGATATATACTCCTAAGATCGCCTTTAGTTAGTTGTTAGTCGATAGAGCACCGAGCATACCGTAGAGCACTGTGGAGTTGGGCGTGAGCTTGTGGTTAGTGAGAGATTTTCCCCGCACCTGAGTGTGCGATCATTTTCGTTGTGAGTTGCTTGGCATTCGTTTCGTTTCACCGCTCGTCAAATTGGAAGTCATTAATACGGTAAGGTACGGTAGTCAACTAGCCGCAAGTTGAAGCGAACCGAACATGAAATACCGGTATTACGTATGATACAGTAATCGGGAAATTTTATCGGTGTCTTGGCACTGGCGTTTTCTCGGGCCGCCCTCATCGGTTATGATACACTGCGTCGGTTACTTCAGATTAGATTCATGCTGTAAAGGTATGGTGGGGGACATCTGTAGCCGGAACAGGCGGACATTTACTTCTACCTTGTTAACAGTAGGTTAATTTGCCAAGACTGGCTTTTTTCAAGGTTAACATCTTGGCAAATATCGATTAATAGTCATTACCAAGGAAATTAACAGTAATTAACCTACTCCGGACATTGCCCTTGCTCCTACTAAATTTTGACCCACCTTTAAACCCTAATATCTCTATGAAAACTTGAGATATTTCTATTTTCTCTCTATTAATGTGTAGAGGGCCACCTACCCTACCACCTAATAGAGCCATAATTCTCATTGGACTTGTGGTTGAAAAGCCTTTGGTGGTTGAAGATGGGCGATATTTGCTTGGCAAAGTACTCCGGCTACAGATGTCCCCCACCATACCGGTGTGGGAACGTTCGACAGTCTCCCCTTAGTTGGATGGTGTGTTTGACCGAGCCGTATCCACCCGTGTGTGTGTGATCATGACCTTCTACTAAACCGGACATTAAGTCTATGGTGAGCCGCCTTGGTGATACTGTGATTAATTGGATGAACAGGGATAGAATAAAAGGTGAAGTGCTGGACCAAATTACAATAGATAGGAGATGCTTTCTATTGGGTGGTTGTCTTAGTGGTGCCGCTCCTCCTGTACTGAGTGGAGAGAAAGGTGGCTTATATGCAGAAATCTCTGCATGCCAAGCTATATACAAAATAGGCAAGTCACGAATAGGGAAATCCTACCTGTGACTGCCAAACTATCCTATTAATAACGCCCTAGACCACAAGGGTCTCCTTCTCCTTCTGCCTTTGCCCCCGAAGGCCACCTAAACACTTATTTCCCTTGAATATACCCCTCTTATCATGCCCCGTCGTCCTCAGCACAAACCGCCGAGTGATGAGCCATGATTCGCTGTATTATCCTACTTCCTGTGCCAATTCAATCCACTCCACTCCACTGCTTCCTCCTGCGTCGGTCTCTTCCAAACCCAACACATCCTCCTGTACTCCATCGGCAGTCTTCTGCTCATACTCTAAGATGTCGACCAGCTCCACACCAGCTTCCTCCTTCTCCACTCGCCGTCGCAGGTATATCTTTAGGTCGTTCCGGTGAACGCGTTCACGCAAAGTGTTGTTATGGGCTGTCGATCATAGAGGAGAAACTTAAAATGAAGGGAAGAAAGATGTGAAGTCAAGGCGAATGGAACTTTGTCAATGCGGGGAATCGTGTCTTGCTGATTTTTCTATCTACAGAGAAGTACTGTGTTTATATGGAAAATACAGAAGCTTTTCTGTGCAGTCAATTCCTGTCACCAGGATATAGAAAAGGTCCTGACAACCTCCCGAGACGGCCAGAAGTCCCTCCCGTGATGGCACTGCATCAGTGGAATTCCGGTCTCTCGTTTTTTTTTTCCTTCTTCTTTTATCCTGCTTGCTTTGCTTTCCGATTGTCTTCGGCCATGAGTGCGCATCCTCCGCTCTACTATACAACTGGGTATAGTGATTCCCCTTTTATGCTTGATAATGAATGACAAAGGAAACTAATAATGAGTGTTTTAACTGTATAGAAAAAGGTACAAAGGAATAATGCATGAAAGCGCAGTGATCACCGGTGACTTTCAACACAAAGTACCCTTCTTCACTCGCACAAGCTCTCCAGTGTTGAGATCACGTAGCCTCCCGCTCTTTCCATGCTTTGCCAGGTCAGATAGGACATAGGGGCCTTCCCATCTCGCTTCAAGCTTGCTGCCCTTCTGCTGATCCAACAAAAACCTCCTCAAGAGCACTAAATCTCCCTCTCTTGGTGCTGTGTAGGGTGTAGGTTTTTGGTTTGCTTCCCGTCTTTCCGCTAGATTGACGATCTTTGTAGCTGCTTCCATCCGAATGTGATCTAACCGCATGAGTCATTCTAGCTGCCGCTCTGCTAGGTCATCCTCCTTCTTCTACAGGTCTTTTCCTAGACTTATACTTGAAGATATCGCTGCTAGTGCACGCTCTGTGCCAGGGCTAACCTCACCACCTATTGTCCTGGTGTTGTATCCCAACAACAGCTCTGCCGGGGAAAACCCATGAACACTGAGAACACGGGTATTGATGGCGTGAATGACCTGGTCAACAACAAGGTCCCAATCCTCCTGTTGTAGCTTCGGCCCCAATATTGTAACCTTCAGCCCATCTACAAGAAGTTTGACGTACCTTTCCGCTAGGCCTACAGACTGCGGGTGAGATTTCGGAGCAGGCAGATGTATGATGGAGAGCATTCTGAGCACTTTTGCGAACTCACCTGAGAAGAAATATTCACCATTGTCGGTATAGACAGTTCTTGGCCAGCCGAATTGTTTGACTACTTCCATCAAGAGCGAAACCGCTGACCTTCCTTAGCTATCGGGAACACCTTTACCAAAGAGAAAATGAGTAAAGTAATCGACGCCTATGATGATGTACTTCTTCCCTCTCGTGGTTTCCAGGAACTTCCCCACAAAATCAAAGCCCATCATGTCCAACAGTTGCAGGTGAACAACTGCAAGCTGGCTCACCAATGGCTTCAATGGGCCCACCATCTGACAGGTTGGACAGGTAATGCAATACCTGTTCACATCCCTCGCTCATGTTGGCCCTTAATAGCGCCTGACCATCGTTCTCAACAAAACACCTGCAGGAAAATGTCCATGGCAGTTATGCGACTGATAGAGAATTGACTCCACTTCTACCACCCGGACACAGAAAGCTTCCTTTCTGTTTCGTTCAACAAACACCAATCGCCCCTGAGGTTTTGTAGTGGAATGGCTGTGTTCCGAGATACAGGTTCCTGTAGTGCTGTCATTGCCGGCAGTCATGGTGCATAGTAGGCGATAAGGCTTAGACTTGAGCTGTACTAAACGTCGCCTATGTCTGGTTAAAGGTTCTCCATCTGCATCCCGATGATTCTCCATATCTCCAAACAGCTTGTAGTGCACAATCTCTCTATACCATTTGTCATTGAGCCACTCCTTCCACTCCTCTGTCATCTGGTCCTTCTAAACTACAAGCACCTCATTGACTTCCCCGATCACATCTCCTTTCTTACTCTCCTCATGTGCGCACCTCTGCCAACTTATTCCATCCGCTAGGACATTTTCCTTCCTGGGAACATGTATATACTCCAGATCATACGCAGACAGGCGTACTTGCGATCGCACAATCCGACTATGAGCTTCACCTTTCCGCAGCAGTTCAAGTAACGCCTTGTGATCGGTATACACCTTTGTAGGAAATGGTGAACACAAGACCAACCATTGCACTTCTTCGAGACATCGAAGAATCGCCAATGCCTCTGACTCTGTCGCAGATTAACGCGTCTCGGCCGGCAGGAAGTATTTCGATATCCACATCACTATCTTCATCTCCTTCCTTATTACTACCCTCAAGTTTGCTCCTGCTGAAAGGCCAGGTAACTGGAAAAGCACACCACCTAACGCATGCAGTGAGGCATCCGTCATCAGGGGATATTGCTTGCTGTCGTCTCCACCATACACCCCATTATTGATGATCGCTTCCTTTACCGCCTTAAATGACATCTCCTGCTCTTGTCCCCATCTTAGCCCACAGGCAACTTTTACTGGCTTCCCCCTCTTGCTGGTCTGCGTGGACCTATTCTTCTCATGCTCTGGTAGCAGACGGTAGACTATGGCTTCTTTGAGGATTCGTCCATGCTGCACAAGGCCAGGAATGAATTCACGCAAATAAATTGTCATGTAAATGAATGCATCAACCTCATTCGCATTTGTAGGCTGCGGATAGTCCCTGATTGCCCCCGTCTTATCCAAGGAAGGTCGTAGCCCACTCCCATCGCTCGAGTATCCCAGAGGATCTATTTTGTCACAGAAAAAGCCACACTTGCGCCCCTGGAGAGTGAGTTTAGCCCACACTAATCGAGGGAAATAATGGTTATGCAAGAAATCGAATTGTGACTTGAAGTCTGGGAAAGCGCCGAAATCATCATCCACAAAATATTCAAAAGCGCCTGCAGTACACCTACTCAGGCATGGCTCTGGGTGTGGCTCCGGAATCTCCCCACACACTATATCCTTCAAGCATGTGTAGGTTTGCTGTGCTCCAGCAAGACCCTGTCCCATTCTCAGATACTGCCACTGGCCGTTATGTGTAGAAAACGCTGTCCGATATGCGTATCGAGGGTACATCGCTACAGCCCAGTATCCGTTCGCCGCGTCAGCTTGAAAGTAGCAGGAAAAATGTGACTGCATCAAGTTGTTCACAACAGGCTTGATTCGCTTCATCGGATAACCTGACAGAATCGTCGCCGCATTAATAGGACAGAACACATGAACCATCCTCAACCCTCCATTCTTCATTCTTACAAACTTTGTTCTGTGTGACCACAGCGATTCCATTTGTCCAATAATACCAGCTTTCTCCATTTCCGGGATCTTTCTCTCCAACCACTCGCATTCCTCTCTGGTATAAATATTATCTCAGGCTCGTATGGGCTGTGCCTTAGGGCGTACAGGAATGCGATGCTCTACTAGATCAGTTACTGGCATCTCGTTCAACTGACGCACAAACAGATCCTTCCAAGTGTATAACAGGAGTTCTGCCTTTTGCTTCTCTTCCAATGCCAAACTCCCCCCCAGTCTATTGCCCGAGGATTTGAGCCAGGTAGTACTAACCGGCCGATATGCTGCTTGTTCACTGCAGAGCGGATGGGATGCGAAATTTCATCGTTCTGTGACTGAACACCGGTTGACGAAACCATTCGCTCACGCCGATGACTGATGGGCCGATGCTGTGTAGGAAAGGCCAAGATATGACCAAAGACCGCTGGCTCCGCGGTTTCTTCTCCAGAAAAAATGAGATCAGTCCCTCCTTCCATTTGTCTTCGATTGTACTCCTCCGGGACACCCGGTCTATCCACCTCTTTTTCAATTCTCCTATGACCATGAGACTCTTCCTCCCTATCATGCCTCTTCTCCACTACTGCTTCCCCTCTTATCACTTCACATGTATTAACCATCTGGGAATCCCATCCACTATCCTTCCAATAGCCAACCTCTCCACAAAGTCCAGTCTCTTCTCCATCAAATACCCGAATCTTATCTTCATCCATACATGAACTCTCATCAATCTCATCGCTTTCTGTAATATAATCAATACCCAAACCATCAGTAGAACTAGTATCACTATCACCACACACACTCTCACTCTATTTCCCCATATTCAAGTCTTCAAGATTTGACAAACATAAACTATTCCCAACATGTATCGTCTCTTTGACATCAGACAATCGACTCGAAACATTACCTGGTGAACTTGGTTTTCCGACTTACCTGACAACTCATCCTCTTCGTCCTCTTCCTCATACTTAATCTGCTCCTTTGCCTGTCTCTTTATCAACTCAATCAAATCTTCAAAGAAACGGTTCCCTCCTGATTGCTGCCACTCCAAGTCCTCTTCTACTTCTGTGGACATCTCGCGCTGATCAGCATTTCTGTCTCTCATCACTATCGGAACACGAGAGCGATGTTTCTGAGGGTTTATTTGTGCGCTCCGGTCCCTACGAATTCTAACTCTGGTCCCTTGATGATGCATAATGTAGTAGTGACCACTTGCGTAGTCCCCTTTTGCTTTCACAGCTTGCAGCCGACGTTCACTCAGAAGAAGAAGATATGTCGGTTTATATTCTTCTGTCAAGGCTTAGATGCGTAAATCAAACCAGACACCCGCAATCGTAATGCGTACATCTGCCCAATAGGCAATGCCGTCAAGTGCGTTCGTCACTGTCCGGATAACCATCCCTCCGGCTCGGGGCAATTTTACTCCTATGACACGCAGAAAGTGAATAGGCATCAGGTTTACTACAGAGCCAGCATCGACTAAGATCCTGGAGATACGATAACTTCCTTCACCAGTGCGAACTATGCCCTTGATGTAGCAATTAGCAACATCTCCCAAGTCACGATCCGTAGCCACAGCTAAGGCTTCCTCCTCGACTTCTTCAATTGTAACCTGTTTGCCTTTTGCCTTTCCTCTTGCCGTTCCATTATTCAGGCCCTTCGTTCGTTCCTGCACCAAGAGATGACAGATTTACCTCTTTACCGATGGTGCTAAATTGAAGAAAGAACCCCAATTGAGGCCGGTAAATGGAGCTTCCTGAAATGCGCCGAGAAAATCAAACTTATCACGGCCCACCATCATACGGATCGGTCTGCATGGAGCCTTCGACACTGCCTGTCTAATCTTCCTTGCTTCCGGCGAGATTTCGGCAACATGATCTGCCTCCTCATGCCTGCAGCGTTGGGTGGCTGGACCTGCCTCTCCGTCAAACTCAGATGAAAGCTCACTAAAACGGCGTGCCTTTTCCCCTGCCATTACTGGTACTGCTTCTTCCTCTTCCTCTGCCTCTTCCATGCCACCTAACTCATCACAATCATCTCCATCAACCTCTCCAGTCTTGCAAAGAAACTCAGTCAAGTCTGCCGGGTCCTCTATAGCTGTCGCTGTCACTTCCCGAACCTTCATTCCCTCAAGGGCAGACGACCTAGCAGCAATCTCAACCACGTTTACCGGCTTCTTACGAGCTTGTGCCGAGGAGTCAAGTGGCCTGGCGAGGGTATCTGGGTGCTCTGGTCCAAGCGTCACCATCCTAGGAATCAAACTACGGAGTAGTGGGCACTGGGGGCACATATGTCCTTCTTCCAAGCAATAATAGCAACGGCGGGGATAGGGCTGGTAATACAATGCTCCATTGGGGCCAACAATAGGTTCCAACTAGGGTGTATTCCCGTAAGCACTGGAAGATGGGTAGGTACGCGATGGCAGAGTACTGGGCTGGGAAATGCGTGAACCTTGTTGCCGTTGCCTCGTAAAGTTGTCAAAATATGAATGAGTGGGGGGGCCTATGCGTTCGGTTCCCTGATGGCCCTCCTTATGAGATGCAGGATACCCTCCCCTTCGTTCCTGATAGTAGTCCACTGGCAGCAACATCTCGCCGTATCCATCAGAGTACTCTGTTTGACAAGCATTAGGGTGACTAGTGTCTCGCTGCTCGTAAGGGTACCTTCAATAGCACTGACCAACGGTATATGTATCTAATGGCATGACATCTTCCTCAGTGCGTCCAGCTACCACTCCAGTACCGGGAGCAATAATTGCTTTCTGCATCTGCTTAAGATCTCGTATCATTCCACGCAACTCACTTATTTCTCCTCCAGCTTCTCCCTCATTCCCATGACTGTTGTGGCTCTTCCTCTCCTTACTCTTTGTCCTCTTGTTCTTTCTCCCCCTCACTCCCTTCGCCATCGCCATTTTGCCTGCCTTCCTCTTATGCCTGCTATGACCATAATAATTACCATCGTCATCAGACCAGGAATCAGTGTGTAACAACCCTACGATACGTAGCTACAATCAGTATCACCTTAGTCCAAATGGTATACCAAGTGGTAACCAGAGGTGGTATGGTCTCGTATACTTAGTATATACATAGCTAGTAAACTTAGGATAAGGCCTAGGGAATAGTTGAGTAGCCTTGAGGTACTCTATTAGGCAGGGTAACCTTTCGGGAAAACATTCGCATAAGATCAAGAGAATTATGGGGATGTTACATGGATCTCTGAGATGACTTCTGTAGTCGACTGGAGGACTTCCTGAGCGGTTAAAGGCATAAGAGGGCAAAGTTACCCTACCTTGGGAATTTGGTTATTATGCCCATGGGTCCCAGTTACCCTACTGAGGAACCCAAGTTACCCTACCTTCACCGGCAAAGTCATCCTAGAACTTAGAGGTCGATTGCCGCACATTCTATGGGCTCTTAGATGTTGTTGGACGTACACGCATCTGCGCGGGGAAGCCCCACACCTGTGTAAGGGTGGCCCGAACATTCTATTGAACATGGGCGGGTTTTGCTAACACCCCCCTCTGGCCCCAGCGTTGGGACGGCGGGTCATAGGCAGACGGCTGTGTAGTTGCTCGTTTGCTAGTTAAATGAGGTCATTGGGGCAGCTGCCGTAACACTGTATAACTTGTCGCCGTCCATCCGACTGAATGTTGTTCGCAGGATATATCAGGGGAGTATAGGTAACCACCAAAATAGGGGTTATCCATATATGGTCTCTCGGGCATCTAGGAGTCTATTCTAGCGTACGGGTTGTAGGGTAGTCTTCCTAGTGGCACTCAGGTAGTCTTAGAAGGCCAGGGTACTTTCGAGACAAATACCTCAGTAACCAGCACGGACTTTCTCCCCTTGATTTGTAGCATTACTATGGGTTGTTATTGGACTCTAGAGGTATGAGTCTTATCACGGTAGATGTAACCAGTACAGGTTACTGGTTTAGGTATGTATTTGTTTTATGTATTTGTTTTAGGATACGAGTTCAGGAGACTTGTATACCTTGTTAGTTTGTTTTATGTTTTGTTTTAGAATACGAGCTCAGGAGACTCGTAAGCCTTGTTATTTGATACTTGTATTGTTTTAGGATACGAACTCCGGAAGTTTGTAAGCCTTGTTTATTGTTGGATTGTTTATGGGTTAGGTATCGTTTGATTCCTTAGGATTTGGATATGATTGATGCGAGATGCATTATCGCAAGCGTATTTAAAGACCTGTATCTCTCCGGACTTAGAGAGATCAGACTTCGACAGACAGAGTTTTCAATATACTTGGTTGAACAGTTATCTTCTATTCAGTTCGATTCGAGAATCTTTGAGCTTCGCACAGGCCTACAGTACTTGGCTTTCTCTTAGTAGTTTCGATAAAAGTAATAGAGTCTATTCAATTACTTGTTGGCGTCTCCGGTACTTGAACTCGTTTATACCACCGGTTTGGTTAGAGTCTATACCGATATCCCTTTGCAAGACCGCTACCCCACGGGAAGCAGTTACAGTAGAGTATGTCCCGAGAGGATGGCTATGGGTAGCGCCCACTTAGCCAACCATCGGCTACATCTCACCGGGGAAGCTTGCATGTCAATTTATCACATTGGATAGTCGCGTAGATTAAATGACGGACTGCATAGATTATATAGAGGAAACTGCCACTGGGCCAGTGAGTCCACCACCTAGGTATTGACTCCGGTTGTTGTCATAACAGCTAGCCACTGGTATGACTTCGATAGGAAGAGTTTTTCCACCTGCTGTTGTATTGGAGAGGCATTGCAGAAACTCATATTCTATTGACGGAGTTAAGTGTACCCGAGTTGGTCCGACACTTCCGGCAGGATAAATCCTGATGGAGGGTAGACCTCGGACAAACCCTGAGTAGGCCAGGGTGCTCGCACAAGGTCGGAAGTAGTGGTGAATGTCAAAGGCTTTCATCTGAATATCTACTTAAGTTTAAGCGTTTGGCATTCTACTTCGACAACCAACTTTTCCTCGAGAGAACTTAATTAAGTGAAGCTTCGAGCTTAACTATATTAAGTTTTACCATTAATTCTTTTGAATTATTTTACCTTATCTTTATCTTCTACTGTGAGTGTTTGGTGCGGTCGCAACCTTAGAGTTCACCTCTGTACAGGGTGCCCCCGTTACACTGATGAGTCACTGCGCAACATACTGTAAACTAATCGTAAAACATAAAACAAGTCAGGTGCGCAAGCGCGCCACCTGTGTGAAACTCGTGACTCATAATATGAGTCACGCGTGAAAGTCATTACATCATTATAACTCACAATCGTGAGTCATAGAAACATCAACCAATCATAACATAACAATAACATGCAAGTGCCAGTCATGTGAGAACTATTAGTCAACTGACTACATAGCGTGAAACATAAACATACCTTATGACTAATAACTATTAGTCATGTCAAATCTGCCTTGCTTAGTCACGATTTGTGACAACTTATCTAATGCACATTCAGAACCCCAATCGTTTCTAGATTAAGTATCACACCACATCTTAGGTTCACACTAGCATGCGGCTGCCGCCCTTAGTGAAAACGACGAAATCAAACAAAGGAATCATGAAGAATTGTACAATTTGTTGTGGCTAGTCCGGATAATGAAATAAATGTGTATCCGAAAACGTGATTACTACTATTCCTGGTGACATTTTGAATGAGAGTATTTAGTTATATTTGAAAGGTATCCGCAAAAATATTGACATTCCGCGGCCTGCTGCATTCTGGATAATTGACTTCCATTGCGCTGGCTTAGAGACAAAATCAATAAAGTGAACACAAACTCACTAATAATGAGTATTAAAAATGAGAGCGATGCATGGTGCAGGTTTGCTATTTTGGAGGTGTTAGATACCACAAGACTTTGAAATGATTATTATCCTCCACGAGGTGGCCAATGTAGTGTAGATACCTACCCTTAAGTCAATTAATAATTACAGTGCAAGCTGAACGATACTTTCTTAACAAAGGCATCTTATCATTCCATCTCACACCTCCTTGCGGTAAGAATTTAGTTTTCGGAATTATAGTTTTATTTCCGTCACGACCTGTCCTTGAATGGCAGGAATTCCCCACCTTTCCTACTGTCCTGCACCTCTGTATGATAAAACGCAGTGGCGTGCTTCATATATTCAGTCTTGCCTCCCGCATCCAGGTATAAGATTGTTGGGAAGGCGCATAGGGCTTCTGGATAAATAAGATATCTGCATGATTCTACATTGGCTGAGATGGTAGAGGATCATGATATATTAGCGTAGTATTTTTCTTTATAGTTTATTATTAATTTGCTCTAAATTTTAGGATAAGATCCGAGGATATATATCTCGTCGCCGATTTTTAGCTAGGAGAGAAGAGTGTTGTCCGTCAAATTTCCTTCCACATTTGGCTGTTCTTTGGGAATCTTGTGATTTTATTTTCACACTTCCGGTGCGTCTAGGCTAGTTTGGTATCATAGGTCCTATGGTTATATAAACGAGGGATCTGATGACACCTCCGATGCGGTTGAAAAGACATGCTTTCCTCAATAACACTACCAACTCAGGCTACCTGATGATATTTCTTCTCTTTCCCTTCCAAATGGTTCCTTTTGCCTTCATTCATGTGGTGTGATGCCCGACATGCGAAAATCTGAGATTTGACAAACAAGCGACATCCTGGGATGGTCCAGCAAGAAGCACACACAAGGCGCAAATAGAATCAAACAGGCTAGGGTGTGCGAACATACCACTGCACACGGGTACGAGAAAGAACTAGGCGTATACCAGGCATGGTGCTCTATTTAAGCCTGGAGGCTATCATACTATATAGGGAATTAGGTCAGGTGTGTTGCCGGCTTGTTAAGAGAAGGTTGCACGCCTCGGGGTGGGACTTGGATCGATTGATTGTAGACCGGTATAGTGAGATGACTGCTAGGATGGAAGGATTTGCAAATATCAACTCTCTTAGGGGGTGGTGAAAACCGTGGCCTGTGCAGTGATTTGGGCGGAGGTGTCGAAAAGGGTCAGAAGGGCTGAACCGACATCCATAAAGGCCAATAGGAGAAACTTGTAAGTGCCTCGCCTATCCTTGCGATCTCATGGAAGGTAAATAACTTTATGCTACTAAAGCATTTCAATCTCGAGTTGATGATTTTTATTAGTTTGAGAAAGTTAGAGTCCCCGCGAAGGCGGCCTATTCCGCCACCCTCTGAGAGCGATCTTAGAGGGGTTTTCACGCTCACAATGGAACTCGGGCGCTTATTCGGTTAACTGGGAGCCATAGGGTGGCTGTTCCTCTCAGATACCCTGCCATAGCCACAAGAGTGGTATGGGTTTCACAAAGCTCAAGAAGCATGATTGGACCAAGGGTTCATCGCCTGGGCTGGTCGACCCCGCTTTTCTCCCCTCCTCTGGAACTCTATCATCTAACACTACCGTATCATATCATACCTCATCAACCTATCTTCTACAACTACAACATCCTAAAGAGCGAGGAACCGAAAAATGTCTCAATATCAGGGTAACGCTTCCTGGAATACAGATTCTTTTAATACCACCGGCTCCCTAAACCACAGTAGTAACTTTCTTAATAACAACAACCACTCTTTCAATACCAACATTACTGTCACAGATGACAGGGCTGAAATCCTGACATGGCTATCACCTCTCGAGCCCCGCTTACGACATTCTGACCTCGAATCGCGCCGGGTTGAAAACGTGGGTGACTGGCTCCTTCAGACAGAGGAATTTCGGAACTGGAAGAGCCGTGATGGTCAAGCTGAGTCGCAAAAGGCCACCATATTTTGCTCGGGCAATCCAGGAGTTGGTAAGACCTACATAAGGTAAGAGGGGCGACATCGGAGAGAGTGTGTGTTCAACGTTAGAGATTTTCTCTGACATGTTACAATTCTAGTTCACTTGTAATAGATACTTTGTGCGATGAGGCCGGTGAGGCTGGAGAGGATATATCGGTGGCGTGTTTCTATTTCGACTTCGCGGCCCAAAAGGAACAGTCTGCGGGGAATATGTTGGGTGCTTTGCTGAAGCAGGTTGTCGGCAGTTTTAACCAGATCCCCAAAGAAGTGATGGATGCGTTTAAGAAGCACAAGAAAGTCATCGGCGGTCGGACATTGAAACTCCAAGAGATTGTGGAGTTGTTGGGGAGCCTTTCGTCTATGCGCTCCACGTTTTTGTGTCTGGATGCCCTGGACGAATGTGCTGCTCCACATCGAGCCGGGATCCTCATTGCACTCAAGGAAATCACCAGAATGTCCTCAGCCACTCGGGTGTTCTTAACTGGGAGACCGCATGTCGAGGGTGAAGTGAGAAAGCATCTACCTGCGGGAGTCACACTTGTGTCGATAAGCCCACGAAAGGGTGATATTGTGCGGTACATCCACGCGAAACTTGTAGAAGACACAACCTCAGAAGAGATGGATGAAGGGTTGGAGATGGAAATTGTAAAGAAGATTCCTGAAACTGTCGCTGAGATGTGAGTGTGATCGGCTAAATGAGGGCTCTTACCAAGGCTCTCGGCTGACAAATATATATCCAGATTTCTATTGGTCTCTCTAAATCTCGATGCCATCTTACAGGAGACCACCATTCATCGCCGGCGAGAAAGGCTCCAGGTAATGACGGATGGGCTGGGCCTCAAAGATGCCTACGGCGCAACCTTGGGTCGGATCAAGGCACTCGGGGGTCAGAAATCTCGGCTCGGAATGGCAGTTTTGATGTGGATATGTCATTCAGAGCGCCCGCTGGGAGTGGAGGAGCTACGTCAGGCCTTAGCCGTAGAAATAGGATCGGCAGATCACAATGCTAACAATGCTCCCTCAACGACGACAATACTCAGCTGTTGTCAAGGGCTTGTTATGGTGGATAAGGAGGGATTAACCATTCGACTGATCCATTATACGCTCCATGAGTACCTGACATGCCAGAGTGACCTTTTCCGGAACCCTCACGCGACAATTGCGGAGACATGTTTGACATATCTAAATTCGCAGCAGGTTATGGCCCTCTCGGGCTCCTACGTTCACCAGGTTCAACGCCCACCCTTCTTGGAATATTCATCTTTATACTGGGGAGCCCACATGAAAAAGGAACTCTCGGATGGTGGGAAAACGCTTGCACTGAAACTACTTAGTCGCTACGAATGCCATATATCAATCGGGCTACTCTTGGAACACACAATTGGCTCGTATCATATGGACCCAATCGTGAACTTTTACAAGTTCACCGGGCTACACTTTGCCTCCATATTTGGACTTGCTGATATTGCCGAGGATTTGACAAAGATGGATGGTATCGATGTAAACGGCATAGATGAAGCTGGCGCTAGTCCGCTCGTATGGGCTGCCGAGAAAGGCCATGAGGCAGTGGTGAAGCTGTTACTAGAACGGAAAGACGTCAACCCCGATAGGCCAGACAAATGGGACCGATCACCAATCTCGTGGGCTGCCGAGAATGGACATGAGGCAGTGGTGAAGCTGTTACTAGAACGGAAAGACGTCAACCCCGATAGGCCAGACGATAACGGCCAAACACCTATCTCGTGGGCTGCCGAGAGTGGGTATGAGGCAGTGGTGAAGCTGTTACTAGAACAGAAAGACGTCAACCCTGATAGGCCAGATGATGGAGGCCGAACACCTATTTCGTGGGCTGCCCAGAATGGACATGAGGCAGTGGTGAAACTCTTACTAGAACGGAAAGGCGTCAACCCTGATAGGCCAGACCATAATGGCCAAACACCTATCTCGTGGGCTGCCGAGAATGGACATGAGGCAGTGGTGAAGCTGTTACTAGAACGGAAAGACGTCAACCCCGATAGGCCAGACAAATGGGACCGATCACCAATCTCGTGGGCTGCCAGGTATGGACATGAGGCAGTGGTGAAGCTGTTACTAGAACGGAAAGACGTCAACCCTGATAGGCCAGATGATGGAGGCCGAACACCTATTTCGTGGGCTGCCCAGAATGGACATGAGGCAGTGGTGAAACTCTTACTAGAACGGAAAGACGTCAACCCCGATAGGCCAGCCGATAACGGCCAAACACCTATCTCGCGGGCTACCGAGAATGGACATGAGGCAGTGGTGAAGCTGTTACTAGAACGGAAAGACGTCAACCCCGATAGGCCAGACCATAATGGCCAAACACCTATCTCGTGGGCTGCCGAGAATGGACATGAGGCAGTGGTGAAGCTGTTACTAGAACGGAAAGACGTCAACCCCGATAGGCCAGACAAATGCGACCGATCACCAATCTCGTGGGCTGCCGAGAATGGACATGAGGCAGTGGTGAAGCTGTTACTAGAACTGAAAGACGTCAACCCCGATAGGCCAGACAAATGGGACCGATCACCAATCTCGTGGGCTGCCAGGTATGGACAGGAGGCAGTGGTGAAGCTGTTACTAGAACGGAAAGACGTCAACCCCGATAGGCCAGACCATAATGGCCAAACACCTATCTCGTGGGCTGCCGAGAATGGATATAAAGAGGTGGTGAAGCTGTTACAGTCAGAGAAAGACACCAACCCTGCTACGTCTGCCATATGAGGCCCACCGCATTCTCTTATGCTATTACAATGAGTTGTCAGGGTGTAACAAAGTTAATAGGAGATTTCCATGGACTGCCCTCCCACAGCCGATCGATCACGAAGCTATAATATACCACTTCTCCCCTACCCCGGATCACAAAATTTCCAGCCGTCCCTGTAGCACCAAGAACATCTCTCTTCTTACGGTCTTACCACCTTCTTTGGCTCACGTTCAGCCCCCAAACATCCGCAGCCCTCTCGCCCACTCCCCCCTTCCGCCCTTTTCTATCATGATAGCCCTCCAACTCCAATCTTGCGTGGGTGATCTTTCGCACCATGTCCCCTAAGAATCTATTCACATCTTTCTTCCTTCCTTTAACACCTACCCTGTTGTGGACAAATGACCCTTGCTTCCCTCCTTCTACTTTCGGGCCCGATATACTGTAAGTCGAAGTGGAGTATTGCATCCCAGGGTTGTGGTTGCAGCATGAAATTTAGGCCCGCTTTTTTCTAACATCTAATTCCACCTCGTTTTTTAGTTTTTCAAATAAAATTTCCTGTGTATTTTATCTTTGTTCATTGTTATTTTGTCTTTCCCCTTCTCGTTCCTCCCATGAATATAGATGTATCCTAGATCTTAAGTTATTTAGAGACTTATGTTTATGGTCTGGCAAGTCTATGGCCGCGGATTTTGCAGTGCTCGCGATAAAGAATCTTTCAACCGGTGATGCCCAACCCAGGTTTAGTTTCTAAATTATAATGAATAACCATCTAGGACCCTCATCAACAGTATACGTAGTGGGGGTATGGTACCGGTAGGTCGTTACACACGAAGGAAAATGTCCATAAAAATAGTCAATTTCCACTACCAGTAGCTCGTTCCCTCCCGCGAGCCGGCGGCACGGCCGCTTCCGTGGTGAACAGTATAAAGCAAACCCTAACCCTCCACAAACCGAGAGTGAGAAAGAGAGCAGTTTTCGGCACAGTCCCGCCATTTTGACGGCATGAGCGCAATACCAATATATGATTAGTATCCCCAATGAGATCACTGTTGTAGTGTAAATATCCCCCCTCAAACTAGTCGACCGTTGCAGCTCAACCAGAACCTATTTCTGCCGATGAAAGCATCTTATCATACTAGAATATACCTCGGGATAAGAGTTAGCTTTTCGCAATTAGCTTTCATCACACTTAACTATTTGTACTCAAATAGTAGGGATTTTCTCCACTCTTTTATAGTGGACACATTGATAAAGCAAGATTCTGTGTATCACGAGACACTCTCTGTGGATCCATATCTTATCAATTACGGTAAAGATTTTGCAATTGCAACCGGGAAGTCCAGGGTTAGCTATAGAAACGCCATAAACTAGGTAAACCAGGTATTCTGCAGAGCCAAGTCTGGCCGGTGATGACTCCCAAACAAGACGGAGTAAAGCAATTGGGATAGTTGAGCTCCCTTCTTTTTTAAGAGAGAGACCGTGTATCATGATGTATGAGCTTAGCTTGGTCATTGGAGCTCATTAAGCTTCCTTGAGCTTTGGGAGCTGATCTGGGAATATATATCCCCTCACTTGTGATTAGCTAGGAACGAATCGGGTGTGTCCGTCAACTCGGCTTTCACTCTGGAGCCTATTGTGATCGCACTTGCACATTTGTTCATTAGGGCCTGCAGGAGGCTCCAGCAGAGGAGCCAGAGAGAAAGGATGTTACTTTCAATCTATCATACATATGGAAATCTTGTTGTACGGCACAAATCGTCTAAAAGCTGAACTAGGATTGACACGGAATATATGGCAACTCCACCAAATTGCTGCAGCTTACTTACCACTATCAGAGTCTATACTCGAGTATGTTGACATTGGCAGCAGACATGGAGCGCAACGTCGTCATTACTGGTAACGATTGAGTGTATTATACAAGTTCAATTTTTGCAATTGCCTATTCTGCTTTCCCCCGACGATCTATCGCTCTGCTGGATGTATTTGTCTTCCCATCTGCGAAGAACGACCAATAAGGCCCTTTAGGCGTTCATCTGTCCCGCATTCCTTCAGAGCGCTCTCCTTCCACTGACACCAACTTTCCACCACCCCAAACGCTTTCAATATTGCAGTTGCTAACGGCAGGACGTGCGTCCATTCTGGCTCTAAGGCCAGACCCCAAAAATATCTTCTGACTTTTTCATGAGCCATATTACTGGCCAGATCAGATAAGCCTCTTCTCCTCAGCATATCAGCCAGTAAAAGATCGTTGTGGCTGAGTGAGAATTTCCCATTGCACGAGGCGTTCATATCTGCTGTCACAAGCGACGGCCCAAAAGCTTCGTGTCGGGGTACAATACGGGCCATTTGCCAGTCAATAATGCCGGTGATGTTCAGTTGCTCGTCGACGAGTATGTGGTCATCTTTGTCGTCGACATGCTTCAAGTAGAATCTCTCTGTTGGGTTTTCCTCATGCGAGACCAATTGGGTCACGTTATCCTTCAAAAAACGGTACACTAGATAAGCATTGATAGGATATTCAGTATAGAGCTGGCCATCCGCGATGAGCTCCAAGTACTGCTCAGCGAAAGCAGCATAATAGGCGGTAGATGTAGCAAATGGACCTGTGGGAGTAAGGACAAGAAACCTGTCGCTCGCCACGGCTGATACCTTGATTTCAGATGATTGTAAGCACAGCGAACCAGCCTTAGAAAAAGGGTGTTTTCCCAACTCAATCAGAATATCCGCAAGACCGCTCCAGATCTTTCCCTTTTCACTCTCAGTCGCTTTGCCGCCGGACACACCTTGGCCCATCCATGGTGTCCCTCGTAGTTCTTCCATGAGGATGAAGCTGACGCCAGTACCATGGTCTGTTCCAGTGCCGCATATACCGTAACTGAATGCTCGAGGTGCCGGTACCGCGGTGTTTTCAAGAAACTTTAGGGTTGCATATTCGCTGAGCACAAGGTACTCGACTAGCGAAGGAGGAAGGCCAACAGCGAAGCTGGCAACACGTGGAACTCGAAGTAACCATGAAGGAGAGCCATCGTGAAAACGAATGCGGGCGTGGTAGTTGGCGCTCCCCATAAGAGCGCCGGGGCCAATCGTGGAAGAATATTCGATCGTGCAGCTCCGGCCACCATTTAGAGTTGAAGCATGATTGCAGACCGCCGTGTCGTTGATCCGAGAACGGAGACGTTCAATTTCAGCCTCAGTCTGCAATGTGTAAGTTGCATCGTCCAAGACCTATTATTCCACGAACACTCAGTAACTTTATTGGGCAGCTGAGACACAGGAGTGAGGTAGGGCAAAATACTATACCACTTACCTTGTTGCACTTATGGTAAAATGGGGATATGTGAGTGAGACACAGATAACTGTTGCACACATCGCATCCACCAATGGCTCTGACGCTTGGCCGTTCACATCCCGGCATTGAGCAAGTGAAGAACCTCGAGTTCATAGTGTGTCAATGTATAAATAAGGCGAGCTGTGATAGCTATGTGGGAAATGTCCGGAATAAGTTGCGAGAATCGCATGTAGCTAGACAGGGTTGTTGTTCAAGTACCGGTAATCCTTGGTGTTGGCGCAGGTTCAGCAGGTTTTGTCACCGCCTTCATTCTGCCCACCAAACGACTCCACCCTCTGCGCTAGCCAGAAACTTAGCATCCCTGCTTCAGGGCCCACGCCCTAGCGCGGTTGAGCGGCAAACGCGGCCCCATCTACTCGCGAATTATGATTCCTTCATCCAATCACTGCGCACCTCATACCTCATGCTCTCAACACTTCTCTAGAAGGCGTCATTGGTTCCAAAGCAGCTCATTCTCACTTTCGACCACGGCGTACGAGTACAATGACAACCCTACCAGTCGGCCAAGGGCCCAGTACCTTTGCCTAGTATCTTATCATGCTGCGAATAATTGAATAGGCTCCCCAAGTTCTCCCTTCTAGAAAAAATCAACTTACTGATTCCTGGTGTTAGATCTCACCTTTCATGCAGCGGTTTTACTTTTTTGTAAAAATCTGACATTGTCAAGACCCATCCGGCATGCGTGGGACATTTTGAGGTGAAGCTTGTAAGTGGTTTGCACTGTGCCCAACTACTACTACTTCGGCAAAGGTAACCTAAGCGAAGAAAAGGCATCGGGTGGATAAGATACACCGCTCCCAATAATGTTGCCAGCCCCCACCACTCGCGATTCTTTCTCGCTTTTCCCTATCGCTATGATAGTTGTTTGGGTTTTGGTTCGGGTAGCATAATAGTAGGCGTGCCCATATGAGGTATATGAGTGACATCTAATAATATGGTGGCAAGCGGTTTAAGTAAACTGCGAATGCTGTCTATGTGCCGAAGATGTGCGTGCGACTATGCCTGTGCACAAAGGAGAAATCACAGAGCATATGACGAACATAGTGGCTTTGTTCAACCTAATCCGCCATAAAACCATAAGAGATCAAGTCGGCAGTGTTGCGAAAGGTGCACACCTCGGGCTGGGGTTGGCTCCATCGGGTTTAGGTTAATAATAGCAATGTTACTCCTAGGATTGAAGGAAGCGAAATTTTCGCCAGTAGGGCGGTTTGCCTGGCGGTGTCGATAAGGGTCACAGGAGGCGAATCGATATCCACAAAACTCTGAAGGCACCGCAGAGATACCTTTCATAGAGTATCTTGCGATATCAAGGGGGGCTAGTGTTTTGCGCTTTAATGTAATGCAGTTGATCACTTATTCAGTTGAGGTATTGTGACTCGGTTAAGCTTGCCCACTCAACTAGGTTAAAAGGGCCAAGTTCGATGGTATTTGCGCGCACTTTGAAATTCATGCATATTTCTGCAGAGCCGCCGAGTGGCTTTTTCCTACCATCTGCTCTGCCTTAGCCACAGGGCTGATATTGGCTTCACAAAGTTCGGGAAGAATGATTGGACCAATTATTCATCGCCTTTTCACTACGCTGGCCATTTGTGGGAGACCCCGCCTTTCTCTCACTCTCTAGGTTTTATCACTGAGCACTACCGCACTTCATCAGCAAATCTTTTCCGACGTCCCGAAGAGCGAGGGGCCTCCCGCTCCTAGCTCAATTACTCTGTCCCCCCACAATCCCGATCCTCAAAGGCATAATATTTTAATCAACACCCCCCACTCCCAAAATCATAATCACAATTCTTTTAACTCTACCGACTCCTAAAATCATAATACTAGCCCTTACCCACGAAATCGATAGTTCCAACGCACTGACCGTGATATTACAGTTAGCGACGATCGGTACGAAATTCCGACCTGGCTGTCGCCTCTCGAGCCTCACTTTCGGCATCACGGTATTCAAACAAGCCGCAACAAAGATGTGGGCGGTTGACTTCTGCGCACAGAGGAATTCCGAAGCTGTCTGAACGGCGATAGCTGAGGCAAATGGCAAGTAGAAACTATATTTTGCTCCGGCAATCTAGGGGTAGGCAAGATTTACATCAGGCAAGACACCCATGTCGGAGGAAAGCACAAAGCCGGATCGTCTTTCTGACAATTTGCAACTTTATTTCACTAGTAATGGATACCTTGTGCGACAATCCCGGAGAAGCCGGAGAGGATATTGCGGTGGCCTGTTGCATCACTAGCGATCATTCTGCTCTTAACCACCTTTCCTTTGTACCTTTCCTATCTTGTTGACCTATCGTTACTAGATTTCTTTGTCACTCATTATCAAGCAAAGAGGAGGAATAACTATACCTGGTTGTATACTAAAGCGGGGCGCGCGTACATATTGCCGACGAGGATCTGGAAGCCAAAGGAGAGGGAGGGATATTGGAAGCAGGAAAGAGAGGGCCGGAATTGTGCTGGTGCCGTATTCCAGCCCCATCACCCGGTGGATTTCTTGCGGTCCAAGGAAGGTATTAGCACATTCTCCCTGCCCTGGGGACACGAATATATTGCGCAGGAAAGTAGTTGTATTTCTATATAAACCCACTACTTCGTTATAGATATAAAGATAAGTAAGCAAGATATGATTCCCAGTATCGATAAAAATTTCATCCCCCTCCGCTTCATTCCACCTGCTCTTTCGCTGTTTAGTTTCTTCTCCAGGATCCACACCTCATATGGTTCGTTAATAAAATTAACCGTCGCATCCCAGGATGACAACCCCCCTCATCACCCCGCATTTTCAATACCTCCTAAAGATATTTCTCTAGATCAAATATTAATTTCTACTACTGTATGTATTCTTCTATGTATATATGTTTTATATCTTTTTTTATATTGCCATAACGGTGGGGTTGATGGGGGAGCGCTGTTGTCACAGCCGAAGTTTTTGAGGCTCGTTGCTGTATTGTACGGTTAATTTTGTTAAGGCAAAGTAACAATATGGCATGCTTTTATTTCGACTCGACGGCTCGGGGGGAACGGTCCGCGGCGAGGGTATTAGGTGCCCTTCCGATGCAGTGTGTTAGGACCCTTCTCAACCAGCTTTCTCGGCGGCTGCGTTTCAAAGACATGAAAACTTCATCGGGGGTCGGAAGCTACAATTTTCGGAGATCGTAAGGATGTTGGGGAGCTTCTCATCTACGCAGCCCAGATTTTTCTGTCTCGACGCTATGAACGAATATGTTGCACTAGATCAGACCAAGATCCTTCCATCACTTCAGGAGGTCATCAAAATGTTCTCCGCCACTCCAGTTTTCTTAACTGGGAGATCGCATATCGGTGGTGAGGTAGGAAAGCATCCTCCCAGAGGTATAACCGTGGTATCAATAAGTTCCCGGCAGTATAATATTATCCCATATATCTATACAAAGTTTGCAGAAAACACGACCTCGGACGAGATGGGCGAGATTAGAGGCAGAAATTGTGAAGAAGTTTTAGGAAACGGTCTCGATGTGAGTATACTGACGAAATGGGAAATCCTGCTCGAGCCATCCGCTGACGGATATATATCTAGGTTTCTGTTAGTCTCCCAGAGTCTCGATGCAATTCTCCAGGAGATCTGAGATTTGATAGACGAGTGATATCCGATGATGGCCGGGCAAGGTAGGGTGCCAATAGGATCTAATCGCCTAATGCGTGCCAACATACTAGAGCACAGGGGGAAGAGGGGAATGAAATTAGCGTATACCGGGTATGGTGCCCTCTTTAAACCTGGGCGCTATCATACCATATAAAGAAGGAAGTGTGCTGTATTGCCGGCTTATTAGGGGAGGGCTTTAGGCCTCGGGGTGGGACTTGTATCCATCGATTGTAGGCCGGTCTAGTGAAGTTACTCCTAGGATTCAAGGATTCACAAATATCAAGTTTCTTGGGGGATGCTGCGAACAGTGGGTTGTGGAGTGCTTGGCGCGGAGGTGTCGAAAAGGGTCTGAAGGGCTGAGCCGGCATACTGTACATACTCGAGGAAAAGTCTGAATCAGCTAGTTATCCTTGCGATCTCAAGGAAGATAACTTGATGTTACCGAAGTGTTTCAATTTCAGGTTGATAATAATTTACTTGTTTGAGTAGTGCAGAGTTCCCGCCAATGCTGCCTATTCCACTACCCTGTGAGGAGAGATGTTGGAGGGGTTTTCGCGCTGACAATGGGACTCTGGCGCTTATTCGGTTACTACCTGCGAGCTATGGGGTGGCTGTTCCTCCTGCATGCTCTGCCAAAGCCACAGGCCTGATATTGGTTTCACAAAGTTCAAGAAGCATGATTGGGCTGAGCCTCCGTCACCTACCCGAGTAGGCTGGGCAATGGCGGTCGACCCCGCTTTTCTCCCATCCTCTGGAACTCTATCACCTTATACTACCGTACCTCATCAACCTATCTTTACAACATCCCTAAGAGCGAGGAACAGAAAAATGTCTCAATATCAGGGCAACGCTTCCGGGAATACAAATTCTTTTAATACCACCGGCTCTCAAAACCACAACACCAACTCTCTTAACTACAACAGCCACTGCTTCAACACAAGTAATACCAACATTACTGTCACCGATGACAGGGCTGAGATCCTGACTTGGCTATCGCCTCTCGAGCCCCGCTTACGACATTCTGACCTCGGATCGCGCCGGGTTGAAAACGTGGGCGACTGGCTTCTACAGACAGAGGAATTTCGAACCTGGAAGAGCCGTGATGGTCAAGGTCAGTCGCAAAAGGCGACATTATTTTGCTCCGGCAATCCGGGGGTCGGAAAGACCTATATAAGGTAAGAGGGGCGATATCGGAGAGAGAATGTGTGCAACGTTAGAGATTTTCTCTGACATGTTACAATTCTAGTTCACTTGTAATAGATACTTTGTGCGATGAGGCCGGTGAGGCTGGAGAGGATATATCGGTGGCGTGTTTCTATTTCGACTTCGCGGCCCAAAAGGAACAGTCTGCGGGGAATATGTTGGGTGCTTTGCTGAAGCAGGTTGTCGGCAGTTTTAACCAGATCCCCAAAGAAGTGATGGATGCGTTTAAGAAGCACAAGAAAGTCATCGGCGGTCGGACATTGAAACTCCAAGAGATTGTGGAGTTGTTGGGGAGCCTTTCGTCTATGCGCTCCACGTTTTTGTGTCTGGATGCCCTGGACGAATGTGCTGCTCCACATCGAGCCGGGATCCTCATTGCACTCAAGGAAATCACCAGAATGTCCTCAGCCACTCGGGTGTTCTTAACTGGGAGACCGCATGTCGAGGGTGAAGTGAGAAAGCATCTACCTGCGGGAGTCACACTTGTGACGATAAGCCCCCGAAAGGGTGATATTGTACTGTACATCCACGCGAAACTTGTAGAAGACACAACCTCAGAAGAGATGGACCAGGGATTGGAGGTGGAAATTGTAAAGAAGATTCCTGAAACTGTCGCTGAGATGTGAGTGTGATCGGCTAAATGAGGGATCTTACCCAAGCTCTCGGCTGACAAATAACTTATATATCCAGATTTCTATTAGTCTCTCTAAATCTCGATGCCATCTTACAGGAGACCACCATTCATCGCCGGCGAGAAAGGCTCCAGGTAATGACGGATGGGTTGGGCCTCAAAGATGCCTACGGCGCAACCTTGGATCGGATCAAGGCACTGGGTGATCAGAAATCTCGGCTCGGAATGACAGTTTTGATGTGGATATGTCATTTAGAGCGCCCGCTTGGAGTGGAAGAGCTACGTCAGGCCTTGGCCGTGGAAATAGGATCGGCCGATCACAATGCTAACAATGCTCCCTCAATAACGACAATACTCAGCTGTTGTCAAGGACTTGTTATGGTGGATAAGGAGGGATTAACCATTCGACTGATCCATTATACGCTCCATGAGTACCTGACATGCCAGAGTGACCTTTTCCGGAACCCTCACGCGAAAATTGCGGAGACATGTTTGACATATCTAAATTCGCAGCAGGTTATGGCCCTCTCGGGCTCCTACGTTCACCAGATTAAACGCCCACCCTTCTTGGAATATTCATCTTTATACTGGGGAGCCCACATGAAAAAGGAACCCTCGGATGGTGGGAAAACGCTTGCACTGAAACTACTTAGTCGCTACGAATGCCATATATCAATCAGGCTACTCTTGGAACACACAATCGGCTCGTATCATTTCGACTCAATTGTGAACATTTACAAGTTCACCGGGCTACACTTTGCCTCCATATTTGGACTTGCTGAGATTGCCGAGGATTTGACAAAGATGGATGGTATCGATGTGAACGGCATAGATGAAGCTGGCGCTAGGCCGCTCGAATGGGCTGCCAAGAATGGACATGAGGCGGTGGTGAAGCTGTTACTAGAACGGAAAGACGTCAACCCCGATAGGCCAGACAAATGGGACCAAACACCAATCACACGGGCTGCCGGGAATGGACATGAGGCAGTGGTGAAGCTGTTACTAGAACGGAAAGACGTCAACCCTGATAGGCCAGACAATAATGGCCAAACACCTATCTCATGGGCTGCCAAGAATGGACATGAGGCAGTGGTGAAGCTGTTACTAGGACGGAAAGACGTCAACCCTGATAGGCCAGACTATCATGGCCAAACACCTATCTCGTGGGCTGCCGAGAATGGACATGAGGCAGTGGTGAAGCTGTTACTAGAACGGAAAGACGTCAACCCTGATAGGCCAGACAATAATGGCCAAACACCTATCACACGGGCTGCCGGGAATGGACATGAGGCAGTGGTGAAGCTGTTACTAGAACGGAAAGACGTCAACCCTGATAGGCCAGACAATAATGGCCAAACACCTATCACGTGGGCTGCCGAGAATGGACATGAGGCAGTGGTGAAACTGTTACTAGAACGGAAAGACGTCAACCCTGATAGGCCAGACTATCATGGCCAAACACCTATCTCGTGGGCTGCCGAGAATGGACATGAGGCAGTGGTGAAGCTGTTACTAGAACGGAAAGACGTCAACCCTGATAGGCCAGACAATAATGGCCAAACACCTATCTCATGGGCTGCCAAGAATGGACATGAGGCAGTGGTGAAGCTGTTACTAGGACGGAAAGACGTCAACCCCGATAGGCTAGACAAATGGGACCACACACCAATCGCACTGGCTGCCGGGAATGGACATGAGGCAGTGGTGAAGCTGTTACTAGAACGGAAAGACGTCAACCCTGATAGGCCAGACAATAATGGCCAAACACCTATCACGTGGGCTGCCAGATATGGACATGAGGCCGTGGTGAAGCTGCTACAGGGTGAGAAAGACACCAGCACGGCAGTGTTTGACATATGAGGCCCACGGAGCTCTCTTATACTATTAAAACGAGCGGTTAGGGTGTAGCAAAGTCGTTCTGGGATTTCCAACCACTGCCCCCCCCACTGCCGACCCATCACGAAGCTATAATAACAACTTCTCCCCCATCCCCGGATCACAACCTTTCCAGTCGTCATTGTCGTACCTTCCTCTCTTCGTGCCGCCCCACCTTGTTTGGATTTTGTTCAGCCCCCAAGCATCCGCTGCATTCTCGCCCATTCCCCCCCTTTCGCCCTTTTCTGTCTTGCTGCCAAGCAACCGCAATCTTGCGGGGATGATCTTTCGCACTAGGTCCTCTGAGAATCTATTCACATCTTTCCTCCCTTCATGCATACTTGGTGGAATGGTTGCGGCATGAAATTTAGGATTGCTATTTTCTCACATCTAATTCCACCTCGTTCTTCCCGTTTTCAAATAGGTTTTGCTCTGTGTATTTTATCTTTGTTCTTTAGACTTTTATTTTATTTCCCCTTCTCGTTACTCCCATGGGTAATAATGTATCTTAGATCTTAAGTTATTTGGAGACAGTATCCTTATAATCGGACACGTCTATGGCTAGGAATTTACAATGCTCGCGATAAAGAACCTTTCACTCGGTCATGTCTAACCCAGTTCCCGAAATTATGACGAATCAGCATCCTCAATCATATATGTGATCGGAGTAGAGCAGGTGGTTAACTTACACCTAGAGGGTATCCAAGAAACTATTCAATTTCGACTAGCGCCTTCCCATCCTCGAGACTAGCAGCACGACCGCTCCTGTGGTGGAGCAGTCAATAAAGCAAACCCTCACTCTTCGCCACCCCCAGAGTGTGAAAGAGAGCAATGTTCGGCACGGGCCGGCTATTTTGAAGCCAGAGCGTAATACCATTATATAACCAGCACCTACCACGAGATCCCCATCCCAGCCTAGCTAGGGTATCTGCCCTCAAAAGGGAAGACCCATAGAGCTCAAACAGAACCTAACTCTCTTGATGAAAGCATCTTATCTCCTAGCGATAAGAGTTGTGTTTTCACAATTATCTTTTATTACCCTTAACAATTTGTACTTGTACTCGGATGGTAGGGATTTCCTCAGCTTTTCTACCGTGCTCCTCAATAAGGCAAGGTGCCGTGCATCCCGAGACACTCTCTGTACTTGCAGATTCATACCTTATCAATTCAATCTTTTAGGATAAGCGACCGGGACATCCGGGGCGAGCTACGGAAGAGCTACAAACCAGCTCAACCTGGTATTCTGCACGGCTAAGACTGCGTGGTGATGGCCCCCAAACTAGACGGAGTAAAGCAATTGGAATAGATGAACCCTATTCTTGTTTGTGAGACCGAGGATCATGATATATTCTCCTAACTTGGTTCTTTAGAGTTGATTGCATTACTTTACTTCATTTTTGGGAGCTGATCGGGGGATATATCCCTCACTTGTAATTAGCTAGGAGAGAATCAGGTTGTCGGGCAACTTTCCTTCCACCCCGGAGAACTTGCACCTTTATTCCCTAGGGCTTGCGGGAGGCTCCAACAGAGGGCCGGAGAGAAAGGATGTTACTTTCGATATATCACACGTATGCAAGTTTGTTGTAAAGTACCGCGCAGCTCGCTTAAAAGGTGAACTAGGATTGAAACGGAAGGAGTGGCAGCCGCTGCTGCTGCTTAGCATTAGCAGAATCCAAACGATGATAACCATGTTGGACTGCCTATAAGGCATGTGGTTAGGCGATTAGGCGGATATGCATGTTAGCAGATATGTGGTTGGAAGAGATATAGCTATAGGGCATGTTTCATTGTGGTTTCCGGTGGTTAGACGCTTTGTAGTGGGTTTTCTCTCGGTCTATGCCGCTCGGCATAGGATATTCCTTTCATGGTTTTGTTGATGTCATAGGGTATGAGGTGTGGGGTATTTGGTTTCATTGTTTCTTTCATACCCTATGTCACTAGGCATACGGGAGTTGGCGTGCTAGCAGGGCACATGCTTTCGGAGCATGGTGGATGAAGGGATCTCAGGATAGTTCTGGATTGCGTGTGTTAGCTTTGTGTGTTTTTTTTAGAGAGTTTGCGTTTCGGGAGTGTCAGGTTGTTGTTGGTTACGGTAGACGGAGAGATATATCTCTTAGCCTGTCCTTAGCGAGAGAGATAGTAGCCCTCTAGACGACTGTCCCCCCACCATCCACCTCTCCACTTCGAGTCTTTTGCGATTGCACGGTTGCTTCTTTTATTCGTCCTTTCCTTTAGGCTTCGTCAAACCCTTCCAGTCTACCAAATACCCTCACTTTTACCTAGCATCCTACCATGTTGTGAATATCCGTGAACCTGTTTCACACACTCCCGAGATCGTCAAGTGTACATTGAATAGGCGCCCCAAGTTCTCACTTCTAGAAGAAAGAAAAAAACTGCTTGTTCCTAGTTCTAGATCTCAGCTTCCGTGCAGGGTTTTATTTTTGTCAAAATTCTGGCATTGTCGCTAGCCATCCGATTTCATGCGTGGGACATCTTGAGGTGAAGGTTTTAAGCGAGACGCGACTGTATCCCAACTCCGGTTACAGTATGTAGAGTATGGCTGGAGTACCGCAAGAACTCGAATAATTGGACCTCGCGCTAAGAGGTTAACTTAAGGTGTGTATTGCGAAGTGGTCTTATGTCTCAGTTAATATGGGTTTCATTATTTCTTGGCAGCTAATCATGCAGAGTTTTCTCCCTTGTTGGCATCATCTTCACTGCGATTAGCTGCCAAGAAATAATGAAACCCATATTAACTGAGACATAAGACCACTTCGCAATACACACCTTAAGTTAACCGCTTTGTGTGACGTCCAATTATTCGAGTTCTTGCGGTAAGCGAGGAAAGGGCATCGGCAATGGATATTATACGCCGCCCCCAATAATATTACAAACCCAAAACTCGTCGATACCCTCTCTCTTTTCCCTATCGCTACAGTAGTTGTTTATGTTTTGGTTCGGGTAGCCCTGCGCATATGGGGCACATATGGAACATCCGATGATGAGGCGGCAAGCGGTTCTACTAAATTGCGAACGCAGTCTATTGTATGGGCCAAGGATGTGCGCGCGACTATGCCTGTACACAAGGGAGAAATCACAGAGCGTATGACGAACATAGTGGCTTTGTTCAACCTAATCCGCCATGAAACCATACGGTACAGTAGGTGGTCGAGTCCTCAGTGTTGCGGAAGGTGCACACCTCCGGCTAGGGTTGGCTCCTTCGGGTTTAGGCTAATAGCAAAGTTACTCCTAGGATTGAGGGATCAAGAAGTATTAAATCTCTTGAAGGGTAGCGAAAACTTGTCCAGTAGAGTGGTTTGCGCGGCAGTGTCGATAAGGGTTACGGGGCACGAATTGATAGTTACTAAACTTAGAAGGATACCCTTCATATCTGGCAATCTCAAGGCGGGTGGCTACTGTTATTGCGCCTTAATCTAATGCTGTTGATCATTTATTCGTCTGAAGTACCGGTATTGTGACTCTCGGTTAAATTAAGCTTGCCCCCTCGACTACGTTAAAAGGGCCAAGTTCGATGGGTATTGCGCGCACTATGAAATTCATGCATATTTCTGCAGAGCCATCGAGTGGCTGTTCCTACCATCTGCTCTGCCTTAGCCACAGGGCTGAGATTGGGTTCACAAAGTTCGGGAAGAATGATTGGACCAATTATTCATCGCCCTTTCACTACGCTGGGCATTTGTGGGAGACCCCGCCTTTCTCTCACTCTCCAGGTTTTATCACTGAACACTACCGCACTTCATCAGCAAATTGTTTTCTGACGTCCCGAAGAGCGAGGGGCCCTCCCGCTCCTAGCTCAATTACTCTGTCCCCCCACAATCCCGATCCTCAAAGGTATAATATTTTAATCAACACCACCCACTCCCAAAATCATAATCGCAACTCTTTTAACCCTACCGACTCCCGAAATCATAATACTAGTCCTTACCCACGAAATCGATGGTCCAACGCACTGACCATGATATTACAGTTAGCGATGATCTGTAGCAAATTCCGACCTGGCTGTCGCCTCTCGAGCCCCACTTTCGGCATCACGGTATTCAAACGAGCCGCACCGAAGATCTGGGTGGCTGACTTCTGCGTGCAGAGGGATTCCGAAGCTAGCTGAACGGCGATGGCTAAGGCAAATCGCAAGCGGAAACTTTATTTTGCTCCGGCAATCTAGGGGTAGGCAAGACTTACATCAGGCAAGACACCCGATGTCGGAGGAAAGCACAAAGCCGGATCGTCTTTCTGACAATTTGCAACTTTATTTCACTGGTAATAGATACCTTGTGAGACAAGCCCGAAGAAGCCGGAGAGGATATTGCGGTGGCCTATTGCAATCACCGGTGGTCACTCTGTTCTCAACATCCTTTCCTATGTACCTTTCCTATCTTGCTGACCTATCGTTACTAGATTTCTTTGTCACTCATTATCAAGCAAAGAGGAGGAGTAACTATACCTGGTTGTATACTAAAGCGGGGCGCGCGTACACATTGCCGACGCGGATCTGGAAGCCAAAGGGGAGGGAGGGATATTGGAAGCAGGAAAGAGAGGGCCGGAATTCCGCTGGTGCCGTATTTCAGCCCCATCACCCGGTGGATTTCTTGCGGTCCAAGGAAGGTATTAGTACATTCTCCCTGCCCTGGGGACACGAATATATTGCGCAGGAAAGTAGTTGTATTTCTATATAAACCCACTACTTCGCTATAGATATAAAGATAAGTAAGCAAGATACGATTCCCAGTATCGATAAAAATTTCATCCCTCATGGCTTCATTCCACCTGCTCTTTCGCTGTTTAGTTTCTTCTCCAGGATCCGCACCTCATATGGTTCGTTAACAAAATTAACCGTCGTATCCCAGGATGACAACCCCCCTCATCACCCCGCATTTTCAATACCTCCTAAAGATATTTCTCTAGATCAAATATTGATTTCTACTATGTATTCTTTTATGTATTTATGTTTTATATCTTTTTTTATATTTCCATAACTGTGGGGTTGATGGGGGAGTATGGGGGAGTGCTGTTGTCATGGACGAAGTTTTTGAGGCTCGTTGCTGTATGGTTAATTTTGTTAAAGCACAATAACAATATGGCCTGCTTTTATTTCGACTCGACGGCTCAAAAGGAACGGTCCGCGGCGAGGGTGTTAGGTACCCTTCCGATGCAGTGTGTTAGGACCCTTCTCAACCAGCTTTCTCGGCCGCTGCGTTTCAAAGACATGAAAACTTCATCGTGGGTCGGAAGCTACAATTTTCGGAGATCGTAAGGATGTTGGGGAGATTCTCATCTACGCAGCCCTCATTTTTCTGTCTCGACGCTGTGAACGAATATGTTGCACTAGATCGAACCAAGATCTTTCCATCACTTCAGGAAGTCATCAAAATGTTCTCGGCCACTCGAGCTTTCCTAACTGGGAGATCGCGTATCGGTGGTGATGTGGGAAAGCATCCTCCCAGAGGTATAACCGTGGTATCAATAAGTTCCCGGCAGTATAATATTATCCCATATATCTATACAAAGTTTGTAGAAAACACGACCTCGGACGAGATGGGCGAGATTAGAGGCAGAAATTGTGAAGAAGTTTTAGGAAACGGTCTCGATGTGAGTATACTGACGAAATGGGAAATCCTGCTCGAGCCATCCGCTGACGGA
>Ga0307509_10000873_pt1 | contig 51992 bp, 41 predicted proteins | sample 10_EM_MG_FD_202245 | JGI IMG/M metagenome (GOLD analysis project Ga0307509, IMG submission 202245) | Populus trichocarpa ectomycorrhiza microbial communities from riparian zone in the Pacific Northwest, United States - 10_EM | ecosystem: Host-associated > Plants > Roots > Unclassified | place... | reverse complement strand
CCGAACACCGCGGCCAGCCTGTCGCTGTCGGCTGCGCCGCTGCCCGCCGCTGCGCTCGCCCGATCCGCCGACGGCGATCCGGCGGCCTCGTCGTCGCGCTCCGCCGCCCCGGCTTCTCGCTCGTGCGGCTCGTCCGGAAGGCTGACCCGCAGACCGCGAGCGCCGGCTGGAGCATGCCGCCGGCCCTGCGCCACGTGCGTCAGCTCGTGGAGCAGTAGCTTTCGCCCCGCCGGCGTGTGCGGTGCGAAGGCGCCGCTGGCGAAGAAGATGTCCTCGCCAACCGTGAACGCCTCCGCCGCGAGCGCGCTCGCCGCCTTGGCGGCGACGGCATCGGTATGGATCCGGACCTCCGCCAGCGGAATCCCGAGCTTGCCCTCCAGCTCGAGGCGTACGCTGTCCGGGAGCGGCTGGCCGGTACCGCGTTGCTCAAGCGCAGCTTCGACGGCCGGATCGTGCTGGTTGATCCCGGCGCTACTCGCCGCGCGGCGATACAACGTCACTGCGCGGCGTTCGGCAGCGTGCCACAGCGCCGCCCCGCTCGGCGTCGTCGAGCCCGGCCCCATCGCGATCGGCAGTTGCTCCCTCCACCGGGTGGCGCGGCCCGCGATCGACCGATCTGCGTGCGTGGCTGCGGCGATGACGTCCCGCTGTAACCGGTGGCCGGGGCCCAGCTCGGTCAGTAGCTCCCGGAGCCCGAGCGTCCGGTAGTCGTCGAACCCGAGCAGCCGCGGCGCGGACGGCTCGCTGCGCAGACCGAGCTCTGCACGCGAATGCTCGGGCTGCCGGTCAGCGAGCTCGCCGCGCTGGAGGGCTGCACTCAGCTCGCGCCTGGCTGGCTCGCGCACCTGCGTCGCTCGGTCGGCGTGCGCGCCGGGTAGCCGATCGGTGCGCCACGCATGCGGGGCAGGCATCGCCTGTGCAACCCGGGCGGCGCCCGGCAGCTTGTCGGGTCCGGTGATGTGCAGTGCGGCGAGCAAGCGAGCCACTTCGCTGGCGCCGGGGGGCTCGTCCGGTTGCGAGGCCGGTTGCGAGGCCGGTTGCGAGGCCGGTTGCGAGGCCGGTTGCGAGGCCGGTTGCGACGAATGTGGCGCTGTGATTACGGGCGCCGCGAGCCCGAGCGCCTGCGCGGCGGAGGTGCCGGCGATCGCGTGAGCTTCGCGGTACTGCGCCGATTCGCGAGCGTGCCCGGCGTCGCCTGCCGTGGTCTCTGGATCACCGTATTTCTGCCGCCAGCGTCGGGCTTCGGCCATGACCAGCGTCTCGCGGCCGGGGACGCTGCAGCGGAATTCGTCGTCGATCGTCGGACCGCGCGCGCGGCCCTCGATCTCGATCTCGGCGCGGGTCACCTTACCGACGTCGGGGCGCAGTCGCCCACCGCGCATGGCGATCCGCATCGCGACCTCGTGGAATCGCCGGCGCACCTGTTCGAGATCAGCGACGCCCGCGTGATCCGTGGCCTCCGCGCACACGAGATCCCAGATTGCGACCGACACGTCCGGTGCGAGGCGGTAGCGCGCTCCCTCGACAGCCGGGTCGAACTTGTTACGATCGGGCCTGCGATCGATTTCCGGGCCGCGCCTCCAGTGCGTCATTCGCTATGATCTCCATCGGCCCATCGCACATCACTGTTCACGGAATGGGGAATCGCTCCGCGGGCGGGTGACGTGCTCCCGGCGCAACGCCGGTGGGTTCGGCGCGCACGGGGGACATCGTAGGTCTCATGCCTTGTTGTTACAGCGACCCGCTTTGGCCTTGGCGCAGAAGCTCAGGAAGTGCAGTCAGGAACTGAATCTCTTCAACATGATCATCTCGGCGCCTCGCTCGTCGAGGAATGCTGAACAATGACCGCATCATTTAGTTCCAGCCCCTTGAAGCCCGGCCCGCACAGAACACCAGCGTGGCGTGCCGAGCAGGCAGCCGTCAGTGGATCATGTAGCTCTTGATGGCGTTCATCAGCGGCGAGCCCAATCCCTCCGAAGCCCCGGAATACGGGTCGCAACCGTCGTCCGAGTTGGAGGCCCAGCCCCAGTACAGGACGCCGATCGCACCACGGGACAGGTAGCCATCTAACTTCTGGACCAGCACGCTGGCGCGCTCCTGCGGACCGACACACGTGTTGGTCAGGCCGATGCCAGTCTCTCCGACGTAGAGCGGTTTGTTGATCGAGCTCATCGCGCTGAGGGTGGGTTCCAGATGCCCCGAGATGATCGTGCGGCTGTTCTCGTAGGTGTAGTCGTACTCGTGCAGGCTGCCCACGTCGATGTTCGGGCCGCCGTGGACGTACGCATAGTCCATGGTTCCCGAGGCGTACTCGGCGAGCGTGCCGGTGCCCACCAGGTGGTTCGGATCGAGGCTCTTGATCAACGCCGCGGTCTCATCGAAGAACGTCCGCATCACCGCGTCGGTGCTGCCACGGCCGGGCTCGTTCATGATCTCCCAGATCCCGATCGCGGGTGAATCCTTGTAGCGCGGCACGACCTGGCGGACCCAGTCGAAGTACGCGCCGCGAAACCCACCGGCGTAGAACGCGGCGTCGTGTCCATCATCCCCGCAGTAGTCGGCCCCGTCGGCCAGGGCGAAGATGACCTTCTGGTCGAAGCGCTCGGCCGTGGCAACGACACGGTCCACACCGGTCAACCCCTGGGGCTGGAACGCCCAGGTCCGGGTGATGCTGTGGGGGCGCAGCGAGGAGAAGAACGCGTCCATCACGGCTTGCGTATCCGGGGTCCCGGTACGGCAGCCGGTGAGACCGAACGCGTTGACGCCGACGAACTTGAACACCTCGCCGTCGAGCATCAGGTCCTTGCCTTGCCGGGTGAGAAACCCACCGGTGGGGGGAGGTGTCGTCGTGCCGCCGCCGCCGCCGCCGCCGCCGCCGGGAGGCGGTGTCGTCGTGCCGCCGCCGCTCGCCAGGTCGATCCGATCGACACTGATCACGCTGTTGGTCGCGGCCGCCGCGTGCGTGCCGGTCACGCGCAGGGTCAGCGCGTGGGCGGCGCTCGCGAGCCCGCTCTGGGTGAATACGGCGACCTGATCGGCGCGCGTCGCCGCGTAGAAATCGACCAGGGTCTCACTCCCGCCGTCGATCGAGATCGCTGCGATCCCGTGGTGTGGTGCCTTGGCGCCGTAGAGCTGAATGCCGGTGCCGGTCCAGTGCACCACGTAGGTCGCATCGGCCGCCGCTGTGTAGTGGTCGGTGCCGCCGTACTTGGCGGCGTCGCTCGAGGTCAGCCACGCGCCGGTGTACGTGATCTGATCCGGGCCGGTCCCGATGGCCGTATCATCGATCGTCTCGCTGGTCGGATCGCCGCCATCGGCGCCCCCGGCGTCGGGGAAGGTGAACGCGGACGCCGGGATGATCTGCCTCGCCAGCGTCGGGCTCGACCACGACAACTGGACGATGGCGTCCTCCGTGTTGTCGTAGTACTCGACGCGGAGCGCGTGCGAATCCGCGGTGAGGTCGAGCGTCGCGGTGGTTTCCCGCACGGAGTGATCAGTCCAGTCGTCGATCACGAGCTCGTCGTCGATCCAGAGTCGAACGCCATCATCGGAGTTCATGTAGAACGTGTAGGTGCCCGGGGCCGGCGGGGTCAGCTCGCTCGTCCACCGCACCGAGAAGTTGTCCACCGGGACGTCGGTCGGTGCGCCGAATCCCCAGTCATGGTCGATCGCGGAATCGGTCGCCGACGTCAGCTTCGTGGCCAGCGTCATTCCGGAGAAGTAGTCGACCTGCAGGCCGCCGTTCGCCACATCCAGATAGCCGTGCACCGAGGGCTCGGCGGGCGTGACACAGCCAGAGACAAAGAGTGCAAATCCACACGCAAACACGGGATGTCGATACATTGAAAACATGCGGTGTTGTCTCCTGATGAGATTGCGGTCTGAGTGGTGCGGCGGCCTCGAGCCGACAGCCAGGTGGTTTCCGTCTGGCACGATCGTGCGCGAGGCGGTCCGCACGCCCGCGATGCGGATGTTCGTGCTCCATTGCAACGCGGGTGCCAGTCGGCGCAGCGCTCTGCGCTCGTGCGCCGTCGCATATCTCGTTGCCGGCCCGGGTCACAGCGGCGCCGCGATACCGAGCCCGATGCCGAACAGCGACGAAACCGCCAGGCTGATCGCGAGCACCGCTGTTGTGTCGCCACGGGACGCCGTTTCCGCGGGGCCATGCGACGGCCGCACCTCGACTCGTTCGCAAGTAGCGCGGGACCCGGCCACGGTCTCGCAGCGCGTCCCGGGACACCAGCGCCGAGCCCCGCGCGATCGCAAACGTCTGCGTGCTCGCCCGCATGCCATGTCCACGCTGCCCAAGGCGCAGCGCTGGCTGTCGCTCAGCCCTGCAGAGCCCCGCGAGATGGCCGATGAGCTCGGTTATGGTGTCGGCGATGCGTCCGCGCAGCTCGTCGCTCCGCTGTCGAGGCACGAGCTCGCGCGATATGACCCTGGGCTTCCGAGGTGTCGAAAAATGCCGTTGCGGCATTGCTCGACGCCTCGGAAGTCGCGAGTCTTCGAGCGACGATTCCGTACAGGTTGTCGCCGGTTACGGCGACAGACAGATCAAGGGAAGAGTCATCGGGCCGGCGGTGAGATCATTCCGCTAAACGCCCCCGGCGCAGTCCCGAACACGCGAATCAACCCGCCACCGCCACCGCCGCCGCCCCCACCGGGCTGGACGTACGTTTGGTTGTTTGCGCCCGGCATGCCGGCAGATGCGCCGGTCGAGCCATTTCCGCCCGCGCCACCGTTGATGCCACCTGCTCCGCCCAGGGCAGCAACCAAGGGTGCCGTCGAACCCGAACCGTCAAGGCCGGGAAACGGCTTGCCATCGTCGTCGAGCGAGCCGCTGCCGCCACCACCGCCGCCGCCGTTGGCATAGACGGCGCCAGTCACCGTCACGGTGATGCTAGGCGCTTCGAGTCCGATCATGCCACCCGACCCACCACCACCACCACCGCCACCACTGTCGTGGCCGTCAATGTCACCGACGCTGCCCATGCCGCCGGTGCCGGACGCGTTGACCTGGCCCGAGATGGCGAGGGACGCGCCGGCGAGCAGGTACACCGCGCCGCCACCGGCCCCACCGGCGCCGCCGTTGCTCGCGGTTGCGCTGGCTTTGGGTACGCCTTCGCCACCGCGCCCACCGGCGCAACCGCCGACAAGCACCTCGGGTGCCATGGCGGGTGCGGGCTGTCCTCCTGTGACAGCGCCGAGGCCGCTCATGCCACCCGCGCCACCGGAGCTGCCGAGGCTCCCACCCGCGCCGCCTCCGCCACCGTCGGGGTCGGCGTCGGTGCGCCGACCCAGAGGGCCATCGGTGTCGTCGCTGCTGCAGTCGGGCGCAGCGCGCGCACCGGCACCAAGCGCCGCTGGGTCCCTGCCCGGCTGGCTCGAGACGTCGACACTGCCGCTGATCGAGATCGATTCGGCAGCGATCAGCACCAGCGGATTGGCACCGCTCGCCCGCAACCTGCCGGTGCCGCGGACGGTGATCGTCCTGTACGCAAGGATGCACAGCGAGGGCCCGTCGGCCTGCTCGCGGATAACGGTGCAGCTGCTGTCGCCGACGATGGACGTGATGATCGATACCGGCGCGTTGACGTCGAGCGATTCGGTGAGCGATGCGGTGTCCGCTTTCTGGAAGCACAGGCTGCCGAGCAGGTTCTCACCGAGGCACACGGCACGGTGCTCGATGTCGAAGTGACCGCACGACGCGACCAGCAAGCTGGCGAGCGAGATCGCCCAGCGCCTGGGCGACCACAGGTATCGATTCACGGCCGGAGGACCACGACGGCTCGGCCTGGTCCGCCGGAAACGACGGGTCACAGCAGCGCCGCGATACCGAGCCCGATGCCGAACAGCGACGGAACCGCCAGGCTGATCGCGAGCACCGGCGACCGCAAGCCGCGCGAGCGCTTCGGTGCCCGCCGGTCCACGACCGTGCGCGCGCTCGACGACTGCCAGTCGTACTTGAACGCGGCGGACGGCACGGTCGGTCGATACTTCGCGGGGCGGCCGCCGCGGATCAGCAGGCGATCGGTGGCGGTGACGAGCTGTTCGCGATTGATGGCCTCGATCGTGTCGGCGTCGTGCATGCTCGCGGTACTGCAGGGTGCGTGCCTCGCGCGCCGCCGGTCGGTTCAACGAGTGGATGATCGGTCGGCGAAGCGAGCTGCAGCGTGAGTTGACGAAGGTGGAGCCCCTCGCGACGGCGACGGGCGATAGCGGTCACCGTGGCGAGTATCATCTGGCTGTTGTATCGCCAGTAGACGCCGTTCCGCCGAGGCACGGCGACGGCCGCGCCTCGGCGCGTTCGCGCATCGCGCGGGACCCGGCCGCTGTCTCGCAGCGCGTCCCGGGACACCAGCGCCGAGCCCCGCGCGATCGCAAACCTCCGCGTGCTCACCGCATGCCGTGTCCACGATGCGGCCAAGGCGCAGCGCTGGCTATCGCTCAGCCCTGCAGGGTCCCGCGCGATTGCCGATGATCTCGTTATGGTGTCGGCTCCGGGCAGATCGTCGCGCCGCTATCGAGGCACGAGCTCGCGCGATAGGAACCTGGGCTGAGTCATCGGGCTGGCGGTGAGATCATGCCGCCAAGCGACCCCGGCGCAGTCCCGAACACGCGAATCACCCCGCCACCGCCGCCACCGCCGCCGCCACCAGGCTCGACGTAGGTTTGGTTGTTTGCGCCCGGCATGCCGGCAGCTGCGCCGGTCGAGCCATTGCCGCCCGCGCCACCGTTCATGCCACCTGCTCCGCCCAGGGCCGCAACGAAGGGTTCCGTCGATCCCGAACCGCCAAGGCCGGGAAACGGCTTGCCACTGTCGTCGAGCGAGCCGCTGCCGCCGCCACCGCCGCCGCCGTTCGCAAAGACGGCGCCAGTCACGGTGATGCTCGGCGCTTCGAGTCCGATCATGCCACCCGACCCACCACCACCACCACCGCCACCGCTGTCGTGGCCGTCAATGTCACCGACGCTGCCGATGCCGCCGGTGCCGGACGCGTTGACCTGGCCCGAGATGGTGAGGGACGCGCCGGCGAGCAAGTACACCGCGCCGCCACCGGCGCCGCCCAGACCGCCGTTGCTCGCGGTTGCCGTAGCCTTGGGTACGCCTTCGCCACCGCGCCCACCGGCGCAACCGCCGACCAGCACCTGGGGTGCCGTGACGGGCGCCGGCTGTCCTCCTGCGACAGCGCCGAGACCGCTCATGCCTCCCGCACCGCCAAGGCTGCCGAGGCTCCCACCCGCACCGCCTCCGCCCCCGTAGGGGTCCGCCTTGGGGTCCGGGTCGGGCCGGCCAGAAGGGCCATCGGTGTTGACGCTGCTGCAATCGGGCGCAGCGCGCGCACCAAGCGCCGTTGGGTCCCCGCCTGCCTGGCTCGAGACGTCGACGCTGCCGCTGATCGAGATCGATTCGGCAGCGATCAGCACCAGCGGATTGGGACCGCTCGCCCGCAACGTGTTGGGGCCGTGGATGGTGATCGTCCTGTACGCAAGGATGCACAGCGAGGGGCCGTTGTCCTGCTTGCGGATCTCGCTGCAGTTATTATCGCCGACCATGGACGTGATGATCGATACCGGCGCGTTGACGTCGAGCGATCCGGTGAGCGCTTGACTGAAGCACTGGCGGCCGACCAGGTTCGCGCCGTAGCACAGGGGGTCGTTGGCATCGACTCCTCTGTCGCCATCGACGCCCCCGCCGCCGGCATCGCCACGCTCCCTGTTCTCGATGTCGAAGTGGCCGCACGACGCGACCAGCAAGCTGGCGAGCGAGAGGGCCCAGCGCCTGAGCGACGCCAGGTATTGCTTCACGGTCGGAGCCGCATCAGTGCGCAGGCCCTCGAGCTCCATGGTGCTCATCATCCTCCTTCTTTCATCGTGCCGGCCTCGCGAATCCTCCAGACCCGCTCAGTGCAACCGGGTTCCCAGGAGCACGGAGATCGGCCCAAAGCTGGGCGCGTCGTCGAAGAACCCGAAACCCTCGAGCGAGACGTTGAACGCGCCCGTGAACCAGTAGCACGCGCGGAGATCGAACCCGGGCCGCAGCGCGCCGGTCGTTCCCATCCGTTCGTTCCACAAGCCCCCGGTGACGCCAGCGCCGGCAGCGAGCCACAGCGCGGGCACCGGCGCGTAGCGCAGCGAGGGCCCCAGGAAGGCGATGACGCCCGGCTCCCGCCCCGTGCTCTGATCCGCGAGGAAGCCGCCGCCGGCCAGGCGCCAGTCGATCGCGATCTGCGACCACGCCCACCCGCCGACCGTGGCGCCGAATGCGAGGGTCGTGCCCACCTGTTGTGGGAAATATCCGACGCCGACACTCACATCGGCAGCGCGCCGCTGCGGGCTGGCCGCGACCGCGGCGACCCCAGCCACCGGAGCTGCAGGCGGTACCCCGGTGACGTCTTCTGCGGATACCACGACGGTCGCGACCTCGCCCGCGGCGGCGCACGTGGGCTTGCGCCGGACATGGCTCCCGTCCGCGCGGGTGATATCGACCTCGACGACGCCCGGATCGACCAGCGCCATCCACGACGGCCGCTTGGTCGCCGCTACGACGACATGATCGGCGATCTTGACCCTCAGCGTGTCGGGCTTCGAGTCGGCGATCTCGACGACGACGGTGCATAGATCGCCGCCGATGTCGGCGGCCTGCTTCCGCGCCCACTGTGCCTGGCTGTCCGCACCGTCGAGGTCCGCGGCGCGCGCGGCGTCGTCCCAGCGCTGCCACGCGAGCCCCCGCTGGCCGTTCCGCTGCGCGCAAGCTGCCAGGTTCGCGAAGGTGCCGAACGTGTGCCGGAGCGCGTCGCTCTCCGCAAACCGCGCGCATGCCTCCGCATACCGATGCTCCTTGAAGAGCTTCCGACCGTCTTCGAACAGCTGATCCGCCCTGGCATTTCGCTCGTCCACAGGATCGGCGTGCACGCTCCCTGCTGCCACGAGACCAGCCGCGATGACCAGCTGTGCCGCGAGCGCCCTCATCTGCGGGCGACGATCGCTCGGCCCGGCACGAGCGTCAAGCCGACCGGCGATCGCGCAGTGGGCTGCCACAAGATGGTGGCTTCGCGACGTCAGGCACACCACACTTGGCGCACAAAGAGATCCCGCTGATCGCGCCGGGGACTCACCGCGGCAACTCGGCGGTGACCGACACGGTCGAGGTCAGGGCTCGCTGGAGTCACTGCCCACGGTCTCGCGGCGCAGCCCGAACCGCTTCATCCAGCGCCGGATCTGCGTGCGGTCCTTGCCGAGCTCGCGTGCCACGTCGGCGAGCACGCCACGGTGGCGGGCGATCGCCTCGGCCAGGCGGCCGCGCAGCTCGCGGTCCTGCGGTGACAGCGTGGCCTCGTCGACCTCCGGATCATCGCCGAGCATCGTCCGCAGCGCGGACGGCAGATGCGATAGCTCGATCCGATCCCGCGCGACCGCGGCAGCGGCGGCGAGCGCGCGCTCGAGCTCTCGGATGTTCAGCGGCCAGTCGTAGGCGTACAGGGCCGCGAGGGTATCGGCCAGCAGCGCGGTCGTGGCGCCGGCAGCGTCCGGCGCCGAGGCCCGGCGCAACAGCTCGGGCACCAGCAGGCTGAGGTCCTCGGGGCGGTCGCGCAGCGGCGGGAGATCGACGCGAAACCCGAGCAAGCGGGCGCGCAGGTCGGCGCGAAACCGCCCGGCGGCGACCGCCTCGTCGAGGTCCTGGTGGGTAGCCGTCACGACCCGCAGGTCGACCGGGACGGCGCGGTCCGATCCCAGCGGGGTCAGCTCCTTCTCTTGCAGCACGCGCAGCAGCGAGGTCTGGGCGGCGAGCGGCAGCTCGGCGATCTCGTCGAGGAACAGCGTGCCTTGGTCGGCGCTCCGGATCAGCCCCGCGCGCTCGACGGCGGCGCCGGTGAACGCACCTCGGCGGTGACCGAACAGCTCGCCCTCGAGCAGCGAGCTCGCGATCGCGCCGCAGTTGACCGCGACGAACGCTCCCGGTCGCTCCGACAGCGCGTGGACCGCGCGCGCGATCAGCTCCTTGCCCGCTCCGGTCTCGCCGCGGATCTCGATGGCGATCGCCCGCCGCGCGGCGGTGGCGAGCTTTGCGAACTGCGCCTCGAGCACCGGCGACATGGTCTGCAGGCCAGCCGCCACCGCGGTGGGCGCACCGGTGATCGTCGGCGCGCTGCCGCCGCGCGCTCGAAATATCAGCGCTGTGTGCCCCACGATGATCACGTCGCGGTCGGCGAGCTGGCGGGTCTTGATCCGGGTGTTCTTGATCCAGGAGCCATTCTTCGAACCGAGGTCGTCGAAGGTCCAGCTCGTGCCGCTTCGCGTCAGCCGGGCGTGATGCTGGGACAGCCTGGCGTCTGCCACGCCGATCTCCATCGTGGAGACGCCGTCGTTCCGGTGGACGGTCACGCGGCGGACGTCGGACCGGCGGATCTCGACGAGATCGACACCGGCGAGGCCGCAGCGCACCGGCGGCATCGCCAGGTCATCGGCACACAGGCCAAGATACAAGGCTGGTTGTTCGCGGGGCACGCGCACTCCGGAGGCGATCGCGCTCAAGGTGTCGGCCATCGCCGACACCATAGCCGAGTTCAACGGCAATCGAGGGGGTCGTTCGAGCAGTCGAGCGACGGACGCCGGGTGAGCTTGTGACCGCGTCGCTTACAGGTATCCACCAGCTTGTCGGTGGATTCTGCAGGGCTGATCGACAGCCAGCGCTGCGCCTTGTCCTCATCGTTGACCTGACATGCGGCGAGCACGCAGAGGTTCGCGATCGCGGCGGTCACCGGCATCTCGCTGCACGCGCGCACCACCCGCGCGTAATTCTTCGCGTCGAACAGCGCGTGGATCGAGTCGGGCGACGACTCCGCGGCCGCAGCGGCGGGCGGCTTGGCGGCCGGACTCCGGGCCGGAGCTCCGATGGCGGGGCTCCGCGTCGGGCTGGCGATCGGCGGGCGACGCGCCGGGACCGCGTCACCGGCGGCAGGGCGCTGCGGCACCGCCTCATTTCGCGGCGGGGCACTCGGCGGCTCGGCATCGCGGGGGCGCTCGGGCACCGCGACGGGCGCATCCTGTGCGGGACTCGCCGCGGCGACCGGCTCGGCGTGCGGCCGCTCGGCGGCGGCAGGTGCTGGCGATGTGTGCGGCTCAGCAGGAGCGACCGTACCGGGGGCACGTGCGGTCGCCGATCCGGGGTCTTTGCCGGGGTCTTGGGCGACCTGCACCGCGGGCGAGCGCGCGGTAAAGCCGATCGCCGCTGCGAGCAGGAGCAGCGCCGGCGCGGCGATCCACGCCACGCGCGATCGCAGGCCGCGCGGCCGCGTCTTGCGGAGGTCCGCGGGCATCGCGGCACCGCCATGGTCCGAGGACGCGCGACTCGGCCGGAACGCCGGCGCGATCGCAGGCGGCGCCGGTGACACCCCCAGCAGCGTCGGCCGCGTGTCCTTGCTCGGGGGGAACGTCCGCGGTGCGAGCGCTGCCAAGCCCGGCGATGCCGCGTGCCCGATCGTGCTGGCCTGCGTCAGCATCGAAGCGGAGATCTCGATGGACATCGTCTCGGACGCGTTCGGCGGCGTGTGCGCGGCGCCTACATCGCCGCGCGCGAACATGTACATGTGGGTGAGCTGGATGCTCGAGCCGCGTGCGTCGGTGCTCGCGGTCGGGGACGCGCCGATGACCGGTGGGTCCGGCATCGGCCGCACCGTGTGACCGATCCAGCGGTCGCGTTCGAGTACCAGCCACGGCTCGGCAGGCGCCCCGAAGAAATCATGTACCAGGCGCCTCACCGCCGCGGTGGACAGCATCGTCCCGGCCTGCATCGACGCATTCTCGAGCGCCTCGACCACCTCGGCGGCGGTCTGGAAGCGATCTCCGGGCGCCTTGGCGAGCAGCCGCATCACGATGGTATCGATCGCGCGCGACACCTCGGGCCGGCGCAGCGACGGACGCGCCGGGGTCTCGTGGACGATCGCGGCCATGTTTTCGAAGTCGCTCGCCCGCCGGTACAGCCGCTCGCCGGTGAGCATCTCCCACATGACGATGCCGAGCGAGAACAGATCGCTGCGGCGGTCGACCCGTTCGCCGTGGCACTGCTCGGGGGACAGATAGCTGATCTTGCCTTTGACCGTGCCGGACTTGGTCTCGTCGACCCGGTCGGTCGCCTTGGCGACGCCGAAATCGACCAGTTTCACGTTGCCCTCGTAGCTCACCATTAAATTCGAGGGAGACACATCGCGGTGCACGATCCCGAGCGGCCGGCCGTCGTTGCCATTGCGTTCGTGCGCGTGGTGCAGCGCTGCGGCGACCCCGGCGATGACCGTCGAGACGCAGGCCAGCGGGACGGGACGCTTCAGGTCGTGGGCGCGCTCGAGCACGGAACGGATCGTCTGTCCGTGCACGTACTCCATCGTGTAGAAGTAGGAATCGCCCAGCGTGCCGATGTCGTAGACCGACGCGATGTTGGGATGCTGAAGCTGCGTCGCCAGCCGCGCCTCGTCCAGAAACATCTGGACGAACCGGGCATCGCGCGCGCGCTCCGGAAGGATCTGCTTGAGCACGCAGTAGCGCTCGACCCCGGTGGCGGTGATCCGCCGCACCAGGAAGATCTCCGCCATTCCGCCAACCGCGAGCTTGGCGAGCATCTGGTAGCTATTCGCCGTCGCCCCCAGGTCGCCCGTTGCGTTCACCACGGCGGTGATTCTTGGATCGCGGTGCCTCGGTGTCAACCCGTGGCGGGTTCCTTGACTCGAGCGCATGGCGACCCACGGGCCGCCGAATGCTTGAAGGCTTGGTGCTGCAGACATGGCGTTCTCCCCTGACCGAGGACCTACAGCAAGCGCGAGGCCATCGGCGCGACGGCGCCACGGCCGCGCTTCGTCGCGGCGGCGCGCCAGCGCGGCGCGGTGGCGGTGTCCCGGGACGCACGGCGAGACCTGGGCGCGGTCCTACGCGATCCGACAAACGAGCCGGGCAACCCGGGCGGTAGCTGCGCCTGATCGGCGAACCCGCCTCGCAAGCGACGGACGCGTGGCCCGTGCCTGCCCCCGTGGAAAGGCGTGCGGCTTGCCCAGCTCGCGCGGCTCGAGGGCCAGCTGCTGACCACCCGCGCTAGCGACGAAGCAACTCGCCCTCGGCGTCCGAAAGTTGCGGACCCGCGAGCTTCGGTGAGCTGGACGTCAGCGCTTCGCCCGCGTTCAACACGACCGGCGCCACGGTCCAGTCGGGATGCCCCGGCATCGCCGGCGTGATCGTGCCGTAGAGCCAATCGTTCAAGAAGTCGTTCAGCTCCTGCCCCGACACGCGCGACGACAGCGCGATGAAGTCGGCGGTGGAGGCCGACGTGCCGCGGTGGGTGGCGACCCAGGTGCGCTCGATCTGCTGGAACACCGCATCACCGACTTGCTGGCGCAACGCGTACAGCACCAGCGCCCCGCCGCCATACACATTCTGATTGAACAAGTGAGGGATATCGCCGCTCGGCGGATTCGCCACCGGGCCGAGGAAAGCGCGGAATAGATCGCCCTGCGAATACAGCAGCTGCATCCGGCTGGTGAACGCCGGCGAGTCCAGACCGAAACGGAACGACAGCTCGTACCAGGTGGCGTGGCCTTCGTTGGCCCAGACATCGGCCCATCGCGCGGGTGCCACGCTGTCGCCGAACCACTGGTGTGCGAGCTCGTGCACCATGACCGGACCGTACGAGGTGGCCGCGCCCCGGAAGCTGGTGCCGCTGTACAGCGACAGCGTCTGGGTCTCGAGCGCGAACCCGATCGGCGTATCGGACACCAGCGAGCCATAGACATCGAACGGGTAGTCACCGACGAGCCCGCTCATGAAGTCGAGGTGGTCGGTGACGACCGCGAGCTTGGGCTCGAGGTCAGCGACCAGGTGGGTCGGCACGACATCGCGCACGGCCACGCCGGCGTGGATACCGCGATCGATCACGGTGAACGCGCCCACCGCGACCTGGGCGAGCTCGGTCGCCATCGGCTCGCGCTGCTCGAACCGCACCACCGTGCGACCGTCGCGCGTGTGCCGTTCGGTCTCGACACCGCTGGCAACCGCCGTGGTGCCCTCGGGGACGTCGATCCGGAACGAGAACGTGGCCTTATCGCTGGTGTGGTCGTTGCACGGAAAGACCGTATGCGCGTTGTTGGGTTGCAGTGCCCAACCGCTTCCGGACACCATCGCGAAGAACGGCGTCACGAACACCGTCGGGTCGACCGGCTTGGGGCTCGCCGCGAAGTGGACCACCGTGATCAGGAACAGCTGGCCACGGAACACCGGCAGGAGCGGACGGATCACGAGATCGTCGCCGTCGCGGGACAACCTCGCGGGCAGTCCATTCACGCGCACGGCGGCGACCGAGTCGCCTGCGAAGTCGAGGTTGAACCGCGACAACGCCTGCGTCGCTCGCGCGAGGATCCGCACCGTGCCATCGAGCGGCTGCAGCGGATCCGCGGTCTCGTAGCGCAGCTGAAGGTCATAGTGCAGGACGTCGTAGCCGCCGTTGCCCAGGGTCGGGAACAGCGGATCGCCGATCCCGGGTGCTCCCGGGCTCGGCAGCTCGAGGCGCGCCAGCGCGTCGGCTGGCGCGGCGGTACGTTCGAGCACGGTCAGATCGTCCGGCGCATCGAGATCGTCCGCCGCCATCGGTGGATCGGAGAGGCCACACGCCGACAGCATCGCCACGACCACGGCCCCCAGACACCGCGCCGGGCGAGCGCCCATACCAACACGCAACCACAGACCTGTAGGAGACATGTGGTTCGAGGGTCAGTGATCTACCCAAACGCGTCAATGCGCTTCACGTCGAATGCCACGATGGGAGGACGGCTTCCAACGTTTTCTGTAAAATTCCGCTACATCGGTTGCCGCTGATCTGTCCTCGGACAGTCGCCCGATCGGCGGAGCGCGAATACGCCGACCGGGCGCGGCGCCGAGGTGACCCCGACGGTCCACTTCGTGAGCGAGACCCGCCAACCACCGCGCTCCATCGCCTCGAACAGCCCGAGCGCGGCCGCCCGGTACGGATCGCCGATCAGCACCTCGGCGGCGTTGCGCTCGAAGATCGCGCGCAGCGGGGCGTGCAGGTCGGGCGCGTAGAGGATGTCTGCGCCGATCACCAGGTCGTACCGCGCCTCATCGGTCCACGCGGTCCAGTCCGCCGTGCGGTGCTCGACCGAGATGCCGTTGCGCTCGGCGTTGCGCTGAGCGAGGTGCAGCGCGAGCGACTGGATGTCGGTCTGCACGACATGCGCGCCGCGCGCCGCGGCGACGATGCCGGGCAACCCCGTCCCGGCGCCGAGCTCGAGCACGCGCATGCCGCGTAGCTCGCGCGTCGCAAGCTCGTGCGCGAGCGCGAGCGCCGACGGCCACAGCACGCTGCCATAGGGAAGTCGGACGTCGACCTCGCCGCGCAGGAACTGATTCTCCTGCGCGCGAGAGATGATCGCGCCCGCGTGCAGGATGCTCCAGGTGCGGCCCGCGAGCTCGAGCTCGACCTCCTCGAGCGGCAGCTCGCCGTGCGTGGTGGAGACCGTCGGCATGCGCGCATCCTAGCGCGCTGCGCGAGATAGTGGGCTGACCGCCCCGACAAGATAACCACGCGACGCCTTGTTGGTTCCTGCGTCCTCCTGTACGAGCCTCTGCATAAGAAATGCATCCCTGCCGGGCGTGGCGATGATCGCAACCGGGTGTGTCCACGCGCAGCTGCGCGAGTCGAAGGCGCAGGGCAACCTGCTTGAACCGGTCGCGCCGAGCTCTGTCCGCCGCCATCGCCGAGCTGCGCGGCCTCATCGTTGCCCCAACACCAGGCCGAGCCATCCCGGCGAACCATACAAGCGTGCTTGAGGCCGACCCCGATCGCGGTGGCGTCGGTGATGTCGGGCACATCGCCGGCGATAGTCGGAGCCGCAGGTGGGGCATGTGCTTGAGCCCTTTGCGCGGCGGGCGTGGGAAGATCCGCGGTCGTAGCAGCGACGCATGCCGCATGGTGGGCCGCGCCACGCGCCCCGGCACTCCGTTTCTTGCGGTGACATTCCCGATGATCCAGCGACAAGGTGGAAGTACGAGTGCGGAGGCAGCTGCTCGATGGGGCTCCCCGCGACCTTTGCGAGCGCGGCGATCAGCGCCGAGCAGGTTGAGGCGATCTACACGACACCGGACGGCGAGTGCCGGTCATACGCATTGGCGCCGAGATACTACAGCGCACGGCTGATATCCCACGGGCCACGCGTGCGTATGTTCGGCGTGCCCAATCGTTCGACCCGCGGTGGCAGCGATCGGCGCGGACGGCAAGCGTGGGCCGATTCCACGCCCGCGCGCGCAGTCCGCTGGCGGTCGTCGCGATCGGCACGGCCGATCTGCGCGCCGACTCGATCCGGTGAGCACGTTGACAGGCTTGGCCGCAACCTGGAGTTCGCAGCTGTGCGCACGGTGGGCATCACGACGTCGCGATCGCGGGACAGCTCCAAGAGGCCATGTGCGAGCAGCCGATAGCAAGGCTGTCTGCGACGGATGGCGATGACGCGTTTCGGCAGTCACCCGCGCCTGCGGAGCTGGACACATCGGATAACGTTGGCAGATACTCGATCAATGGTCGTAGCTCCGGTTCCAAATCTCCTGAACGAGGCGCTGCGCATCCTCTGCAGCGGCGAGCTGCTGTGTCCGTTCTGCGGTGAGCGCGGCGGCAATATCACCGCTTCCGAAGAAGGTCCTAGTATCGACGACGGCGCTGCGTGTTACTCCGACAGTGAGGCGGGGAGCACATTGTTAGGGCACCTGGTATATTGCATTGCCGAAGATCGCAACTTTGTGATCATGTATCGAGCCAAGGACGAGATTCCGTCGTGCCCGGCGTGTGACTCGGCGTTCGACGTGATGTGCGCGGCCCCCCGCGGACTTCACGCCCCGCGCGATACATTCAGTGCGACCGCGGAGTGTGCCATATGCTGTGACGGCTCGCTTGGCGAGGTGCGCTACGAGGCATTCGACATCCGCCACCTCGAGTTTCTCAACAACGGCTAGCATGGTGAAGCACCCGACCGCCCCGACCGAGGTTAGTTTTCGGGACCGGCCCGACCGAGGTTCGCCCGCCCCGACCGAGATTAGTTTTCGAGCCCCTGATCCGGGCCCTGAACGGATGCTGGTCCGGGCGTGTCCGAAAGGCAGCAGGTCCCGGCTGAAACCGGACAGCTGGAGTAGCTCAAAGCAACCCCGGTCGGGGCGCTCGCCCAAAGCACGGGGCGCTCGCCCCGGCCGGGGCGCTCCCGGGGCGCTCGCCCAGCTCGCGCAGCCCTTGCCGCTCAGTGGGAGGCGTTTTTGCATAGCTTGCAGATTTCTTCCACGCTGAGCCAACGGCTGGCGTCGGTGCACAGATCGTCGAACCACAGCGCCAGTGAATCGAATTTCTCAAGTTGCTTGCCTACTTGCGTCATTACGCCCTGCTCATAGAGAGAGTCGCTGACCGCGCGATGGATCAGCTCCGCCGCGTCCTCGTCGCTCTTCGCGGCGCACCCGCATTGGCGCTTGATCACGTCGTCGCGCTTGGCAGAGGGCAAGACTTGCCTTGCGTTGATCTCCAGCCCGCCAGAAAACGCCGACGGGGCCATGGCGCGCTGCTGTCGCGCCGTTGCCTCGATCACCTGCTGTGCTGCCCCGGGTGCGGCGGACGGCCACTGAAACCGCATCGTCGTCGGGATCGGCGCGCCACCCAGGTAGAAGGGGACCGCTCTCGCCGCGTGCAGGACGCTCGGAACGAGCCACTGGGCGGTCTGTTCGGTGCGATACCCGAGCTTGTGGTCGACGCGCGTCGCGGCATGGGGCTCGTCACGCGGTGGGTAGTACTGGGATGCTGGTTGCTGCGTAGCGCCTTCGATCAACAACGAGTCGGCTCGGCGGTTCGTCTCGCCCTGTGAGTCGGGGTAATGCGGCTCGATCTTGTCGAGCGTCCAAGTGCATAGCTCATCGATATGGGCACGCAGCTGGCTTCCGTACCCTGCCTGTTGTCCGTCCCTGGTCTCGCAATAGCTCTGGTATACTCCGCGCACCTCGGCATACCCTTCCTCCAGCAGGACGTCTCGGCATGCCTCCGGTGTCTGCGCGGATTTCCAATAGGCTTCCTTGCGCTCCTTGATTCCGTGCAATGCCCTGAACTCGCGGAGCACACTGACGTTCTTCCATGCCGTTTGCGGAATCCATGATGGACACTGCATCGTCAGACGGGCGATGCGGGCGCGCATTGTAGAGCTCATACGGCCGACTCCACCAGCAATGGCGTTTTTGGCCTGTTCCAGGAATTCAAGGACTTCGTCAACACTTCGGGCGTCCTCGCGAGAAGCGTACGCTGTATTGGCGATATCAAGAGTCGAATGGTAATGCTGTCCATCGAGAATGACCTCGCGCTGGACGGCCGCCGCGGTGGGTGGTTCCAAGGTGACGCAGGTTACGTCGGCGCTTGCGAAGGTCGCTGCGCGCTCTGCAAGCAAGCCCTCCGCACTCTCGCCCCGCACCACCCGGTCCGCCACTTCGTCCGCCTGCCGCTCGTACACATCCCCTGCCTGGCCCACACCGCCCTTGAGTTGCACCCCGCCGCGCTGCTGGATCACGTGCGCGGCCTCGTGCGCCACCGTATGCAGATCCGCGCCCTCACCGAGCACCACGTGATCGCCGGTCGCGTATGCCTTGGCACCCATGGCCCGCGCGCTCGCCGCCGCGTCCGCTCCCGTGTGCGCATGGATCCCCGAGATGTCGTGACGGCCGAACAGCTGCTGGATCCGCTCGGCGTACGGCAGCGGCGAGGCCGCCGTCGCGATGCCGCGCCGGGCACTCGCGTGGACCGCAGCTGTGTCCGGCTCCGCGCCGCCCGCCTTGCGTTGCACCCTGCCGAACAGGTCGTGGATGGTCAGCCGCGGACCACGCGGCGTCGCCGGTACCGGCGCGCTCTCCGCCGCCTCCCGCTGCACCGGCGCGCTCTCCGCCGCCTCCCGCTGCACCGGCGCGCTCTCCGCCGCCTTCCGCTGCACCGGCGCGCTCTCCGCCGGCCTGTCCGGAACGCTCGCCGGCTGCGGCAGCATCTCCACCAACGTCCGCTTACCCGGCTCGAGACCGGCTGGTGACGCTTGCTTGTCCAGGTTCCACGTGGTCGACCGCTTGTCCCCGAAGTCACGCACTGGCCTTCCTCCCGAGCGGCCAAGAACCCCAGGCCGCAGCGCGGACTATCCGGCATCTACGTGGGGTAGGAACCAGGTCATGATGTCCTAGCGTGCGGAGCATATTGTGGCCCAGACCGACCTTACGTCGAGTGCACTCCCGGTCGATTGCGAGCAGCGACATCCGTTGCTACGATTGGCGCCATGAAACACGCGTGGGAGGTCCGGGTCTGGAGTTGAGTTTGATCATCGGGCTAGCGGTGGCAGCGAGCTCGAGGAGGGCGTCGCGCACAATCCGCAGTACCCATGCTGCACCTTCCGCGGTTCGTTCGTCGTCTGGGGCGAATGGCTCCGCCAAGTGTGAGCCGTCCGGTGCCGCGATCTGGGCCGGCGCCGCGACCGATCCAGCCTCGCGGACGGTGTCTTACACGACTGGCAATCACTACACGGGCACTGTTGGGATAGACATACGGTATTCGCCGCGAACGCAGACACCGGCGTGGTGCGCTGGAAACGGCAGATGCCCACCCAGACGAGTGGACCGTCGACTGCTTTAGCGACCAGACGACCGATCAACTAACAACTACCATGTGACATCGAGCCACACCCGGTCGAGCAGTGGAATACCGTCGACCACCAGGCCGGGCGGATAGCCGGCAGCGGGGGTGAACGCGTCGCGCTCGATGCGCACCATGCGAAAGCCGAGGCGCTGGTAGAAGCGCAGGAGCCCGGTGTCGGCGGCGCCGGTCGCGAGGATGACGCGCGATGCCCCGCGGTCGCGCGCGTGACCGAGCCCCGCCTCGACGAGCCGCCGCCCGAGCCCCTGGTTGCGGTGTGCCTCGGCCACGGCGAGGCTCTTGAGCTCCCAGGTCGCGGGCGCCTCGTCTGCGATCATCTGCACGTGCCCCGCGAGCTCTCCGCGGTCGACCGCGGCCAGGACCGTGCCGCAAGCCAGGTAGCTCGCGATCGCCGGCTCCGAATCGTCGGCCAGCCGGAACAGCGGCAGCAGCGCGGCGCGATCGCCGGTGTGCTCTGTGATCACCGCTGACGCGGCCGCGCCGAGCGCGGGATCCACGTATAGCGCGGTCTCCGTGCCGTTCGGCTTCGTGATCTTGGTGTCGCGGTCGCTCTCCATCGCCGGCTCATCCTACCGCCCGAGGCGATCGGCGTGCACGTCCCGGGAAGCACCAGAAGCACCCGACCGGGGTTGGTTTCCGGGAAGCACTCGACCGGGGTTGGTTTTCCGAGCGTCCGAATGGCTGCTGGGGCCGGTCGTGTCCGGGGGAAGCGCCCGGGGGAAGCGCCCGATCCATACCGGGCAGGGCACACGCAACGTTCGGGTGGCGTTCTTGCGCAACTACCTCGAGGTGGTGTGGGTCGAGGTCGCGGCCGAGGTGATCGCGCGCGGGCTCGACTTCGTGGCGCGCTGCGCCCGGCCGGCGCGGGCGTGTCCGTTTGGCTGCGTGCTGCGCGGGACGATCGCCGAGGCGGCGCGGGCCAGGTTCGCGGCGTATCCGCTGCCGGACGCGCCGGGCGTGGTGCTCCAGCTACTGGCCAACCAGCCGCCGGAGGCGCCGTTCGTCGCGGTGTTCGAGGCGGTCGATCTCGAGGCCATGTGGCCACAGCGCCGGATGCCGTCGGCGCGCATCGCGCATCCCAATGGCGCGACGCGGATCGTGCGCGCGACCATCACGGCCGCGGCGCGGCCGGCTCTCGACGATCTGGCCGACGTGCGGTTCGCGGTCGGCGCGCCGGAGCTGGCGCTCGAGCTCGACGCCGGGAGCTGGGCCCATCCGCCGGAGCAGCGCGGGCCGCGGGACTGACGCGCGTGCACCGCCGGTGCGCCACCCGAAGAAGCACGCGAAAGACGAGGGCGGGGAGCGCATTCGGCCCGACCCTGCGGGCGTCCGCGGTGCCGTTTCTGCAGCTGGGCGCTGCGCCGACAGACGTTCTCGCCGTGCCATCGAGCGAGGCTGAACGCGATCGGGATTCCGACGGGATGCCAGATCCAGCCGTCATCGACTGCGGCGTTCAGATCGACCGGAACCCAACACGCCATGCGCTGATAGCGCTGCCATTCCAGTGTAGACTCCGGTGGCGAGGGAGGGGCACCATGGAAAAGATCGAACTGAGGCGGAAGCGCCTGACATCGGCAGCAGTGATGAGCGCGGGCGTGGCAGTCGCGGTTATTTGCGGCAAACTCGTGCGGAGGGGCGAGCAGCCCCAAACGACCATCATCCTGGTCGGCGTTATCGGCGCGCTGATCGCGGCGCTGGCGGCACGCCACGTGTTCGCGCTGTCGCCGCGGTTTCGCGGGTCCCCGGAGGGCGTGTGGTTTGGAGGCGGGAGGACGATTCCGTGGTCCGAGGTCGAGACGGTGTACGAGTCCACGACGAACGTCCGGAAATGGGGAATGTCGAGTCAGGCGTACTGCATCTCGATCCAGTTTCATCGAGTCTCGCCACTCTTCAGGACGCCGCCGCTCAACTGGCTCAAGGCGCTGTTCGAGATGGGGAGAGTTCAGGTGGCCCCAGATGTGATCGGCGACAAGGTCACGAGGCTCGTCGCCCAGCTCGATGCGTGGCGCGAGGCCAGTCAGCACCAGCGTAAAGCCGCCTCATGATGGTTTGATCCGCTGGGCCGAGCGCGGTGGTGCGGTAGCGTCCCGGTCGCTCGAGGCGCTGGCAGAACCGCAGGAGCGCGGTGTCGGCAGCGCCGGTCGCCAGGAGGACGCGCGATGCCCCGCGGTCGCGCGCGTGACCGAGCCCCGGCTCGACGAGCCGTCGCCCGAGCCCCTGGTTGCGGTGTGCCTCGACCACGGCGAGGCTCTTGAGCTCCCAGGGTCGCGGGCGCCCACTCATGCGGCGATCCGTTCCCGACGAGCCCTGGCGGCACGCGTCAGCTTGAGGAAGTTGCCACCCAGGATGGCGCGCTCGTGCGCGGGCGAGAGGCCCAGCGCGCGGATCTTCGCCAGCTCGATCCCGGGGTGCAGGTACGGCCCGTCCGAGCCGAACAGCACCTTGCCCGGCCCCGCCCGGCGCACCGCCTCGACCAGCAAGTCGAAGCGGCGCACGCCCGCGGTGTCGGTGAACACGTTGGGATGCCGCGTGAGGTGATCGATGAGCTGCAGCTGGGCCGCCCAGTCGTCGACGAAGCTGCCCAGGTGCGGGATGATGAAGGCGACGTCTCGGTACTCACGCGCGTAGAGCTCGATCGGTGCGATCTCGCCGGTGACGTCGTAGAGGATGGGCACGCCGAGCGCCCGGCCCGCCTCGCAGATCTCGCGCGTGAGCCGCGCGTCGTGGCGATGGCACTTGATACCGATGAAGCCATACTGCTGTACGGCCGTGCGCACCACGTCGAGCACGCGGCCGGCGTCGCGCTTGGCGTGCACGAACGCGAAGGCGAACATCTTGAGGCCGGGCCTGGCGCGCGCCATCAGCCGTGCGAGGCCCCGGTTCGCCTGGCCGTAGTTGGTGTGGAACGCGGGCAGGAAGTTCACCGCGCCGATGCCCGCGGCCCTCGCCCGGGCAACGTAGCGCCCGAGTGGCGCGTCCGTGTTCCACGGGCCGGTGAGGCCGTCGCCCTTCCCGGCGTGGCAGTGGCAGTCGATGATCATGGAGCGTCCTCGAGGCTAGACGCGGACGCTGCTTTTCATGCCGTTCGGGACCCCGTTGGTGTGCTTGCCGCGCGGGACGCGTCCGTTGGCGACGCGCACCGCGGCCCGCCCCGGTGGCCCCGATTGGACCACACCGCGGAAGTTGCTCTGCCCGCGCCCCGGGGTCGGATTCGGCCGCGCCCACGGCAGGACGCGGGTGTCGCCCGTCCGCTCCGCCAGCCCCATCGCCTGGGCGCTGGTGATCCACTCCTCGGCGTACTCGGCGATCTCGAGCAGCAGCGTCTCGAACGGCGCGCGCGTGTTCTGCAGGATGTGCGGCTGGGCCAACCAGCGCAGCACCTCGCGCCCGGCGACGGCCATCCGCTGCCGCGGCGAGGTCACGAGCCGCTCGTTGAAGTAGCGGATCAGGACTTCTTCCACGACGTCCCACGCGTTGTCGGCGCCGAACAGCCGCTTGACGTCCTCGGAGTCGAGAATCTTGAACGCCTCCTCGAGCAACTGCATGACCTCGACGCGGAGCACGTTCAGGTGACCGAACGACGTCCACTTGAGGTTGTTGCGGAGATCCAGCCCGGCGCGCCGCACGATCGCCATCGAGCCGAAGCTGGGATCGTAGGCGCGCTCGCGCACCACGTCGGAGATCCGCTTGTCGCGCCAGAACAGCGTCACCTGCTGCGCGAAGTGCGCGAACATGTGATGGAAGTCGACGTTGGGGCGCGAACCGGGTAGTTGCCCCTGGCCGTAGCCGAGGACGCGCCGGTAGGCGGCCATGCGCTCCTTCGAGGTATAACGGAGCACCTCGCGACGGTCGAACTGGTAGAGCCCGAACGCGCCCTGCCCGCCCGAGAGCCGCACCGCGCCGGCGCGGAACAGCTCCTGCAGCTTGCGAACCACCCGGAACACCCCGATGGTCTCGTGCTGGAAGATGTAGTAGAGGTCGCCGACCGCGACGATGCGCTCCGACGTGATGGTGTCGTCGTACGGCACGACGCCCTGCGGGATGCGCGTCTGGCCGAAATCCTTCGCCGCGTCGGGCCCGATGCCGGCGAGCTGCGACAGGCCCTTGTCGGGCGGCGTGGGCGCCGCCGCGTCGGCCGCCACGGCCGTGGCGAGCATGTCGTCGATCTGCTTGATGACCGTCTCGGCCAGCTGCGGGTTCGCGATCAGATCCGGCGCCAGCCGGTTCGTGACCATCTCGCGCAGCGCGGCGATGCGGTCCTGGAGACTCTGGTAGTCCTTCTCGGTCGCCATGGAACGAGGTCCTTTCTGTTACTTGCCAGCGCCCAGCGCGGGGGCAGGATTGGGCTCGGGTTGGGTCTTCGTCATGTCCTTGACCGGTCCGTTCTGCGCCTCGCAGACGAGCGAGAACAGGTGGCCCTCCAGCTCGTGGAGCGCACGCCGCACGCGCGCGGTGAAGTACCCGTCGGGGATCTCGGCCCGGTTCTCGGGGGAGCGCGCCCTGCTCACCATCTTGCGCAGGCGCAGCACGGTCTGCAGGAACGCGCCGCTGATGCCGATCTTGCCGCCCGCCTCGACCAGTTGCGGGCCCTCGCGGGTCGCGAACGACTCGACCCAGGACAGCAGCTCCTCCAGGTAGAACGGCTCGTCGGCGTCGCGCTCCGGCTGGGTGGTGGGCGCGTTGCTGAGCTTGGCGATCCGCGCGTCGAGCTCGTGCGGCGCGGGCGGCGCGACGTACAGGTAGTCCTCGCCCATGTGGCACGCCCGCGGCACGATCTCGAGCGTCTCGCGCTCGCGCGCGCCGATGAACACCGAGTCAAGAATGGTGCGAAACTCGCCCACGCTCTCGGCAACCACGGCCAGCAGGCGCGACAGCTGCACCAGCTGGGTACCCAGAAAGCGCGGCCCGCGCGGGCGCTTGCGCGAGAAGTGGCTGCGGTTGTCGTCCCAGCTGTGGCGCAAGCCGATCACGTAGTCGGCGAGGATGCGGAAGTTGGTGACGTTCTGCTCCTCGTCGATGTTGTTGACCCGGCTCTCGAAGACGCTCCCCGTGGTCAGCGTGCTCAGGCCCATGAGGTCGCGCAGGTTGCCCAGTGCGCCGCTGATCTTGTCGGGATCGTCGTGATCAGGGGACGAGTTGTCGTCGCCGAGAAGGGTGGAGAAGATCTGGTCGACGCGGACCACGCGCGGGCCGCCTATCATGCCCAGCTCGCCCACCAGCTCGTCGAGCTGCTGCGACGCGATCGCGCGGTTGGCCTCGATCTCCTGGGGATCGGCGCTCGTGATCAGCGAGTAGAGCGCGGCCAGGATCGGCTGCGCCTCCTCGACGGCGCGGCGGGCGCGGGTGAGCAGGCTCGCCTGCGCGCCGCTGATGCCGCCCGACAGGTCGCTCTGCACCGCGAACCGACGCTCCTTCCACTTCGCCTCGGTGTGGCCCTCGTATTCGAGGAGGTCGAACGAGCTGGTCAGCGCGCCGAGGAAGCCCTTGGCATCGTTCGCGCGCGGCTGCCACCCGAGCACGTCCCGGAGCGCGTTCTGCACCTGCTGGCCGATGTCGGTGCCGGCGCCCGAGCCGCGACCCGTGGTCATGGCGCCACCCGGGCCGGCGGGCGCCATCTGCTCGACCAGCACCGGGTACGCGGGCGCGAAGTCGAGCTCGGCGTGGTGGTGGGCGAGGCCGGCAGCTTTGTCCACGCCCACCGAGGCCGCGGGGGCCTCCGGCGGCGGGGTGGGCTTGGTGCCGCTCCCGTTGTCGCTCTTGTTTCGGTCTTTCGGGTCCATGTTCGATCCTCCCCCTTGCGCCGGCTAGCGGCGTGTCAGCTCTCGATAGAAGTTGCGCGTGATGATGCCCGGGCTCGCCAGCCGGCGATCCAGCGCGATCCGGGCGGCCCCGATCAGGAAGCGCTCGGGCACGACCCCGGGGTCGTTGCCGGCCGCGAGCCGTCCCGCGGCCTCCTCGATCATCTGCTGCTCCTTGGGCTTGAAGGGCAGCATCTCGGACAGCGCCTTGTCGCCGATCTCCGGGTAGCGGTGGTACGCCACCGCCTGGACCACCGCCGGCACCGCGGTGCTCAGCGTCCCCCACATGACGTCGGGAACGCTGCCTTTGAGACCCTTGAACATCGCCCGCCACAGCTGGGTCATCTGCCGGGCGTCGTCTTCGAAGCCCATGCGGCGGAGCAGCTCGCAGGACAGCAGCGCTCGCAGCACGGGCGTGGGATGCGGCGCGTCCGGGTTGAACGCGGCCATGACGGACGGTGAGCGCGCCAGGATGTCGTACAGCGAACCGACGAAGCCGGGCCCGCCCAGGAGCAGGCCGCTCATGTCGGCGTAGATCTCGCGGTTCCAGCGCGCCCACTGCAGCGCGACCGAGCGTGGGGAGCCCGTCGCGAGCAGCTGCGTCGCGATCTGCCTCGGCACCGCGCGGGCCAGGCCGAGGTCGTTCTGCAGGTTGTGACTGATCTCGTGGAGCATCGCGCCCAGCGTCCAGGGATTGACCAGGCGGTGGTACGGGATCTGGATCAGCGGGAACGGGTTCAGCTGCCGGCCCAGCTTGGTGAGCGGGATGCCGCGCCTGTATGTCGCCGGCGAGAAGCCGGTGCGCATGTACGAGAACGGCGGCGGCGCCGGCACCGACGTGGCCTTGCCCACGCCCAGGAACGCGTGCTGGTAGCAGTCGAGCCCGATGCGGTCGCAGGACAAGAGCCAGTCGCCGTACGCCCCCTGGCGCTGCCCGAACAGCTCGAAGTAGAAGTCCCAGACCTTCTCGATCGCGCGCACCCACCCATGCGCGCGGTCCTTGAGCGTGGTGAGGTGCTGCAGGTTCTCGACCGAAGGCGCCTCCGCCGAGACCCGCGCGATGTCGGCGACCTCGCGTGTCATCGCGAGGAGCTTCACCCGCAGAGACGCGAGCAGCTGGTTGACCACCTGGAGGTGGCCGTCGGACGGCGCCGCCGCGCTGGTGCCGAACTCCGACCGACGAAACGGCCGGAGCGCCGCGGCGTGGCGGTCGACGTTGATCGCCTGCGCGCGTAGCCAGGGGCCGAGCACGTCGGCGCGCCCGGCAGCACTGCCGCCGGGCAGCGGAGGCCGCGCGGGCCTCGTCCTGTCAGCGAGGGCGACCATCCGCGCGTCCTAGCGACCACACTCGGCGCAGCCCACGACCGGCGGCGGCGGCGCATAGGCGGGCGTGCAGGTGCACACCTGCCCCGCGGGCGTCGTGTACGAGATCGGCGCCGGGCCGGCGTGCGCATGACCGTTTGCGTGGGGGGCGTGACCGTGGCCGTGGACGTGACCGTGCGGCGCGTGACCGTGACCGTGGACGTGACCGTGCGGCGCGTGGCCGTGGCCGTGGTGGATCGGGTAACGCCGGCCGTTCACCCAGCGCCAGCGACGCGTCCGGACCGACGGGTAGCGACCGACGAGCTTGCGCCCGCGACGCCACGCGTGACTCAGGTGGTGCGGGCTGCTCAGCACGCGCGCCGTGTTGCCGGCGAGCGCCCGCAGCGCGGTGCGACCGGTGAGCGGCCGACCCGCGGCGTAGCGGCGGAGCAGTTGCGAGGCGGTGCCCTTGAGCACCTGGGGCACGGCTCGCATGAGCTTCTTTCCGGTCGGCGACTGGAACAGCGCCTTGCCGAGGCTACTGACACCCCGCTTGAGGTGCGGCATGACCGACTTGAACAGCCTGGGGCCGAACTTGGCCGCCAGCTTGCCGGCGATCGGCAATGCCTTCATCGCCAGGGGGAGGAGCGGCAGGAACGCCTCGGCGGCCTCCTGCTCGGTCTCCGCCTGCGAGGCCTCGTGCGCCATGTGCTCCATCATCGCGTCGAGATAGACCCGACGGACCGGGTTCAGCTCGAACTCGCCCTCGAGCTCGAGCTCGAGCTCGTGCTCCAGCTCGCCTTCGTGCTCGCCCTCTCCTTCGTGCTCGAACAGCCCGCCACCGGGCTGGAGGACGCGCTTGGCCGCATTCAGCGCGATCTTGCGCAGCGCGGGCGAGGCCAGGCCCCGCGCGGCCAGCTTCGCCAGGCCGCCGAAGAACTGCTCGTGCTCGTGCAGCTCATGGGCCTCCAGCTCGCCGAGGCCCGCCTCGTGGCTCTCGCCCTCGAGCTCGAGCTCCAGCTCGTGGAGCTCGTGGCTCCCGCCCTCGAGCTCCAGCTCGTGCAGCTCGTGCGATTCACCCTCGAGCTCCAGCTCGAGCTCATGCGACAGCTCAAACTCATGCGCGTTCATAAATATCTCCTTCCTGGGAGGCTCCCAGCAGATCGTTCTCCGCGAGTCCCGCGCTCGGCAATTCCGAACCCTCAGGCCACCGGGCCTGAGGTTCCGGGCTCCGCTCGATCCTCACTAGCCCCGCACCGGCTTGACCCGGGCCACACGCTTGGCCGCACGCGAGGCGCGGACGTTGCGGTTGATCGCCTTCGCGCACACGCGCGGGTTGTTGAGCACGCGGCGCGTGGTGCTGGTGAGCGCACGCGCGACGAACCGCCGGTCGAGACGCCCACCGCGGGCGGCGCGCCGGAACAGCTGCTTCGCCGCGACCCGCGCGATGATCGGCGTGACGCGGGTGAAACCCTTGGTGCTGCGGTTCGAGCGCAGCACGCGGGTCAACGCGCGCATCCCCCGCACGAACGCGGGCATCGCGTCGGCCATGCGGCGCAGCGCACGCCGGTCGCGCCGGGTCAGGTAGATCGCGGACATCGCGCCCACCATCGCCTCGGCTTCGGCCTCGGAGTACGCCTGCGCGGCGGCCTCCCCCATGAGCTCGGCCAACGCCTCGTGCTGCGCCATCGGCGCCTCGAGCTCGTGCTCGAGCTCGCCCTCGAGCTCGCCCTCGCCTTCGAGCTCACCCTCGCCGAGCAGGCCCGTGGCCATGTTGGCGATCTGGCCACCCATGGGGCCCATCACCGCGCCGGCGATCTTGGGCAGCGCGAACTTTGCCACCTTCTTGAGCATGGGGGCGAAGCGCTTCACCTTCTTCAGCAGGCCGCCGAGGAACTGCTCGCCCTCGAGCTCACCTTCGAGCTCACCCTCGAGCTCGCCCTCGCCGAGCGCCTCGAGCTCGTGCGATTCGTGCTCGAGCTCGCCCTCGTGCTCGCCCTCGCCGAGCACCTCGCCGAGGGACTGCTCGTGCGACTCGCCCTGGAGCTCGTGCAGCTCGTGCGACTCGCCCTCGCCCTCACCGAGCAAGCCGCCGAGCAAACCGCCGAGGAATTGCTCGCCCTCGCCCTCGCCCTCCAATTCCAGCTCATGATTCTCGTGGAGTCCGGCCTCGAACTCCCCCTCGAACTCGTGCTCGTGCAGCATGTTCATCGTCCTCTCCCTTCGCGTCCCATGTGAATAGGTCGTGGCGAGGCGCGGCGGCAGTCGCACCTTCGCGTGTCACGCGAACGAGGTACGCGCGAACGAGGTAGGGTCCAAACGGATGCGTGGTGCCGGTCACCGTGAGCGTGTCGCGCGACCCCGCACGAGCACGCCGGCGCGGGCGCCTGCGATGACCGTTCGCACGGCGAGGGTCAGCCAGCTTGTATCCAGTTTTCCAGAGGAGCGACGGGAGTCGACGATCGCACGGACGAGATCGAACACGAGCTGCACATCGGTTCGCGGCGGCAGCTCCTTCCGTGCGATGCCGCGGGTGACCATCGACCTCCACTCGCCGCGGCGCTCGGCCACCGCAGCGCCGATGATCGCGTCGACCTCGGGGCGATAGCGCTCTTCGAGGAGCCGCGCCCAAGCTCGGCCCTCGGTCTTCCGACCAAAGGTGAATCGCCGCGCGAACGCCTCGACGAGATCGCTCTCGAGCCGTCCGGTGTCGGGCAGCGGGCTGGCTCTGAGCGGTGCACGCATTCGCTCGACGACCGCGATGACGAGCGCCGCCCGGTTGGGCCAGCGCCGATAGATCGTGGTCTTGTTGACCGCGGCCTGAGACGCGACCACGTCCATGCGAAAGCCGTGGTAACCCGAGTGCGCGAGCTCGACGATCGCGGCATCGAGCACGCGGCGCACGACCTGCTCGCTCCGTCCCCCCAGGATCCCCTGAGTACGGCGCGAGGATCCGGAGGAGCGGCCCATCGCCCGCTCATAGCATCCTTCCGACGGCAACGGCGAGTTGTGATCATGCCCGAGACACGGTAGCGTTCGTGATGGCAACACGGTGTTGCCATCACGAGGAGCCCCGATGCCCTGGCAATACGACGTGGCGTACTTCTTCGGTGGAGTGTTCCTGGCCAACTTCACCCCGCACTTTGTTGCAGGCGTGTCGGGCCGCGCGTTTCACACGCCGTTCGCGAACCCGCCGTTCCGAGGACTCTCGTCCCCCGCCGTAAACATCCTTTGGGGGCTGTGCAACCTCGTGGTGGCGTACGTGTTGCTCGTGGCCGTCGGTGGCCTCGAGCTGCGGCGGGTGGCCGACGTCGCCATCGCGGCGACCGGCTTCGGGCTCGGGGCGCTCTTCATCGCCCGGTCGGTGACGAAGATGCAGCGGGAGCGGGAGTCCGCGCTCAGGCCAGGATGACCGTCTTCGCGCACGACAGCCGACATCTCGCGGAGACCTACGATCGGGTGAGCGACTTCCAGTTCGAAGCAGGCAAGCACCTGGTCGAGCGGCTCGGGCTCGAGGACGGAGCGCGCGTGCTCGACGTATGGCGATGCCGCGGTACGGCTGCCCCGTGCGCTACTTCATCCAGCGCGCAGGCGTGACGGCGCCATCCGCGCGACCATCGCGGCGCGTGAGCCGACCCCCAGCTTGGCGAAGATCCGCCGGAGGTGCGTCCCGACGGTCCACGCGCTGATGTCCAGCTCCGCGGCGATGATCTTGTTGGGGTGCCCCTCCGCCACCAGGTCCACGATCTCTTGCTCGCGCGGACTCAGTGCCACGCGCGAGCCCGTGGGCTCACGAACGAGCACGCAGCGCACACCGTCGACCTCCACGTCGAGCAGCAGATCCTCGGCCGCCCCATACGCCCCGGCCTCTCCAGCCTCCCCGGCCTCCCCGGCCGCTCCGGCCTCTCCGGCCACCCGCCGCATCTGCTGGACCAGCGGCCGCAGCTTCGCCGCCAGCTCCTCTCGCTTGCGTAGAACGGTCATTCACATCCCCCCGTGTGGATGACGCGGCCGCGGGCCGTTTTTTCTCGGGACCGGCACGGGACGCCAAGCTCGCGCCAGCCGACGCGCCGTGGCTCGGCGCCCCGAAAATGCCCAGTCTCGTCGCGAGCCGCTCATCAACCCCGCCTCCCACCACCGCAATCCCCGTTACGCCCCGTGCTCCCGAGCGTTCACCCGTGCTCTCCAATATAAGATTGCATGCAGTCAGTAGATGTCACGCAGAAATCGCAACGAGTCCCGCCTTGGCAACCTCGATCGCGATCCACAAGCACCTGATTGCGCGGCAGAATGATCAACCGCGACCGTGACCGAACGTCGCGCCGGCGTCTCGGTTTCGACACCGGCCTCATGACCACGGGCCTCGACCCGCCGCTGCCCGCTGGAGTTGTCGCCAGCGAACCCGGCAGCATCCGGCAAAGCGGCGAGACGTCTCGTGGCCTCGCTCCGAGTGCAGCCGCCAGAACTCCGCGAAGACCAACCGGCGCCTGCCCCGGGCGCACCGGCTTGCGAGCTGCGGTGCTACGGGCTTTGCGGCGCGCGGCCGGCTAGCCGCCGATCACTTGAGGACGCGCTTCATCGCCGGGAGCCCGGCGACCGCGTTCTGGTAGTCCCGCTGCCAGGCCGCGTCGCGCTGCGCCACGCGGCGCACCGGGGTGCCGAGCTCGGTCTGCATGGCCGCATCGCCGACCTGAAAGCCGCCGGCGAACATCGTCGTGCGCTTGCCGACCGCGGCTTGCTCGTCGGCCGTGCCCAGCCGCAGGTTGTAGACTTGGCCGGGATACTCGACCCGGGTCACCGAGACGATCTTGGCGACCCCGCGGTCGGTGGACACCTCGTCATCCTTCTTCAGCGACGACGCAAACGCGACCACGCCCGATGCCATGATGACCGGGTGCTTGGTGGTCAGCTCGAGGCGATGGCCCTTGTCGTCGCGAACCACGACGAGCGGCTCGTCATCGACGCCGTGGGTGAGCGCGGTGACCGTGAGCGCCGAGCCCTTCAGATCGGCGATCACCTTGTCGCCGACCTTGATCTTCTCGACCGCCATCCGCCTGCCGTCGGCGCGCCGGATCTCGGTCCCCGCCGCGAAGCAGCTGTTGCGGTACCTCACCTTGTAGGGCAGGGCGTCCGCGCCGTTCTGGGCGACCGAGGTCGTGATGTTCGCCGGCCCGTTGCCGCAGTCGACCGTGCCCGAGATCGTGATCGACGCCTTGACCTCGTCATTCACGATGATCTGTTGCGAGCACGCCGGTCCGGTCTCGCTCCCGGCCGTGTTGGTGTACGAGCCGATCGCGTGGAACGCGGCGGTATCCGAAGTGCCCGGGATCTTCCCGAACCCCGAGAGGAAGCTGGCGGTGGTCGTGCACGCGCCGCCCGAGATCGTCTTGACGAGCCGCGCTTTCGCCGCGCTGACCGACTGGATCGCGCAGGTCGAGCCCGCGAGCGAGACATGCAGCGCGCCCGCGACGGGGAGATACACCGGCCCGTACACGGTGCTGTTCGGGACGTACGGTGCGTCCGACGGGAACGCGAAGTAGTTCGCGGCGCTGGTGTCTCCAGCCCACGTGACGCCGCCGGTGCCGGTCCCGGGCAGGACGGTTGCGATCCCCGTGTAGGCGCCGCTGGCGTTCGTGGTGAACGTCGAGAACGAGGTGCCGCTGGCCGTACCTACCGAATAGTCACACTCGTTGGTCGTCTGACCGCGCAGCTGACACATCTCGATATATCCACTGTTGGTGACCCAGGAGTGGTAGGTCGGGTGGGTCACGGTGATCCACGCCACTGGGTTGAGCGCGCTCTGGACCGCGTTGTAGGTCACCTGCTCATTGCCCGCGTCGTCATCCGCGATAACGAGCGAGTCGGTCACGTTGAGCCGGGCCGTATCGATCGGCAGGACCGGGCTGATCGACACGTCGCCGAAATCGGTGTCGCCGAAGTCGGTGCCGCCGCTGTAGTCCTCGCCGGCGGCCGAGCCGACCACGAAGCTCTCGGTCCCCGCCAGGTTGGAGTTGTACGTGGTGACATCGGCGTAGACGTAGCTGGCGCCGCCGTTACACGTGACCTGGGGGTGGGTGTCGTTGAACGTGGTGGACGTGCCCGCCGCGGTTTCGCGGCCGAGCAGGATGAAGCTGTCACACCAGTCGGTGCTGGTCACGTCGCTGATCCCCGAGGTCGCCCGCGCGAGCGCCTTGGCCTGGGTCTGGGCGATCCGATCGAACAGGTGGGGAGAGTTCTCCGCCGTTTTACCCGCCGCGCGGAGCCGGTTCATCACGAACCGATACTGCGCCGGGTCGGCGAGGTCAACGGGATGTGACAGCTCGCCGCGTTCCGCGGTCATCCCCATCGTCCTCATCATGTAGCGCGAGTCGCTGGTCATCTGGTCGGCCATCGTCGGATCGGCGACGGCCGCTTTGGGGACGGGTGGATCGGCCGTACATCCGGCGAGCACCGCGGCAACGAGCCACCACATACTGCGTACATCGAACCTAGCCCGAGTCACATGCGTGGTCATCACGATCTTCTCCTTGACACCTTGTGAACAATCCAAACCACACGCTCTGACTAGCTCAGAGCAGGAGGCCATGTCTCAGCGCGCACGGCGCGCCAGCGGTCGTCGGGCTCACGGTCGAACGGTCACCACGCGGCCGTCGTCCACCGGGCGCGGGCTGTTGTGCGTCGCCTTCACGCCCACGAAGCAGCTGTGGGGGCCGGCCGTGTTTCCGCTGGCGTCCCGAACGGCGAACTCGATCTCGTACACTCTGCCGTTGCTGCGCCGCTCGAGGCGCTGGCGCAGCTTGAACGTGCTCGGCCCGAGGATCACGATATCGCTCCGCGGATCGCCGCGCTTGGTGATCGGCTCGTCGCTGTAGATCGCCGAGATCTGGCCCGTGCGATCGACATCGACCAGACCGCTGCAGGTATCGATGGCCAGCGCGCACTGGGCCAGCGTGAGCTCACGATACTGATCGTCGGCCGGGAACAGCTCGATCAGCGGCGCGGTCAGCACCGCGGGCGGCCTGGTATCGGCCACCACCACCGAGCGCCGCGCCATCGCCGCGAGCCCTGCGCCATCGCCGACGCGATACTCCACGGCGTAGCGGCCCGGCTGGTCGACGTCGACGTTCGACGCGCGGGCCAGGTTCGCCGTGAGATCTCCGCTGCAGGTGTCCTGGGCGGTCGCGCCGTCGTCGCGGAACGCCGTGCGGCATTCGACCGTCTGGGGATTGGCGCCGAGGATCGAGATCACGGGGGGCGTGCGATCTACCACCAGCACCGACCGGCTCGCGGTGGCGACGAATCCGGCGTTGTCCTGCGCCTGGTAGTCCACCCGGTAGGTCCCGGGGACTGTCGGGTCGACCTGAGACGTCGTCGCGACCGAGCCATCGAGATCGCCGTCGCACGCGTCGAGTGCGGAGGCTCCCTCGTCGAGGTACGCCGCGCCGCACTCCGTGGTGGCCGGGTCGGCGCCGCGCACCGCCAGGACGGGCGGCGCCAGGTCTTCGGTGATGGCGACCGTCACGGTGGCATGGGAGGTCGAGATCCCGTCCGAGACCTCCAGGTCGATCGCGTGCAGTCCCGCGCCGAGCTCGACGACCGGTGCATTCCCCGAGGCGATCGGCGCGCCGACCTCCGACCAGGTGAAGCGGAGCGGATCGCCATCGCGATCGAACGACCGCGAACCATCGAGCTGGACCGGCGCCAGGCTGCCGGGCACGATGCACGCCAGCGCCACGGCCGGGCCCGCGTTCGCGACCGGCGCGGTGTTGGGCTTCACGGTGACCGTCACGCTGTCCTGCGTGTTGCCATTCTGGGCCGCGACCGTCACGGTCCCAGGCGCCACCGCGGTGAGCACGCCGTCCGCCGAGACCGTCGCGATCGCCGGATTCGTCGTCCTGTAGATCGTCCCGGTGCTGCCGGGGGTGATATCGCGCGTGAAGCCATCGCTGTAGTGCCCGACCACCGCTAGCGGCTGCCTGGCGGCGGCGCCAAACAAGACCGGGTTCTGCGTGACGATGCTCACCGACGAGATCGTCGCGGCGGTCGACACATCGAGGGTCACATCGGCCGACAGCACCACGTCGCCCTCCGAGGACAGCGCGATCGCAAACAGGGTGATCGGCCCGAGCGCCTCGCCAGGGACTCGCATCGACAGCGTGAACGGCGGCGCGTCGCTGCGCTCGACCGCCCCCCCGGCGATCGCAAGCACCGTCTGCGGCACGAAGCCATCGGACGGCACGACCTGGACCTCGAGCAACTCGCCGGCGACCACGCGCGTGCCCGGCGCGGGCGAGACGATCGCGAGGCTCGCGTCGGCCGGTGCCGGAGTGGCGGCCGGACTGGCCAGGCGCACCTGCGAATCCGTCGCGAGCCCGGTGGCCGCGTCGCAGCGCTGCAGGAACGACTCCGGGAACGCCGCGAACGACGGCCCTTGGACCGCGCCGTTGAGCAGCGTCACGAGCTGGTCGCTCACGCCGCCGTCCTTCATCGAATAGAAGTAGTCGCTATCGGAGTACGCGTTCACGTTGCTCTTGTCCGGGATCGACGCCGCGATCGGGAGCGGGCTCGTCGCGGCGCCGGTCAGCCCGCCAGCCTGACTCACGACGTCGGAGAACAGGTCGTGGTCGCACGTGCCGAACGCATCCGAAGGTCTGGAGGACGCTCCGGGCAGCGGGAAGATCTTGAATTGCGGCAACTTGCGTTCGGTCTGGACGTACTCTCGCGACACGATGGCGAGCTTGGCGATGCTCGTCGCGCGATCGAGCGCGATCCCGCCGGTGCCGATGATCGCGTGGCCGGGGACCCTGGTGGCCTTGACATGGATGTTCTTCCTGACCAACGCGTCGATGTCTCCCTGTTCGATCGGGGTCTTGGCCGTGGCTCTGGCGTCGCACACGAACGCGTCCCGATCCGCGACGTTCAGCTGGTCACGGGCCGAGACCATCGCGGCCGCGACCGCCGATCCGAAATGCGGTGTGTTGATCGTGATCAGGCGATTGATATCGCCCTGGTTGAAATTATCGGCGTTTCGATAGCCATCGCCATCGATGTACTGCCGCGCGCGGAGGCCGCCGGCGCCGTGGGCCACGAGGTCGACGCGCGTCGCCGCGATGTCACCGCGCCGCGCGTTGTCGAGCGCCGCCCTGATGGCCAGGCTGAGCGAGGTGCCGGAATCGGGGCCGCAGACGAGGGTCTTGTCGGCCGGCGCGCTCGGGCACGTCGTCTTGTTGGGGGGCAAGACGTTGACCTGTGGATTGCAGGAGTACGCGTAATTGGCGTAAGTGACCACGAATCGCGGATCGTGGACCAGCGGGAGGCTCTGCCATGCGAGCAGGTCCGACCACAACCCGTGCGCCATCACGACCGGGGGGCGCTTGATCTTGAGGTTGACCTGGGTGTCGAACGCGGCGCCACTGTCCGCGACATAGGAGCCCTGGATCTGGATGCTGCGCTCGACCAGCTGATCATCGGATTCGCGATTGAAGTCGGCCGGGGCCCCGTAGAGCGCCAGCGCATAATCGCCGCTCGCGGTCGCGACCGTCCGGATCGGCACCGCGCCCTGTAAGCTCGTTCCGTCGAGCGATCTCAGGCCGCCGTCGCCCGGGTTGGCGCCAAGCAGCGACAGGTTCACGACCCCCGGTCCGGGGACCTTGACGCGGAGCAAGATCTCGGTGGCACCATCGGCAACCGCACCGACGACCGTCCGGCCACCGGCGACCAGCGCATTTACGTCGCCGACCAGGGTCCCGTCGTTTCGGGTCCGATCCATCAGATCCGCCGTGGCGTCGTCGGACCGCGGATCCACCGTCTCGATCGACGAGAAGGTCAGCGCGTCGAGCAGCACCGCGGAGTCCAGGATGCCGTCGCCATTGTCCTGGATCATGAAGAATACCTGGACGTTGTCGCCGCCGGTGAGGTCGGTGGTGAACAGCTGGAAGTCGGTGAGCCCGGCGTCGGGATCACCGACCGGACCAAACACCGTGTCCACGCCGCTCGGATCTTCGGTGAGGATGTCGAACCCGGTCCCGGCGGCCCGGGACGCCGAGGCCGGGAAGAAGGCAGAGCTGTTGACCGACGCCACGGTGAAGTCTCGTGTTCCAGACGAGTCGACGACGCGAATGGCAAATGTATCGTTGAACGCAGTGCCGATGAAATCCGGAGACTCCGCGCTGAGAAAGTTGTATTGTAGGGTCATCTTCCCGGCGCCAGGCGGCAGCTGCAGGTCGAGACGCAACGTCACCAGATCTCCCGCCGTCCCTGCAGGTGCAAAGTCGGTCCCGGGCTCCGGCGCGGCGGTCCCGGCGATCCCGGTGCTGAGCAGGACGAACGAGCCGCCGCGGAGCGGCCGGATGATCCCGAGACTACCGAGCACCGCCGCAGCCTCGGCGGGCCCGGTCAGCGTGGTGCCGACGACCTGGACGGCGGGGACATCGAGCGCGTCGCTCCACGAGGTCGCCGCGGCGGGCACCGCCACCCGGCGGCCCACCGCCTCCGCGTAGCGACCGCTGGCGGCGATCCGGGCGCGGTCGACCCGCGGTTGCCCGCCGGCGGCAGCCTCGATGCGCGCCGGCGCCGTCCGCCCGGTCGGGGTCGGCGCCGGCTCGGCGGCGCAACCGATCGCTGCCAGGACGAGCCACGCGCACCGCGCGGTCGGGCGAATACTGGTCATCAGATCGTGTTTGGTCATGGTGCGTGGCGGCATGGGGTGCAGTGGACTCCACCCTAAGGATAGAGTTTCGGACAACACCCATCTATCACTATCCAGGTCTGGATTGGGTGATTACTACATGCCGACCCGCCGCATATCGATGCACAATCGGCGTGCGTCGAGTGTCGAGACACGCGGTCGATGCGTCGAGACCGCGTCGACGGATCGACCGCCGTGCGGCGTGGTGTGGGAGGCGGTCGCCAAGGGGGCGCTCCCGCCGTCGTGTGCGCGATCGAGCCACGGCGCCATCGCGGCCTCGAGGACCGCTGCGCGGTGCGGCGGTCCAGAGCCTGCCGCGTAATCCGGCACCGAGGCTCCCGAACCGTCCGCCGCCACCGCCGGATGCCACGCCGCGCCGCACTCGCAATCCAGCGCTGCGTTCGCGCGCCGATCCCGCCAATGCTCATGTCGTGGTGCGCGCGAATCCACACTCCCGCGTTGACGAGCTGCCCAGATCGAATCAGTATCGCGGGATGAGCGGATGGGTTCGTCACGTGGTGGTGGTCGCGTACGTGTCCGGAACCATCGGGGGCGCCCTCGGCTGTGGCAGCGTGACGAGTTCGTCGCACCCCATGGATGCCGCGCCGATGCCGGACGCCCGAGACACCGCGCCGGTGCTGGATGGCGGGGATGCCGGCCCCGCCGACGCTCGAGACGCCGCGCCGATCACGGACGGCGCGGTCGATCCGCGTCCCGACGCAGCCACGCCCACCCGTAGCTTCGATGTCGGGTACATCAACGAGCTGTCGTTCCCGTTCAACTTCACGGGCGTCAGCGAGTTCATGATCATCGTCAATCGCGGGCCGGCGGCGCTGAACCTGGCCACCGCCGCGCTGGACGCCATCGAGGACGACAGCCCCGATGTCGTGTGGACGCTCGCGGTGGACATGCTGTCGACCACGAGCCTGCCGGCCGGCCACGCCGGGGGCCTGCTGAGCCAGGAGGCGAACATCGCGCTCGTCGTCAGCGGGCTGGTCTCGGAGCCGCTGGCTGACAATACGCTGAACTTCCGGATAAGCTTCTCGGAGTTTCCGCCGGTGGGGACGGACATCCACGCGCAGGCGACGCTACGGATCGACGACGCCAGCGTGGTGTTGCCGTTCACGATTCACGTCACCGCGTCGGGCACGGTCACGCTCGATCACGCCGCGCGCGTCGGCTCGCGCTGATGTGGCGCGGCGCGCGGATCGACAGCCGGGGAGATTCACGCGGCAAGCCACTCGCCGGCGCCACCGCGGCTGCGGCGAGACACGGAGTATCTGAGCGGGGACATCACGGCGCGTCCGTTGCCGTCCATTTTCGCAGCATGACTCGCGTTCCGACACCCACGATCGACTCGATCTCGAACTCGTCCACGAGCCGCCGCGCGCCCGGAAGCCCGAAGCCAAGGCCAGTCCCGGTCGAGAACCCATCACGCATCGCCTGTTCGATCTCGAGGATGCCCGGCCCCGCGTCGAGTGCGGTCACGGTCACGCCACATCTGCCGGCGCCCGTGGCGGCTGCGAGGACAATCTCTCCAGCGCCGGCGTGAACGACAATATTTGTCGCGACCTCCGTGACCGCGATCGCGAGCGCAGCCACCGCGACCTCGGAGAGCCCTTGCCGTACGGCCAGCTCGCGCGTGTGTCGGCGGGCCACCACGATGTCGGACGCCTCGCAGATTCGAATATGGATCTCGGTACAGACGCGTTCCATCACGGTTGTCGCTCGCTGCACAGCGTGAAGTAGAACGTCGCGCCACCATCGATCGTACTATCGGCCCACACATGACCGTCGTGACGCTGCACGACACGCTGCACGGTGGCCAGCCCGATCCCGGTGCCCTCGAACTCGCTCGCGGAATGCAGGCGCTGAAACGGCGCGAACAGCTTCGGAGCAGCGGCCATGTCGAAGCCCGCCCCGTTGTCACGAACGTAGTACGCCAGCTTGCCGTCGCGCTCCTCGCGGCCAAACCGGATCTCGGCATGCGCTCGCTTCGCGGTGTACTTCCAGGCGTTGCCCAGGAGATTCTCCAGGACGACGCCCAGCAAGGTCGCATCGCCCGTGCCACGAATGTCATCCTCGACGATGAACACGACGTCGCGTTCGGGCGAGGTCGCCCGCAACCCTTCGGCGATACGACGGGCGAGCGCGGTCAGGTTCACGTCGACACGATGAATCTCGGTGCGCGTGACGCGCGCGAGTGACAAGAGATCATCGATCAGCTGCGCCATGTGGTGCGCCGAATCGCGGATCCGCTGGATATTCTCCCGACCGTCGTCATCGAGCATCGCCGCGTTGTCCTCGAGAACGATCTGGCTGAACGCGTCGATAGCCCGGAGTGGTGCGCGCAGATCGTGCGAGACGGAATAGCTGAATGACTCGAGCTCTCGGTTGGCGAGTTCGACTGCCTCCTTCTGCTGTCGCAACGACTCGTTGAGCCGTTGCAGCTCTTCGTTCGCGGCGCGGTAGCCCCGGAACGACATCTCGAACGGCGACAGCAGCTCGGTGAAGAAGTCCGCTGCGGTCTCTGCGACCTGTAGCTGTTTCGCGGCGGGCGCCGAGACGACGAGAATGCTGACCGCAGCCTGGTGCAAGACTGCCATGTCGAGCACGCCCAGGCCCTGGGCCACGGCCTGCCGGCCGAGCTCGTAGGCGCAGCTCAGCGCAGCTTCGTCTCGCACCCGGAGGAAGGTCCCGAGCGCCGTGACGTACGTCTCCCCGAAGCCATCGAGCTGGCCGGTCATGGTGGGCCTCCGAGATAGCGAGCGACCATCACGTGGGCATCGTCGGATCCCTTGGCAAAGCGAGCAAGGATGAGCTCCGCGAGCGCTTGTGGGCTGTCGTCGATGACGAGCTCGCCGATGAATCCGCCGCGGATTCCGTCCGTCGTCATGATCAAGGTATCGCCAGGCGAGACGCGTACGGTCTTCTCGCGGAGCGCCGGGATCTGATAGCCCACGACACCACCGCGGCCGACGATCGCCTCGGCTGGTTGACCGTTGGTGCGGAGCAGAACGCCGTCGACGTTGCCGATGCCGATCCACGTCATCGACGATGCAGCGACGTGGAACGACGCGAGGCTCATGACCACGCCTCGCGTCTTGCGAAGCGCGTCGTGACAGCGCTGCACCAGGAGCACCACGGACTCGCTCGGATGCGCTTCGAGCACGGGTGCTGCGGCGCTCGCGGCCGCGGCGGCCTCGGGGCCATGTCCCAGGCCGTCGAGCAGCGCCACCAGCGCGCCGCCCTGAAACGGGACAACGACGTGGAGATCTCCGGACTCGAGTTCCAGCGCACTGCCGGCCCAGCCCCACGCGATCGCGGCGTGGTCGTCCTGCCCGGTGGGGGTCATCGCAGCCACTTCTTCATGGTGACGGTCGTGCCGGCGCCTGGCGCCGACACCAGCTCGAACTCGTCCATCACGCGCTTCGAGCCTGGAAGTCCGACCCCGAGGCTCTTGCCCGTCGAGTACCCGTCGCGCATCGCGAGCTCGATGTTGGGAATGCCGGGGCCGTCATCCCGCGCGACGACCAGGATGCCGCGGCGCACGCCGTCGTCCAGCCGGCTGATGATGACCTGGCCTCGCTGTGCGTAGGTGATGATGTTTCGCGCGATCTCGGAGATCGCGAGCGCGATCATGGTCTGGTCCGTGGTCGAAAACCCCGTCACCGCGGCAAGTGTGCGGCCCTGCTGACGCGCCGAGACGATGTCCCCCTCCCGCTCGATCACGACACACACCTCATCGAACACGATGACCAGCCTGTCTCGCAGGACGGCCCAGGTACGCGAGACCTTCCTCGAAATCCAGCGCGGTCGCGACGCCGTCTAGCGACAACCCGAGCTGTACCATCGCGAACGCGACGTCGGGTTGAATCCCGACGATCACCGCGTCGGCGCCGCGAAGCTTGGCGGTGTACGCGATCGATCGGAGCGTGCGGGTCGCGAACGAATCGAGAACATCGAGCTCGGTGACGTCGATGAGCACGCCGCGGCTGCGGAATTTCCCGACTTGTTCCGAGAGCGCATCGCGAAGCTGAACCAGCTCTCGGTCCGAAAGCGCCGCCTGGATCGACGCGATGAGCACATGGCCCTGCTTGAGAATCGGAACCGCCACGATCTAGCTCACGCTCGGCGCCGGGTGCACGCCTGCCTCGGTCACGAGCACGCGATACCCGAGCACCCGCTCGGCCTCCTCCAGACCGCCCTGGAGGTCGCCCACGGTGTTCAGCGTCGTCAGCTCGATGCCGAGCGCGACGAGCGACTGCGCGACCTCGGAAGACAGGCCGGTCACGATCACGAGCGCCCCCATCAAGCGCGCCGCGCTCACGGTCTGCAGCAGGTGGTTGGCCACCTTTGAATCGATCGTCGCCACGCCGGTGACGTCCATGACCACGACCTTCGCGCGGTTCGCGCGGATCGCGCGGAGCAGCCCCTCGGTGATGAACCGCGCGCGGTGCGTGTCGATGACGCCGATGATGGGAAGTAGCAGCAGGCGTTCGCGGATCTGGAGCACGGGCGTCGACAACTCGCGGATCGCCTCTTGCTGTTGCCGGATGGTCCGCTCGCGCTCGAATACGAGGGTGTCGACGATAAGACCGATGTCGAAGAACGCGATCTTCTTGAGCGACATGAAGTTCTCGAAGCCCTCGGCCGGCGTTCGCTCGAATTGTTTCATGACCGCGGTGCCGACTTGCTTGAGCAACTGGTGGAACGCGCCGAGGAAGACCCGGGCATCGAGCCCGGCCCTGGCGTAGAGCAAGCCGAGCTCGAGACGCTGCTCGACATAGCTCGCCCCGTAGTCGCCTTGCACCATGGCCACCAGATGGTCGCGCTTGAGCTGGCGCGCTTTCTCCAGGAGGGTACGGCTCCCGAGCAGCGAGCGAGCTTCCTCGATTCCCGCAAGGTGGCTAAAAAACGTCGTCACGTACTGCTCGGTGTGCACCTTCACGAGATCCCTGAGCGCCGCAATACGCTCCACATCTGCCGGCTCGAAGCCGACGATCTTCTTTCGGCGCTCGATCGCGGCACTATTGAGTCCCATCTCGTGCATGAGCGTTCGCGGCGCGGCCTGCTGGATCTGCTCGGTCATGTCTTTCCTCTCGATGATTCCGCGTTGCGCTCGCGTCGCTCCGTGCGAACGACGCTCCGTACCGACGACGCGCGTCGGCCACCAGATACGCTTGCTTCGGTGCCCTGCTCCGAGATCGACCTGCCATCATGAGCGCGCGTTCGCGCGTGACCTGGGACCTCTTAGGGGAGCGCTGGAAGTTCGTGATGTCAACACGAGCAACACGAGCAATGCCGTGTTTGGCCGCCGAGCCATGCGTGCGCCGCTCCACGGTGAGAGCGTCGGTGGCAGGCGACCTCACCCGGCGCACTGCAGATTTCCGTCAATGATGTGTGAGAGCGACGTCACCACCGCCTGACGCGGATCCGACGATCACCGTCGTCGGCGAACCCTACGGCAGGGCGATCCGCCCCGGCGCGCTATTCGTGCCGTCCTGGGTATGGCACGTGTTGCAGTCGCCGGTCGGCGGCGAGCTGGACATCGCGCGCCGATGCCCGTTCGCGACCACCGCGACCTGGATCGGGAACGTGATCGTCGTGGTGGAGTAGAAGTTGCCGGCAGCATTGACTGGCAGCGAGACCACCTTGCCGGTGGCGTCGGCGACCTCGACGGCCGCGCCCGTCGCGGCGTCCGCGCCGTTGCAGTCGTCGGGCTCGTGGCCGGTCGGATAGACCGTGCCGGCGACCTTGAACCGCGGGCCCTCTCCGGAGCTGGTGTGGCAGGCGATGCAGGCGACGCCGGGGTGCATCAGCGGCGACTCGCGGTTGCCGCTGGTCCAGGTCGTCCCGCTGCTACACACCACGGGGCCACCGAACGTGCCCGAGTCGCCCGTGGTGCACTCCCCGCTCGGCATCCCCGCGGCGATCCACGCCTGAAACGCCGCGACGTCGGCCGCGGTGACCGCCGTTGCTGGCGGTGGGGGCATCTGCGCCGACGTGTTTTGCATGCGATCGAGGCAGCGCTCTGCCATCGACGCGCCGTTGGCGCCGTTGGCGGTGAGGTCGGAATAGCTGGTGAGGTGTACCGGCGCACCGCCGCTGAGCGTGCTGCCGTGACAGGCATCACAGCGATCCGAAAGCACCGCCTGGATGTCACAAGGGAGCCCCGAGCTCGCTGCGGTCGCGCTACCGGACCCGAGATCGTTGCCACAAGACACCAGCAGCAGCTGCGCGGCCACATAAGCACGGAGGACGTGAGACATGGACGGATCGGCTGCAAGTCCCGCGCGCGGCCCGTTGCGACGCAGATCCCATGAGTTACGGTGGCTGAGGTGTACGACGCTGACACGATCGTGTGAAGCACGTACAGCGCGCATGAATTGCGCGCGACACACGCCGATCAGACGGTGAGCGGGCGGCCCGAGGTTCTCGGACTCCGCTGTTCTCCCAGTGTTGGCGAGGCCATCTTGGAGCCGCCGGACGACGCCGGACGACGCCGGACGACGGAACACAGAAGCACGACGGCAAGAGCATTTCGGAGCTCGTGATCGGTCACAGCACGAGCCCGTTGTTGATCGCAACCCGCCTCGGCGGGATCCGGACTCCACCCGCGAACGAACCCAGTTTCACGCAATTGATATTCTGCGAATCATTGATTATATAGATTCAGCATCCGAGGTATGGGACGATGCCGCAACGGCCTTGCCCATACCGCTTCAGCGTGCGCCGCGCAGAACATACTGCACGAGCTGGCGCGACATGCTGAGCAGGCGCGCCGCGCCGCGGCGGCTGCCGCCGGTACGCGAGAGCGCTTCGTCGAGCATGATGGAGCGGACCTCGGTCTCGACCTCGGCCAGCGGCTTGTGGCCGACGAGCTGCTTGAGCGCCGGGCGCAGATCCGGTGCGACCTCCAGCGCGTCGCGGATCGCGGCACTCAGGCGATCGAGCCGGAGCGGCTTGTCGAGGAAGGCTCGCACGCCGCGGCCCGCGAGCCGGAACGACTGCGATCGCCCGGCGGCGCCGCTCATCGCGATCACGGCCGGTGCAGGATCGCGGCGTTCGAGTAACGCCACCACCGCATGTGCGTCGCCGTCGGGCAGCACCACGTCCAGCAGCACGAGATCGGGCCACCAGCTGGCGAGCAGCGCCTCCGCCTCGGCGACGGTACGGCAGGCTCGCACGTCTTCATAAGACTCGGCGAGCGCGCCACACAGGCTGCGCAACAGGGCGCGGCTATCCTCGACCACCAACACCCGCTCCACCACGCGCCCCGACATCCACCGTGATATTCCGCTGCACGACGCGCGCTGTCAATTGTTCCCGCTTGGCAATCGGCGGATACTGACGCGGTGGGGAGGGACGCGATGGAGGAGGCACGGCTGACACAGCAGGCGATCGAGGCCGCGTTCTCCACCGCGGCACGACGCTGGGAACGGATCACCGGCGGCGTGCGCATCGTATTCAGCGTCGCGATGTACGTGCGCTCGGTGCTGATCTGGAACTGGTCGGCGTCGGATCCGGCGCGCGCCGCGCTCACCGCACCGGTGCTCGCCGTGACCTCACTCTATGTTCTCGGTGTGCTCGGCGTGGCGCGTAGCCAAGCTCCGGTCGAACGCGTGCTCCGCGTCTCGGTGGCGTTGGACACGACCTACGCGTTCTCACTGCTCGCGGTCAACGTGGTCTGGCCGCCGCTGCACTACCCCGGAATCGCCAACATGCCGGACCTCGCGGCACTGGCGATGGCGACACTGGCCGCGGGCCTGCGGCTGTCGCCTCGCGTGGCGCTGTTCGGCGGTGTGCTCAATACCGCGTGCTTCTGCGCCCTGCTTGCGCTCGATGCCCACCTGTCGGGCCTGCCGCTGCCTGGCCAGCGGTTCTCACAGTACGCGCTGCAGGGCACGTTCCTGTTCGCCGCGGTGGCGGTCTCGCTGATCATCGCGGTGCGTACGCATCACCTGGTCGACCGCGCCGTGCGGGCCGCACTGACCGCGGAGCGCGTGCGACGCAGCTTCGGCGCGATCCTGCACGAGCATCACGACGTGCGCACCCTGGTCTCGGCCGCGCGCCTGAACGCGGACCGGCTCGCGGCGGGCGGACCGGCCGATGCCGGGCCGCTGGTCAGCGATCTGCGGAGCGATCTCGACGATATCGAGGCGCAGCTCAACGCGATCCGCACACGCGCGTATGGCGAGCTGCTGACGCTCGAAGGTCGGCACGTGGTCGATGTCGGGGAGGCGGCGAGCGATGTGGTGGGACGTCTCGGCCGCCGGTTCCCGGCCGTGGTCATCGCGCTGCAGCTCGACGAACGGGTCGAGGCGGAGGTCGCAGGCGGCGCCGCGATCCTGCGCCGCCTGCTGTTCAACCTGGTGAGCAACGCATGCGAGGGTGACGGCGAGCGCGGCGCGGTGCACGTCGAGGTCGCGATACGCCGCGATCGCGCGTGCGGTCGCGTCCAGATCGATATCAGCGATGATGGCCCGGGATTCCCCGACGAGGTGCTCCGCGCGCGACCAGGGGAGGAATACTCGACCAAGGCCAACGGATCTGGATTTGGGCTCAATATCGCGCTGGCGCTCACGCAAGCGAGCGGCGGCACGCTCACCCGCACCAACCACTCCGCCGGCGCCGTGGTGTCGCTCACTCTCCCCGCTCCCCATCGCGCCTGACCGTGCAACATGAGTCGATGGTCGAGACGCCGTCACGCCGCCCGGTCGCAGTAGCGCCCGGCAAAAACTTTTGCAGTTCCCGGTGGCGTGGGCACGCGTTATTCGTGCAACTGCATGAGGAACCGTAGCAAGAGCCTCAGCGCGTAGTCGAACAGAGGGAGAGGGGGAATGATGCTGTTAGCACCACGGACGGGCGGGCCCGCGACGGTCACCGTTGCTTCATGTCTTGCCGGAGGTAGCTCCGCGCACATGTCGAGCGACGCGACACGGCCGCGCGGGATTCACGACGTCAGGATTCACAACATCACGGTGCAGGCCACGGAGCCCCCGGTCGCTGTCGGCGAACTGAAGACCTATCGGTAAAGCCCAACCGCGAATGGTCGCGCTGGGTGGCGTTGAGAGATTGTCGAACAAAGGAATGAACAATGAAGAAGATCGCAATGATGGTGTTTCTTGCCCCGCTCGCTATCGCCGGCTGCCTCGGACCGCAACCTGATGCAACGGATCAGGCCGCGAACGACGTGGCCGCCACCGACGAGGCTACCAGCGAACTGGCCGTCACCGAACAGGCGCTTGCGACCAGCGCCGCTATCTCGGTCAATAGCGTGACGTTGACCTGCAACAGTGGCTGGCCCGGTACTCGGGGTTGCGTCGCCGACATCCCGAGTCCGACGGACATTTTCCCGCTCCCGGGGTTCCCGCTGGCCCAGGTGATCTCCGGCAGCGGCGATCTCGGGCACGGCGTGTTCCAGACCGGGCCGCGCACGCTACGCTTCGTCGCGACCATCGCCGAGGGTGACCTGTTCAATCCGGGCAAGAACACGACGTCGTACATCGTGTTCTGGGCGCGCAACTAGCGTCGCGGATCGGCGCTCTCGCCGCGGCTCGAACGTGCGGCGAGGACCGCACCTGGGTGCCGCCTCGGTGGGGCATCGCGCACGGCCCCGACGAGATCGCGGCCAAGGCGTCGCGGCTGATCGCCGAGGCGGAGATCCGAGCCCGGTGAAGACCCGGCCGTACACCGTCAACGGGACCGCCGGCCCGCTCGAGCTGGTCACCACATTTACCGGCGACGGCTGGATCAAGGTGCCGCAGGACAACGACGTGTTCGGCGGCGGCAACTTCGTGCCCAACGGCAACATGATCAACCTCATGACCACCACGCTCGACGCGTGGACGGCCAAGGACATGACCGGCCTTGGCGCCGGGCAGAACGCGGCCCTGGTGGGCGGCGGGCTGGCGAGCGATCGGCTCTACGGGGTCCGGATGTGGGTGCGCGAGGCGGGGAACCCGGCCTCCGCGATCCTCGCCGGGGAGTGCGCGCGCGCCGCGGTCGACAACACGCTCTACGACAACGAGCTCCACCACCCCGACTGGGCCGGCTGGTCGACCCCCGGCCAACTCGCGGTCTACCTCGTCGACATCCAGGAGCTACAGGCCGGTGGCTGCGTCGAGCTGAGCGATAGCCTCACCGTGCTGCTCACCGCCGCACACCCCAACCTGGGTGCGGTGTCGGTGACGATGACCGGCCCCGGCGGCCCCTACCCGTTCACGCTCCCTGCGGCCGCGGGTGGCCAGCGGTCCGGAACCGCGACGCCAAATGGGTGGACGTTCGCCAGCCTTCCTGACTGCGCGTACATCGTGACGCTCGAGGTGGCGGTGCTGCTCACCACCGGCGACGCGACGCCGAGCGACGTGTTCGATCAGATCGCGTTCTGCAAGAAGTTGATCCCGTGAGCCTCCGCACCGGCTCGTCGCGAGCCGGTGCAGCGGCGGATCGTCACCTCGCGGTCACGTCGCGACCGAACGTGAACCGGATCTCGTGACCGCCGAGCGAGAACACGTCGCCTTCGGCGATGCGCTTGTTGTCGATCTGCATGCCTTTGTAGATAATGCCGGCGGTCGACCCGAGGTCCTTGAGGTAATAGACCCCGTCGCGCCACAACACGGCGGCATACCCGCGCGCGCTGTCGTGCGCGAGGATCGCGAGTCCGGCCCCCTGCAGATCGCGGCCGATCACGAGCGTGTCGGTCGTCACGGGATAGCGCCGCCCGTTGTAGATCAAGACCAGCAGGGCCGCTGCCCGCTCGACCTGGGTGGCGTCGAGCTCGACCACGACGATCCGCTCGGCGAGCGAGAGCTCCACCCTGACGCGCGAAGCGCGTGCGCGGACGGCTTCGACCGTCCCGAAGAAGTGCGCAAACACCCCCTCGGTCACGCGCACCAGATCGCCGACCCCGAAGACATGGGGCGGCGGTGGCGCCTCGTCCTCGAGGAGCTGCGCGGCGTGATCGTCGGCCAGGGCCAGGACCAGCGACCGGCCCTGGTCCCACAACATGCAGAGCACGCGAACCGGCCCCTCGCGGCCGGCGACCCAGAAGATCAGCAAGCCGTGCTCGATCGCAGCCTCGCTCTCCAGCCGCGGGCGCCAGGGCAACCGGCGGATCCGCACCTCGCGGCGCATCCGCTCGAAGCCGCCCATCTCGCGAACCGGGATGGGGCCCACCGCGACCCCGAAGGCGATCGCAAACAGCTGCGCGGTCATCGGGGTCTCGGTGGCGGCGACCAGCGCGTCGCGCAGCCCCGCGAGCACGGCCTCGGGCTCGGCGCGATCGGCCAGCGCCGGAAACAGCGAGATCCGGCACCGGAACCCGAGGCGCGCGGCCGCCACCGTCGCGTCGTGGAGCTCGACCACTGGCACCGCACGCTCGGCGGACTCGGCGGGATCCGTCGCTCCGGAGCGATCTGCGAGTAGCCTGCGACGCGCTGCGGTGTAGCGCTCACCGGTCTGTGCTTGGCGGTCGCGGACCCGCCGCTTGAAGTTACGCTTTGCCGTCATGTGTCCCTCTCGACGCCGCGCGGCAACCCCATGCATCACCTCGCGGTGCGGGAAAGGACAGCTGGATCTGCTCGAGGAGTGGGCTCCCCTTGGCCCTCAGCGTGCGACCGGGGCATGGGCCGGTCATCGAGGGTGGTGCGTGAGCAGCACGCGAGATACACAATAGCACCGGCATAGGCGAGGCGACAACCACACCGTGCGCCGTGGCCGCAGGATCGCCGACCGCCGCACTCCGCAGCACCCTTCGTCGCCGCGAGCAACCCGTTCGGATTGCCGAGGATGTGCTCCTCGTGGAGCCGCCGCAGCGCCGGCCTCGCGCCGCAGCTCCCGCGGATCGTTTCCGGGGTCGGCTGCGGTCGCGCCTCACGCCCGGTCCGCCCTGGTGAGCGTGATACGTTCTTGCGATGGTGGCCCGTCGTTTCGCGCTGACCCCCGGTAAGCGAGTCCTCTACCTCACCAAGGACCCCGAGCAGATCCGGCAGCAGCTCGCCGGCACCCTCACGCTGACGATGAACGACGTCGCGCCCGGCGACCTGCTCGACGACATCAACACCGACGCGATGACCCCGGCCTGGGTGTGCTTCGACTACGATCCTCTCGAGATCGCGAAGAACGCGTACGCCGGCCTGGTGATCGCCGGTCTGCGGTTGATCCCGGCCGACGCGCTGTCGAGCGGTGGCTTCGAGGTCATCGTCGCTGGCGCGCAGAAGGGCGTCGGCTCGAGCCGCGAGACCGCCGCGCAGTGCGAGGTGTTCTCCGGGAGCCGGCTGGCGATCGCGTCGTCGTTCGCACCGATCCACGCGCGCAACAACATCAACATCGGCCAGCTGATGGGCGATCACGCGCTGCTCGCCCGGCTCGAGCGCGGCGAGTCGATCCCGCTCACCGAGTTCACGCAGGGCCACGACGCGATCACCGCGCTGCTCATCGAGAGCGGTGGGCTTTTGCCATTCTGCGCCCGGCTCGCGCGCAACGAGATCGCCGTGCCCGCCACCGGCACCAAGCCGCGGCCGATGAACCTGACGGAGAAGATCCTGGCGGCCAAGCTCGTGCCCGGCCAGGGCGATCACGTCGCGCCCGGCGACGCCGTGCTGGTCAAGGTCGACGCCGGCTACTCGCACGAGTTCACCACCGCGCAGGTCGACAAGTTCCTGGTCGACGAATACGGCACCGGCTACCAGCTCAAGGACCCGTCCCGGTTCGCGGTGTTCGAGGATCACCTGATCTACGCGACCGGCGTCGCGTCGATGGCAAGGTTCGCCGGCAAGATCGAGAAGCTGCGCGAGCTGCAGCGCGCGTTCGCCGCCGCGACCGGCGTGCGCAACTACTCGGCGATCGACGGCGTGTCGCCCGGCATCTGCCATCAGGTCGCCCGCGAGCAGCTGATCGAGCCCGGCGACTTCGTCCAGGCGACCGACTCGCACACCTGCATGGGCGGCGCGTCCGGCGCGCTGGCGTGGGGCGTCGGGGCGACCGAATACGCCGCGCTGATCTACTGGGGGTTCACGCCGATCGCAGTGCCCGAGGCGATTCGCTTCCAGCTGACGGGGCGGTTGTCGCCGGGCACCACCGCCAAGGACGTGATGCTCCACATCCTCGCGACCTACGCCAAGCGCGAGGACACGCTCAACCGGGTGATGGAGTTCGGAGGCGACGGCCTGTTCGCGCTGTCGCCCGACGAGCGAGCCACGCTCGCGAACATGGCGACGGAATGCTCGGCGCGCGGCGCGGTCATGGAGGTCGACGACACCATGCTCGCCTGGATCGCGGCGCGCCGCCCCGGCGTCTCGATCGACGCGCTGCGGGCCAAGGTGGTCTCGCCGGACCCCGGCGCGCAGTACGCCGGCGGCATCCATCGGATCGATCTCGCCGCGATCCGGCCGATGGTCGCGACCCCGGGCGATCCGGACCGCGGCGTGGCGAGCGATCCGAAGAACGGTGCGCTCGTCCCCGAAATCGGCCACGTCAAGATCGACATCGCCTACGGCGGCTCGTGCACCGCCGGCAAGTGCGACGACATCGACATGTACGCGCGCGTGATGGCCGACGCCGAGCGGGCCGGCAAGCGGGTCGCCGGCGGCGTGCGGTTCTACATCCAGTTCGGATCGCAAGAGGTCGAGGCCTACGCCAAGCACCAGGGCTACACCGAGTTATTCGCACGGACCGGCGTCGAGGTAATCAAGCCGGGGTGCGGTGCCTGCATCGGTTGCGGTCCCGGCGTCAGCGAGCGTGGCGACGAGGTGACGGTGTCCGCGATCAATCGCAACTACAAGGGCCGCTCGGGTCCAGGCAGGCTGTACCTCGCATCGCCGCTCACGGTCGCCGCCTCGGCGGTCGCCGGTGAGATCGTCGAGTTTCGCGACGGCATGTTCGGCGCCCCGAGCTGATCCACCGAGCGAGCCGATGTGCCGAGCGCCATCGCACATCGCTGCGTCGGCCAACACTCACTGACAGCTCGCACGCCGCGGCAGGCGCCGCAGCCGTCGGATCGCGTCCGCCCACCGCGTCGTGATAGCGTCGGTCGGTAATGGCACGCGCACGCAAGTCGCCGAAGCCTCTGGCCGGCGCAACGCCGCGAGGCACGAAGGCCGCGGCGCCTCGCAAGCTAGCAGCTGCCCCTGCCTCGAAGCCCGCTGCGCCTCGCAAGCCCGCACCTGCGCCCACGGCCGATGCGCTCCGCAAGCCCGCACCTGCCTCGCGGGCCGCTGCGCCGCGCAAGCCTGCGCCTCGCAAGCCTGCACCTGCGCCAGCTGCGCCTCACAAGCTCGCACCTGCGTCGAAGGCCGCTGCGCCGCGCAAGCTCGCACCTGCGTCGAAAGCCGCTGCACCGCGCAAGCTCACGGCTGCGCCAGCTGCGCCTCACAAGCTCGCACCTGCGTCGAAAGCTGCTGCACCGCGCAAGCTCGCACCTGCGTCGAAAGCCGCTGCACCGCGCAAGCTCGCACCTGCGTCGAAAGCCGCTGCACCGCGCAAGCTCGCACCTGCG
>Ga0307509_10000872_pt1 | contig 52031 bp, 50 predicted proteins | sample 10_EM_MG_FD_202245 | JGI IMG/M metagenome (GOLD analysis project Ga0307509, IMG submission 202245) | Populus trichocarpa ectomycorrhiza microbial communities from riparian zone in the Pacific Northwest, United States - 10_EM | ecosystem: Host-associated > Plants > Roots > Unclassified | place... | reverse complement strand
TTTTTGCAGCATTAATTGGCCGTTTGTAAACCCCCCCCCCCCCCCCCCCAATCCCCCCCGTTCCTGCGAGTAAGCTCGTTTACGGTAATCGCTTAGCCCGCTGTGGTTCCGTGCTGCATTGCCTTTATTTCCCCCAGGCGGAGAAAGAAAGGAAGAAGCGTAGGGCAGCCGAAAAATTTGATGCTCCTATATCATGATGATAATCGCATTTCCCCGGATCGACTCGGGAGTGCCGATTCGATTTATCATTACCGTTATTAATTTATCCTATTATCATTGTCCCCAGCGCTGCGGGGAGTAACTCTGGTGGGGAGGGGGAGGGGGGTGATGGGATTTTCTGGCACTGTGGGGGTCGGTCGTGTAGTTGCCCAAGTTAGCTAACCTACGAAGAAGAAAAAAAGAGGAGGAAGATCACAGAGTTTTTCGAGATTACTGTTGGTTTCAAGTGACCTCACAGGTACCCGAGTACAGTGCACACGTGTGAGCACAGATGATAAATGAGGTGCAGCAATGTGTGAAACTATGGTATCAATGATCGTGGCGGCCGGATTGGAAGTGGGGGAGGGGGGGTGTTCCACAACCACAAACTCACCGCCACCACAAGTCCCCATCTCACTGCATCGCAGAATTTATCATACTTGCTCGGCTGGGGAAAACAAGGAGATTTTAAGACAGCTCGTCCCGAAGCTCCACCTCCCCCCCCCCCACCCAATACCCGCCGGGTAGGTTATGTATTTCTGCTTACACACAGTATGCATCGCCTAATCAATATGCCGACAGTGCCCTACGCGGAAAGATCTTCCTTCCGAGAGGTCTCAGGCGGTGTGTAATACAATCCCATCCGCGGTTCCTGTCGAGAGCTCCTCCCAGTATAGAAGCGGGATCCCCGGACGGAAGCCCCCCGAGAAAATTTTTACTCATCAATGCTCGCTACCCTATCCCTCGGGACCGAAGCTGTAAGGCTTCGGGGGGGAGCGGTACTCTACGAGTGCATGCAGTAGTGGGGCGGGGTGGGGGACAACTGAAGATGGGAGTTCTGAAAAATGTTCTGGAATAATGATAGATTAACTCTTCTCCTACTCATGATCACCAGTATTATCACCATTCCAGTAGCCTCGCCACGAAAAAAAAAACCGATCCCTGAAGATATTCAGGGTTGGACGCAAGGCGAGTTTTGTGTTAATTTATAGCCTCAAAGAGAACAATTTACAGTCAGCGGAGCCGCAGCAACCCCGCCCCCCATTACCCCGCAGAGTTTGTGTTTGCGCACTACAGTCGATACATTGCAAAGCGACGACACCTCCAGCGACCGTAGTATAACATGTCTTCCCATAAGAAGAAGATCCTGTTGCTTGGGGAGATCGAGCAGTAGGTTCAAACCTTGACTCCAGTTCCTTTTTTTTCTTTCTTTTTCCTCCTTTTCACTCGCGCGTGGGAAGAGAAGGGCTAAGAGAAGAAAAGCAAGTGAGGGAGAGTAGGTTACATATAACTGACGGGGCGAGATTAGTGCACACTCGGAATGGAGTTCGCTGGGCGATATCGCCGAGGTCATCGTTCCCAAGGCACGCGATAGAGCGGAATTTATAGAGGAAAGCAAATCAGGTGCATTCGATGGCGTCTTTGGTGCCTATCGAACCTTTTTTTCGGAAACTATAACAGGCCGAATAGACGAGGAGCTTGTGAGCGCCCTGCCAAAGAGTCTGAAGTTCCTTTGTCACAACGGTAAATATTGATCACTTTTTTTCTTTCCTTTTTTTCCCCCTTCTTCCCGGCCGATCGCCTGCCAAGAAAATGAGACCATCACTATCACCAGGAACATTAACATAAACAAACCGGAAAAAAAAAAGGCGCCGGTTACGACCAGATCGATCCAGAAGCCTGCACCCGGCACGACATCCGGGTGTCAAACATCCAGACAGCTGTCGACGATGCAACGGCGGACGTAAACCTCTTCTTGATAATTGGGGCCCTACGTAACTTCAACCAGGGCATGGTCCAGCTGCGCGAGGGCAATTGGCTCGAGGGTGTCCCTCTGGGACACGACCCGGAAGGGAAGACCTTGGGCGTTCTGGGACTCGGTGGGATAGGCCGTGCGCTGAAGAAGCGGACGGACGCCTTCGACATGAAGGTTATCTATCACAACCGGACACGCTTATCCCCAGTTCTGGAGAATGGGGCAGAATATGTCAACTTCGACAACCTCCTTTCCAGGTCGGATGTCATCAGTTTGAATCTCCCCTTGAACGTACGTAATCCCTCCTCCGCCCCCTCGCCGCCAAGACAAACCCAGATCCATTAGTATGGGCTGTGGTACCGTATAAAGCTTCTGACCATCTCGAAAATGGCTAACATACCGAGGACGTAACCCAAAAAAATTTACAATCCAGTCCGCAACAAGACACATAATCTCAACCAGAGAATTCTCAAAGATGAAGGACGGCGTAGTAATCGTGAACACAGCCCGCGGCGCAGTGATGGATGAGGACGCGCTCGTGCAAGCACTTGCGAGTGGAAAAGTGCGCAGCTGCGGGCTCGACGTGTTCGAGGATGAGCCAAAAGTGCATCCGGGCCTTTTGTCCAACCCCAGCGTTATGCTAATCCCACATATGGGAACTCACTGCCATGAGGTACGCTATTGCTTTTCGCCCAGGCGCCGGAAGTAGGGAAAACTGATGGACTGGAAATAGACCCGAACAGCCATGGAATGCTGGACCATTGATAACCTGCGCTCCGCGATCTCCACTGGGAAGTTGAAGTCTCCAATACCTGAACAGGCTAGTATGTGAGATACCTAAGTTAGGGAGATTACAATACGTTCATACATTTCAGAATTACATACATACATACAAGCTAAACCTTATTCATATATCTATTTATCCCACTCTCACTCTCTCCACAAGTCACAATATCCTATCTCCAAGTCCAAATGTCAAAAAGTCTCAACCCAAAGTGGCGGAGCCATAGCGAACCGAGTGGTGATGTGTACCAACGATATAAATAGACCGGAGCTACTCTATAGAACTTTTTTCCCTTTCTTTTCTTTTTCCCTTCTTCACCCCTTCATCATATCGGTAGAATAAAACCCTGCCCCACCTAGCCTAAGGTTCGGTAAGGCATGGCACTATATTTACAGTATAGTACCCTAAACGTGCGGTAGATGATCGACGAAAAACGGTTAGCTGGGCACACATTATCGCAAGTATTGTAGGCCGGATATGATAGGATTAAGTTTTTTACGCTATAAAGTTACTTAAAAGGGGAAGGAATGGAGGGAAAGGAGGGAGATAGGCTTTGTTTCTCGGTTACTGATACGATGGTGTTGTTTGTTTGTACTATGTTGGGGGTGGCAGAGCATTGAGAGGGGGGGCATCACGGTATGATATGTTATAGAGTAGTCGTAGGTTTTCTCTGGATGTGGATAATAGCTACTAGTGCACCTTACTGCCATAGCCCCTTCTTAGCCCTTCCTTCCTTCCTTCTCTTTTCTTCTCTTCTCCGATTTGTATTATATACTACCGGTACTTATATATCATGACAGGCAAGTAGACGGTATGATACCAGCATTCAGAGAAATCACCACCCTTTATAATAAATACCATCACCAAAACACAAATCTTCCCATTCATAATAATAATAATGCATACTCTCTAAAAAGCCCCCTTCGGAACACTTTATAAAAAAAAAACCGAGGCCACATCCTGGTATCATATAACTAATCGTCAATGATTCCAAATTCTTGTATTTATATCGTAACATTGTAAAGAGGTAAGTATGTAGGTAACTTAGGCCAGTTTGCTAATTAGTTAGATACCCACAAGTAGTCTACATAGCACACCACAATACTGTAGTACTAAGACTGGCGGTCTAGAGCATCGTATCAGTGTACTGTACCGTACATCCACGCTTAGCGAATCCTCCTTCCTTCCTTCCTTCCTTCTCCGGACGAAGGCTGCGCTGTGCGGTGCTGTGCGGTGCGGTACGGGTAGGTAGACTTAAGTGCTCTAAAACTCAGATGCTTTATTTATTTATTATTACATACCTTCAAGCAAACTTTAGCAAACAAGCAAGCAAACAAACAAATAATCCCGAAAACTCACTTTCTTACAGCCCAGCACAATGCAATGCAATACAATACTGCAACTACTACTACTACTACTACTACCACTATCTCTCGCAGATCAAACTATACTACAAAAATCCACAATCTAGTGCCCCCCCCCCCAAACACAAAAAAAAAAAAAAACCTCACCCAAGAAAATCAAGGCAAAAAAAAGCTGAAAAAATAAATCTCATAACCCTCCTAACCCCCTCTCGAAATCCCCACCGAACAGCCATATACTATACCATAAATATAATTCCCCCCCGCTAAACAAAGTATTATACATACGATACAATACGATACCCCATAGCATAGCACATCACTGCCCCAATCCCTCCCTTCCTCCCCCAACACCCATACCATACCCATACCCAAAACTTATATCCACCCATAACACTTTACTCCACCTACCATACCATACCCTCCACGAAAGAAGAAAAAGAAAAGAAAAAGAAAAAGAAACCCATCGGAAACTTCCTCGGTACCAGTGTTCGCCCATGGTGCTTCCTTGCTTACCTGCTTACTTGCATAACTGTACTTTACCTACAATATATTATAATATGATACCCACCTACAGTACACTTCGAGTATGATACGGTATGATACTCGCCGGCTAGCTGGCTAGTTACCAGGGTTATGCTGGGGAATTAATTAATTAATTAGGGGGAAAAAAAAGTGAGGAGGGGGTGGGGAAGGGGAAGAGGTAGGGGGAAGAGGTAGGGGGGGGAGGGGTATGGTATGATATTATAGTCTATTTATTTCCTTGTCACTTTCGCTTTCACTTTGTAAAAAAATAAAAAAATAAAAAAGTATAATATTACTATCATATGCATGGTGGGTGTACTGTACTCGAGTTATTATGGTTGTGTGTATAGGGTGTATTGTACTGTGCTGTGCTGTACTGTACTGGATATATCTGTTCTGTTCTGTTCTGTTCTGTTCCTGTACGTTGTGGTAAAATAATAACAATAATAATAATAAATAATAAAAAGTAGAGTAAAAGTGGACAGGGCATGCTGGTCCGGTCAGTAAAGTAAGTTGGTCAGTCAGTCAGTCAGGGAAGGGGATGGAATCGTGGAATCGTGGAATCGTGGAAGGCAAGAAGGGAGGGAGGGAGGGAGGGAGGGGTGGAGGGGTCCATGGCCCTGGGGTTTCTCTCAATTCTTTCACTTTCACTTTTCGTTCTCCTTCACTTTCACTCTTTCTCTTTCTCGCTCTCGTTCTCGATTTCGATTTCGATTTTGTGCGTAAGGCGTCCGCTGCATACACCCTTTCTGCTGGCTGGCTAGGTGTGGGGGACTTATGGAATTGTATTGTATAGTGGCGTGTAGTGCGAGGACTCCATGGTACTTGCGTTATATCATATAATTTTTTTGGAGGAGGGATTTCGGTATCTTCTCTTGCGTATGGGTTTCTTCTTGGTGGTAAAGTATTATACACCACTCCCCTTCCCCGACCACGGGCACCATCCTCGCAAGGTACGGTGCTATAAAGTATAATATAACGGCTCGAAAGGGTGAAAAAAAAAAAATGTAACTCTAGGGGTGAAGAAATTTCGTTCACAATATCAACCAATCAATCAATCAATGAAATTTTAATGGAAATGATGAACGTCGAAAAAAGGAAAAAAGAAGAAAAATACCATAATACAGTATTGCCATAATGCCAGTTGTATTTTCTTTTCTTTTTTTCTTCCTGGTCTTCTCCCGTCCCGCCCGTCCACAACCCTTTCCCTATTCCCCCGATAAACCGTTCAAGTTGTAAAACAGTGGAAAGCTCCCAAGTCTATACCATGCCACGACAAATGAAAAATAAAGAAAAAAGTCAGGAAATCAGGTTAGAAACACAGTATGCAAGTAGTAGCAAGAAATGAATAGGTGGAAGTAGAAAAGAGTTTAGATGGAAAATGGAACCTGAAAAAAATTTAAGGCAAAAACCCGGGCGCGCCTTCAACGGGAAAGAAAGGAAAAGGAAAGACAAGACGGGAAAGAAGTAAAAGTCTTTTGGAATCACGAACCACAGAGAGAGCAAAGCGAATATACCCGAGTACTATAATAAAAAAACAGGAGGAAAAAAAAAGGTTGTAATCTGAGCCAAAACTAACTCGATCTGATATTCCTCGATGCAGTCCAACAAGATACCAGAGCTGTCATGTATCTCGTGGTACGAGATCCGGAATTTGGGGTTACAATAATAATAACAATAGTGATAATAATAGTAAGCCGTGGTGAAAAAACTGGTGACACGGGAAAACAAATAGAAAGGAAAACAGACAGAACACGAACCAAAATAATCACTTATATGCGAGGCCATTGTGCAAAAAAACAAAACAAAATACAAACCGCCGAACTGACATTTATCCCATGCTGATGAATAAAATAGAAAGAAAAAAGAAAAAACAGAAAAAAACAAAAACAGAAAAAAACAAAAACAAAAACAAAATGCCAACGCAAAAAACAGACAACCACCCAAAACTTTTTCTTTCTAAGTTGCTTCGTGCTCATAAAATTTCGTGTTTCGCGTAAGTGGTACCAAAATCGAACACCGTTCAGCCATCAACACAAGAAAGGCGTATCTGTGATAGCCTCCCTCCACTGTCCCACCGCACGACCAGCAATCCGACGACTCAAAGAGGACCCAGGCCCAGCCGTTTCTTTCGCGATACCTTCGATGCAAGATCTCAGAGAGTCTAAGAGGCGTGTAGATTTTTCCGCTATCGCCGGATCCCCATGAGTGCCATAACTTCCCAGATGCCGTGCCTCCGCAACCATCAACAGCAACCTGCGGGTCTCCTTTTCTTCAATAAACCGCCTGCAATCTATAATGGTGTTTTCCATCTGTTTATTGATCTCGGCATTTCCCCCTCTTGCTGCAGCAATCCTACCCAAAAACCTCCAAAACAATGTTGTTGGACTACTCTCAGTGATCTTGTCTGCAGATGTGACCCTTGGGGACTCGGGCATGGGTTCCGAGGGTTGTCCTGTAACAAGTGCCTCCACAATATTGATTCTACGCAAGGTTTCCGCGCCATCCTCATCCCGGAAATCGTCCTCGTCCTCATCTTGGCGGTTATCAGCGGCAGGGATGCTCGTTCCGTAAACCATTTTAACCCCTGCCCATAAAACACCAGCACTCTTTCCTTTCCTCCCAATGCTGGGATCCTCTTCTTCCAAAAATGAACCCCCCCGAACCCGAAACCTCTCAAAAACCCCAGCCATCAGTTCCACTAAATGGTTATCCGAGAGAACCTTAACCAAACCCGGCCCCATAAACCATCTTGTCTCCAAAAACTTGTCCAACGCTGGAGCATATCGTGACTTATAAAGAGTCTTCATGTCCTCAACCGTAGTCGAGGGGGTAGCATAAAGTGCTGTTTCGCTAGATGGCGGTGTGAGGGGTTGCGAGCTTGAGACGACGGACAAGAGATCATCAATCTTGATTCTTTTTGCAGGGTTTCCGCCCGGGTTATCCTGCGGCCTACCCAATCCAGGGGTGGTGGAGTGAGGTATCGAGACAACTCTATGGGTAGTAGTATCAGATCCTGAAGAAAAAGGACTTTCCCTGTCTAGAGGGCGCTTCAACCCTTGTGCGAAGGTTCCTTGGGGTTCTGGTAACGTCGCGGTTGGAATCGGAGGATTTCCCATAACAGGAGCCTCAAGAGCCGGGTCTATTGCAGGTTGATAGTCATACACCTCTGACGTTGGGGAACTGGGCGCTGTGGAATTTGTCTGTGCACAATTCTGCCCACCTAACGGATTTGAAACCGGGTAAGAGAATGAATATAGCAGAGCAGTAGATTGGGGGGTAGAACCTCCTATAGAGGGAGCAGGTTGTATGGCTGCAGGCCCTGGCTGTGCTTTGAAAATAGGATCATATCCTAAACAATCCCGCTTGCTCTTTGCACAATTCTTACACGAAGGATGCTGTTCGTCACACTGTACCACAATAAATCTCGTAAGTGACTCTTCGTTTCAGATATATCATTGTTGATCTGAATCGACCCGCTATAGCGGAAATTGTTCCGGAATTTATCCGAGCAATGTGAAAAATAAAAAGAAGCGGAGCCTAGAAGGGCAACACTACGAGAAGGGCCTCAGGGAAACATACCTTAATTCTCCTTTTGCGGCATGTCAAACAACCAGTCTTGGTCCTCCGTTTAATCTCCTTCTTGTGCCTCCCACCGGACATGATACGTTCATTATTTGCCGAAGGCAATGGATAACGCAACCCTTGTATCGGGGAAGACGTGATATTACTGGGGTGTGTTGGGTGAGAAGATGGCGGTAATCCATGTTGTGGATAGAATCCATGAAGAGGCTGAGAAGGCTGTGGTAACGGTGAACCCATCAAAGGAGAACCGATTTGTGGCTGTTGCGGAGGTGGTGGTGGCGGTAGCTGGCCAGGAGGAGGATTCAGCCGTATTGGTGGAAGATTCAATGATGGTAACGAAGTAGGCTGTGAATATGGTGACCCTCGTGAGCCTGGTTGCTGCCCAGAAGGATACTGGTATGCAGACATGGACGGTGACGGGTAAGAAGCAGGAGATGGGTATGATGTTGGGGTTGATCTGGCTGGCGGCAGTGGGGCCTGCTGTTGCTGTGAGATCATGGGCAAAGGGGCATATTGATATGGTGGAGAGGGCGTCGAGTGTGTCGAAGAATGATCCAAATGTCGAAGATGCGGTGACCCTCGATGACTATGAGAATATTGGGGTCGATCGTAGGGGCGGCCGTAATCCACCATGCTCATCTCGATTACAGACTGGGGCTGCTGGTGTCCTAAGGTCCTGGTTTATTGATGAGAGTTGATGATGGTGATGCTGTTGTTACTGTCGTTGTTGCCGCAGCTGTTGTTGTTGTTGCTGTTGCAGTGGTAGAAGGTTAAGGCTGAAGTCGAAGTTGAGGTTGAGGACACGACTGTTGTAGGAGATGAGGATGAGGGAGAGAAGGTAGAAAGAGGAACGGCTCGTGGGAGACGGAAGGGCCAGGACGGAAGCAGACGGGATGGCGATAGGCTGATAAAAGAATAAAATGGATTGATGGAGGGTTGCAGCCAAACGCTGCGGTCTGGGCTGGATGGATTGGGCGTGTGTGTCTGGTGTAAGGTGGGTGTGGGGGGGGGGGGTGCGTGAGTGGATGTAGGGCGACTACCAGCACCACCGTTAGCGAACGGGAATCAGGCGGCCTAGTAAATTGTGGCGGTCACGCCGGGTTGTAGTAGAAGGGGAGGGAAAAAAAAAGTAGCGGAGTCGATGAAGAGAGCTGCACCCGGGAAACAACGGCGGGTGAATACAACAAGGCGAAGTGAGATAGGATGTACTATAGAGCAACAAGTATGAAGATAGACGAAGTGGAAGGGAAGGTGAAGGAAGGGAGGGGGGGGGGAGTGGGTGGATGTGAAGGAGAGAAAGTGATGGAGAGACGATACGAGGGAGAGAGGCACGCAAGCAGCAATAGTCTAGGCAATATGAGAGCGAGGAGAGAACAAGTCAAAGCAACAATGGTACCAACGAGCACTCTGTGCCTCTTGACCGGCCCTGGCTTTTGACTCGACTTGGGGGAGTGACTGACTTAAAGCCTGACCTACGTGACTCGACTTGACTTTCTTGACTCGACTTGACTTTCTTGACTCGCTTTGGGTAGACCTGACAGCGTTTCCTGATAGCCACAGGAGAACAAAAAAAGATGACAACGAGGAGAGAGTAGCAACGATGTGGATGGGACCTCGCCTGAATCATAAAATAAAATAAAATAAAATAAAAGAGGCTAAGGGGAAACGGCAGCGGTATATATGGAAATGCGCCAACTGGGTGGGAGCAACGGGGCGAAATTGAGCTTTTTGAACTTACCAGGAACCCACTCGGCTCAACGGGTTGAGCGTCTCTGGTGCCGGACAACTAGGACTCGCCGTCCTTCGATGACTTCCAGAATCCTTCCAACGGATTAGGCAAGGGAAATATATATATATACCGTAGAAAAAATATGCCCAAATCAAAATGAATATCAACGATGGTCTGAGATAAAAATATATATAAAAAGAACACCAGGCTTGGTTCGGGTATGCTTATGTCTAATAGGTACTTGTAGTAGTCTACTCGTTGTGGCCTGCGTTAGCCCCTCAACATAAATGAGCGTGACTTTCGGCGAAAGGAAAAAATATAATGGAAAAGAAAATAATCAAATCAATTGGCTAGTGAAATGAATAAAATAAAGTATGCGTGTGGGCACGCGAAGTTGCGTGAGTACGTGCTGCGCGTGTATTGTATGGGTTTATGTATAGTTGAAATTGATGCGGGCGTGTGGAGAAATCGAAGGATGAATCGAAGGAGGAAAGAAGAATGTGGGTGGGAAAGAGGGAAGAAGAAAAAGAAAAGAAAAAGTTTATAAGGCAGCAAGAGCCCGACCAGGTAGTAAAGGAAGGTGGCACCGGGGGCGGACTGAGGAAAGGAAAGGAGGAGGAGGAGATCGGGGAGAGTAGGTACTGTACTGCTACCGTTACAAGTACAGTACTGCGGCCTCAGAGCAAAATATTTCAGGTGCGTAAACTACCTAAAGCCAAGACCGTAAGGTAAGGTCAAGCAAAGCAGAGAAGCTGGAGTGCTGTCTGCTGTACTAGTACTGTATCCGTGCTGTAAACTCCAAGGATAAGGCACCGGTGACAGAAGAGAAATGGAAAGGAACCGCAGGAAATAATATCAGTTTCGAAGATTCGCAAAACAAAGAGCGGCAAGTAAAACCCAACAAGCACACGGGGTTTCTATTTACGTCCGAGAGGCCAAAGTCAGCATTGAAAAGCCCCAAATCTACTACCTCGATGGGGGATGGAATAAAGGTACGGGATAAGGAAATGGCGAACGCTGTATGAGCAAATAAGGTAAATAAAATCAATGACAATTTAGTCGGTTGGGCACAACGTGAAATAGTCAACAGTACGCTACCGAGGGGACGTAAAGGCACAGAATAGACAAGGCACTATAAGCAAGCTTATAGGTAGGTAGCAAGAACCAGCGCTACTAGATGAGAGCGAGTGAGAAAAGTATGAGGAAAGAGGAATTATCACAAGTGCCGCACTGCGTTGGCCAAACTTGTGGTAATCCGGGTCACCACACCCCCCCCCTCCCCCCAATATATACAGCTATCTCTTGTGCTTTATGCGCAGAGGGTACAGTGCTCCGGGTGAAGAGAGAAGGAGATCGTGTGCTCGATTTATTGCCTGACTGATGCCAATTCGATTCACTCCTCGAGAAGGATCACCGGGCGAGAACAGGCACAAACAGTTGAATCAGAAGTACTCCTACTAGACACCTGGAGCCGCAGGAGAAGGGCAGACGGACACTGACAGGGAAAATGTGAAAAATGATACCGGGCTGTGGGCAAGTAATTGTAGGCCTCGTGGACAGAGGAGGTACCTCTTAACCGTGACCCCCCTTCCTTGTTGAGCACCATTCCGGTGAGACATGAGATGTGAGATGTGAAGTTGAATATGGTGGGAGGAAGAAAATCATTTTCTTCGTTTCCTTCAGTACGATGCCGGCAATACCGTACACGAAGAGGGAAAAAGAAAAGAAAAGTTGAAAATCTCGAATTTCAAGTGAATTTAAAACCCGGCTCTCGTTTCTCCCTCGTTCGCTAAGCCGAGCCATTGCTGGGACGTAAGGGTTCCTGACTGGTCGACGTGCAGTTGGCTGGGTATGAGAAGATCTTCAATTCGGGGGACAGGCCAGGCGTTGGCTATCGATAAAATGGCCTTCGCATCTTTGCCCGGTCGCTCGCTTTTGGAGAAACACAGCAGGGTACTGTACAGTGCGGCGAAGTCAGGACAGCTGGCTGCGATGTTGTTCGCGGCTCTCAATCGTATCGACCGGCTGAGATATATTCTTTCAGGTTTTCCTTCTGGCTCTTCTGGCTCTCCCGTGTCTTCTCGCCTCCTCCTTCATCTGTAGCTCGATGATACGGTGACCGCATGGAGTGCGTACGGTAAGTGCAAATGTTTTTGTGGTTCCACTAAACCATCATCCCCTACAGGAGATACGATGCGATAAGACAGGGCTTAATACGAGACTCTCGGAGCATAGGGGTCGTCTCTAACAGTAACAATTTCGTCACAGCGCCGGCACCGGTACTATACAAGTATACAAACGAGGTAAAGCAATTTAAGATTAAGGTTTGAATGACATGGGCAGAGGGCAATCTCAAAAGTGGCACGAGCTACAAGTTTAAGACAAGTGGAAGAGAAGGGCGAATGCAGCCTCTCTCACCCACATCGGAATGAGGATGATGAAAACGGAGCAAAATATGGGTCTCGACGCTGATGTGATGGGCCCTGGTTTCGTGGGCCATGAATGTGTTGAGGATCATTCGAAGGCCGTGACAGATTGGCGAGAGCAGAGTGCAGAAAGCAGGAGAGTAACACTGTGCATCCAGCGGTCTCGAAAGGTTAGGATATGCGCTGTACAGTATGATGCTCGATTATAAAAGTGCATATCCCTTAGTGCAGTCTTCGTACACTCACACGCATAGGAAAGAGGGCATGTCTTCCTTGCCCTACTCTCGATTCCACCGATAGCCTGAGATGCCGAGTGACTTACTACTCGGGCACAACCCGATGCAGCAACTACCCTTCTAACAAGGTGCACCGCGCCGGTATTACTGGTACCGCATGCTCCTAGTAATTGCCGGTACTTAATCTTCCCCACAAGTGATATCGCCATTTCCCTCTCTCTCCCTCTCTCTCTCTCTCTCTCCACGCCGTGAGTCTATCCTCAAACACGAATGGCAATTGCTCGAGTATTGTTGCTCAAGTATTGTCCCTCCCGATGCCAAAAAGGAGGACTTAAAGATGGCCAGGCTTCCCCTCTCCGGGAACGGTACTTCCTTCCACCTCCAATTAAACCTTGCTCATCCCCGGTCGTCAAGGCCTGCAAATAGGAACCCATGAACCATACTTTAAGATCCCCCGTGCCGGGCAAAATTGAAACGGCACCGGGAAATGGAATGCGAGAAGAATACAATGCTCTTCTGATGATAAAGAGCTTTAATCGAACAGAATAGAATGAACCACTTCTTTGGTTCGTGATCTTCCCAAGGCGGGCGTCGGTCCCCGGACTGCCCACATCGTGGCTGTATGCTTATGCACGTCGTCATCACCCTGCGTCGACTGAGATGTATCAGTCTAAATATGGATCAGGTCGCGAAGCGAAGCCACGGGTTCTCATTTCACATCCATCCCACACGTCGGAACCGTTGCCATCCCTGCTCATCGTCGGATTCTGATTCGATCGAGCGAGCCCCTCCTTGATTGCCAGCTGGCATAAGCTGGCCTTCGGTTTGCGGTGGTCGGGAATGGGGAGCAGATGAAGCCTCACATTCACATTCCCTCACTCAGTTTCTCTCAGCCTAGAAAAAAGAAAGTGCCCCTCGGGAACAAGCCTATTGAAATACCTGCCCGGGCAGCTTTTGTCTTCACCACCCAATCAGAAAGTTTTATTATTTTTTCTACCCCCCCCGTTCTACTTCTCTTTCCTTCTTCCTGCTCGGAAGATATTCCCTTCTGTCCTTAGGATTCGCCAAAAGCTGGCTTCCCGGAAACTGTTGCCTGACTTGGTCCCAACCTCACCCCAAGTTTGACACGGCCTAGCGCTGGAAAATGTACCAGTACTACTGCTCGAGTGCGAGCACTGGTATGGATCACCAATGCAATTACCCGAAAGGGAAATGTTCTGGAAGCCTTCCTCTCTAGGGATGTGTTTTCCTGACATCCTTGCAACCAACCTATTTCAAGGCCCTGAAGGGTCACTCCAATTTCACGGCTGTCAGAATGCTGTACTAGTAGAGTGATACAGACAGTATTCTAAAGTTCTGGAGAATAGGCCGACCCCCGACTTTCCTTTATTAGTTTTGATAACAGCAAGGGGGCTCTCTGGCCAGCTCAGGCAGTTTGGTGATCATGGTTGCTACTGTAGTGGCCAATGTGTCAAGATGGGTGACAGGCGGAGGGGGGAGCTCTCCTTCTCGAATGTTCCTCCGCGTCACATCAGGAGGTCCAATTTGGTTGTTGGCCTTGCCCTTGGAAAGCTCCCGTCCGTCAACCCAGGGTACAGGGCGAGCTACCCCGGCCCTTCTTTGCCGCTTGTGTCTCAGCCAACGACCACATGCCTCGGTGGGCTGCTTGGCGAGATCTCTTCTCAAATAAATTAACCTCCTTCCTTGATATGATACGCACCATTTCTCCGCAGATTTTGGTCTTCAGCCGAGTCTTTAACCGAAGCGAAACTTACCATTAAAATTCTGTTTTACCCTTTACCCTACCGTACCTCTTTCCCGAAAGAGACACACAGATGCCTGTGAGAGCTGGCTCCTCTCCGATTGCATTTCATTACAAGCACTTGCGCTTGTGTTATTATTATTATTATTTCCTTATATTATGTATGTGTGAGCGAAATAAAGCAATTACCGGCGCCAGACCTCGAACTTCTCTGTCCTATTTAGTGTATGATGCACACCCACGGAAACCTCCCCTTTCCGTCATGCCCGAGTGCGGCTGCTGTTTTATTATCCATAGAGTCTAGAACGACCAAGCATCTCTCTCTTCTGTTACAGGATACCGAACGGGTCGAGTAATTGACATTTGTGGAAGACAGAAATGGACCGTACAAGCATCACTCGGGGTACCATTATATAAGCAGCTTCCCTGGTATGATACCGTAACTGTTTCTCTGAAACATACCAGCAAGTGCCTTTGTAAACGAGGTGTACGCGACAGTACTATACGTGTACTTGTACTAGCATGGCCTTGCTAGAATTTGAAAAAATGGGGGGACCGAACACACCAGCCTTGAAAACTGCGTCACGAAATCCAATCCATACTTGTACCGTACTCGTACTTACTCCCACGATAAAAATGTTGATATCGATATTAGTTATGTTTGTATCAAAATCTAGTATGGTATTACTTTATTGGGATCACCGGCACTTCTCTCCGGTCGTCGATAAATTGAGTCTTTCCTCTCTCCTCTCGCTTTGGCTCACCTGTCAGGCAGCGCCTTGTTCGCACCGGGAAAATTACTCGCAAGCGAAGTCCTGCTCACTCGGCAAACAGGGGCACAGGGCACAGAGAGGTCAGAAAAAAAGAAAATAATGGTTTGATTTTACCGGTAATTCCTTCGAACCTCCCTCCAAAAACTAGGAAAAAGAAAAAAAGAAGCTGGGACACACACACCATTAGCATAACAATTTATCATACGGCAAACGTTCGTCTCCAAATTTGAACCCTTTGCATACATTCCTTTTTTTTTCTTCTTCTCCCTCACTCTCTCAATCTCACTTTTCGGTTTCTGTAGAGGATGGTGGGAAAAGAAGAGAAAAAAAGAAAACAAAGGGTGGACGGAGGGAGGGAGCGAGGAAGCAAATGAATGGGTGGTGGAGCGAGACATGATCTTTCCTTCCTCGTTTCCCGCCCCTTGCTCCGATCTTTCTTGTCTCGTTTCGAAGCCCATCGGCGCACGAACCATAGGATCTCCTTCCAAGTTAGGCTGAAAGGTTCGGGGAGGAAGAGAAGGTCCCCCCCACTCGCTGCCGTTCGCGAGTCGAACGCCAGCTCACCAACCCCCGTACGTCATTATTCTTCCGACCAGCGCACAACTAGGCTCACATGTGCAAAGTAACTGTACCGGTGCCGGTAGGATACATTCGGAAACCGCAGAAAAAAAGGAATGGAGAGGGGAAGAGAATAAGATGTATAAAAAAAGCCCTTAATTACATTAAGAAACATCTCGTCGTATGTGCAAGGCTGGGATGGCTTTTCTTTTCTTCTTCGCTCGCTCGGCTCCTGCTGGTTTATTTCGGGCTCGAGTTATCTTGGGGGGCGAGGACCTCCTCTTTCTTGCTACGGTTTTCGCTACAGTATCGTACGGTAGGTCACAACGCTCGTACGAGAAAGTGGGCTTCCTTTCTTTTTCATCCTTTTCTCTCTCATTTCTCTTCCTTTTCCTCTCTTCAGCCGCTCGATGGGCTTTCGGAAACGGCGCCTAAATTCAGATGAATGGTTCTGCTGGGTGCCATACCGGTTCTCATACTGTGCTATTCTCGACCGCTCCCAAACATCTCAGCTTCTACCGGTATTTTGCGCTGCCTTCTCCACCATTGCTGTGTTTTTTCCTTCTTTCCTCCCTTCCTTGATCCAGTGTCGCTAGTTCCTGAGTGTGGAATGCAAAACCGGGAATTTTCTGGCCCAATCAATCCTTGGCATCCGCATGTTTAGCGAAGACTTTCTCTACCAGCTTCTGACTGTGCTGGAAAAAGCAAGTGTACCCGCATTGGTTCAAACGTTCTTTTCTTTTTTCTTTCTTTTTTCTTCAGTGCCCGCCGGGAAGCTCTTCACTCTCGCAAATCCGAGGTCTGCGAGGGGAAATCCCTGCATGTTCGGAAATGTCATGCATCATACTTTCTTTTTTTTTCTTTTCTTTCCTTCCTTCTTTTTGGCGAAAATTTTTTTGGCTTTCTGATGCAAACGGAGGAGGAACTGCGGCCATCCTATCAAAGCCCCTCACGAGCCAAGAAGAAAAACAAAACTTTGAATGAGAGAAGCAAGACCCCATCTCAACTGGAGCTCAGGCGAGCTCCGAAACACGTAAGCGATATTACGCGGGGCTCTCCTTGGCATGGAATAAATAATATCACAAAAAGGAAAATAACAAAAAAACCCTCCAATTGAAGTTATTCCACTTCTTTTCCTGTTTTGTTCCTGAGGTCGACTGATTACTAGTACTGTACGAGTACGGTACGGCCGTAGACTTGATGAGGGGTAGCAGATCTGGGATCGGTTATTATTATTTTTTCTTCCAGAATTTCAGGTGGCCTCGTGATCGGGTTTTTCTCTGTCCTATCATAGCGCCACAGGAACGACATATTTGGATCGGGGCCGCAATGTGCTCACTCCCACTATTCCTCACCCTACCGTAGTGAGATGATCTGGAGAGAGTCATTAGTGTGAAATCGTGGGTCGGGGGAAAAAGAAAAAAGGGATAAAAAAAAAGCAGCGGGGAGAGAGAAAAGGGAGGGAGGGAAAGTTATTCCGTTTCCAAGATCTTTGGTTGATCGGATGCTCGTCAGGCCGGGGCTTGGTCCTTAGTCCCGGGCTTTTTCTTGAGGCAAAGAGAGAGGAGCCGGTGCCCGAAAGGGTGTGTACTGCCTCTACTACGGTAGTAGGGGTGCTTGGAGGCGAAAACTTAGACCGCCCAAGATACGTGCTTGCACTTGGTTAAGAAAAAGATTGCGGAATCGAGCGGGGAGGGGGAAAAACAAGGTGATCAAGGTCTTACTTGTACAATCGGCTCTCGCCCAGTACTCGCGCTGGTGTTTTCCTCCGTCAGAGCAATGTACCGGTACTCGAGTACCGGATGACAAACGCCGCAGGGTGTGTTAAGATGGGCGGGCCCACCGCAACTGTTACCATACTGGTACTGTACCACTATCATATCCATCTTAACTCACTGCGCGGTGCCATAACTTCAAAGGAAATCCGAGTGCCCTAGGATTCTTCGAGCGCGAAGAGAATATAGTAACCGAACTCCTAACGGGTGTGACAAAACACATTTCATGACTCCTGGTGAATAGGATGTGAATATTGTACTGATACCGGTTTCGGTTGTGGTAGTGCACACGTACTCGCAGTGCACAGCATAGTAATCAACGCGTCAAACTGACGTACTGTACTTACAATAACATTGTGAAGCCCCCATTAATATTCGGCGGAATGGGCGTTTCAATCGTTGTCTGCGCACTGCCTGTAGTGTATTCGAATCTGGTACGGTACTACATGACTCCTCAATCGCCGCTCACAAGTCCTCTGGAGGCTCAACTTAACTCAACTCACAGCAGACTTGACTTTTTGTCCTTGCGTACAGCTACCTACCATCCTGCGTCTTTTCTTTCTTTCTTTTTTCCTCTTCCAGTGACAAGACTGGACAGTAGTGTAACAGACTTCGACTTGAATTTTGAGTTTTTCATCTCTCTCCCTCCCTCTCCCTCTTTTTTTTTCATGATGATGATGATGATGGGCTTCACAGCGAATAGCGTACTGCCACTTGCGTATGGAGTAATGGGGTTGGGATCATCACTTTTGGCCTGGGCTTCTGGCGGAAAGGGCAAGTACTGTACCGTACTCGCCGAGCATAGTACCGTACCATAGAAGAAAGAATAAGAAGCGCGCTTCACGCTTCCAAAAGCAAACCCCCATCCTGTGCTTGGGGTATGTTGTCGACCAGTCCCTATAGCACAAGGCAGGTTGTGTGCTTTGTGGGCTGCAGCGGCGGGGGTTCCTCCAGTCCGAGGGTCAGGAGGAATATGATAACGGAGGGTATCAAAGAAAAGAAAGGAAAAGAAAGGAAAGGAAAAGAAAGAAAAACGGATCACAGGATCGAGAGCTTACCTTACTACGGTACCTCCTTGCTTCCCCTTCCTGGCAACCCTTGAATCTGTGGATCTGGTGGATCAATTTTGACAAGGTCGGCTATTTATTTATGATATTCGGGAATACACGGTATCTCGGTAACTACTGTGCTGTGCTGTACTCGAGCACTCGAGTACTGGGCTCGCACAAGTGCAATCACCGGTAACAAGTTGAGACGAGAAAGGCTGAACAACTCCTCCACGTGTTATTGTTGAGTTGTGTTTTTTTTTTTCCTTTCCTTTTCTTTCTTGTTCATTTTCTTTCCTTCTATTCATACTATTTATTCTGGGGGGGAGAAAGCGGATACAATAAAACCACGAGTAATAATGAATGCTACAATAATATGCAATTCCGGTCAATTATCTGGTAACATGATAAACTTTCCGAATGTGGGCTTTTTCTCTCTCTTGGTTCCAGTTTAATTGAGCTGAGTTAGCCCGAGGCGTGCCTTGGGGTATTGCTGAGGATGGGGGATTCCGGCCACTTTTCCCGCATCTTCTTGTTTTGCACCAGCGGTCTGGGTTGATTTTTTATTTATTTTTTTCAACAAGAGCTGTAAGAGCTGATATTACCTTGGGTTTTTATTTTTATTTTTATTATTTTTTATTTATTTATTTATCGTCTTCCTTTCAGTCTTTGATTTCATCTTGTTGGGCTCCCGATATATGGTGTGTGTGTGTGTGTGTGTGTGTGAGGTTGCCAGTTGGACCAAATACCGGTATGTAAGCTACCGTTTCGCTAATTTCCAAGTGGGGCTTACAAACTACCTTGTGGTGAATATGATACGATATCTGTGATGCACAAAGAAGAGTTTAAGTTACCGGAAAGAGGGTTAAGGGAAAATGGATAAATAGAGGACTCGAGTGCATGGGATTTCTATCAAAGCACCGAGTACTCACGGGTGCTGTGCAGTACTCGAGTACCCATACTGGTATATGCATAAAGACCAATAATGCATCTCGCTAGGTGGGGAAGGAAGGAAGGGCGGGGAAGGCAGGCGAAGATATCCTTTTCAATGACACAGGCATAGGCTGCTAACTTAACTGCTGTGGAATCTAAATATTTATTTTTATTTTGAAAAAATAAAAAGTTGGCTTGAGGTTTGAGCTCCCGACCAAGCATCCATAATATTCCCTTTGGATTAACAGGAGCGGGATATAACCTGCACATTCGGTCCTGGAGTCCGGTTTATCGTTCTGAACAGCTGTACTCATACTCGTACTCTACTCCACTCTACTCGAGTACTTTAATCTACTCTGCTCCGGCCACCTGGCAATGGTAGCTAGCCAACAGGGGGGAAGTTATGCAGGGTGGGGGTTTGAGAAACTCATCCAGTGCGAGATGGCCATCAGCATCAGCATCAGCATCATCATCCCAAAGCGTCAAGCCATCATTGCCGAGGAAATGTCACGGGAGAGAAAGAAAGAAAGAGGGAGAAGGAAGCGAAGCGATTCCCCCAACTAAGGCTGAGTAATAATAATAATAATAATAATAATAATAATAATAATAATAATAATAATGCAACCGGAATTGAATTCGACCTCAAATAGCCCTTATGGCTACATATTGCGATATGGTATTAGCAAGCTGTGTGAGCTGTGATAACTTCTCTAGTTATGATAGTTTAATAATGTAAGTCAAGGGGGGGAACACGAGAAATCTGTGGGTCCTGGTTGTTATTGGTTTTTTTATTTTATTTAAACTTTAAGCAAGTTATAAATTCTGTGCAGTACGCTCTGGACTTTTTACTTGCGCTTGCTATTGCTGACTGGTACGTGCAGCTACTTGTATCTACTCCGCATAATAGTCAGGAGCACAGTATTAATCTATCAACCATGAGTTGATAGCGGATACTGACTTCTCTCCCACCACCACCACTTCGAAACCAACGAACAAATAAACTCAAAGTTCTGATACCTGTAGTGCATCGTTGTACTGTACCGTACTTTTTGCCACGCGCACACATGTTAGGTAAGGGTTCCCGCATTTACTCCATGATAAGTTATCATCATATCATACAAGCAAATTGTCAATTCCTTCCTTCTTCCTTCTGGAACAATAACACACACACATGTTGCATGGGAATAGAGTTTACAACTTACTGTACTGTACCCAGTACTGTACAAAGTTTTCTGTTGCGGTATCTGCAGATGAACCTGCATGCATGTATCCTATGCTATTATGCGAGTTCCCATACAAATAAACAACACCACCACATGGCTGAAGTAGCTCATTTCCCCCCCACCACCACCCCCCCCTTTTCAATTCCCACTTTCCTTTACTTTCCCTCTTTCCCTATCAGTATTCCCCCCCCTCCACACTTTCCCGCTACTTCCCCAAGTTTTACTGCAAGTTACCTACAAGTAACCATGCGAATCGAAGAAGCAGGATTCTCTCTTGGTGATGATGATGATGATGATGATGATGATGACGAGGGGGCAGCGCGGGGGGAGAGAGGGGGGGGGGAAATCATGCTAGCCAAAATCGGTAAAACCTTGGCATTATACAAAGTAGGTATAGGATGGGAAAAGCGGTAAGGATGCAGAAGTTTGTTGTTGCGCGCTGAAGTTGTTGTCCAGCCTTAAATTACTGCGTCTGTGCATTGAGGAAGGAGAGGATGAAGAGGGAGGTAGATAGATAGATAGAGAGAAAGGAGAAAGAAGCTATGGTAAAGTTACGGTTTTACAAACAAGCTAATTTACACAAACAACCTTCTTGCTTGCCTACCTGCCTAGAGTACGGCACTTGATCTGCGAAGGGCGGACAATGAGATGAGCGCCCTATCGGCAATATTATTATTATGATAATTGCACTGTACCGTAATGTACCACCTACCATCTCCCCTCTCAATTCCGGTGAATATCCGCGCTTAGCAACGGAGCCTTTTTCTTTCTTTCTCTCTTTTTTTTGGCTTCTGATAACTGCAGTCTTAACTTAGACGCCGGGCTAATCGATTAGCCCTTGACATGTTTATTGTGCAGTACTCGCAACCAAGCAAACAAAGCAAGCAAGCAAAGCAAGAAATGCAAAGAATGTAAGCAAATTCTAAACTCTACTTAATGCTTATCGATAAGCGGTTAACTAACTTAGTTTTGTTAAGCGTGGGGGGGGAGGGTGCAATAATGGGAAAAAGGAAAGGCATGTGGTGATCTGGGAAGGGGATTTCCGTTTCGGAATCTTTCTAGAAGGGTGGGAGTTTTCAATGCGGTAAGCAAGAAGGGGGGCATGTATGTGTGTGTGGATGTTTAAGGAAGGTGGATAGATGTGGTAGGTAGATAGGTTAACCGTAGGTAGGTGGGTAGGTAGGTACGGTAGGTAGGTAAAGGTGGATCGACAAGCAAGTTCTGTCTCTCTCCCCTCCCTGGACGTTGGTTGATGATCAGCTTGAGACATTCTTTTAGTCGCTTCTTGGATATTGCATAATTAATCCGAGCTGCTTATCTTTATGGCTTTGGCGGTGGGGCTAGACTAGCTATAATACCGTTGTTAGCCAGAACTGTTGATTATCTAGTAATAGGTTTGTCAGCTAGCTTTCCCTTAACTTACTTAACTTACCGGGGCATCCAAGGGTTTAAGCTTTCCGACCCTCTTCAAGACACATGGGCTACAGTAGTTTCCAGGACAGTCATGCATGCCTGGGGCACTAGCTACCGTATCATACCCACATCGCTTTTCTGTGAAATACGAAACAACATGGTTGTTGGTGGATCACACCATTTTTGGATCCCTTCTCGACTCCCGGAGAAATAGTAGAAATAGGAGATGGAGGTATAAAAATAAACTACAAATTGCAAGGTCGAGTTTCGCTTTGAATACCGCCTTTTTTTTCTTGCTTGCTTGCTGCTGATAGTGAAACATGATCCTGTGTGTCTGGTTTCAAAGTTCCTTATCATGATATTGCTTAATACTTCAGCCTTTTTTTTTCTTGAGGAATATCTATTTTCCTTGTCCCTTATCTTTTTTCTTCTTTCATGATACCGGTGAGAGCTCTGACTCTACCTCTCGGCCTTAGGAATGAATCCCCATTCGCTTGAATTCCGTTTCAATGCGGAATCTTTTCTCTTGACTTTCCATTCTGGGGCGAGCGGCTGGGGCGAGCGGGGGGGGAGTGGCTATGAGACATATGTAGATAATCCCTATCAGTACCAAGGTGCAAAGCAATCGATACGCTATCCCACATACCAGCACTCTATCAATAGAGTGCTTTAAACTATAAGGTCCGGGCACTGTATGCCTTCTTCTTGACCTTGGTCTAACTTGCCTTGCCGCCACACTTTAAATCTGCTGCCCTCCCCGTATAATGCCAAATCCGAGGACCTGTGGACATTACCTCACGAGCTCCTTCGTGGCGCAGGCGGGTCCTTGCCCAGTCTTTCGCATTATGATCGTTATCCCGCAGGCGCCGCGAGACCTAAACAAAAAACCAAACAAAGCGGGTGGTGGTGATAACTATCTTATAGATGGAGACTTGGGGTGACCCTAATAGAGCGTATCTCGCCATACCTCGCCCCTTCCTTCCTTCCTCCTCCTCATACCACCGTTATATTGTAAGTGTAAGCGAAACGGATGCAGAAGAAGAAGAAAAGAACAATCTCACATCCTCCTTAGCCAACCCAACCATTCCCTTCCTTATGCTTACAAAGACACATGGCCTTCTTCCCCTAAAGTGAGTGGGCAGGTAGGTAGGTAGGTAGGTAGGCCACCATGACATACCTCACTCAGCAACAGCAATGCCAGAACCCCTTCCCTTCCCTTCCCTTCCCCCGGGAGGCGTCTATACTAATCAACTTCTTACCCGCGGGAGCTAAGACCACCCACCTCTCTACTTATGCTACTCACCCACCCAGCTAAAAAAAACAAGTGATCTCCCAAAGGACAAGCCAAGCGAGAAGACAGGGGAAAGAAGGAAAAAAAAGGTTCCGAAGAAGGATAAACTTCACCTTCCCGCCGGCCCCCAAGCATGTGTTCGGAGAAATTCTTATTGTAGCTGCAGGCTTACTACAGTACTACTACTTGCTACGCCAAGTAAGTAAGTAAGTAAGGAAGGAAGGTGCATCAGATGGAAGGAAGGAAGGAAGGAAGGAAAGAACGGAACTAAACTCGCTGGCTACGGTATTAGGCGAAAGGTTTTCTGTCTGTCTGTCTGTCAGCTACAGGGCTGGAATGCTGTACTGTACTGTGCTGCGCTGTATGATATATATTTGTCCCGATGGTATCGGTGAGGGTGGTGGTGGTGGTGGTGGTGGTGGTGGGAAGTGCAGTAGGGTATTTAGGCGGAAAGGGGAGTGGAGGTAATCATTTCCAGGTCGTGTTGCACAAAGGTATAATAGGTGCAGTATGAAATACCTGCGCGCGTGTGTAGTCTTCTTAGCGAGGATGATGAACGCTGGCTATGATGGATGCGGTGGAGTAAGAATTGGCTAATACGGTAGGTCACGTGATGTGGAGGTTGCATTTTTTTTTTTTGAAAAAAAAGATGGCTAGGGGTTAAATTTTGTTTTTTTGTTTCGTGGGTTGTGTGTGCTGTGCTGGTGGCGGTGGTGGATTGATGTCTGTCACTGTGCCAGGGGAATTAGGTTGGCAAGAGTTAGGTTTGGTATCATACGGTACATATTTGTTTTGCTTATTTGACGTCTTTGCATTGCATTCCAAGGGGGGGGTGGAGGAGGAGGTTAAGGGGCTTGTTTTCATGCTGCTGGCTTCATTGAAAGTATGATACCCCTACTGACATTTTTTTTCGGATTTCAGTCTGTTATTCAGGGAGCCAGTGTACGATATCGAGAATCTAGTGCTTTAAAGCATTTACTTTTATTCTGCTAGCCATCGCGGACGAAGGTTTAGGGAACATAGTGGATATTATCAGCCCACGGTCTAGTACGACTGTTACTGTACAGAGCTCGCTGCATCTAGCCCTGTATGCCTGTCTGGTGATAATATTCCGACACAATTATTCAAGCAAACCCATCCGGTTTCCCAACGCCTTGCTAGAATAAGCAAGTTTGCCCCTTCCTCCATCACCTCCCTCCCGCCTCTGCTTACCCGTTCTCCTTGCTGTGCATCTCGATTTCGTGCTATCGAGCTGTAAGAAAGCACATAAGATGGAAGTATTGCAGGGCCATTTCCAACACCCGGGTTTCATGCCAGGGTTTGACTGAAACGATTTCGCTCGCTCATGGATATCTCTTTGATGTTTGGGGACATTGTTGGGATATAATTGTTGTTATAATTATCGTTTGACGCAACTCAAGCATATTCTCGGGCATTGCCCTGCTAGGAGGGGAGGATAGTGGGAGGGAGGGAGGGGGGAGGAGCGTGCTGTATGCAATGCTTGCTAAAGTGGTAAGTAGATGAACACATTGAGGGAGTGTGAAAAAGAACAAATATTACAGCAACGAAGCCAGTAGTACCTCTAAAACATAACATCAAGAGGAGTGGATCTCGTGTTGCACCACATGATTCGTCAGATGTTGCTATTGTAGTATCCTCGACCTGGGAGGTAGTTGTAAAAAGTTAAGTACTTGTAACTAGCATTTGCCGGTTGTCTAAAGGTTAGGTCCCGGTGGCCTTGATTTTGAGATTTTCTGGTCGTCAGGATGGATTGCTAGCAGGTTGTCACTGAGCTAAGGAGTGTGGACCCGTATACCGTTCAGTGGAGTAGGAACTCATACGACCGGGCGAAGTGGTTACATGTTTTTTTTTTACGTCTCGAAGGGGGACGGAATACAATTTCCCTGTTGTGTTTTTCACCCCCCTCTTAGAAAGTGGGAGATTATCGCTGGACGGTACTCGAGCACACTTTTCGATTGTTCTAGTTTTCACGGTCGTGGGTGGTGGTGGTAGTGGTGGCGAAGGCATGTGCTTTTTGAAAGCCCGAGTGATAGGACGTGGATTGCTAACCTAGTTGTTCGGTATTTGAAATTGTGGAGATGTGCTCCGCTGTTGATTGTGACTGAGTCACTGAATGTGTCTGACTCCAATAGAGACTTGTAGGAGAGTCTTTTTTGTAATTTGTGACGGGAGAGTATGCCCAAGCACGGTATGATGGCGCACCCAGTATCCTTACAATAGTATAAGTAAGCTATGCAGAATATCATACTTTACATCTTAAAATCTTAACACCACGCGAAGAAATCGGAGGGTTTGTTCCTCCCCAGCCATTCGATCCACATTCCCTCTTTTGTCGAAAAACTTCTGAGACAGAAGCTATCAGCCTTAGAGCTCCTTTTTATGCAAGAGAAGGTGGTTTGAATAGATAATGGGAATTATCATTAACCCCCTCTCTCCCTTCGACTCAGGCTCTCATTGGGCTGTTGTGTAAAATAATGTTATCTTACCAAGGAATGGGTTTTTCTCGAGGCCAACTCCCATGAAAAATTTTTCAAGGAGTGTAATTTAACGGCGGGGCAAAAAAAAATTTGATCTAATGGTTCCACTTTTTGTTGTTTCTGTACGATGCACGCCTTGTAGCACGGCCCTATTCGCGGATCAAGCGAGAAGGTTGGTAGCGAGGGGATCTGTTATTTCTCATCCACCACATGTTGGAACCGAAAAAAGAAAGTAATTCCCAACCAGAAGCATCCTGAAGAAGCGAACCTCGTTTTACTTTTTTTTTTTGGATCCGTTTTTTTCCCCGTCGTGCGAGTAAGTTATCTCTGTGAAACCGGCAGTAACACGTGTATTAGAGCATGGAATCCCAGCGCTAGGTCGCTAAGGGATTAGGGGGAGAAGCAGAGGAAGAAGGAAGGGAAGTTACCCGGGATGGACATGGGGAAGGGGGCTCCGGATAAATTGTGAATCTCTTGTCCACCTTACCGGTATGCACTTCTGTGGGCTCTTGAGTACTAAAAACTAAATTTATAGAGGACCATCTACTAAGACTGATATTTCTTGAGCCTGTTTTTAATTCCTGCGAAACGGATCGGAGATTTTATATCAGTGGAACAGGACATTTTTTTTAGAATGCCTCGTCACTGTGTGCAGTACAGTACTCCGGGTCTGCCAGCCTTGGGCGGGGGAAACATCATCATCCTTTTCGACAGTATTCTGTTCGGACAGAGATAGCAGGCTGAAATTTAGCATGCTTTTTCTAAGTTGTTGCAGGAGGTCACATTATGACAGCCTAATGATGTGGAATTCATCATTCCCCAGACTTTGGGCAACTCCCTGCCTGGACCTGCATTTCTCTTTTAATTTTTCGGGTCATCCATTCTTGACTGCTTATGATTTAGCATCAGTATAAAAGTGTACAGCGATCATAAGTCCCAGCCCCATGCAATAGGCACATCGGGACTACTTGTGCCTCATATGGGTGTTCCTCAGGATGTGGCTGGTAAAGTTATGCTTTGCTCCTTATTGCTTGCTCACCATTCCATAGTGAAACTAGACCTTTTCCTTTATTCCTTAAACCCGCCTTAGGATCATTAGCTGTAATGCGGACAACTGAAGACTTGCACATACTTGAATTTGGTAATAAGTATCTACTCAAGTAGAAATACTCCCGTTGTTACACAACCACCCAACTAGCGAAGAAGAAGAAAACCTTGTCTCATCTCCAGATACTTTATGCAAGATACAAGCACCACAACCCTCTCCAGTCCCAGCTACGAGTACTCGAGTACATGTTACAGCTCATGCGTTTTGGGCCTCAGCTGCCCAAACATACCGGTACTTACTATTGGCACCGGAGCCGACGCCAGAGTGTTGGTATTTTCTTTTTTCGTTGTTGCTGCTGGACTGGCTGGCTGAGGCGTGGCCAAAAAAGTGGGCTCGACCAGTGCTGGGAGCTTGTGTCATGCAAGAGGACCTCGTTAAATCCGGCTTGCCTTTTTACCTGGTACAGCACCCGCATCATCTTATCAAGCGCAGCTTTGCAGGTTTTGTGACCTGGTCGTGACGAAGGTGGACAACCTGAGTTGGCCACCATACACCTACCAATCCTTACCGAACCATTGCGAGCACACATTACCGTACCGTACAGCACGGTTCATCTCGTTTACTGATGTGTGCTGGGTGAATGGATGGGTGGATGAGTGGGTATATCAGGCTCGTCCTACCTCCCTCGCACAAAATCAATCATCGGATGCAGTCTATTCTCAAGCGAATTCGCCAGCCGCTGCCGGCTCTCCTAAGCTTAGTAACGACCAGGAGGTTGTGGCTGGTAACCTATTGCTGTTCGCTGGGCCTTCCCCCTCCTCCCCTTCCCCCCCTTCCTAGTAGGGTGGGGGTGATGCTTGACGAATTGCCCCAAAAATGCAACTCGAAGAAGGGGCGAAATTTGGCAGACGCCAATCCAGCAGTAAGATATTATGATACCGGTATAGTTCTAGGTGAGAATTACTGTTACTCTTCTCTTTCTCCCTGCTGTGCAATGGCGATCGAACCACCTGTATTTTTTTTACTCCCCTTTATTTCTTCCTTAGCATTACGGGTATGATATCTTAACTGACTCTCCTGTGTGCGTGCTGACGACATCGGGTAATCTCTCGGAGTAGGGGCAGTCCGGTAGTATTGCAAAGGCTTCGACCACATCCGATTTCCACAAAACCTTCCGAATTCCGAACTGCATCCCTTCTTTCTTTCTTTTCGGCTGTGCTGTGCTTCGAACAACTTTGACTCCGGGGAAGGTTGCTACTTTTAGGAATCGTTACTATTTCAAAGCATAGCCGAGCGGTCTCCCATCGAGATCCGTGCGGCCGTATGCCACATTTAAGTTTAGATCATACTATTCTAGCTTGGTAGCATAGATTATTAAGTGTTACCCCTCCCCCCCCGGGCCGTGCTTTGCTTCCACTTCCTTCCTTCCTTCTATGTTGCTGGGGGTCTTACGATCATGGCTAGATCGGTGCGTCCTCTGGCGACTAAATGGCTTTGTGCGCTTTCATAAAGTATGGTCGCCTCGAACCAAATATTGCCCTCGCACCGTAGGAGCTCGGATAATATGATAGAAGCGTGTGTGCTATGTAGTCAGGAATTACTCACTTTAGAAAAGGGCTGAAAAGCGAAGCAGCCCTCCCGAGAGACATAAAAAACAAAAACAAAAAAAACACCAGACCTTACCAGAGGAGGTTGCCCCGACGGCGTGGCACACGGTTCTACTATTTAAGTTTTCCGGATACTTGTACATAGCCTGGCACAGGTGCTATTTCCTTTCGTTCGCTAACTACAGTAGTTAATCGTTGATCGATCTTACGGGATCTCGTTTCTTACTGTGGTTCTTAGTGCGGTTGCTGAGATTGCAGCTTTAGATCTTTTTTCTTTTCAGTGTCCACTACCGGTAGCCTGAAAACTGCGGTAGGAGTTCGGGGGGGGGGTTTGATTGACCCTCAATGTTGACATCCCTAGATATTTTCATCGACGCCCCCTTCCATAGTACAATACCGAGCTCGAGACTAAGCTCTTCAGGAGTTGGGGGGGGTTCGAGCCAATAAACACTGGGGGAAACGGAAGGATAAATCTCGAAAATTTGCGATGCGGGAGCAGCAACAACAGCAACTGTATTTGGAATCACAATATTCCATGCTTCGCTTGTTCCTGTGCTGGGAAGCCATATCCCCAGCTCTCAGGTTTGTTCGGTAGTCTGGCGCCGAAGCGGGAATTCAACCTCAGCTATCGTTTTTGCTTAAGCACTACTGAAAATGGCCCGGCGGGGGGTTTTTTTCGTCGAACTAGAGTAGCCGGTTCGAGTCTACTACTGTCTTCTTACGGCACTCGCTCATTCTTCGAGCACAAGGTGTGAAGCATCTTCCCCGGATGCCACTCAGTGGCTATTGTTCCCCCCAGTCACCGGGCTATCGGCGAGAAAGAGAAGAAAAGAAGAGAAGAGAAGAAAAAGCAGAAAAATGCATATTGGTGTGCTGACCATACAGTACTTAATTGAACACCTTCTGTGAACACGACCACCAAACACTACATGATGCTAGGATCTAGGCAAAAACGCCGAATTTTTGAGGCCACGAAATAGCAGCCATGTTGGCGAGCGCCTCTCAATTATGGCGCCCCTTGCCCCCCCCTCGCATTTCCGTAGCCATAGCTGATTTCCAAGAGACCCTTGGAGTAATAAAAAGCCTAATGCATTTTGCACCAGGTATCACTCGGCGATCGTGAAATATTATGTTTTCACTCTGGCTTTCCCAGTTTGGTTTTTTTACTCTCCTAACTTATTGTATTTCCAACTCCCGTTAAAGCTCGAAACCGACCTGCGGCGTCGGTGAGCGCCGCGAGCTGTTATTATTGCTGTCAGAGAAGGGGGGGGGGAATTCCTAGTATCATCCGGCAGTGTACTTATCAGTGTTTTGTCTAGGGCCTATGGGCCAGCGCGTGAAATGTCAATTTCAATTGGCGCACTCTCCAGATAGCCCGCTTCTGTGGTTGCTTTTCGTCCTCTCACACTCTCTCCTAGTTGCATTTCTCGTGTACGCGGAGGAGGATTGATGAGATTCACCGGAGGGAGGGGATATAATAAGACGGAGTGGGCACGTCATGTAGCATGATGCGTGGAGAAAGTTCTGATTACAGTGCATTAAACTGCCAGGGGCCCCAATCACTAGCGGGAGGGAGGATTGAGGGGTGGGAAGGATCTCGTTATTTCTCAAGAGTCAGTATCGCTATAATAAAAAAGGTTTGTCCAGCCACGTCTGAGCCCCCTGTACGGTAGTGACATGACAAATCCTTCTCATAGAGACACGGGGAAAAGGTTCCTCCGGCCAAGTACCAGTAGGCGAGTAAAAGGGCCTGGGAGGGGTTAGTTCGTCATCGCTTACGGTGGTTTAGGCCTTGTCTGACAGGTCGTAGTATATATATGCATAAAGGGCGTGGTTTCCCCTCCGGGTTTATTTTTGCTAAAGCTTGAATCCCATTGACCAAAGGGTATATAATATTATATAAAAAAATGCATACCCGCATAGCAGATGCCTTGCCGGTATCATAGTTGTGCCGAAGAGGGAAATCTGGTGGGGAAAAAAGTGCAATGTTAGGGTTTCTCACTTACAGCAGAAACACTATAAGGAGTTAGGGGGAAATGCGACTTTTTGTGGTACAAGTGCCATGGGGATTGTTTTCGCACACACCACTTTGTGACCTCACCAGTTTTTACCATTTTTTTGCGGGTAAGCCACTTTGGTGTGTCCGAAAACATTTTTTTTTTTTTTTTTTTCTTCAAACTTTTCGATTTACTAGCTTTACAACAACTAATAACAAAAGAAACCCCATCAACCGCTAGCAACACTAAGAGCCTTTTTCTAGCATTAAGTCTGTTTGGCTCGGCACTCAAAGCAGCCTCCACGCTACAACCTCCCGATTGTCCCCACAATGAGCCCAAAAAGAACGGCAAAATGCCAACCAAACCCAAGAGATGAAACATCGCCTCACAACTGCAAAGTGGTGGGACCTCTAGAGAGGCCGCAACTAAATACCTACAGCGTACCCCGAATGTCCCCTCAAGCCCAGTCAAAAAACCTCCTAAACCAACCTCATCTTGCACTTCTTGCAAGCACCACCTATCGCTCCCCCATCTTCTGGCACCTATTGCAATACCCCATATCCCCCACCTCCGTCTCCATCAATTTTCCCAAACCCGCCGCCCAGTCCAAGTCCGCCTTTGCCTCCTTCCTCGGAGCCGAGGGCTCCCCAAACAGAGACCCTCTCTCCCACTTCACCCCACTCTCAAATCCCACCTTTTCCTCTTTCTCCTCCTTCCTCGGCGCTCTAGTCTCCACCCCCTTCCCCTTTCCCAACCTCTCCCTCTTCTCCTCCATCGTCTCCCTATACCTCTCCTCTGACGTGATTGATTCCACCTCTTCCTCCTCCTCTTCCCCCATGAATGCCTCTACCAGGCCGAACACTTTCTCAACTCGCCTCCTATTGGCTTCAAGTGCAACCTTCACCTGACGCCACCTATCCACCTTCCTCACTGGCTTTATGGACACGAATCGCTTGATCGAGCACCACCGGCCGGCCATCCACATCCCCGAACGAAAAAGGGCATCCACCTCCTTTCCTCCCCTTACCAACGCCACCACAGTGGACGAGGTCTTTCCCTCCTTCATCCTCCTACCCCTCTCGTCCTCATTGACCAACCAGCAACTGCCGTCACAAATCACTATTCCCATCCGACCCAACTCCTCCACCACACCCTCCACCCCAACCAACCACGCCACACCACCCACTTTCAATCCCACCACAGACCCTATTCCCCTCTCCTTTTCAGGGTCAACCCGTGCTCCCACCTCTTTCTCAACTTTTCTCCTCTTCCCCTCCGCCACCTCCACCACCCTCGACAAGAGCCCAGACCCATCACCCTCCCCTCCTCCTCTTTTCCGTCCCAACTTGAACGGAATCGGCGAAACTGGTGTCATAGGCGTGTTCGTTCAAATCTCCGTAGAAGTGATTTTCTTCAGAGTAAACGCAACCGCCGTCCTCCTGCCCCATCTGTCCAGTAGACCCTTAAGCCTACTGACCTCCTCGCCCAAACCCCCTAGTTCCTTTTCCATCTCTTTCTTCCTAGCCTCCAAGCTCAGCCTGGCTGCTTTCTCGTCTGCGTGTCGTTGGCGTAGTTCTTGATTCTCATGAACTAGCTCGGTAATCGTATTCCTCAGGCTCGACGACATAGTTGTAGATAAATCTCGTCGAATGAAGCTCTCGCTCTAAATGAGGGTCGGTAAATGATTGGTCGAAAACCTAAATTCCGGTTTGTGCGACAAGTCGTAATTTCAAACGCTGTGGTTGTAACGGTGACGGTGCTTGTCCGAAAACATCACCCATGGCACTTGTATTATGCCAATGGAGCCTTGGTTTAGTTAGGCTAACTTCGGGGTGAGAAGGCTTCGTTGATGCTTGTGCATAACTGAGGTAGTTAGCGAAGGCGACTAAGCTAATGGAATGTGCACTATGGCCACCCAATGCTACGAGTGAGTGAGTGAGTGAGTGTGGTGATAATATGCACTTTGATGTGAAAAAGGAAGTTCCTGGTATTTCATTTTGCGCCAGGGCGTTCAACTTGAGATGAAGGATTGTTGCAAATATCACGATAGTTTTAACATGGCAAAAAGCAAAAAGAAAGAGAAAAAGAAAAAGAGGGCGTCGTTGGGTGTTTCTGAGTTTTTCCGCACCATATTATCATACAGCTTGCCACTGCTGAGGGAACTTAAGGTCACAAATCACATCACAATATTGTGTGATTCACGATAATCTCTGTCTGAGTGTATTGGGCCTTTTTCTTTCCTTTTTGATAAAACTCTTGCTGCACTCTGGTTTCGTTTGGTGAGCCTGAGGGTGAGCACTACTGTAAGTTGTGACGTTGCAGCTTAACTTTGCTGGAAATGGGGCGAAAAAGCCACATTTCCCCACACGAACAACAATACTTGTACCACCTCGCAGCAAACCCTTTGTGCAAGTGAGACCTCACTCAATGTCCTGTTTCTGGGAAACACAAGTACTAGTAGGATGTCGTTATTATTCACTTTGTCATTACTCGAGTAGGATGGCCTTATCTGTGGGAATCTCCTGTTGACTACATTATCTACGGGTAGTATTTCCTCCTGTTCCTACAAGTATTTGTTCTATCTCTCGGAGCTTCTCATGGAATTGACGACTTCACAAGCCACTCAGACACCCCCCCCTACAAGTAGTATACTTGGACAGATGCTACGAGTAATCGGTGTATTTTTGGTGAGGAAACGGCGGCTCGTCTCCTCACTTTATCACAGGAAACTTTCCCGAGTGGGTGTATCCGAGTGGCTTGTGAAGTCCCCCATTGCCGAACGTCACAGGACTCATGACATCATATGAAAAAGCCAAGCTTTGTCGAACTCGCTTTTGCTATGGTTCAGCACCTTGGAAGCCAACCTCGACCTACTCAGAATATCACGACCTGGAATCGAATCCGTGTATGATAGCTCCAACAACCACAACCTCAACAGCTTGACAGCTTCTGCAAATATGCTTAACTCACTCTCTAGCTATTTATGGAAAGGATTTTAAAAGTATTAACTTGAACAGTAGCTAGGCTAATTCTAAGATTGTATTTAGCTGAGCGAACAAACAGATATGAAGCTAACTAACTGTAATGAGTAATATCTTTGGATTAATCCACCCGATTAGGAAGCCAAGACCCATATCGCTTCTTGACTAGGAAGTGATACTTTCTTAATAAGCAATTTTGAATTAACAAAGGTTTTATTTCCAAGTCTAGAAACATACTCCATAACCTCGTCAACCATCTCCTCTTCTCCCACAGCATTTCCTCACAATCGCCGGCTTCGGGAATACCTGTAGCTATTTTAATTCTCACGATCCATCCTCCTCATACCAATTTTCCGGGCCCGAATACTCTTGGTACACAATGGACGTTTACTACTACCTTAATTATCGTTAGCCGCCATCTTCGTCGTGGGTGTTTTAAACCTCGCCGCTAACTGGCTCAATCGATACGGTAGTTTCTGCGGGATGGATGATGCTCGAGGCACTTCCGCTAGTCGCAAGCCCTACAATTATGGTTGCCATGCTCTCGCCTGAGGTCCGAGAACCAACGCGTAAGCCTTGAGACGGCCTGTATTGCTCAACCCTAATCACAGCTAATTTTAATGCAGCGTTGGAATCCTACCTATCTCGGTCCTTGGGGCTTACACTCATCGCCTTCGCACTCCTTAATTTGTTACTGACAGGAAGTATCCCGCTTGTGGTAAGGCCACCCCACATTCGAAGGCTATATGAAACGAAACGCTGAAGATATATGCCCATTTCCTAGTCCTCATTTGCAGCGACGGCAACAGCGAAAGGTGCATCGACAGACATGGAAGACCCAACAGCGCCATACGCTGTCCCATCGCTATCAGTGACACTCACTTATCACATTGCCGTTGGGGTCTACTGCTACCAGCAATGGGTAGTCGGAGATTCTACCGCTTATGCCATTGGCATGCTCGCTCACGGTTTCTTCGCAGCGATAGGGGTGTGGGTTATGATGTTTGCTAGTGCCGGCGGACGTATCTATCGGAAGACGGGCGCAGATGGCAAACCTAGTAGCTTCCCAATGAAAAATCTGGATGCGGAGAAGAAGTTGGGTAAAAGATTGTAAAGAAGGATCGGAATCAAGAGAAGCAGAAGGTGGAAGCAAAGGTGGAAGTCAAGTCATCAATTTGGGGTATCGAGTTTGGCCTTTCAGGGTGGGGGGGTTTCTTTCCCTTTCTACCAAATCATTTCATTCTTTTTTCATCTCTAAAGGCTCACCTCTTTAAACCCCGCCATCTTCAACTAGCGGAGCTTTTGGCACCCCCCCGGGTTTACACCAAAAGTATTCCACTTTACGAGCTCAATGAAAGTGTTTTACGTAGCAGGGGCTTTCCGTGAGGTTTGGCTGTGTGACCTTTTTGTGCTCCTCAGTTGCATAAGTTAAAAAGCTATTGCACAACTGACATTGCCCAAATGTATCTTTTACACGGAGCTCTCATACAAACCTGGAAATACCACTTGCCAAATTGTCAAATATCATTCAGCCAGTCAACAAGTTTGCTTTGATGTGAAAAAACTGTCAGAAGATAACTGGTACTCCCACAGATACCCAACTCTGGTCCAGCCACCAACATATTTTTTTCTATATATTGATGGTCGCTGACGGAGGGACACGCAGGCTATGAAAAGTTTTTTTCCATTTATTTTTCCTTCCTTCCTTCCCGTTCTTTCCTCGCCTAAATTCTTACCTTTCTGTTTTTTAACCTTCATACCCCCTTTCTAATATACTCAACCAATCCAATCATGAGCTTCCTCACCGCTTGGTACAAACTCTGTGTCTCCACTTGAGTCGATCCACTCGGCTACGTAAGACCCTAATTCCCGATCATTACCTCCGCATCGATCATTTTCGACATTCCAGATGTCGGAAATATCACCCCAGAGTCATGGCAGATGCGGAAGTGTTGGGCCAGTCGCTGGGCCGCTTAGGACATAAGGATCTAGTCAACGACCGTGGCCATATTAATGTATATTCATGTTGCGCACTACTATAGTTATATCAGTCTTAGGCGCGTCCATAGACGAACAAGCAAGACAGCGACTATTCTTCTCCTTATTCTTTCATTGATCAGTCCCATTACTTTGTGACATCGATCCCGGCCTCTATCGTACGACCTCCAACGCCAGAGTCTTAGAGCGGACAAGTGATAGTTCGTGATGCCCGCCCGACTTGACCCACCGGGCACGCAATCACCACCCATCTTCTCCTTTAACCAAACCGCAAAACGACGACGATAACCCCAGGTACTGGTTTGTTCAAGTTATTGAGAAGCTTTGGGATATCCGGTTTGCTGATCTGGCGTTATTATGTTTCTTCAGACTATCTGGGGAAAATATGCCTCCCCCTTCTGGCCAGTGGTCACAAGCGTCCCGGCAGCCCCGTAGGCACTCATAGAGCCCCAATCCAGTCTTTCCTGGTGTGTGTGTGTGTGCGTGCGTCCGTCTCAGGTTGTATGGCAAGAGTATCCATCCCTTGAGAAAGATTGCCGTCTAAGCAGGTAACTGTAGGTCCCTCCAGTCGTCCACATATTGGCAGCTCCCTGACGGTACTTGCAGTCACCGCCCGTCATCTGCAGTCCTCGCAAATCATCTGCATGGCCCGCCCGTTACACCTGGAATAACCCAGCAGATTCCGCAACCTGGGAAGTCATCCGGACTGATGTCAAAGGCTCACACAGTCCCTGGCCCACTCTCCCGGCGTCCTTCGGGGGGGCAGCAGTACTTATGATCATTAGTGACCGATTTTAGCGTCCCTCTCGCAATTACCCCCCCCCCCCCTTCCCACTTCCCACCTTAAAGCGTTTGGGGCGGAGGCGGTGGAGCTAAAGACCGACCTCGCCGGGCTTAGGGCTAATATCTAGCCTCCTCCGCTAGCTAAGGTCCACTACGGGAGACAGTTTCGAGTACGATGATATAACCGTGGGAAGGGAGGGATCTACATGCCCAGTGGGCGAGGCACGGACTGGCTGTAGGGGCAGGCCATGTGTGATATGATAGATACTCAACAACGATCCCCAAAAAAGCAGCAGTCTATAAACCCGGTAACATTGAAAGTTGCCGGACACTAAGATTGGTATCCTAGAGTGGGAAACCGGATTTGTAGGCTTTTACCTGTAACCCCCCCCGCATGTGTGTGTTGTACATAGCAGGATCATAGTAAGTAAATATTTTATGATACATAACTTATTAGATTGAGTACCGTAATCGCTGTTGTATCATAAGTATTTATAAAATAAGCGCAGGTTTCCATGCCCTTCTCCCATCCAGGAGCCCGACGGCAACATCAACTTATGATACATATGACAAATAATGTGGTTTACACATGTCATATTACACAACAATGCACACTCTCATATTAACAACACCTTGCACCATGAAACCCCCCAAGAAGGGGGTAAGTTAACTGTTGCAGGGGAGTATGTATTCCCCGGGCTTCCCTGCCCTTTTTCTCCCGGATTGGAAAGTTGGAGATTGAGAGTTTTTTTTTTTTTTTGTTATAGCTGGACCTATAGCTTACTTCTGCTTTGAAGATATAATGCTCAGTAAGACGTCTGGTACTGTACCTGAATATGGCCTGTTTGCTTCCTCTTTGAACAAATGGATCTGAGTTGTAGTAAAAATCTACCTTCCAGAGAAAAGCTCAGGTTTTTTTTTCTTTTTTCGGACGACATGCCAAAGATGGCCCCCATATCACATATTCCTTCTCTTGCCCATCTCGGGCTAATGTTTGCAAGCCATAACGTGGGAGAGTATGGAAGGGCTCACGGATTGGACTGGGTTTCGCCCAACCAATTTGCTATCATGAATAACTTTCCCAACTACCTAAACTCTAAGCAATAAGTAAGCTTGAATTCAATTAGTATCAAAACCGGGAAGCCGAATAAGACAGTTTCTAACCATGTCGGATATGGATTTCCCAAACTCGACTCGCACCTAATATGAAAAAGTATCCGGAATACAAGAGCCCTATCGGAACATCAGTGAAGAGCAAAAAAGAAAGAGTTCAGCATCCGGGATTCCCACATGGTCACCCACTGTAGTACTAACCGGACGATACGATGCTTGTTTACCGCAGAGCGGACGGGATGCGAAATTTTCATCGTTCTATGGCCGAACACATCAGTATATTTTCTATTCGAAATTTATCTGTTAGCAGAACGTGGATTGTCACTCATGCGTGGGGTGGGTTTGGGCGACTCTGGGTGGATACCCTTTTTTTGAGTGAAGATCTGGAAGTAGTCGTGGGTTGGAAGAGGGGGAGGATTACGTGAACCGGGTGATGAGAGAAAGAATTTAGTGCAACTATGTACTGTACCCCAGACTCACCCTAACTTGTGGTCCAGTATATACCACAAGCTCTCAGTACTAACACAGAGGCCTAGCATCACGTAACTCCTTCAACCCAAAGCCCAACACTAACAGCTAAATCATAGATTCGGGGCCACGTACTGTACATACACTCTAGCTCCCTCATCATATATCCAGTTAAACCCTCGAATAGTGATATATTATTATGTAGCAGATCTGTCCTATTAATAACGGGATGGGAAACAGCTCAGGGTTTTTGATATCCCCCTCAAATGTCTTCCGTGTGGATGCTGTAGCTATGGGAAGGCTCCCGAGGTGTATACTAGCTGGATATCATATGATTCAAGATAAGTTACCAGCGTCCTCAATTGACCTTTGCCCAACTGCACTACTTTCTAGTTAAACGTTTTGTTTGGCTGTAACGGCGGGTTGGACGGTTAGTTCTCGCAGAAATTGCGTCTAAAGACTATGCAGTATCATAAACTGAGGTCTAGTGGCGGGGTTAAGCCTATGGTCGGCACACAAGAATTAGGCAATACCACTCTTCCCAGCCAGGACTCCATCTAACATGGATATTTACAGCATCTATAGAATGTACGATAGAAACAATTGAAATATCAATCAACCCTCCTTCTCCTTACCCTCAACCGGCCTCCCGTCGGAGTCTAGCTCCCCACTCAGCATCTTCCTATACGTATTCACAGTCTTCGTCAGCCCAACCCCAATATTCTCCAAATTCATGACCAAATCCGCGCCACCAGCGCCCCTCAGCATAGCCAGCAGTTCTCCACGGAGAGTATTAACGTCCGGCAACAGCGCCAACACGCGGATCAAGTCGATATCCATGACCCTCCCTCCCCCCGCGCTCCTCCCATAAACGTGTCCATCAACCCTCCCAGCCAGCAGCACAAACTTCTGCAGCCCGCTAACAGCCAACGGATCCAACCCCTTCTTCGGGTTCTTCAGCGGAAACAGAATATCGAGCGCAGCCTTCAGGTGCGCCGGCTCAACACTCGGAAAACTCAACGCGGCAAGAGGACCCGTGAACAGAGGCGAGAGGGGGTGCGTCTTTTTGAGCCCCTCGGTCTCCCTGGCGATCAATTTACTACCACCCGGTTCTGAGCTGCGCTTGTGTTGCGGATCGTACCCCTCCGCAACACGTAACGATGCGGCGAAAAGGGCTGGCCTCAGCACCGTGATGCGGGTCCCCTCCGCTAGCGTGGATTTCGGATCGATCTTCCTCAGGCCAAAGAGGAGTTCCCGACGGAGTGCTACCCATTCTACCGCGCGGAGATTGTTGTGCTGGAAGAAGATCATTAGGGGTGTCGAGCGGAGGAGGGAGAGGTAAGTTCTGTGGAGCTGGGTTTTTCGGGTGAGCGGCGATTTAACGGTTCGTGGTTGGGTTGGTGATAAACCTGGGAGAGTTGGAGGCGGTGGGGTTGTATCGGTGGGTATTGAAGGGGAGCTGGAGGATGAGGAGGTGAGATTGGTGTATGTGCGGGCGAACCTGAGGAAGGGCGGTCGGAGGGCCATTATGGTTGCGGAAGGGTGGTTATTGTGAAGGTGGATGTTGTCGTGAATCGGGATTGAACTTTTCTTTGGGTGGTCAAAGGCGGGACATCTCATTGAGTCACGTGATAATTACCCTGAGAGTTGGTGTGGAGTGCAACCATGCCAGCAAAACCCCCCATCCCGCTACCATTCCAAGTACACCCAGCATTAGGAAAGGCTCGCCTGCCCTCTCTTTCCACCATGCAGTAAATGGGAGTGGGATGAGAGTTCACAATGTTAACAGGCAGGCACAAAGACGGGCATGAGAGCTCTACGGGTGTGGGTTCACTGCGCTCGAGGTTGGAGAGTGCCCTTGGACAGCCGGATACGGTATTCATATTTTGCGCATAATCTGGGACGATGTTAAATAAATAACTCGAACAGAAGAGGGGTGTGTTGGGACTTTGGAACCCCCTTCTCACCTATGCGAGTGAAAACGCTGCAAACCCGACCCCTCATTTGAGACAAAGCAAAAGGAATATACACAGCGCCTTACTGGGAGAGGCAACTACAGCGCCTCGGCACATTTTTCTTGAAGAGTCCTGCTGCACCTTGATACCTCATGAGATAAGAGGAACAACTAAAAACCCTAACCCAGGGCAATGATTAGAGTGAAGGAATCCGGAAAAGATAAGGTGATATAAGAGGTTCTGAAGGCTGTGGTAATCACATTCTACCGGTACTTAGGCCTTTTCTCTTCCTTTTGAAGTCGAGAATCATTTAGAAGCCGATGCCAGGGCCAACGGGCACGCCACATATCTACGCAGATTGTAGAGGCACTAGGTGAGTATGATCAGGAGAGATGGGGCCCTCGGGCGTGATTTTTATGTACCCGCCAGAAATGAAATAAGGTTGAGATTTCCGTACTACCTGACAGTCGATTCCCTACAACACCAGAACTATCTTTTTTCTCATCGGAGATAGGGAGATCAATTGCAGCAGATCCCCTCGCTCACCTGACCCTATTAACGATAAGCCCGAAGGGTTGCAATCCATTCCAACAGGCTACCGCCTTCCCAATCCTTTGCAGTATGCTCCACATCATCAAGTTTCGCGGAGTTAATGTAGTCTAAACGCCATCAAACTCTTTACAAAGGACTGTCTCGGATGGCTAGCGCCACCACCCAATTTCATATAGAATTGTCAAGACGGCCATCAAGTTTATGCAGGCCTAAGGTAGCCAGTATAATCTTCCAACGTCCCCTGCGATCTGGCTTAAGCCAGGTCACTCCACAGGCGGACTTCTACACCCCGTCAATTGCTGCCTCCTGCAGCCCAGCGGTCACACGACCCTGACGCTCATATCCTACGATTCTAACACTCTCCCATCGCAAATCCTTAATCCGCAATTTAGTCCGCAATCCTATACCTCCCGGCATCAACGCCCCCTTCCCGCGCGGCCCTCCGGATCTGATTCCCGGCCCAACCCTGCAACCCTTCATCCTCCTCTTTTCCCCACTCCCTAAAATAATGTCCCCCTCCAATACCCGGCAACTCCACAAGGCAATGCGTAAAATAGGTAACCTCACATAGCTCCTCCAGTTCCCCCTTCCTTCCGTCAAAACCCAGATAAGCTTTAACGTTTTCGTACTCGCGATCAATACTAGCCTCCCATTCCTCATCACTGAGGGCGTCCTGCGAACCCAAAAAGGCACTGAGCGAGTCGTTGAGGTTGTGATGCTCGAACATAGCCAGGCAAGTGATGAAGTCTGGGGTGCAGGCTAGAAGGACGAGCCAGTAGTTGTATATCGCACGGTCAATACGGTGGATTACATCAGCATCTGGATGGGCAGTTTTGAATCTGAGAGAACGGGGAGCGGTGCCGTAGGAATGTGCGCGCAAGACGGTTTTTATAAAGACGCTCCTGGTATCGGCTACTTTGTGCTTGTAGCACAGTAACTGCGCAGCCTCCTCTTTCCCAATTTTCTCCCCGCCACTAAGAATACCCATCCAATCCAGACTCACAGCTTGCCTCTTCACTGTCACCTCGCCCTGTCCACGCAGCACAAGCCCCATCCCAACCGTCGAGATAACAGGCTTAATCCCCCTCCTTAACTTCCCCTCCTCAATCCTTCCAAAAAACCTCGTGCTTCCCTCGCGCGTTTCCGAAGCATGTTTCAACTCCGCCTGGAGTATCAGCAACTTGGTTACCTCAGGCCAGAACTCTCTGAATTCGCTCTTTGCAATGGCTTCGCTAATACCGTATTCGTTTTCCAGCCATATGTCATAGCAGGGCTTACTTGCCCGGATGAGCGCATTTAGAGCGGAGAAGGTTGGAAGGTTTTTCATTATGCATAGTGTGATTTCCGGAGTTACTCGCTCTAGGATGGGGTTTCGAGGCGGGGGGCGGAGGAGCTAGGGGTGTTGGATAGACTTCTCATCTGGTGGGGGCAAGGGGCGGTGGGGGACATACATCGTAGAGAATTCGCCGGTTTAGGGATGTGAAACGGGAGAGACTGGACAATGGCGGTGTTGTTCCGTGGGCCGGCTTTGACACTGAGGTAAGGGGGAAGATGAAGATATATGTAAAGATGCAGGAGGATAGAATTAGCAGCGTTGTGGCTAGTCCAGCTCCCACCAGTGGAGGTAGTTGTTCATATAAAACGAGTATTTCTTCAGTAAAAATTCGCATCTGGTAATTTTATTGAACGAGAACCCAAAAAGTTTAGGCATAGCAGCAGGTGAGGGTTATCATAGCTTTTAAGCTTACGCCAAGATCCTTCAATCGCTCTCGAATGATCAGGCATGCTAATTTTTCAGAAATTATACAGTTTCTTTGCTTCTTTTGTTCTATTGAAGAAGCCCATGTGCGTTGCTGCTGCTATAGGAAGCTCGGGCTTTAACCCTAGAAGATCCAACCACCCTCGGCCGGCGATAAGGGTTTGGTTTCGGAGATTTTTTCGCCAGTAACCAAATTCCGCAGGTTCCAGAAAAAATGGCCATGCTACTATATCAAAAAGGAGCTTATATAGGTGTAGGAATCACTACGGGTTTCTCAAATAGAGATACTTTTTGAAAGCTGTCATAGGATAGAAGTTAGCCAATCCCAAGGGCAGCAGTTGATTCCATTGCCTTGATCAATCAATCCCTCCATCGAGATTCTAAGTGAAAATCAGCGCTTCGCTTAGCTCTCTCTTACCCAAGCATATAATAAGTGCATTTATCTCGTACCGCTTACAAATTCGGCCTCTCCATAAGTTGCAAGTGGATTCCCTCCTCGAGACAAGCGTGCTCTGATTTTCTTTCCAATCGTGGTTCGATATACGGCGCAGGCTTGAGATGAGCATTTTCTGCGTTAATCTATTCAAGCAGGGAAGACATTCCTGAGCCGGGGATCGAAGAAGAGAAGAACGCCCCTCCCGTCCAATTCCCATGTCTCTGGATCAGTTCCCACACTGTTTCGATTCAGCCCCAACGGAACCAGTGTGAGGAGGACCAATCCGGCTGGTCGATGCCGAAGGAAAACAAATATGGTTCGTAGCCCGTGGATGTTGATGCGATCGACAATTCTCATCACATCGTGAAGTCTGCTGATATCAGAGACGACTTCACAAGCCACTCAAATACCCCCCCACCTGGGCAGATGCTAATTGGTTTATTTTCAGTGAGAAAACTGCGGCTGATCTTTTTAGTTGCAATAACTGTAGAGTCTATCCAGTTTATCAAAGGAAACTCTCTTGTGAAGTCGTCCATTGGTGACATAGCAGAGGGGACAAAGAACAATCTCACCAAATCTGGCGCTTACCATCAGATTTTCCGATCCACCACTCGCACCTATCTATCGTGAAGCTCCTAACGAATCTCTGGCTATAAGCAACTGTCCCTCGCAGCCACACTATGGAACTTACTGCAGAGGACAGTTTGCTATAGCGAACGCTCATAATAAAAATTAGTGAACGAGACTTTGGGGTCTTGATTCTTGGCCTTCATTATGGCCAGGTGCGAATGTACAGTACTGTACCGGTGCTGTCCGCTGTCCCCTCCCTGTGCTATCGGAAGTTTTTTTGAAAAAATAAAAACAAATTAAAAAAAAACCCTTGACCATCGATCAGGCTTGTGCTTCCCCCACGCCTCCCAGACCCGATGCAATTTGATAGGTTGAGACTCTCGGGAGGGTGTTTGAGTGTGTGTGTGTGAATGTTGGAGTGTACTCGAGGGAAGTGCAAGGGCACTGCAGATTACGGGTCCTCGAATGCAATGTTTCCCCGCACCGCGAGCATCCGACGCAGCGAGCACTGGCCTACAAAGTGATTGCCTCAGAGCTACCACTGCCCTAACAGTATTTGAATTGTGAGAATACCGTATATAGCTCACTAGACCTTGGCTATCATACCCTAGCTATCATACGGGGCCTTGCAAGGTGCTCTATGGGTGTCCTAGGCTGCGTACCGTACTCTAGTAAGATGGGGGCGGTACGAGCGTATTTGAGCTCCTCGCTGCTAGGACTCCCATCCATTCAAAAACCGCCCTCGCCAGCACCTCTTCACGGAGCTTCCACAACTGATTTGATTTGCGTTCATGGCTGCACCCGTGAGGCGGACGCTTTCTTGCCACCGTCTTGCCTTGCCAATGAGGAGGCATCGTGTCTTCTGCCCCCTGATATTGTGGTTGTCTTTTGAGGACTTAAGGGGGCCGCGTGTTACCGTACTTGACGTGCTCAAGGGAATCCCTGGCCACGGGATGCGAGGTGCCGGTAGGAGGTTAGTATGGGTTAAACAGGGGCCAAACTGCCAAAGCTTCTTACCCTTCCTGGCAACACCCCTACTAGATTAAATCATCTTTTACCTCTCACGGGATTACACTCTTTGACTCCAAAGTCCTTGTCTGGCCTATCACCACTCGAGTACGGTACTGGTACTTGTAGCTCCCATGCCCGAGGATGGAGCAGGCTGTTCAATGCTGCCTCGGCACTAGGGACAGGTGCACGTGTGCTTGTATAAAGTCTTCGCACAGATCAAAGTGGCTTACCAGCCAAAATCTTTAGAAACCGGTGAGACTCTGAAGGGTGTGCGCGATTGCTATCCGCCCGTCCCTTGATTGTACTTGTACTGTAGGCCCTGCAGCAGGTGCTCCGTGTGATGGGCCATGTTTTGGATGAGGTCCCTTGTGCGCTGTGCGCAAGCTGGCATTAAGGAAGAGGGGAAAAGGATAAGCCCACTGCATCGGCTCCTACCTCTGGAAGCAATAGCTTGAGCCTAAGAGAAGAAAAAGAAGGCCTTAACACGTATTCCTCATAGCCTTCTAGAGGTCAAACACTAGCTGTCCCTACTGATGAACGAGGGCCGGAATTTTGTTCTTTTTCTAATAAATTCCTGAGGTCCTGAGATCGTATCTCGGTCTCCAACTGGTTGATAAGACCCCAACGCGAAGGCAGACCCGAGACTGCACGCACACCTATATCTGAGACCCACTACGCGGAAACCGCGACTGCGTCTCACGGGAGGTCGAGAATCACTATGCTAGGGGGCAAGTGACCCACCGGGACTCCACTTACGCCTTAACTTAATAAGGAAATCGTCGATATGCTAGTGCAAGGCTCCCGAGGCGACAACTCTTCACCATCATCGCACGCACTATCTATGTGGTTTGGGCAGATACCGGTAGGTCCCCCGCAATTGAATCGAGAAGGCCAGTGAGGGAGTTACTTTTGTGATAAGCACATGTAGGAATGACCATAAAACAACCAACCAACCCTCCGGCCTTAAGATATTTCGCTCATGAGGGTTCAATGTATGAGCTACGATGCGACTCCTATGTGCCAAAGGTCGGCCTGCGATAGTGTGAGTATACGGTCGCATTTAACAAGCCCAAATAGCACTTTGTCCTGTTTTGGTGATTATCGCGCGATGGCTTCTGAGAGCTGCGTCTTTCATATTAGTGTGCAAAGGTTATAAGTACGGTACATCGGGCTGTGGCACCATTAACTTCGGAACTTTAGGCCTAAACCTAAATGATCTTTGTGCAGCTACGGGCAGCATCATGGACCAAAGGATTTTTTTTAGAAACGGCTTAAATCCCAGAGTATCTAAAAAATAAAAATAAAAAAGATGTTAGTCACTGAGCCGTTAATCATTCATTATTCACGAGACGTCATACTAACGAGATCCCCAGTGCAAAAATGTTTCCTATGCAGTGAACACTGTACTTAGATACAGAGCTACCGTGGTCCGTAAATATTCCTAATGAATAGCAGTTTCTAGTCTGGAGCTAAGCTTATTGGTTGCAAAAGAGTAGGAGGTCCGTGACCGCTTCTCGACTATTATCCTCTAGAAGTGGTACAAGTACCGTACCTAGAGAGGTGTTTTCGTACGAGACGGAGATTATTTTGCTGGTTCTCTGCTCTGCTTTGTACGAAAAAAATCACCCTTGGTACCTGTGCCTGCGGGGGTTTGGCCAAAACGACGGTTTACGGATTGCTCCTCCGCACGAGTAGAGAGGGATAAGTGGTGTAATTTGCAACACTTGCGATGGGTTGAGCTGAGAGCGGGTACTTGTAGTATTTAGTTCCTTCAAGACAAAAATTGCTGCCTACTGAGGTAGAAAACTATGTAGGATTTCTTGACGACATGGAATTCTTAAAAGGCTGGGGCTTCGGGAGCCCGGAATAAGTTGGCCAAGGATCTTTCTGTTCAGTGAATGCCATTACTCCACACGTTTCTGGGACAGTGGCAGATAAAAGGAGTCGTAGAGTTTTTTTAAGGGGAGGGAAGCGAAACAGCTAGAGGCGTTAACTACCGGTACTGCGCACGTCGAATCTTATGAGTTGGAAAAAAAAGAAAGCATTATTAGATAAATCGGGATACCAGCAGGGTCGAAACATCATTCGCTGTTTGGTAGAAGAGCTCGTATTTTGGATATCTTTCTGGGGAATTTTTTTCTGTGCATTAAGAGGGCCTGAGAGATCGAGTTTGAACAAGAAAGAACGGAGAGAGTATGGTGAGGGGAGGGGTAGGTAATTTCTTTGATAGCAATGTCCTTCTTTAGCATATTTCACGTAACTCACGGGTATATAATGGGCGGAGATTATGATACCGCATTATCTGTTTAAGCTCGTTTTCACGCTAAGAGGTCAAAAGAAAGTGTGGCGAAATACACGAGCTTCTTTGAGCAGAGAGTTTCCTTTAGGGGTAGGATTTTCAATGATAAATTTACTGTGGGGTGTCATTTTTGAGACTTCTGCCATTGATTTAGAGGAGACAACTAGCCGGGAAGGGTTACTTTGCTAAAAATGCTGACTCACACCTTATTCTGACCTCTGAGCGTGGGGTATGTATTGTATGTAACAGCTCTGTGTGGCGTTTTTTTCTTTTTGATAAGTTAAGCCACAAAAGGCTTGATAGGCGCTTCATACGAGTGCAGTTCAGTGCTCCCTCTGAGGCTCTCTGAATCCAAGATCAGTCAGGGGGGTTAAATTCACCCCACTCATCCAGGCCTACTTGCGCTAGGATATATACGAATGATCTCAACTCTTCTTGTAGACTTTTAGCACTTGGTTATATGGTATCAGGGAGTTCTGGCGAAACCCTAAGTCCCGATTCGTTACATATCTTTTCACCAACCGAAAACAACACAGGAAACGGACCCACAAGTAAGACTGCTCGCGTCACTCGTCAACATCGTCTCAACACCAACCAACCTCCCTCACGACTTTGTCCCCGTACGGTTGACACCACCCGTCCTGTGCATAGTCAAGCCGAGTGAGTTTGTTCATTTATCTTTGTTGGACTATCACCTTGCGGCTGTTCCCCTGGGGTTTGAGGGCGGGGGCGGGGGGTGACAAGGGTTTTTCAGTTCCTAAAAAGGATTGTTTGCTGATGGTTTTTTGGTGACAAGGTGTTTTGCGAGGCCCAACGGTACCCGCATCCGAGTGCTCTTCTAGGAAGTAGCAGCAGTCCAGTTCAACAAGCTAGGCGTTCTTCCCCGACTCCGAAGAGGATTCCCGAGAAATTTAGAAGACAACTCAAGGAACCACCATCAGTCGGCTTCCCCTCTCTATCTATATCCATAGGAGTATAGCACTGACGCGTCTAAAGTGGAAGACTTTAATTCAGAAACAGATAGTGACTACGCTAGTTACTGGCGAGACTGGGTTATTCTCCTCCCTCCCCCTCCCTCTCTCCTCCCGTGCCATTTCCTACAAACGAGTCCGTCGTGGGGGTTTTTTTTTTGGAACAAACATTGACTTGACTGATAGTTCATCTCCACGCGCGGTCATGAATATTTTTGCGAAATTGACGAGGAATACCTGACCGATCGTTTCAACTTGACTGGGTTGCAGGCAGAAGTGCAATACTATCAATATGCATTAGACTTGGTCACCGACCAATTCGATTTTGAGTGTGAAGACGATATGAGAGAGCAAATTGAGAAGTCAGCCAGACACCTTTATGGCTTGGTTCATGCAAGGTATATTATCACAACGCGTGGACTCGCCAAAATGGTAGTAAAACACTCATCTACCCAGATTTTGTGCGTTTCTAAATGATGATCATAGTTGGAAAAATACAAGAAATGCGATTTCGGCCGTTGTCCCCGAGTTCTCTGTCGTTCGCACCCACTGTTGCCATTAGGCCTCTCAGACTTACCCCACCAAAAACCTGTTAAGCTTTATTGTGCAAAGTGCGAGGATGTATACTCTCCAAAGTCCTCTCGCCACGGAGCTATTGATGGAGCTTACTTTGGAGCCTCGTTTCCACATATTCTTTTCCAAGTTTACCCTGGACTAATCCCCCCCAAGAGCAACGAGCGCTATACACCAAGGTGTTTTGGATTCAAGACGCATGCCCAAGCTGCTTTGAGTAGGTGGCAGGAAGGGGAACGAGAAGCTCAGGACACACGACTTCAGAAGGCTGGGGTTGAGGTGAAGAGAGTTGATGGGGAGGATGAAGAGGACGAAGATGAAGAAGTGGTGGAAGCGTAACTCAATCCAGAAGTCCAGAAATGTGGATAATGCTATAGTGTTATTGGTGGGGAGAAGTATTGCCCATCCGTTGGGAAAGGTGTTAGCTAGTTACTTTTTTTTTCTTTTCAACCCTCAACTGCTTTATTCCATGGGTCCTGTGTGTCGGGGGGCGTTTCTCTGGGTTCGTGCTATTTGTCTACTAGACGCTTTCAGATATAGGCGTATTACGTCCAGGTGTGATCGCATCATTTAAAACTTGCTAGATTCCTGTACCAGCTATGAATAGCTTATCAATACCATAACACAAATTAACGTACACATGTGTAGATGGCGTTCCAAGTTGGTAGCAAATTAACTAGTAAAGCCTTGAAGTGCGGCCTTAGAGGGTGAAGTACTGTGCTCGAGTACAGTACTCGAGCGCAGGCACAGTATGTGCTACTCGAATCTGTCATTGAGATCTATAGTCGCTAAAAAAGTATTTTTACAGTGCCACCGCATAATATAAAGCTAGAATAGACTATAAATACCAGAGAACAAAGAATTCGAGACTCTTTGACACAAGATGGTCCAGCATTGAATCCTAGACTCTAGTTTCTAACTGGTTAGACCTGCGAATCTTGGAGTCTGGAAGGAATGCCAAGACGCAGGCGGAATGCAGGTCACACCCTAGTCACCTAAAACAGACCTGAAACAAAAAAAGAGAGAAGAAATTCTCTCCGCACTTACGATGGGACCTCTCCAAGCAGGAGGAAAGAATTTGGAGTCTCAGCCTCCCTCTGCTTCGCACCCCCGCTCCACCCCACCTCCTCGACCGAAATCCTTCGTGTTAAAAGCCTAGAGTGTCGACGAAGGGGGAAAAAGTCAAAACAACCACGACCGTCATAAATACCGAGAGTAGTCCATCTCATTCAGATTTTCATCTTTAGCCATACTAACAGAACATCGTGGCCTCGTCCTTCGCTTCCCCCCCTGCACAATCTCTATGGCCGCGAAAGTACCAGTACCAAATTCATGGGAAGACGATGACTGGGAGAATCAACCTGCCAAGTTACCTACGGTATCCTCGCTCCCTTTTCGAACTGCGTTTCCGTGCGAGTAACCCAGCTAACAGATTCCTCACGAAAGACAAATACCCCAGCAACTGTAGTAACCGGAATCCTCCGCTCCGATGCTGTGGAATTCACTCCGACTCAACCCCTCTATACCCTCGCTTCCTCGCAGCCGAAAACATTCTTCAAACCAGAGCTGAAAATCCTCAAGCGCACGCCTTCGCCAAACTCCTCTACCGCGGCCGCCGATACGCCGAAAATACCGACAGAGAGACCCCAATCGCAAGAACAAGAAACAGAACTAGAGCGTAGGGAGCGGGAGCGTAAGGAGCGCGAACGCCGGTATCAGGAGACCCGCGATAAGATCTTCGCTTCTCCGGTAGCTGTAGCGAAGTCTAAGCGTAAATCTCCCCCCAGAACTACGCCTGCAAGGAATGCGCCGGCACCAGCGGGTAGAGGTAATGGGAAATCAAATAAAATCGGAGGTGGAGGAGGTGGAGCTATCACCTCCTTCTCCCTTAACGGCGGAGATTTCGCCATGGCGCCTCCGCCACGAAAGATTTGGGAGGTTGACGAGAAGATGCTTGAGTCGCAGTTGGCGATCATGAGTGAGTCTATGGCTGCAGCAGCTACTATGGTTAAAGATGGGGAGGGAGTAGAGGAAGGCCTTGATTGGGATTCTTTCGAGAGAGGCAGCTGGCGTCCGTGCGATGATCCACCCGTGGTTCCACGGTACAATAATAATAGTCCGGGACCGACTCCTCCTCCACTGGCGACCCCGGCACAAGATAAGCGTCTAGGTGTGCTCCGCGCGCCTAGAGGGCCGGATACGGATGGCGGAAAGGGATTTAAAGGGAGAGGACGGGCCTGTGACGCTAAAGAGTTTGTCCCGGGGAATACTTGGGGGCAATGAAGAACTGGAGTTTTTCTTTCCTCTGCTTTTTCTTTCTTCTTGGTTAACTTAATCTGGGTCCTTTCCTTTCAATTGATTTAAATTTTCTTCTCCTTCCTCTCGTAAGTGCTTTCTTTGTCTCCTCTGCTCCTTTTTTCATACTTCTCCATCTTATGCACGGGCGGAAGGAAACGGACTCGGGGTTATGGTACGCAAATGGGTTATTCGGCTCTCGTTTCTTTTGTTTCCCTTCATTTTTTTCCCCTTCAATCTCCATTTTAAGTCACCCATGTTCAAAACCAGTCACTGTGGTCGATGGTTGCATGGATAACGCAAAGAACCTCCTAAGTTAAGTTTAAGTTAAATGGAAACAAAACCATCGTTCGTTAATAAAGGTGCAGTTTGCCCTCTTTTATGTTCGGCAGACGTGCAGAACAGGCTTTTCGGAACACCAGTTATGATGGTTGTACGAGTACTTGTAGTGCGGTATTAACTTGAACAAGAGAAACTTGTCTCAAGACGTCCAAGTTGCCCCTTTAAGTAAGGCGTTATTTTTTCGCTGGTATTTCTCCCGTGCCCGTCAAAATAGGAAACTAGACGTCCTGAGGCAACCTACTCTTTTCTAAGTTAATACGGTAACCTACTGTGGGGACTGGTCTACCGGTAAATGAGAATGACGCTAGGACCCCCCGAATTCCCCCCGTTGGATCAAGGGGAGAAAACACAGCGAAAAGATTCTTTTTCCGCCTTCGATTGAGACAGGTAAGAAGAAAGATCCAAGAGACCTTGCCGGGAAGAGCCAGCTCCAACGTCCCGGTGGCACTATCTAGTCTCGTAACAGTAGTGTCTGTGTTGGTGGTGCAATGGATGGTCAGCCTTATTTTCACTGCACAAGCCACACATTGCCACTGGCAATATGCGGTTCTGATTTCGCACTCGAGTGACCTTTCATGACAAGGATAAGCTCGGGGAAACAAGGCTGGGAAATATCTCATCCTGTCCCTCTCCTCCTCCTTATTCCACTCTATATCTGAATCTAGTAAAGAGGGGCACATAGCCCGCTTCACAGGTATTCTATCCATAGTGTGTACAAATACATTTGCCTGCCTGCTTTGCTAAAGCAGACGGAATAGGGTCTCAAGAATTTTTATTTTTTATCCTTGTGTTCCCCAGGGTGCATACATTGTATTAGTATCTACCAAACTGAATTGGTTGAGCCTCATTGTCCTGAAAACACTATTCGGTCACTCCGGGGATGCAGGGGGGGGGGAATACGATACCCCGCTTGACCCATACGAGCACTCTTTCCAAAGAAGAAGAAAAGGTGGGGAGGGGGGGGTTAGGCGAGAGGCTATTTCGTCATCAGCCGACGACCACACTTTACCACACTGGTTTGCGGTGCTAGTGCTGGTAGAGGGGGTGAGCTGCTATACTCTAGGGTAGCTATACCGGTACTAGTATGTGTGCTTGGGTGAGCTGTAAGCGCCCATGTCACGGAGTTGGTGTCGCTCCGGGGGCGACGTGCGGGAGGAAACTCAACCCCGATCTCACGATAGGACAGGGCCAGGCTTCGAAGTTGTGTAACCTTCTGATGTTGACGGTTACTCCCGGCATACTCCCTCCTGGTTGCTTTTGTTTGAGGACCTTGGTAGTGATAGCTGGAATCCCATAGTTGTTAGGGTATGATAGTTAGTTTGGGGTACGACCGGTTTAGGGTCGTGACTGCCACTTGGGGGTTTTTCCCGTTGTGTGGGTTTTTCCTGTTTTGTGTGTTTG
>Ga0307509_10000871_pt1 | contig 52060 bp, 48 predicted proteins | sample 10_EM_MG_FD_202245 | JGI IMG/M metagenome (GOLD analysis project Ga0307509, IMG submission 202245) | Populus trichocarpa ectomycorrhiza microbial communities from riparian zone in the Pacific Northwest, United States - 10_EM | ecosystem: Host-associated > Plants > Roots > Unclassified | place... | reverse complement strand
TGACGGAGGTGATTCGTGACTATGGGGAAGAACGGTTTGCTCTACAGGTTGCAAAGGCGCTTGTTGCTCGGCGCGAAAGCGGGAACCCTGTTCGAACCACAGGCGAGCTTTCCGACGTCGTGGCTCGTGCGGTCAAGACCCGCGAAGCGGGCCAGAACCCTGCAACGCGCACATTTCAAGCTCTTCGGATTTTCGTCAACGCCGAGCTTGAGGAGCTCGAACAAGGCCTGAACGCCTCGCTCGAGCTGCTGCGGCCGGGCGGCCGGCTGGTCGTGATCAGCTTTCACTCGCTCGAAGACCGCATCGTCAAGACCTTCATCGCGCGCGAAAGCAAGCACGTGTTCGACCGCCGCGCGCCGTTCGCCGAGCCGAAGGCGATGCGGCTGCATTCGATCGCCCGCGTCAAGCCCAGCGACGACGAGGTGCGCGCGAACCCGCGCTCGCGCTCGGCGGTGATGCGGGTGGCCGAGCGCACCGACGTGGAGGTCGCGGCATGACGCGGCTCAACGTGCTCTTGCTCGTCGCGCTGATCTTCAGTGCGATCTACCTCGTGCGCGTGTCGCACGAGTCGCGCCGCTTGTTCGCCGACCTCGACAAGGCGCGCAACGAAGAGCGGCTGCTCGCGAGCGAGTTCGAGCGTCTCAAGTCCGACAAGCAGTCGCAGGCGACGCCGCTGCGCGTCGAGAAGACCGCGCGCGACAAGCTCGCGATGCGCACCGCCACGCCGGCGATCACGCAGTACGTCGAAGTCGCGCGTGCGGTCAACGCCGCGAGCGCGAACGGGGGCACGCGATGAGCTGGCGCGACAAGGTCGCGGGGCTGAAGGCCAAGGCACCGGCCAAGGCGCGCAGCCGCAGTCCGGGTGCGAACTCGCGCGCGGTGAGCTACGCGACCAGCCCGCTGCTGGCCTCGAAGACGCCGCCGTGGCGCTCGAAGTTCCTGGTCGCGCTGGTCGGCCTTGCGTTCTGCGGGCTGCTGGGCCGCGCGCTGTTCGTGCAGGTCATCGACAAGCAGTTCTTCCAGCGCCAGGGCGAGATCCGCTACGCGCGCACGCTGGAGCTGCAAGCCAGCCGCGGGCGCATCGTCGACCGCAACGGGCTGATCCTCGCCTCCAGCGTGCCGGCGCCGTCGCTGTGGGCCGACCCGAAGGACTTCGAGGCCGACACTGCGCAACGCAAGCAGCTGGCCAAGCTGCTCGGCATGACGGGCAAGGAACTGACCGACCGCCTTGACAGCAACGACAACTACGTCTGGCTGCGCCGCCAGGTCGACGACCAGGTCGCCAAGGATGTTGCGGCGCTGAACCTGTCGGGCATCCACCAGGTGCGCGAGTACAAGCGCAAGTACCCCGAGGGCGAGGCAGCCACGCACGTGGTCGGCTTCACCGATGTCGAGGGCAAGGGCCAGGAAGGCAGCGAGCTCGCGCACCAGAAAGACCTGGCCGGCCGCGACGGCACGCGCCGCGTCATCAAGGACCGGCTGGGTCGCGTCGTCGAGGACATCGGCGACAGCGTCGCCGCGGTCGACGGGCGCGACGTCGAGCTGAGCATCGACTCCAAGGTGCAGTTCTTTGCCTACCAGCGCATCCGCAACGCGGTGGCCGAGAACAAGGCCAAGGCCGGCAGCGTGGTCGTGCTCGATGCGCGCAGCGGCGAGGTGCTGGCGCTGGCGAACTTTCCGAGCTACACGCCGGCCGATCGCCGCAACCTCAGCGGCGAGCAGCTGCGCAACCGCGCGCTCACCGACACCTTCGAGCCCGGCTCCACCGTCAAGCCCTTCATCGCGGCGTGGGCGCTCGAGACCAACCGCGTCAAGCCCGACACCGTGCTGCACACCGCGCCGGGCAAGATCCAGATGGGCGGCTTCACGATCAGCGACTCGCATGCGCACGGCGACCTGACCGTGTCCGAGGTGATCCAGAAGTCGAGCAACATCGGCTCGATGCGCATGGGGCTGATGTTCCAGCCGCGCGAGATGTGGGAGCTGTACACGCAGGTCGGCTTCGGCCAAAAGCCGCAGATCGCCTTCCCCGGCGCGGTGACCGGGCGCCTCCGCCCGTACAAGACCTGGAAGCCGGTCGAGCAGGCGACCATGAGCTACGGCTACGGCCTGTCGGCGTCGCTGTTCCAGATTGCCCAGGCCTACACGGTGTTCGCGAACGACGGCGAACTGATCCCGGCGACGCTGACCAAGAGCGCGACGCCCGAGGCTCACGTGGGCGGTCTGCGCGTGGTCTCGCCCGCGACCGCGAAGACGGTGCGCCAGATGCTCAGCCTCGTCACCGGCCCCGGCGGCACCGCGCCCAAGGCACAGGCGATGGGCTACTCGGTGGGCGGCAAGTCGGGCACCGCCTACAAGCAGGAAGGCAAGGGCTACGCGACCAAGAAGTACCGCTCATGGTTCGTCGGCATCGCGCCCATCAGCGACCCGCGCATCATCGTCGCGGTGATGGTCGACGAGCCGAGCAACGGCAAGTGGTACGGCGGCGACGTGGCCGCGCCGGTGTTCAGCGACCTGGTGCAGCAGACGCTGCGCACGCTGGGCGTGCAGCCCGACATCGACGTGAAGACCCAGATCATCACGCGCGACGTGCCGGCCGAAGAGGAGAGCTTCTGATGAGCGCCGCGCCGGGCCGCCCCAAGCAAGCGAACGCCCCCATGGGGGGCTCGGCGCGCAGCGCCGTGGGGGCACCATGACTCTCCAACACCTTTCATCGACCGACGCGGCGCTCGCCTGGCTGGCGCAACGCGGCGCGCGTGCGCTGACCACCGACAGCCGGCGCATCGTTGCGGGCGACGCCTTCATCGCGTGGCCGGGCTACGCGGTCGACGGTCGCCAGTTCGTGCCGCAGGCGCTGGCCGCGGGCGCGGGCGCCTGCCTGGTCGAGGCCGCGGGCGTCGAGGCCTTTGCCTTCGCGAACGATGCCAACCCCAGCGTCGCTGCGCTGCCCGACCTGAAGGCGCGCACCGGCGCGATCGCCAGCGGTTTCATGGGCGCGCCCAGCGAACAGCTCGACGTGGTCGCCGTCACCGGCACCAACGGCAAGACCTCGACGACCTGGTGGGTCGCGCAGGCGCTGTCGGCGCTGGGCCGGCGCTGCGGCGTGATCGGCACGCTGGGCGTCGGCGAGCCGCCGTCGGCCGCACAGGCGCAGGCCATCACCTTCACCGGCATGACCACGCCCGACCCGGTCACGGTGCAGGCCGGCTTCAAGCGCTTCGTCGACGCGGGCCTGCAGGCCTGCGCGATCGAGGCCACGTCGATCGGCATCGCAGAGCATCGTCTCAGCGGTGCGCACATCGATGTCGCGCTGTTCACCAACTTCACGCTCGACCACCTCGACTACCACGGCTCGATGGACGCCTATTGGCAGGCCAAGGCCAAGCTGTTCGCGTGGCCGGGCTTGCGCGCCGCGGTCGTCAACATCGACGACGCGCAGGGCGCGGCGCTCGTGCCCACGCTGGCCGACGCGCTGGACGTGTGGACCTACTCGACGACGCGCGACGCGCGCTTGCGCGCCACCGACGTGCGCTACGACGCGGGTGGCCTGCGCTTCAACCTGGTCGAAGGGGCCACGACCGTCGACGTGCAGACGCGCCTGATCGGCGACTACAACGTGTCCAACCTGCTCGCCACCATTGGCGGTCTGCGCGCGCTGGGCGTGTCGCTGGCCGACGCGGCGCGCGCGTGCCCCGGCCTCACGCCGGTGCCGGGCCGCATGGACCGCGTGCCGTCGGCGCTGGCCGCGCCGCAAGTCGTCGTCGACTACGCCCACACGCCCGACGCGCTCGAGAAGGCCTTGCTCGCGCTGCGGCCCTTCGCCGAGCAGCGCGGCGGCGCACTGTGGTGCGTGTTCGGCTGCGGCGGCAACCGCGACCCGAGCAAGCGCCCGCTGATGGGCGCGCTCGCGCAGCGGCTAGCGCAGCAGGTTGTGGTCACCAGCGACAACCCGCGCAACGAGTCGCCGGCCTTCATCCTGCTGCAGATTGTTGCCGGCCTGACGGAGCCCCCAGGTCGCCGCGATGCGGCGCCCGCCCCCCAAGGGGGTCAAGAAGACTTGGGGCGGCCCGGCGTCTTCTTGGCCGGCAGCCAGGAGCGCGTGAAGGTCATCGAGGACCGGCGCGCGGCCATCGCGCACGCGGTGCGCCACGCCGACGCGCACGACGTGATCCTGATCGCCGGCAAGGGCCACGAGGACTACCAGGAAATCAACGGCGTGAAGTACCACTTCTCTGACCTCGAAGAAGCGGCGGCTGCACTCACCCAGCGCACGGGGGTGTCGTCATGATGATGACGCTGGCCCAGGCGCACGCACTGCTGCCCGGCGCGGTGCTGGTCGGCGACGGCGCGACCCTCATCGCGCGCGTGCACAGCGACACGCGCAGTCTGCAGCCCGGCGACCTCTTCGTCGCGCTGAAGGGCGAGCGCTTCGACGCGCACGACTTTCTCGCTCAGGCGAAAGCCAGCGGTGCGGTTGCGGCACTCGCCGAGCGCGGCCTCGAGGCCGCCGGCCTCGCGGGCCTGCAGGTCGCCGACACGCAGACCGCGCTGACGACACTCGCGCGCCATTGGCGCCAGCGATTCCACCTGCCCCTGATCGCGGTGACCGGCAGCAACGGCAAGACCACCGTGACGCAGATGGTGGCAAGCATCCTGCGCGCGTGGCTGGACGACGGCGCGTTCTCGACGGCCGGCAACCTGAACAACCACATCGGTGTGCCGCTGACGCTGTTGCGGCTGCGCCAGGACGAGACCACGCACCACCGTGCCGGCGTCGTCGAGCTCGGCATGAACCACCCGGGCGAGATCGCCGAGCTGGCCGCGATCACCGCGCCGACCGTCGCGCTCGTCAACAACGCACAGCGCGAGCACCAGGAGTTCATGGCCAGCGTCGAGGCCGTCGCGCGCGAGAACGGTTCGGTGATTTCGGCGCTCGGTGCTTCTGGGGTCGCGGTGTTCCCGGCCGACGAAGAGCACGCGCCGATCTGGCACCAGCTCGCCGGCACGCGCCCCATGCTGACCTTCGCGCTCACCGGCCCGGCTGACGTGACCTGCCATGCCGAATGGGCCGGCGACCACTGGGCCGTGCTGCTGCAGACGCCGGCGGGTGCGACCACCGTGCAGCTGCAGGTCGCCGGCTGGCACAACGTGAAGAACGCGCTGGCGGCCGCGGCGTGTGCGCTCGCCGCCGGCTGCCCGCTGGACGCGATCCGCCGCGGGCTCGAGGCCTTCGCGCCGGTCAAGGGCCGCTCGCAGGTCAAGCGCCTCACGCGCGCCAGTGGCGACGCAACGCTGATCGACGACACCTACAACGCCAACCCCGACTCGGTGCGCGCCGCGATCGACGTGCTCGCATCGCTGCCCGGCCCGCGCTGGCTGGTGCTGGGCGACATGGGCGAGGTCGGCGACCAGGGGCCAGCCTTCCACCGGGAGGTCGGCGCCTACGCACAGGCCCGCGGCATCGCCGCACTGTGGACGCTGGGCAGCGCGAGTGCGCATGCCGCGGCGGCGTTCACCGGTGCCCGCCACTTCGACACGATGGCCGCGCTGATTGCCGCGCTGCCGCAGGCCCCGGCGTTCAACGCCGTGGTCGTGAAAGGTTCTCGTTTCATGAAGATGGAACAGGTCGTCGCCGCGATGGCGGCCACGGAGGCACCGCATGCTGCTTAGCCTCGCGAACTGGTTGCAGACGCTGTCGCCGGAGTTCGGCTTCTTCCGCGTGTTCCAGTACCTCACCTTCCGTGCGGTGATGGCGGCGCTGACCTCGCTGTTGATCGGCCTCGCGTTCGGGCCCTGGGTGATCCGCCGCCTGACCGCGCTGAAGATCGGCCAACCGGTGCGTGCCTACGGCGTCGAGACGCACATGGTCAAGAGCGGCACGCCGACGATGGGTGGCGTGCTGATCCTGATCGGCATCGGCGTCAGCACGCTGCTGTGGTTCGACTGGAGCAACCGCTTCGTCTGGATCGTGATGCTGGTGACCATCGGCTTCGGCGCGATCGGCTGGGTCGACGACTGGCGCAAGGTCGTGCACAAGAACCCCGAAGGCATGCCCTCGGGCGAGAAGTATTTCTGGCAGTCGGTGATCGGGCTGATCGCCGCGCTCTACCTCGCGTTCAGCGTCAGCGAGACCTCGAACCTGCGCGTGCTCGAACTCTTCATCCGCTGGGTACAAAGCGGGTTCGCGAACGAGCTGCCGCCCAAGGCCGACCTGATGGTGCCGTTCTTCAAGACCATCAGCTACCCGCTGGGCGTGTTCGGCTTCATCGCGCTGACCTACTTTGTGATCGTCGGCGCGAGCAACGCCGTCAACCTGACCGACGGCCTCGACGGCCTGGCCATCATGCCGGTCGTGCTGGTCGGCTCGGCGCTGGGCATCTTCGCCTACATCGTCGGCAGCTCGGTCTACAGCAAGTATTTGATCTTCCCGTACATCCCCGGCGCCGGCGAGCTGCTGATCTTCTGCGCCGCGATGGCCGGCGCGGGCCTGGCGTTTCTGTGGTTCAACACGCACCCGGCGCAGGTCTTCATGGGCGACGTCGGCGCGCTGTCGCTGGGCGGCGCGCTCGGCACGATCGCGGTGATCACGCGCCAGGAGATCGTGCTCGGGATCATGGGCGGCGTGTTCGTCGCCGAGGCGCTGTCGGTGATGGCGCAGGTCGCGTGGTTCAAGTACACGAAGAAGAAGTACGGCGAGGGCCGGCGCATCCTGAAGATGGCGCCGCTGCACCACCACTTCGAGAAATCGGGCTGGAAGGAGACGCAGGTCGTCGTGCGTTTCTGGATCATCACGATGCTGTTGTGCCTGATCGGTCTGGCGAGTTTGAAGCTGCGTTGATGAATTACTTGCAAGACACGACGGTGCTGGTGCTTGGGCTCGGGGAGTCCGGGCTCGCGATGGCGCGCTGGTGCGCCGGCGCCGGTGCGGTCGTGCGCGTCTGGGACTCGCGCGAAGCGCCGCCGCTGGCGGCCGGGCTGGCCGAGCACGTGCCGGCCGCGCAATGGGTGCGCGGCGCGCTGACCGACGAGGCGCTGGCCGACGTCAAGCTGGTGCTGAAGAGCCCGGGCCTGTCGCCCTTCGACTCCGCGATAGCCAGCGTGCTGCAACGCGCCGCGGCGATCGGCATCCCGGTGCAAGGCGAGCTCGACCTGTTCGCGCGCGCGCTCGCCGACCTGAAGACCGAACGCGGCTACGCGCCCAAGGTGCTCGCGATCACCGGCACCAACGGCAAGACGACGACGACCGCGATGACGGCACAACTGGTCGAGCGCACCGGCAAGCGCGTCGCGGTGGCCGGCAACATCGGCCCGACCATGCTGCAGACGCTGGCCGACGCGCTCGCGCTGGAGCCGGTGCGCGAGTTGATGGACGCGGAACCCGAGACCTCGCCGGAACCCACCCCCGAAACGCCGGAAGTCGAACTCGAAGACATCGCCGACCTGCAGGCGCTGGACGGCGCGCCGGCCAACGAGCCGCTGGTCATTGATGACGCAGACAGCGACAGCGCGCCCTTGGTCGAGCTCGCACCCCCGCCACCCGCGTTGCCGGTGTTCGCGGTGCTGCCCGAGGTCTGGGTGCTCGAACTGTCGAGCTTCCAGCTCGACGGTGTCGCGCGCTTCGAGCCCGACGCGGGCGCCGTCCTCAACATCACGCAGGACCACCTCGACTGGCACGGCGACATGGCGCATTACAGCGCCGCGAAGGCGCGCGTGTTCGGGCGCGAGGCGGTGCTGGTCATCAACCGCGACGACCCGTCGGTCGAGGCGCTGGTGCCGGCGCCCGAGGTGATCAAGGCGGCGGTCAAGGGCCGCAAGTCGACCACCGTCGAACGCAGCGTGGTGCGCTTCGGCCTGAGCGCGCCGCAGCGCCCGGGCGACTTTGGGCTCGTCGAAGAGAACGGCATGGCCTGGCTGGTGCGCGCCCGCGAGCTCGACGAAACGCTCAAGCGCAGCAAGGGCGGCAAGGGCGCGCTGGCCGAGCCCGAAGAACTGCTGATCCAGCGTCTGATGCCGGCCGACGCGCTGCGCGTGCGCGGCCGCCACAACGCGGCCAACGCGCTTGCCGCGCTCGCGCTCGCGACCGCGATCGACTGCCCGCTCGCGCCCATGCTGCACGGCCTGCGCGACTACGCCGGCGAGCCGCACCGCGTGCAGTACATCGCGACCGTCGATGGCGTCGACGCGTTCGACGACAGCAAGGGCACCAACGTCGGCGCGACCGTCGCCGCGCTCGAAGGCCTGGGCGCCGACAAGACGCCGGCCAAGCTGGTCGTGATCCTCGGTGGCGACGGCAAGGGTCAGGACTTCGCGCCGCTCGCCGAGCCGGTGCGCCGCCATGCGCGTGCGGTCGCGACCCTCGGCCGCGACGCCGGCCGCATCGAAGAGGCCTTGATCGCGACCGGCGTTTCGATGCAACGCCATGACACGCTGCAGGCCGCGACGCGCTGGTGCTTCGAGCAGGCGCAATCGGGCGACGCGGTGCTGCTGAGCCCGGCCTGCGCGAGCCTGGACATGTTCCGCAACTACGCGCACCGCGCCGAGGTCTTCGTGGCCGAGGTGCATGCGATCGTGGCCGACCGAGGCGGGGTGGCCGCATGAGCACGTTGAAACTCGGCGGCTTCGGTGAGCGTCTGCTCGGTCTCATCCCGGGTCGTGGCGACAAGGACGACGCCAAGTCCACCGGCAAGAAGTCCAGCATCCCGGTGCGCGACTGGATCAACGTCGGTGGCGCCGGCGGCCCACCGCCCAAGTTCCTCGGCTTCGACCAGGCGCTGGTGTGCGTGGTGATCGGTCTGCTCGCCTGCGGCCTGGTGATGGTCTACAGCGCCACCGTGGCGCTGCCCGACAGCCCGAAGTTCTCGCGCTACGTGCCGACCTACTTCATGACCCGGCAGATGGTGTTCATCGTCACCTCGCTGGTCGCGGCGCTGATCACGGTGCAGATCCCGGTCGCGTTCTGGGAGAAGGCCTCGCCGTGGATCTTCGTCGCGTCGCTGCTCTTGCTCGTGGTCGTGCTGATCCCCGGCATCGGCAAGGGCGTGAACGGCGCGAAGCGCTGGATTCCGCTGGGCCTGTTGAACTTCCAGCCGTCCGAGCTGGCCAAGGTGGCGATCGCGATGTACGCGGCCAGCTACATGGTCCGCAAGATGGACATCAAGCAGAACTTCGTGCGCGCGGTCGCACCGATGGCGGTCGCGCTCGCGGTCATCGGCCTGCTGCTGCTGGCCGAGCCCGACATGGGCGCCTTCATGGTGATCGCGCTGATCGCGATGGGCATCCTCTTCCTCGGCGGCGTGAACGGGCGCATGTTCTTCCTCAGCGTCGCGGTGCTGGTCGGCGCGTTCGTGCTGATGATCATCAGCAGCCCGTGGCGTGCCGAGCGCATCCTCGCGTTCCTGAAGCCCTGGGACCCGCTGTACGCGCAGGGCAAGGGCTACCAGCTCACGCACTCGCTGATCGCACTGGGCCGCGGCGAGTTCCTCGGCCAGGGGCTGGGCGCGAGCGTCGAGAAGCTGCACTACCTGCCCGAGGCGCACACCGACTTCTTGCTCGCGGTGATCGGCGAAGAGCTGGGTTTCGTCGGCGTCGCGCTGGTGATCTTCGCGTTCTTCTGGGTCGCGCGGCGGCTGTTCCACATCGGCCGCCAGGCGATCGCACTCGACCGTGTGTTCGCGGGGCTGTATGCGCAAGGCATCGGCATCTGGATGGGCGGCCAGGCCTTCATCAACATGGGCGTGAACCTGGGCGTGCTGCCGACCAAGGGCCTGACGCTGCCGCTGATGAGCTATGGCGGCTCGGCGATCGTGATGAACGTGGTCGCGCTGGCCATCGTGATTCGGATTGATATTGAGAACAGGCAACTGATGCGCGGAGGCCGCGCATGACGAAGCACCTGCTCGTGATGGCGGCGGGCACCGGCGGTCACGTGATCCCGGGTCTCGCGGTTGCACGCGAAATGCAATCGCGCGGCTGGCGCATCAGCTGGCTGGGCACGCCTGCGGGCATGGAGAACAAGCTGGTGCCGCCCAGCGGCATCGCGATCGACCGGGTTGCGTTCAGCGGCCTGCGCGGCAAGGGCCTGGTGCACACGCTGACCGGCGGCTTGCGCCTGCTCGCGGCGTTCTGGAGCTGCCTGCAGATCATTCGCAAACGCCAGACGACGGCGGTGCTGGGCATGGGCGGCTACGTCTGCTTCCCCGGCGGGCTGATGGCGGCGCTGCTCGGCAAGCCGCTGGTGCTGGTCAACGCCGACGCGTCGCTGCTGATGAGCAACAAAGCGCTGCTGCCCTTCGCCGACCGTGTCGCGTTCGGCTTCGACGGTGCGGCGGCGAAGCGGGTCAAGCACGCCGTCGTCACCGGCAACCCGGTGCGGGCCGAGATCGAAGCGCTGCCGCAACCGGCCGAGCGTTTCGCCGGCCGCAGCGGTGCGCTGCGCGTGTTGGTCGTCGGCGGCAGTCTGGGCGCGAAGGCGCTGAACGAATGCCTGCCGCAGGCGCTGGCGCTGATGGCCATCGGCGAGCGTCCGCAGGTGACGCATCAGACCGGCGCGGCGAACCATGCGTCGGTCCGCGCCGACTACGAACGAGCCCAGATTGCGGCCGAGGTCCTGCCCTTCATCGACGACATGGCCACGCGCCTGGCCGACTGCGACGTGATCGTCTGCCGCGCCGGCGCGGTGACGGTCAGCGAGCTGTGCGCGGCCGGCGTCGCGTCGGTGCTGGTGCCGCTGATTGTCAGCACGACCTCGCACCAGCGCGACAACGCGCAGTGGCTGGCCGGGCAGGGCGCGGGCATCCACTTGCCGCAATCCGAACTGACGCCGCGCAAGCTGGCCGATCTGCTGACCGGGCTGACCCGCGACGCATTGCTGAACATGGCGACGAAGGCGCGCACGCTGGCCAAGCCCAAGGCCGCCGCGCGCGTCGCCGATCAAATCGAAGGGCTGGTGGCCGCATGAAGAAGAACGCTGTCGCCGCGCGGCGGGCCGAGCGCCGGGCCGCTCCCAAGCCGGCCCGCATCCCCTTGGGGGATCGGTCGACGTACCCGTCGGCCGAGGGGCTGTCATGAAGCACGCCGTCAAACACATCCACTTTGTAGGCGTTGGCGGCGCCGGCATGAGCGGCATCGCCGAGATCCTGCACAACCTCGGCTACGTCGTCTCGGGCTCGGACCAGAGCGACAGCCCGACCACGCAGCGCCTCGCGTCGCTGGGCATCCGCATCCACACCGGCCACGCGGCGGCGAACATCGCGGGTGCCGAGGCGGTCGTCACGTCCACCGCGGTGCGCGGCGACAACCCCGAGGTGATCGCGGCGCGCGCCCAGCGCGTGCCGGTGGTGCCGCGCGCGGTGATGCTGGCCGAGCTGATGCGGTTGAAGTCCGGCATCGCGATCGCCGGCACGCACGGCAAGACGACGACGACCAGCCTGGTCACCAGCGTGCTCGCCGAGGCCGGCGTCGACCCGACCTTCGTGATCGGCGGGCGGCTCAACGCGGCCGGCGCGAACTCGCGCCTGGGCTCGGGCGACTACATCGTCGTCGAGGCCGACGAGTCCGATGCGTCGTTCCTGAACCTGCTGCCGGTGATGGCCGTCGTGACCAACATCGACGCCGACCACATGGACACCTACGGCCACGACTTCGCGAAGCTGAAGTCGGCCTTCGTCGAGTTCATCCACCGCATGCCGTTCTACGGTGCGGCCATCCTGTGCTCGGACGATGCCGGCGTGCGCTCCATCATGCCGATGATCTCGCGCCCGGTCGTGACCTACGGCTTCGGTGCCGATGCGATGGTGCGCGCCGTCGACGTGCAGGCCGACGCCGGCACGATGCGCTTCACGGTGCAGCGCCGCAACGGCGTGAAGATGCCCGACCTGCAGGTCACGCTGAACCTGCCCGGCGACCACAACGTGCTGAACGCGCTCGCGGCGATCGCGGTCGCGACCGAGCTCGAGCTGCCCGACGCCGCCGCGGTGAAAGGCCTGGCCGAATTCCACGGCGTGGGCCGGCGCTTCCAGCGCTACGGCGAACAGCCGACCAGCGACGGCGGCACCTTCACGCTGATCGACGACTACGGCCACCACCCGGTCGAGATGGCGGCCACGCTCGCCGCGGCGCGTGGTGCGTTTCCGGGCCGGCGTCTGGTGCTGGCCTTCCAGCCGCACCGCTACACCCGAACGCGCGATTGCTTCGAGGACTTCGTCAAGGTCATCGGCACGGCCGACCTGGTGCTGCTCGCCGAGGTGTACTCGGCCGGCGAAGCACCCATCGTCGCGGCCGACGGCCGGTCGCTGGCGCGCGCGCTGCGCGTGGCCGGCAAGGTCGATCCGGTGTTCGTCGACGAGATCGTCGACATGCCGCGTGCGATCGCCGAGCAGGTGCGCAACGGCGACGTGGTGATCGCCATGGGCGCGGGAACGATAGGCAATGTGCCGGCGCAAGTCGCCGAGATGTTGAGTCAGAAGGGGGCAGCAGCATGAGCATCGATGTGAAGGCCCTGGGCAAGGTCGCCGTGTTGATGGGTGGCAGTTCGGCCGAGCGGCCGATCTCGCTGATGTCGGGCACCGGCGTGCTCGCCGCCTTGCAATCGCAGGGGGTGGACGCGCACGCCTTCGACCCGGCCGAGCGCGAGCTGTTCGAGCTGAAGCGCGAGGGCTTCGCGCGCTGCTTCGTCGCGCTGCACGGCCGCTTCGGCGAAGACGGCGCGGTGCAGGGCGCGCTCGAGCTGATGCGCGTGCCCTACACCGGCTCGGGCGTGCTCGCGTCGGCGATTGCGATGGACAAGGTCATGACCAAGCGCGTCTGGCTCGCCGAGGGCCTGCCGACGCCGCGCTACCAGTGGCTCTCGCCCGAGCAGCGCACGCGCGAACACGTCCGCACCGTGCCCGACGTGCTGGGCCTGCCGCTGATCGTGAAGCCGCCGCGCGAGGGCTCGTCCATCGGCATCACCAAGGTCGCCGGCTACTCGCAGATGCAGGGTGCGGTCGAGCTCGCGGCGCAGTACGACGCCGACGTGTTGTGCGAGGAATTCATCGAAGGCGAAGAAGTGACCTGCCCGGTGCTCGGCGCGGGCGAACACGCGCAGGCACTGCCGGTCGTGAAGATCATGGCACCCGAGGGCGCCTACGACTACCAGAACAAGTACTTCACCGATGACGTGAAGTACCGCTGCCCGAGCGGCCTGCCCGAGGCCGAGGAGCGCGAGATCCAGCGCATCGTCGTGCAGGCCTACCGCACGCTGGGCTGCCGCGGCTGGGGCCGCGCCGACCTGATGATCCGCGCCAGCGACCGCAAGCCCTTTTTGCTCGAGATGAACACCTCGCCGGGCATGACGACGCACTCGCTGGTGCCGATGTCGGCCAAGGCCGCGGGCATGACGTACGAAGCGCTGTGCGTGCACATCCTCAGCCTCGCGACGCTGGACGCGGCGCCCTCCCTCAAGAGCTGAACCATGGCCCGCGCCGCCCCCGCCCCCACCCCGTTGCCAGCCGACATCCGGCTGATGAACGCGACCGCGCTCGTCGTCGCGGTGCTGGGGCTGCTCGCGCTCGCGGCGGTGGCGGTGCTGTGGGTCGCGAAGCAGCCGGTGTTCGCGGTCAAGGCGATCCGTGTCGAAGGCGACATGGCGCACAACAGCGTGCTGACGATACGCGCCAACACCGCGCCCAAGCTCGCCGGCAACTTCTTCACGCTGGACCTCGGCGTCGCGCGCCAGGCCTTCGAGGCCGTGCCCTGGGTGCGCCAGGCCATCGTGCGGCGGGTCTGGCCGAATCGGCTGGCGGTGCAGCTCGAAGAGCACCGCGCGGCCGCGCTGTGGGTCAACCCGGCCAGCGGCGACGACGCGCCCGACAAGCTCGTCAACAGCTTCGGCGAAGTCTTCGAAGCCAACCTCGGCGACGTCGAAGACGACGCGCTGCCCACACTGCGCGGGCCGGACGGCACGTCCGCCCGGTTGCTGACGCTGTACGGTCGCCTGCAGCCGGTGTTCGCGACGCTGGATGCGCGCATCGACGCGCTGACGATGTCGGGCCGCGGCTCGCTGCACGCCGAGCTCGACACCGGCGCCGAGGTCGAGCTCGGCCGCGGCAGCGACGACGAGATCGTCGCGCGCACCCAGACCTTCGTCAGCACGCTGCCGCGCGTCACCGGTCTGTACCAGCGGCCGCTGCAGTCGGCCGACCTGCGCCACAACGACGGCTACGCGGTGCGGCTCAAGGGCATCACGACGGCCGCGCTCGATGCCGCCGGCAAGCCACAGAAGAAATAAAGGGAAACCACATGGCCAAGGAATACAAGGACCTCGTCGTCGGACTCGACATCGGCACCGCCAAGATCATGGTGGTGGTCGCCGAAGTCATGCCCGATGGCGAGCTCCGCATCGCCGGGCTGGGCAGCGCGCCGACGCACGGCCTGAAGCGCGGCGTGGTCGTGAACATCGACGCGACCGTGCAGAGCATCCAGCAGGCGCTGAAAGAGGCCGAGATGATGGCCGACTGCAAGATCACGCGCGTCTACACCGGCATCACCGGCAGCCACATCCGCGGCCAGAACTCCACCGGCATGGTGATCGTGCGTGACAAGGAAGTGACGCCGGTCGACGTGGCGCGCGTCGTCGAGACGGCCAAGGCGATCAACATCCCGAACGACCAGCGGCTGCTGCTGGTCGAGCCGCAGGAATTCGTGATCGACGGCCACGAGGTCAAGGAGCCGATCGGCATGAGCGGCGGACGGCTCGAGGTCAAGGTTCACATCGTGACCGGCGCGCAGAGCGCGGCCGAGAACATCGTCAAGTGCGTGCGGCGCTGTGGGCTCGAAGTCGATCAGCTGGTACTGAACCCGAGCGCGTCCAGCCATGCGGTGCTGACCGAGGACGAGAAGGACCTCGGCGTCGCGCTCGTCGACATCGGCGCCGGCACCACCGATGTGGCGATCTTCACCGACGGGGCGATCCGCCACACCGCGGTGATCCCGATCGCCGGCGACCTGATCACCAGCGACATCGCGATGGCGCTGCGCACGCCGACCAAGGACGCCGAAGAGATCAAGGTCGAGTACGGCGTCGCCAAGCAGCTGCTCGCCGACCCCAGCGACCAGCTCGAGGTGCCGGGCCTGGGCGACCGCGCGCCGCGCATGCTGAGCCGCCAGGCGCTGGCCGGCGTGATCGAGCCGCGCATCGAGGAGATCTATTCGCTGGTGCACCAGGTGATCCGCGAGAGCGGCTACGAGGAGCTGCTGTCGAGCGGCATCGTGATCACCGGCGGTGCGGCGGTGATGCCGGGCATGGTCGAGCTCGGCGAGGACATCTTTCTGAAACCGGTGCGCAAGGGCGTGCCGACCTACCACGGCGCGCTCTACGACATGGTGAGCAACCCGCGGTCGGCCACGGTGATGGGCTTGCTGGAGGAGGCCCGCATCGCGCGCAGCCGCGGCATGCGGGCGGCGCAGCAGGCGGGGTCGGTCAAGACCTTGTTCGGCCGCGCCAAGGACTGGTTTCTGGGCAACTTCTGAGCTGGGAGCGACGTTGATGAAAAACCTGCACGCCCTGCTGCACGCACGCCCCGGCCATGCGTTGGACCCCCCGCGAAAAAAGCGCGAGCGACCTCGGACCCCGGCACCTGCCGGGCAACCGAGGCGATCACAAGCGTTAGGACACTGACATGACAAACGGCAACTGCAACGAATTGGAGAATCAAATGGCCATCGAAATGATTGAAGAGTTCGACATGGGCACGCAGATCAAGGTGATCGGCGTGGGGGGTGGTGGCGGCAATGCGGTCGAGCACATGATCGCGCAAGGCGTGCAAGGCGTTCAGTTCGTCTGCGCCAACACCGACGCGCAGGCACTGAACCGCTCGGCCGCGCACGAGCTGATCCAGCTCGGCACCACCGGCCTGGGCGCCGGCGCCAAGCCCGAGATGGGCAAGGCCGCGGCCGAAGAGGCGGTCGACCGCATCCGCCAGGCCATCGACGGCTCGCACATGCTGTTCATCACCGCCGGCATGGGCGGTGGCACCGGCACCGGCGCGGCGCCGGTGATCGCGCGTGTCGCGAAGGAGATGGGCATCCTGACGGTGGGCGTCGTGACCAAGCCCTTCGAGTTCGAAGGCAACCGCCGCATGAAGGCCGCCGACTCGGGCCTGGCCGAACTCGAGGCCAACGTCGACTCGCTGATCGTGATCCTGAACGACAAGCTGCTCGACGTGCTGGGCGACGACATCACGCAGGACCAGGCCTTCGCACACGCCAACGACGTGCTGAAGAACGCGGTCGGCGGCATCAGCGACATCATCCACATGCCGGGCCTGGTCAACGTCGACTTCGAAGACGTGAAGACCGTGATGAGCGAGCCCGGCAAGGCGATGATGGGCACGGCACAAGCCAGCGGCCCGGACCGCGCGATCAAGGCGGCCGAGGCGGCCGTGGCCTGCCCGTTGCTCGAGGGCATCGACCTGTCGGGTGCGCGCGGCGTGCTGGTGTTGATCGCGGCGAACCGCAACACCTTCAAGCTGGCCGAGAGCCGCAACGCGATGAACACGATTCGTCGCTACGCGGCCGACGACGCGCACGTGATCTACGGCACCGCCTATGACGAAAGTCTGGGCGACCAGCTGCGCGTCACCGTGATCGCGACCGGCCTGAGCCCGGCGCGCCGTCAGCAGACGACGATCAGCGTGGTGCACAGCCAGCCGATGCAACGCACCGGCACGCACGACCTGCCCATCCTGCAGAACGCGCTGAGCACGCCGAGCAACGTCGGTCACCAGGGCATGGCACCGGCGCATGACTACAGTGCGCTGACCACGCCCAGCGTCTGGCGCAACGGCCGCACGGCCGCGGCCAAGGTCGACGCGCTGGCGAGCAACGGCATGGACGAGATCGAGATCCCGGCTTTCCTGCGCAAGCAAGCCGACTGAACCTCGCTGACACGATGAAGAAGGCCCCGGGGCGGCGACGCCCCGGGGCCTTTGTCATGTCAGGCTGAGCCGGTCAGCCCACGCGCCACTGGTCGCCCAGCGCCGGCCCGAACATCGCCGGGTCGCTGAACGAATGGCGGCCGGTCTCGAGCCGGCCGGCGAAGCGGCGGCTGTAGTCGGCCTGACCGCGCAGCGTGACGCTGAAGTCGTACCAGTGGCCGCTCGCGCGCAGCGGCAGGCGGATCACGTTCTCGCTGCGCGCCACCACCGTGTAGGTCGCCGAGCCGCCGTAGTACTGATTCGGCGTCAGCGTGAAGGTGCAGGGCGCACCGCCGCTGTTGACGAACTTGATCACCAGGTCGCCGGCATCGCAGTCGCTGCTCACGTGCACGTCGGGGTTCGGCTGCGCCGCTGCGGCGGCGCGCAAGGCGTTGCCGGTGAAGTGCCGGTGGTAGCCGTTCGGCCCCAGCACCCACAGGTCGTAGGCGCCGTTCGTCGCCGGTGTCCACACGCCGCTCAGGTGCTTGTGCGGCTCGACGGTGTAGCGGCGCGGCAGGTCGGCGAGGTTCTTGCGGTCGTAGACGTGGAACACCGCGGCCTGGCGGCCGGTGTTGCCGAACACGAGTTCGACACGCGTCGCGCTCGGGCTCGCGGCGCCGGGCACGACCTTGCTGTGCGTGTGCAGGTCATACGGCAGGGCGCGCGACGGGCGCACGCCGTCGGCCTGCACCGGCAGCGACGTGACGGCCGGCAAGGTCGGCGTCGTGCGGCCGGGCAGGGCGCGCGACTTGTTCGCGAGCGCCAACGTTGCCGGCAGGTTCGCGAAGAAGGCTTCGTCGTTCGGGTCGGCGAAGTTGAACGCGCTCGTCAGGTCGCCCGACACTGCGCGGCGCCAGGCCGAGATGTTCGGTTCCTTGACGCCGAAGCGTGCTTCGATGAAGCGGATGATCGAGGTGTGGTCGAACACCTGCGAGTCGACCCAGCCGCCGCGGCTCCACGGCGACAGGATGTACATCGGCACGCGCGGGCCCATGCCGTAGGGGCGATGCAGCAGCGCCTGCTCAGTGGGGGTGTTGTGGTAGCTCACCAGCACCTCGTGGTACTCGCCGGTCGTGTCGACGGTCGAGGCGCCGGCCAGCGCGGCCTGCGCCGGGTCGGCGTTCCAGGTCTTGTACGACGGCGCGGCCGGCGGCGGCACGTGGTCGAAGAAGCCATCGTTCTCGTCGAAGTTGACGAGGAAGACGGTCTTGGCCCAGACGTCCGGGTTCGCGGTCAGCGCGTCCAGCACGCGCGAGGTGTAGTCGGCGCCTTGCGCCGGGCTCGACGGGCCGGGGTGCTCGGAGTCATACGACGGTGCGACGATCCACGACACGCTGGGCAGGTTGTTCGCGAGCACGTCGGCCTTGAGCAGGTCGAGGTCGCGCGTGCTCGTGCCGCGCTGGCGCAGCGCCTCCGAGTAGCCCGGCTTCTGGAACCACGCCGCACGGAAGCTCTGGAAGCCCGCGAGCGGGTTGTCGGTGTAGTTGTCGGCCATGTTCTCGTAGACCTGCCAGCTGATGCCGGCGGCCTCGAGCCGTTCGGGGTAGGTCGTCCACGAGTAGCCGCCGTCGCCGTAGTCGGCGTCGAACCAGTCGTAGTCGTTGTAGGTTGCCGGTCCGTTGCCCTTGGCGAGCGGGTCGTTGGTGCCGGTCCAGATGAACAGGCGGTTGGTGTTGGTGCCGGTCTGCGAGGCGCAGTGATAGGCATCGCACACCGTGAACGCGTTCGCCATCGCCCACTGGAAGGGCAGGTCGTCCTTCGCGTAGTGGCCCATCGAATGGTTGGCCTTGACGCGCGGCCAGGCGCTCATGCGGCCGTGGTCCCACGCGAGTTGCGCGTCGGACCAGCCGTGCGGCGTGCCCTCGACCCGCATCACCGCGAACTGCTGCAGCGTGTTCAGGCGAAACGGTGCGATCACGGCCGGCGTGCCGGTGGCGCTCTGGTTCGGCTGGTACCAGACGTTCTTGGCGGTGATGCCGGCCGAGTCGGCCACCGGGATCGGGAAGCGGTCGGCGAAGCCGCGCACGCCGTTGAGCGTGCCGAAGTAGTGGTCGAACGATCGGTTCTCCTGCGTCAGGATCACGATGTGTTCGACGTCGCGGATCGTGCCGGTGCGGCGTGCCGCCGGGATGGACAGGGCGCGGGCGATCGCGGGCGGGAAGGTCGTCATCGCGGCGGTGGCACCGGCGGCGGTGCCGACGGCGCGCAGGAAGCCGCGGCGGTTCGAGTCGGTCATGGGGGAATCCTTGTCGTGTGTTGAAGAAGGCGGCGCGGTGTCAGTCGCGGCGCTGGCGGCGCGCGATGAACACGATGCCCAGGCCGGCGACCATCAGCGCCCAGGTCTGTGGCTCGGGCACGGCGGTGACCGGTGCGTGGAAGGTGAAATCGTCCATCGCGTAGAAGGCCTGCAAGGGGCTGGACACCACGACCGCATCGACCAGGCCGGCGTAGCCGCTCGCGAGGAAGCCCGCCGTGCCGGTCGGTGCCAGCGTCGCCGAGCTCGCGACCAGCGCGCCGCCGAGGTAGAGCTCGAAGGTGACGGCGGCGTCCCCATAGCCCGAGAACCAGGCGCCGTCGAACACGCTGGCGGTCAGGAAGCGGATCGTGCTGTCGGCGTCGCTGCTGCCGAAGTCGGTGGCGACGCGCCCCTCGCCCGAGTGCGCGGCGTAGGGATCTTGTGCGCCGCTGAAGGCGATCCAGCTCGACGACGACCAATCCAGGCCGCCGTAATTGATCGGCACGACGCCGTCATTGCCGATGTCGTCGAAGCCGAGCACGTCGGCGGACGCGAACGGTGCGGCGAGCGCGAGCACGGCGCTCGCGACCAGGCCGCGTATGCGGTTGGGGTTCATGAGGTTCCTCCTTGATTTGGATGTCGAGATCGAGGGACCGGCACGCGGGGCGATCCCTGTGCAGGACGCTATCGACGCCGCGTGACCCAACCGTGACCAAAGCAAGACGAGGGCGGCGATTCGAGCTCGCGAAAGCCGGCGTTTTTCCGCGACAATCGAGGCTGATGCTTGCCCAACGCACCCTCAAATCCATGACCCGCGCCGTCGGCGTCGGGTTGCACGGCGGCCAGCGCGTCGAGTTGACGCTGCGGCCCGCGCCGGTCGACACCGGCGTCGTGTTTCGCCGCGTCGACCTGGCCGTGCCGGTGGACATCCACGTCAACGCGCTCTACATCACCGACACCCGGCTGAACACCACGCTGTCGGCCGGCGGCGACCCGGGTGCGCCCAAGGTGCGCACCATCGAGCACCTGTTGTCGGCCTGCGCTGGCCTGGGCATCGACAACCTGATCGTCGACATCAACGGCGAAGAGGTGCCCATCCTTGACGGTTCAGCCGCGAGCTTCGTGTTCCTGCTACAGAGCGCGGGCATCGAGCTGCAGGACCGGCCGAAGCGCTTCATGCGCATCCTCAAGCCGGTCGAGATCCGCGTCGGCGAGGGGCCGGCGCTGAAGTGGGCGCGGCTCGAACCCTTCGACGGCTACAAACTCACCTTCGAGATCGACTTCGACCACCCGGCCGTGAACCAGACCGGCCAGCGCGTCACCTTCGACATGGGCTCGGGCCGCTACAAGCAGGAGATCGCGCGTGCCCGCACGCTGGGCTTCACGAAGGACGTCGAGATGATGCGCGGCCGCGGCCTCGCACTCGGCGGCAGCATGGACAACGCGCTCGTGATCGACGACTACAAGGTGCTCAACGACGGCGGCCTGCGCTACGACGACGAGATCGCCAAGCACAAGATGCTGGATGCGATCGGCGACATGCTGGTGATCGGCCATCCGCTGATCGGTGCCTACAACGGCTTTCGCTCCGGACACGAACTCAACAACAAGCTGCTGCGCGCGGTGCTGGCCGACCCGACCTCGTTCGAGTTCGTCAGCTTTCTCGACGCGAGCCAGGCGCCGGCCGGGCTGGCCGAACTGGCGCCGGCGTGGTGATGCGCACGCGCACCGTTCGTCGATGCTGATCTTTCGCTGGATCGTCCTGCTGCTGCTGGTCGCCGGGCTGGTGAGCATGGCGATGTATGTCGCCACCGGCCAGCGGCGCTACCGGACGCTGGGCATCCGCATCGTCAAATGGACGGTGATCGCCGGCTTGGGGTTTTTCGCGGTGCTCGTGCTCGAGCGACTGGCGATGATGGTGTGACGAAGGGGCGCTGATGACGATCTTCCGCTGGATCATGGGCGGGCTGTTCGCAGTGCTGGGCGGCGGCTCGGTGCTGTGCTTCGTGCTCTTCATGATGTTCGACATCAACGTCTGGCTGGACCGCGCGCGCTCGCTGCGCCGTGGCGCCTACCTGGCGGCGCTGTTCTGGTTCAACATCGAGGTCTGGGGTCGCGTGGTCTACACGCTGGTTCACTGGTGAAATGGTGCCCCTCGGCCGATGAGTACATCAGCCGATCCCCCGAGGGGATGCGGGCCGGCTTGGGAGCGGCCCGGCGCTCGGCCCGCTATGCGTTCAGTGCAAGAAAGGCGACGACCTCGCCAAGGTGGTCGTCGAAGTTGCTCAACGCGTGGTCGCTGCCTTCGAGCAGCTTGATGCGGCAGCCGCGGTAGCGCTCGCTCATCTCGACCCAGCTCAACACCTCGTCGCCTTTTGCGATCACCGCGAAGTAGCGATCCAAGTGCGTCAACACCTTGGGCGACAACGCGCGCAGCTCGGCGATGAACTCGGCGCGAAAGAAGTAGCGCTCGTCGCTGTGCCAGGCGGTGATCTCGCCGATGTAGCGCGTCAGGTCGCGCGCCGGGTTGATCGCCGGGTTGAGCAACACCGCGCGGCAGCCTGTGCGCTCGGCCACCGCGGTCGCGTAGAAACCGCCGAGCGAGCTGCCGACCACGCCGGTGGTCGCGGCCGGCCAGTCGGCTATGCCGTCGGCCAGCATCGCCACGGCTTCGCGCGGGGACGGGGGCAGCTGTGGGCACCACCAGTGAACGTCCGGTCGATGCGCCTGCATCCACGCCGCCATCCGCCGCGCCTTCGCCGATTGCGGCGATGAGCGAAAGCCGTGCAGGTACAGCAGGTGCGTGACGGCGGGTTCGTTCACTGCTTCTTCGCGAGCGCGTCCAGCAGCTTGGCGTGGATGCCGCCGAAGCCGCCGTTGCTCATGCACAGCACGTGGTCGCCGGGGCGGGCCGCCGCCACGACGCGTTGCACCAGGTCGTCGATCGTGTCGCAGACCACCGCCTGTGCGCCCATCGGCGCGAGCGCCTGCACCGCGTCCCAGCCCAGGCCGCCGCTGTGGCAGAACGCGAGGTCGGCTTCTTCGAGCGACCAGGGCAGCTGTGCTTTCATCGCGCCCAGCTTCATCGTGTTCGAACGCGGCTCGAACACCGCGAGGATGCGCTGCGTGCCGACCTTGCGGCGCAGCCCGTTGACGGTGGTGCGGATCGCGGTCGGGTGGTGCGCGAAGTCGTCGTAGACCTTGACGCCACCGGCCTCGCCGCGCAGCTCGAGGCGGCGGCGCACGTTCTCGAAGCTCGCCAGCGCCTTGGCTGCGACCTCGGGCGCGACGCCCGCGTGCTCGGCCGCGGCGATGGCCGCGAGCGCATTCAGCTGGTTGTGCTCGCCCAGCAGCGACCACTCGACGCGCGCGATCTTCAGGCTGCCGCGCAGCACGTCGAAGGCATGCGGCTCGCCGCGTGCGCGCAGCGCACCGGGCTCTTCCTTGCGCGCACCGAAGCGCTGCACCTCGCTCCAGCAACCCATGCCCAGCACGCGCTGCAGGTTGTCGTCGCGCGCGTTCACGACCAGCCGGCCGTGCGCGGGGACGGTGCGCACCAGGTGGTGGAATTGGCGCTCGATCGCGGCCAGGTCGTCGAAGATGTCGGCGTGGTCGTACTCGAGGTTGTTCAGCACCGCGGTGCGCGGCCGGTAGTGCACGAACTTGCTGCGCTTGTCGAAGAAGGCGGTGTCGTACTCGTCGGCCTCGATCACGAACGGGCCGGTGCCGAGTCGCGCCGACACGCCGAAGTTCAGCGGCACGCCGCCGACCAGGAAGCCGGGCTTCAGGTCGGCGTGTTCGAGCATCCAGGCCAGCATCGCGGTCGTGCTGGTCTTGCCGTGCGTGCCGGCGACCGCGAGCACGTGCCGGCCCTGCAGCACGTGGTCGGCCAACCATTGCGGGCCGCTGGTGTAGGGCAGGCCAGCGTCGAGGATGGCTTCCATCAGCGGGTTGCCGCGCACGACCACGTTGCCGACCACGAACAAATCGGGCTTCAGCGCGAGCTGGTCGGCACCGTAGCCTTCGATCAGCTCGATGCCCAACGCACGCAGCTGGTCGCTCATCGGCGGGTAGACGCCCGCATCGCAGCCGGTCACGGTGTGGCCGCCTTCGCGCGCCAGCGCCGCCAGGCCACCCATGAAGGTGCCGCAAATGCCGAGGATGTGGATGTGCATGGGAGGTTCCGGAATCGGGTGGTTATAGCGCGGCAGGACTACCCTGCACAAATCACGCCAAACCAGGCGCGGCTGTGGTCGCAGGCGGCGTCCAGCGAGGTCAGCACGGCGTGGCAGCGCGCCAGCCACTCGGGGGCGGGCGCCTTCAGGTCGGGCACGGCCACGGTGGCCAGGCCGGCGGCGAGCGCGGCCTGCACGCCGTGGCCCGAGTCCTCGAACGCGAGAGTGGTGGCCGCCGACACGCCCAGGCGCGCGAGTGCGAGCGTGTAGAGATCGGGCGCGGGTTTGCCGTGGGCGACCTCGTCACCGCCGCAGACGGCGGCGAAGTGGTCGAGCAGGCGGGCGCGCTGCAGCCGGCGATGCACCTCGGTGATGTGCGTCGACGAGGCGACCGCGCACGGGATGCGCGCGTCGCGCAACCCGCGCAGCAGGCGACGCGCGCCGGGCTTGGGCTCGAACGGGGGTGCGGCCGCCAGCATCGCGTCGGCCAGCGCGCGCGCGTTCGCCAGCCGCATGGCGTCGCCACTGAACAGCGCCAGCAGGCGGCTGTGGCTGTCGGTGTGGTTCAGTCCGACGAGGCTCAGGTAGTCGGCCTCGCTGAGCGGCACCTCGAGCGCCGCGGCGGCGCGCAACCACGCGTCGCGTGTCGGCCGCTCGGAGTCGAGCAGCAGACCGTCCATGTCGAACACCACCGCCGTGAAGGCGGGCGCACCCAGGGGCATCGCTCAGCTCAGCGCTTGCAGCGCGGCGTCGGCGGTGGCCTGCAGGTCGGCGCGCGTGTGCGCAGCGCTGACGAAGCCGGCCTCGTACATCGCCGGCGCGAAGTACACGCCGCGGTCCAGCATCGCGTGGAAGAAGCGGTTGAAGCGCTCCTTGTCGGTGGCCATCACTTCGTTGTAGGTCGCCGGCAGCGTGCTTGCGAAGAAGAAACCGAACATGCCGCCTTCGCAGTCACCGACCATCGGCACGCCGGTTTGCTTCGCGGCGGCCAGCAGGCCATCGAGCAGGGTGCGGGTGCTGGTCGACAAGGCCTCGAAGAAGCCCGGTCGGCGAATTTCTTTCAGCGTCGCGAGGCCACAGGCGGTCGCAACCGGGTTGCCCGACAGTGTGCCGGCCTGGTAGACCGGGCCCAGCGGCGCGAGCTGCTGCATCACCGAACGCTTGGCGCCGAAGGCCGCCAGCGGCATGCCGCCGCCGATGACCTTGCCGAACACGCTGATGTCGGGCTCGAAGCCGGGGATCGCCTTCGCATACAGGCTTTGCGCACTGCCGAGCGCGACCCGAAAGCCCGTCATCACCTCGTCGAACACGAACAACGCACCGTAGTGCGTGCACAGCTCGCGGATGCGCTGGATGAAGGGCACCGATGCGCGCACGAAGTTCATGTTGCCGGCGATCGGCTCGATCACGACGCAGGCGATCGAGTCCCCCTGCTGCTTGAACACCTCTTCGATCTGTTCGACGTTGTTGTACTCGAGCACCAGCGTGTGCTGCACCACTTCGGGCGGCACGCCGGCGCTGGTCGGGTGGCCGAAGGTCGCCAGGCCCGAGCCGGCCTTGACCAGCAGCGCGTCGGCGTGGCCGTGGTAGCAGCCCTCGAACTTGACGATCTTGCTGCGGCCGGTCGCGCCGCGCGCCAGGCGCAGCGCACTCATCGCGGCCTCGGTGCCCGAGCTGACGAGGCGGATCTGGTCCATGCTGGGCACCAGGCTCAGGATCTCTTCCGCGAGCTCGACCTCGCGCTCGGTCGGCGCGCCGAACGAGAAGCCATCGACGGCCGCCTTCTGCACCGCTTCGAGCACCGCCGGGTGGCCGTGGCCGAGGATCATCGGCCCCCAGGAGCCGATGTAGTCGATGTAGCGCGTGCCTTCGGCGTCGAAGATGTAGGGGCCTTGCGCGCGCGCGATGAAGCGCGGCGTGCCGCCGACGGCGCGGAAGGCGCGCACCGGCGAGTTCACGCCGCCCGGGATGACTTTCTGGGCGCGTTCGAAGAGCTGTGCGTTCGAGCTAGTGGACATGGCGCGGGTTCTTCGGGGGCGTGCTGTCGTCGGCGGGGCCGTCGGCACCGGGTTCTTCATCGCCCTCTTCACCGGGCGGCAGGGCCCAGAAGAAGCGGTCCGGGATCACGTTGCCCATGCCCGGGCGGAAGCCCGCGTCCAGCGCCTGGTCGAGGAAGGCGAGGGCTTCGCCGACCGCGGCGGTCAACTCCGCACCGGCCGCCAGCAGCGCAGCCAGCGCCGCCGCGAGCGTGTCGCCGGCGCCGACGAAGCTGGCCTCGAAGCGCTCGAACTTCTCGCCGGTGATCGCCCCCTGCGGCGAGGCCAGCACGTTGTCCATGAACTGGTCGTTGGGCTTGGCGCCGGGGATCAGCACGCTGGTGACGAGCACGAAGCGCGTGCCGTGCTCGCCAGCCGCGACCGCGAGCTCGCGCGGCGAGGCCGGGCGCTCGTTGTCCCAGTCGGGCAGCAGGAAGCCGGTCAGCGCCTGGTGGCTGCCGACCAGCACCTCGGTCTGCGGCAGCACCAGCTCGCGGAAGGCGTCGAGGTAGCTCTGCTGCGGGTCTTCTTCCAGCCACGACAGGTTGGGCATGTAGGCGACCAGCGGCACATCCGGGTAGTCGGACAGGATCTCGGCGACGGTGCTGACGTTCTCGGTCGAGCCGAGGAAGCCGACCTTCCAGCCCGAGATCGTCACGTCCTCAAGAATGCTGCGCGCCTGCTCGGCGACGACATCGGCGTCGATCTCGTGGTGATCAAAGACCTCGTGCGTGTCGCGCATCACGATGCTGGTGACGACGGGCAGCGCGTGGGCGCCCATTGCGGCGATAGTTGCGACATCGCCGGCCACGCCGCCAGCGCCGCTCGGGTCGCTGGCGTTGAAGCTCATCACGCAGGCCGGCGCGGGTTGTTCTTCCACGCCTTCGACGTCGGGAGTGGGGTTTTCAGTGGTCATCAAATAGGCCCGAAGCGGTGGATTGGGGAGACGACCAGACCTCTAGGCAAACGTGAAGAATGTTGCGTATGTACCTACAGGCGCTTGAGTTTTTAACAGATCGCGTGGCTACAATCTGTTTGCATTGTAGTGAAGCAAAGCGCCGCGTCAGGCCTTTGGAACAAAGTGACCGAACCCAAAACCTGGATGTGCCTGATCTGCGGCTGGATCTACGACGAAGCAGCGGGCGACGCCGAGCATGGCATTGCGCCGGGCACCGCGTGGGAGGCCGTTCCGATGAACTGGACCTGTCCGGAATGCGGTGCGCGCAAAGAAGACTTTGAAATGGTCCAGATCTGAGCGGTTGACGCCGGCGAGCGCGGGCCCACCCGCCCGCCACCACCTTTGTCGTTGAGGAGAATGCTGGTTGAGCAATCAGGCCCCCGCCGAACCTGCAGGTATCAAGGTGCTCGTCATCGACGACAGCAACACGATCCGCCGCAGTGCCGAGATCTTCCTGAAGCAGGGTGGCCACGACGTGCTGCTGGCCGAGGACGGCTTCGATGCGCTGGCCAAGGTCAACGACCACGACCCCGACTTGATCTTCTGCGACATCCTGATGCCGCGCCTCGACGGCTACCAGACCTGCGCGATCATCAAGCGCAACGCCAAGTTCGCTGGTGTGCCGGTGATCATGCTGTCGTCGAAGGACGGCCTGTTTGACAAGGCCCGTGGCCGCATGGTGGGCTCCGAGGCCTACCTCACCAAACCCTTCACCAAAGACCAGCTTCTGCAAGCGGTGGAACAGCATCGGCGCATCGGTTGACGCAGCGGTGCGCGCCGTCGCAATGTAAGAGGACAACATGACGATCAAGAAAATCCTGCTCGTGGACGACTCGAAGACCGAGCTGCACTTCCTGTCCGACCTGCTCGGCAAGCGCGGCTACACCGTGCGCACGGCCGAGAACGGCGAGGAGGCGATGAAGCGGCTCGGTGAGGAAACGCCCGACCTGATCCTGATGGACGTGGTGATGCCCGGCCAGAACGGCTTCCAGCTGACCCGCGCCATCACCCGCGACCCGCGTTTCGCGAACGTGCCGGTGATCATGTGCACGAGCAAGAACCAGGAAACCGACAAGGTCTGGGGCATGCGCCAGGGTGCGCGCGACTACATCGTCAAGCCGGTCAACGCGGACGAACTCGTCGCGAAGATCCATGCGTTCGACTGACGACGACACGGCATCCTGAATGGCCAACAAGCAAGCACTGCGCGAACTCCAGACCCGCCTGGCCGACCGGCTGCAGGCGGCGCGCACACAGGTGCGCAGCGAGTCGTGGCTGGCGGTCGAATGCAGCGGGCGCGGCTTTCTGCTGCCGCTGCGCGAGGCGGGCGAGATCTTCGCGCTCGCCCCCATCCTGCCGGTCCCGTACAGCCACCGCTGGTTTCTCGGCGTGGCCAACCTGCGCGGCCACCTGCACGGGGTCGTCGACCTCGCTGGTTTTCTCGGCGTGAAGACCACCGAACTGGGCCGCGACCAGTCGCGGCTGGTGGGCTTCAACCCGACCCTGGACATCAACTGTGTGCTGCTGGTGGACCGCCTCTCCGGTCTGCGCAGCGGCGACGAACTCACCCCCGAGCCGGGTGACGATGTGGCGCGGCCCGCTTTCGTGGGCGCGCGTCTGCGTGACGCTTCGGGCCGGCTCTGGCAAGAGCTGGTGCTGTCGGCCCTGGCCGGCGACGAGGCATTTCTGAAGATCGTGGGCTGAGCGCCGCCGGCGCTCGTCCAGCAAGACAAGAACGCAAGAGGGCCATATGAGCTTCCTGAACAAGATCAAAGGTTGGGGTCAGAAGGACGAAGCGGTCGCGCCGGGCGAGGCGGCCGCGACATCGCCCGCGTTCGACGAGCTGCATGTGACGGGCGCGATGTACGCGGCGCCGCATGGGGCGAACGACCCGTCGTCGAACGACACGACCCACGCGGCCGTCTACGACGTGCCGACGGTGCAGCAGACCGGCGGTCTCGACACCTCGATCATCACGGAAGCCGCCCCCTCGGAGATGGCCGAATTCTCCGAGACCCGGCTGCAGGACAGCGAGCGAGCCGCTTCCGCGGCCGGCACCGGCCTGCCGTTGATCGGCACGCGCCCGGTGGCCGACCAGCAGCGCATCCTGATCGCGATGGCCTTGCTCGGCCTGCTCGGCCTGATCATCGTGACCTTCATGTCGCTGCTCGCGGCGAACCGCGGCTCGGCCCAGGTGGCGGCCAGCGGCCAGGCGCTGATGCAGTCGCAGCGGCTCGCGAAGTCGGTCTCGCAGGCGCTGATCGGCAGCGCCGGGGCTTTCCCTGAAGTGAAGGAAAGCGCCGACGTCCTGGTGAAGAACGTGCGCAGCCTGCGCACCGGCGAAGGCAGCGTCAGCGCCGCGCCGTCCAGCGTGCAGGACGCCATCGAGCCGATGCTGCCGCTGGTCGACCGTGCCGAGAAGAACGCGGCCACCGTGCTGGGCCAGCAGAAGATCCTGACCGAAGTCGGCAAGGCGCTGCGCGCGATCAACCGCCAGTCGTCGGACCTGCTCGAGACCGCCGAGACCGTGTCGTCGCTGAAGCTGCAGCAGGAAGCCTCGCCGGCCGAGCTGTCGGCCGTGGGCCAGCTCGTGATGCTGACGCAGCGCATCGGCAAGTCGGCCAACGAATTCCTGACGATGGAAGGCGTGAGCCCCGAGGCCGTGTTCCTGCTCGGCAAGGACTTGAACTCGTTCCGCGAAATCGCCGAAGGCCTGACCAACGGCAACGCCGAACTGCGCCTGCCGGGCACCAAGGACGCGCAGACCAAGGAACGCCTGGTCGCGCTGATGAAGCAGTACGAAGAGACGCGCACGCAAGCCGGCGCGATCTTGGGCAACCTGCAAGGCCTGGTGTCGGCCCGCGAAGCGCAGGCCAACATCATTGCCGACAGCGAAGGCCTGCGCAAAGGCCTGGAAACCGTGCAGGACCGCCTCGGCAGCGCCACCGGTTTCGGCGGCCTGAGCCTGTTCGCACTGGTCGCCACCGCCGTGCTGATGCTGCTGGGCGGTGCCGGTCTGCTGCGCCTCTATGTGCGTGACCAGGCCGAGCGTGCCGAGCTGGCCGAGGCCCAGCGCCAGGCGGCTGAGCGCGAACAGCAAGAATCCAAGCGCGTCAACGACGCGAACCAGGCCGCGATTTTGCGGTTGATGAACGAACTGCAGGCGGTTGCCGAAGGCGACTTGACGCAGCAGGCGACGGTGACGGAAGACATCACCGGCGCGATCGCCGACTCGGTGAACTACACCGTGGAAGAGCTGCGCACGCTGGTGTCGCAGGTGCAGGGCACGGCGGGTCGGGTGACCGACACGACGCAGCAGGTCGAAGCCACGTCAACCGAACTGCTGGCCGCATCGTCAGAGCAGCTGCGCGAGATTCGCGACACCGGCGAGTCGGTGCTGCAGATGGCGGGTCGAATCAACGACGTGTCGGGCCAGGCGCAGGAAACCGCCGCGGTGGCGCGCCAGTCGCTGCAGGCGGCCGAGTCCGGTCTGCGCGCGGTGCAGAACACCATCGGCGGCATGAACTCCATCCGCGACCAGATCCAGGAAACCTCCAAGCGCATCAAGCGGCTGGGCGAATCGTCGCAGGAGATCGGCGAAATCACCGAGCTGATTTCCGACATTACCGAACAGACCAACGTGCTGGCGCTGAACGCCGCCATTCAGGCGGCATCGGCCGGTGAAGCGGGCCGAGGCTTCTCGGTGGTGGCCGAAGAAGTGCAGCGACTCGCGGAACGCTCTGGCGACGCGACGCGCCAGATCGCGGCGCTGGTGAAGACGATTCAGACCGACACCCAGGACGCGGTCGGCGCCATGGAGCGCAGCACGCAGGGTGTGGTCGAAGGGGCACGACTGTCCGACGCGGCCGGTACCGCGCTCGGCGAGATCGACCGCGTGTCGCGCCAGCTCGCCGAACTGATCGGCCAGATCTCGAACCAGGCGCTCAGCGAAGCGCAGTCGGCCAACGTCGTGGCGGCCAACATCCAGCACATTTTCGCGGTGACCGAGCAGACAGGCGAGGGCACGCGCTCGACCGCGCAGATGGTGCGCGAGTTGTCGCGGACCGCGGAAGAGCTGAAGCAATCGGTGTCGCGATTCAAGATCGAGTGAAGTTCTGATGAACGCACCCATGAGCAGCCACAGCAGCGACCACGCCAGCGACGACCTGAGCGCCCTCGCATGGGTGCATGAGGAGTTGCGGCGTTCGCTCGAGAACGCGCACAAGGCCTTGCGCCGCTTCGTCAAGGAGTCCGACGCCCTGGGCACCGGCTCCGACATGGACGTGATCGACCCGGCCGTGTTGCGCGGCGCGCGTTCGCAGATCCACCAGGGCGTGGGTGCGCTCGAACTGGTCGGCCAGCCGGCCGCGGCGATGGTGCTGCGCGCCAGCGAGGCGGCGGTGCAGCGCTTCATCGCGAAGCCGCACAAGCTCACGACCTCGGCCGTCGACGACATCGAGCGGGCGTCGCTCGCGCTGCTCGACTACCTGACACGGCTGCTGGCCGGCAAACCGGTTTCCACGCTGTCGCTGTTCCCGCAGTACCGCGCGGTGCAGGAAGCCGCCGGGGCCGACCGGGTTCACCCGGCCGACCTGTGGATCACCGACTGGCAATGGCGCGCCGTGGCGGCCGATCCGGCGACCATGCGGCGCGAGCACGATGCATGGACCCAGTCCGCGCTCGAGTCCCTGCTGTTGCCGATCATGCGGGTGCCCGACCCGAAGGACGCCGCGGCCCACATGAGCGAGCTGACGGCCGGCCTCGGCGCCGGTGCCTCGCAAACCCAGATCGCGACGCTGTGGAAGCTTGCTTCGGCGGTGTTCGAGGCGCAGTCGCTGGGCCTGCTCGGCTTCGACGTGTTCAGCAAACGCGTGGCCTCGCGGCTGCTCGCGCAGTTCCGCATCCTGGCACGCGGTGAGACCGATGTGTCGGAACGGCTCGCACAAGACCTGCTGTTCTTCTGTGCGCAGAGCGCTGCGCCCGCCGTCGGCCAATCGGCGCCGCGACTGGCCGCCGTTCGGCAGGCCTATGGCTTGCCGACGGCCACGCCGGTCGACTACTCCGTCAGCGTGCTCGGTCGCTTCGACCCGGCCGTGATCGCCCAGGCGCGCAAGCGCGTCACCTCGGCCAAGGACGCCTGGTCGGGCGTGGCCGGTGGCGAGATGCACCGCATGACCGGTCTGGCCGAGCAGTTCGCGCTGGTCGGCGAGTCGCTGAAGAAGTTGTTCCCGCACGGCGACACCTTTGCCGGCGAGTTGCAGCAAGCGGTCGCGCAGACCCAGTACAGCTCGGCCGCGCCGCCCGCGCCGCTGGCGATGGAGGTCGCGACCAGCCTGCTCTATGTCGAGGCCGCTCTCGAAGACGCCGACTTCGATCACCCCGATCAAGCCGGCCGCGTCGAGCGTTTGGCCGAGCGCCTGGCCGCCGTGCGTGCCGGTCGCACGCCCGAGCCGCTCGAAGCGTGGATGGAGGAGCTGTACCGCCGCGTCTCCGACCGCCAGACCATGGGCAGCGTCGTGCAGGAATTGCGCGCGAGCCTGTCCGAATCCGAGAAGCTGATCGACCAGTACTTCCGCAACCCGACCCAGCGCGACGTGCTGATCCCGGTGCCCAACCAGCTGTCGGCGATGCGCGGCGTGCTGTCGGTGCTGGGCATGGACCACGCGTGCGCGGCGCTGCTGCGCATGCGCGACGAGGTCGACGGCCTGGCCTCGACCGAGATCGACCCGCAGCGCGTGACGCAGGCCGGCGTGTTCGACCGCCTCGCCAGCAACCTCGGTGCGCTCGGCTTCCTGATCGACATGCTCAGCGTGCAGCCGCAGATGGCGAAGTCGCTGTTCACCTACGATGCCGAAGCGGGCACGCTGAATCCGGTGATGGGCCGCAACCAGGTGCATGCGCCGGCCATCACGCCGCCGCCCGCCGTCGCCCTGGTCGAGCCGCGCCTGATCGAACAGGCGCAGCAGCTCGCGTTCAGCTCGGTGCGCGAGGACGTGCCGGTGGCCGATGTCGCGCGCGACCTCGAACGTCTGTCGCACGAGGCGCAGGCCGCCGACCAGCCTGCGCTGGCCGCCGCGGTGCTCAAGGCACAAGAAGGCCTGGACCAGGCCGACAGCCCGGCCGGCGAAGCGCTGGTGCGCGGCGAGCTGTCCGAGGCGCTGGTCGACTTCGTGTCGACCGCCTCCGACCCGGTCGGCCTCGAGCCTGCAGCTGCCGACACCCGCTCCGGCCGCATCAGCGCGCCGATGAAGTTGGACTTCGTGCCGTCGACCACCAGCGCCTCGCTGGCGCAGGACGACGAGATGCGCGAGGTCTTCCTCGAAGAGGCGCGCGAAGTGCTCGAGAGCGCGACCGAGGCCTACCGTGACCTGGTGCAGGCGCCGGACGACCTGTCGCTGATGACGACGCTGCGCCGCGCCTTCCACACCCTCAAGGGCAGCTCGCGCATGGTCGGGCTGAAAGAATTCGGCGAGGCCGCGTGGTCTTGCGAGCAGCTCTACAACACCCACTTGGCCGACCAGACTTCGGCGCCGGCGGCGTTGCTGCAGTTCACCGAGTGGGTGCTGGGCTACCAGACGACCTGGGTCGACGACATCTCGGCCAAGCGCAGCGGCGCGCACGATGCCGCGACCGTGATCGCGGCCGCGAAGCGCGTCGACGCGCCGGCCGACGCCACACCGGCTCCGCTGCCCGTGGCGTTCGAACTGCCGAGTGCCGCCGATCTGGACCTGCGCGCCGCCGCCACGCCGGCGGATGCGGCGCCGCCGCTGTCGTTCGAGCTCGACCTGAGCGCGCTCGACGCCGCGCCGGATGCGCCGGCCAGCGAGCATGGTGCGCTCGACGTCAACGTCTCTGCGCTGCAAGACCCGTTCGACGCGTTTGCGACCCAGCCGCTGCCGCAGGGCGAGGTCGCCGAAGCGACGCCTGCCGACGTGATCGACATGGACCTGGAGCTCGACTTCAGTGAGCCCGCGCCGGTGGTCGAGCACCTGCCGGACTCGCGCAGCATCGAGTCGGGCCTGGACCTGCCGCTGGACCTGCAGGCACTCGCCGGCCCCGATCTCGCGGCCGAGCCCGAAGCGGCGGCCGAACCTGAAGCGGCGGCCGAGGCCGTCGCCGACGACGAGCTCGTCAAGGTCGTCGGTCCGCTGCGCATCAGTATTCCGCTGTTCAACATCTACCTGAACGAAGCCGACGAGCTCTCGCGCCGCCTGACGACCGAAGTCGCCGAGTGGGCGATGGAGCTGCACCGGCCGATCGGCGAGACCGCGGTCGCGCTGGCGCATTCGCTCGCCGGCAGTTCCGCGACCGTGGGCTTCACCGACCTGTCGCAACTGGCGCGCGCGCTCGAACACGCCGAGATGCGGTCGCTGGCGATCGGCCATGGCACGCCCGAAGAGGCGCGTCTGTTCGTCGATGCCGCCGAAGAAGTTCGGCGACTCCTGCACCAGTTCGCGGCGGGCTTCCTGAAGGAGCCGGCGCCCGAGCTGATGGAGCGCCTGGCCGAACACGAACTGAGTTCGACGCGCCGCCTCGAAGCCGCCGCCGCCGCCGCCGAATTGCCGCAGGCTGCCGAACCCGACCCCTTGCCGGTGCCCGAAGTTCACGGCGAACTCGCCGTGCCCGACGAAGCGGCTCTGCCGATCGAGGTGCCCGACGTGCTCGAGGCGCCGGCGTTCGACGAGCCGACGCCAGAAGCGCCCATCACCGAACCCGCCGCCTTGGCCGTGACCGACACGACGCCTGCGCCGTTGCCGGAACTCGTGGACGTGGTCGACTCGACCTATTCCATGTCCGAGACCCGCTTCGAGCCGCTGGGCGTGGCAGAACTGAAGCCGCTGGGCGACGCGCCGGTGGAGCTGCCGCGCAGCACGCCGGTCAGCCACGGCCTGGTCGATGGCGACGACGTGATCGACGCGGTCGATGCGATCGACGCCGACCTGTTCCCGATCTTCGACGAAGAAGCCGAAGAGTTGCTGCCGCAGCTCACGAGCCGCCTGCGCGACTGGGCCAAGAAGCCCACCGACGCGGGGCATCCGGCCGCGTGCATGCGCACGCTGCACACGCTCAAGGGCGGCGCGCGGCTGGCCGGCGCGATGCGCCTGGGCGAGATGGCGCACCGTCTGGAGACCCGCATCGAGCGGCTGCTGGCCGAACCGCCGGTCCAGGCTGCGGACGTCGAGGCGCTGCAAGTGCACGGCGACGCGCTGGCACAAACGCTGGACGTGCTGCGTTCCGGTGGTGCGCCCGAAGAGTTCGTTCCCGCGCCGGTCACCGCTTCTGCCGACCGCCAGGCCGCTGCGGCGCCGGTCGCACCGGTGTTCGCGGTGTTGCTCGAGACGGCGCCGGTCGAGGTGGCCGAGTCGGCAGCGATGCCGCTCGCGGCCTTGCCCGACGAGGTGGTGCCGGCAGCCGAGCCCGAGGTGGCCGCGGCTGCGCCAGCCGGCGAGGCGCCTGCGCCGACCACGGCCCAGCCTGCGGTGGCGCCGACCCAACTGGCCGAGATCGACTGGTCGCGCTTTGCGCTCGGCGGGCCGGTGGTCCGCAAGACCGCCGACCGCTCCCAAGCCACCCAATCGGCCGTGCGCGTGCGCGCGCCGCTGCTCGACCGGCTCGTGAACCAGGCCGGCGAGGTCAGCATCACGCGTTCGCGCATCGAGACCGGCGTCACGCAGATCAAGAACTCGCTCGGCGACCTGACCGAAAACCTGGAACGCCTGCGCCACCAGCTGCGCGACATCGAGTTCCACGGCGAGACCCAGATGGCGTCGCGGCTCGAGGCCGCGAAGGCCGCGTCGCAGTCGTTCGACCCGCTCGAGTTCGACCGCTTCACGCGCTTCCAGGAACTGACGCGCATGATGGCCGAGTCGGTCAACGACGTGGCCACGGTGCAGCGCACGCTGCAGCGCTCGCTCGAAGTGACCGAAGACGAACTGGTGGCCCAGGCGCGCATGACGCGCGACCTGCAGGACGACCTGCTGCGCACGCGCATGGTGGAGTTCGAGGGCCTGTCGGACCGTCTCTACCGCGTCGTGCGCCAGGCGGCGAAAGAAACCGGCAAGTCGGTGCGGCTGGACATCATCGGCGGCTCGATCGAAGTCGACCGCGGCGTGCTTGACCGCATGACCGGTTCGTTCGAACACCTGCTGCGCAACTGCGTCAGCCACGGCATCGAGTCGCCGGATGTGCGCACCGCCGCCGGCAAGGACGGCACCGGCACCATCATCGTCGCGCTCTCGCAAGAGGCGAACGAAGTCGGTGTCGAGTTCCGCGACGACGGCGCCGGCCTGAACCTGCAGCGCATCCGCGCCAAGGGCGAAGCCCTGGGCCTGATCGCACCCGACGCGCGTCCCAGTGACGCCGAACTCGCCAACCTGATCTTCTCGCCGGGCTTCTCGACGGCGGACCAGATCACCGAACTCTCGGGTCGCGGCATCGGCATGGACGTGGTGCGCTCCGAAGTGAACGCGATGGGCGGCCGGGTCGAGACCGCGACGGCGGCCGGGCAGGGCACGTCGTTCAAGCTGATCCTGCCGCTCACGACGGCGGTCACGCAGGTCGTGATGCTGCGTTGCGGCGACACGCGCGTGGCCGTGCCGTCGACGCTGGTCGAAGTCGTGCGCCGTGCGACGCCGGCCGAGATCGATGCGGCCTACGCCAGCGGCTCGTACACGGTGGGCGACCGCCCGGTGCAGTTCTTCTGGCTGGGCTCGTTGCTGCAGCTCACCGCGCGACCCATCGACACCACCGGCCGCACCCGCGCCGTCGTCGTGATTCGCAGCGCGCAACAGCGCGTCGCGCTGCACGTCGACGAAGTGCTGGGCAACCAGGAAGTCGTGGTCAAGCACCTGGGCTCGCAGCTCTCGCGCCTGCCCGGCCTGGCCGGCATCACGTTGCTGGCATCGGGCGAGGTCGCGCTGATCTACAACCCGGTGGCCCTGGCCACGCTGTACGGCGAATCGGCGCGCGCGGCGACGCAGGCGGCGATGCGTTCGCCCGACCCGTTGGCCATGCTGCCGGTGCTGACCGAAGAGCCCGAGGTGCCGCAGGCGCCGCTGGTGATGGTCGTCGACGATTCGCTCACGGTGCGCCGCGTCACGCAGCGCCTGCTGCTGCGCGAAGGCTACCGCGTCGTGCTCGCGAAGGACGGGCTGGACGCGCTCGAGCGCCTGGCCGAAGGCGTGCCGGCCATCGTGCTGTCGGACATCGAGATGCCGCGCATGGACGGTTTCGACCTGGTGCGCAACATGCGCGCCGACGCGCGGTTGCGCGATCTGCCGGTGATCATGATCACCTCGCGCATCGCGCAGAAGCACCGCGACTACGCGGCCGAGTTGGGTGTCGACCACTACCTCGGCAAGCCGTACTCGGAAGAAGACCTGCTGGCGCTGATCGGGCGCTACACGGCGAACCGGGTCGCGGCCTAGGCCGCAGCGCCCGTCTTGACGACCGCGAAGCGCGCCAGCGTGCGTGCTCGCGCCTCGTCGTGGTTCACCACTGGCATCGGATAGTCGCGACCCAGGCTCACGCCTGCTGCTTGCAGGTCCAGCGGCCGGGCCGTCCACGGCGCGTGGATCAGCTTGTCGGGCAGCGCGGCCAGCTGCGTCAGGTAGCGGCGGATGAACTTCGCGCTCGGGTCGAACTTCTGGCTCTGCGTGATCGGGTTGAAGATGCGGAAATAGGGCTGCGCATCGCATCCTGTCGACGCGGCCCACTGCCAACCGCCGTTGTTGGCGGCGAGATCGAAGTCGTTCAGGTGCGTCGCGAAGTAGCGCTCGCCCCGGCGCCAGTCCAGCCCCAAGTCCTTCGTCAGAAAGCTCGCGACCACCATGCGCAGCCGGTTGTGCATGTAGCCGGTCTGGTTGATCTGCGCCATCGCGGCGTCCACCAGCGGGTAGCCGGTGCGGCCTTCGCACCAGGCGCTGAACAGGGCGTCGGCGTGCGGGCCCTGTTCCCACTCGATGCGGTCGTGGTCGGGCTTGAAGCAGCCCTGCACCACGTGCGGGTGGTGGTGCAGGATCTGGTGATAAAAGTCGCGCCAGATCAGCTCGGACAGCCACATCGCGGCGCCCGATGAGCCGTTGTCGCGCGCGGCGGTGGCGAGTTCGCGAATGGACACGGTGCCGAAGCGCAGGTGCGTTGACAGGTAGCTCGGGCCCTTCACGGCCGGAAAGTCGCGCGCCTCGCCGTACTGCGCCATGCGCGGCACGAAGTCGGCCAGCAGGGCCCGCGCGCCCGTGCTGCCGGTCGGAATCTTCAATGCGGCGAGGTTGGTCGCCTCGAAGCCGATCGCTGTCAACGTCGGCAGGTGAGCGGTCACACCTGCAGGCGGTGACGCCAGTCGAGACGCGTACTTCTGCACCGGGTAGGCACTGAGGTAGAACGCATCCACCTTCTTCAGCCATGCGTTCTTGTACGGCGTGAACACGGCGTACGGCGTGCCGCTCTGCGTCAGCACCTCGCTGCGTTCGAACACCACATGGTCTTTGCCGGTGTGCAGTGCGATGCCAGACGCCGAGAGGGCGCTGCGCACGGCGTTGTCGCGCTGCAGCGCCTGCGGCTCGTCGTCGTGGCTGGCGTAGACGGCGTCCACGTCGAGCTGCGTGGCCAGCGTGGCGAGCTCGTTCACGGCGCGGCCGTGGCGAACGATCAGGCGGGCGCCTGGTTGCAGCGCCCGCAACTGCGCGTCCAGGTCGACCAGGCTCGCGTGGATGAACTCGACGCGGCGGTCCCGCCGCGGCAGATCGTCCAAGATGTCGCGGTCGAACACGAACACGCACCAGACCTCGCGCGCACTGCGCAACGCGTGGTGCAGCGCGGCGTGGTCGCGCGTGCGCAGATCGCGGCGAAACCACACGAGTGCCCGGTCAATCGGAGGGTTCATGGGGACGGAGTCTGCCGCAGGTCTAAAATTCGGCCATGGCACGCGCTCCGGTCGACTTCACCAACCAGTTTCTGATCGCGATGCCCAGTCTTCGCGACGGCACGTTCGCGGGCACGGTGATCTACCTGTGCGAGCACACCGAGAAGGGTGCACTGGGCCTGGTGATCAACAAGCCCATCGACATCAAGCTGAAGAACCTGTTCGAGAAGGTCGACCTGTCGCTGGACCGGCCCGAGCTGGCCGAAGCGCCGGTCTACTTCGGCGGCCCGGTGCAGACCGAGCGCGGCTTCGTGCTCCACGAGTCGCTGGACGGCGACGACGGCGAGGGCGGCCACTACAACTCGTCGCTGCGCATTCCCGGCGGGCTCGAGATGACGACCAGCAAGGACGTGCTCGAAGCCCTGTCCAGCGGTGCCGGCCCGAAGAAGGTGCTCGTGACCCTGGGTTACAGCGGCTGGGCCGCCGGCCAGCTCGAGGAAGAGATGGGCCGCAACGGCTGGATCAACGTCAGCGCCGAACGCGGCATCATCTTCGACACGCCGGTCGAGCAGCGCTACGACAAGGCGCTGTCGCTGCTCGGCATCGACGCCAACATGCTGAGCGGGGAGGCGGGGCACGCATGAGTGTGGCGAATCGCCCTTCGAGCATGTCCTCACCGCTTTCTTTTCTCGCTTTCGATTTCGGCACCCGGCGTGTCGGCGTGGCCACCGGCAACACGCTGACGCGCAACGCGACGCCGCTGCGCACGCTGGCCTCGATGGGCGACGCGCGTTTTGAAGCCATCGCCGCGCTGATCAAAGAATGGCAGCCCGACGCCCTCGTCGTCGGCGTGCCTTTCCACCCCGACGGCGCACCGCACGACAATACCGAGCGCGCCCGCCGCTTCGCCCGCCAGCTGCACGGCCGGTTCAAGCTGACGGTGCACGAAGTCGACGAGCGCTACTCCACGACCGAGGCCGCGAGCGGTGGCGTGCGCGACCTTGATGCGGCCTCGGCCGCGATCATCCTGAATCAATTCCTGAGCACACTCGAATGAGCAGCCTGAACCTCGACGCGGAAGCGCTTTACGCCGACTTGTTGTCGGGCGTGCGCGGCCTGATGCAAGCCGATTCGGTCCTCGTCGGCATCTGGTCCGGCGGCGCCTGGCTGGCCGAGCGCCTGCAGCGCGACCTGAACCGGCCGGGCGAACACGGCGTGATCTCCAGCGCCTTGCACCGCGACGATTTCGGCTCGCGCGGCCTGACCGCCGGCGCCGACCACACCCGGCTGCCGTTCGACGTGAGCGGCAAGCCCATCGTGCTGATCGACGATGTGCTCTACACCGGCCGCACCATCCGTGCCGTGATCAACGAGCTCTACGACTTCGGTCGGCCCGCCAGCGTCACGCTCGCGGTGCTGGTGGACCGCGGCGGGCGCGAGCTGCCGATCTCGGCCGCGGTGTCGGCCGCGCGCATCACCTTGCCCAAGGATCAACGGCTTTCGCTCGCCAAGGACGAGGCAGGCCGCTTCAGCTTCGACATCAAGGAGGGTTCGTGATGCAGCGCAACCCGCAACTCAACGCGCACGGCGAACTGATCCATCTGCTGTCGATCGAGGGCCTGCCGCGCCCGGTGCTGCACCACATCCTCGACACCGCCGGCACCTTTCTGAGCGTGAACGACCGCGAAGTGAAGAAGGTCCCGCTGCTGCGCGGCAAGAGCGTGTTCAACCTGTTCTTCGAGAACAGCACGCGCACGCGCACGACCTTCGAGATCGCGGCCAAGCGCTTGAGTGCCGACGTGATCAACCTCGACATCGCGCGCTCCAGCGCGGCCAAGGGCGAGAGCCTGCTCGACACCATCGCCAACCTGTCGGCGATGCACGCCGACATGTTCGTCGTGCGCCACAGCGAGAGCGGCGCGCCCTACCTGATCGCCCAGCACTGCGCCCCGCACGTGCATGTGGTCAACGCCGGCGACGGCCGCCATGCGCACCCGACGCAAGGCCTGCTCGACATGTACACGATCCGGCACTACAAGCAGGACTTCACCAAGCTGACGGTCGCGATCGTCGGCGACATCGTGCACTCGCGGGTTGCGCGTTCCGACATCCACGCGCTGACGACGCTGGGCGTGCCCGAGATCCGCGCGGTCGGCCCGAAGACGCTGGTGCCCGGTGATCTCAAGGAGATGGGTGTGCGCGTCTGCCACGACATGAAAGAAGGCATACGCGATGCCGACGTGATCATCATGCTGCGGCTGCAGAACGAGCGCATGAGCGGCGCGATGCTGCCCAGCGCCGCCGAGTTCTTCAAGAACTACGGCCTCACGCCCGAGAAGCTCGCGCTCGCCAAGCCCGACGCGATCGTGATGCACCCCGGCCCCATCAACCGCGGCGTCGAGATCGCCTCCGACGTGGCCGACGGCACGCAGAGCGTGATCCTGCCGCAGGTGACCTTCGGCATCGCGGTGCGCATGGCGGTGATGTCCATCATCGCGGGGAACAACGCATGAAGATACTGATCAAGAACGGCCGCGTCATCGACCCGGCCTCGAACCGAGACGCGGTCGGCGATGTCGCGGTCGCGGCTGGCCGCATCGTCGGGCTGGGCCAGGTCAGCTCCGAGTTCGAACCAGATCGCGTCATCGACGCGACAGGCCTCGTCGTCGCGCCCGGCCTCGTCGACCTCGCTGCGCGCCTGCGCGAACCCGGCCACGAGCACGAGGGCATGCTCGAATCCGAGATGGCCGCGGCGGTCGCCGGTGGCGTCACCAGCCTGGTCTGCCCGCCGGACACCGAGCCGGTCCTCGACGAACCCGGCCTGGTGCAGATGCTGAAGTTCCGCGCCCGCAACCTGAACCTCGCGCACCTCTACCCGCTGGGCGCGCTGACGCGCGGCCTGAAGGGCGAGGTGCTGACCGCGATGGCCGAACTGACCGACGCCGGTTGCGTCGGCTTCTCGCAGGCCGAGGAGGCGATGCGCGACACGCTGGTGCTGCACCGCGCGCTGATGTACGCGGCGACCTTCGGCTACACGACCTGGTTGCGACCCAACGACGCGTGGCTGGGCAACGGTGTCGCGGCCAAGGGTGCGCTCGCCACGCGCATGGGCCTGGCCGGCGTGCCGACCATCGCCGAGACGATCGCGCTGGCCACCATTTTCGAGCTCGTGCGCGACACCGGCGCGCGCGTGCACCTGTGCCGTTTGAGCAGCGCCGCCGGCATCGAGCTGGTGCGCCGCGCCAAGGCCGAAGGCCTGCCGGTGACCTGCGACGTGAGCGTGAACAACCTGCACCTGACCGACGTCGACATCGGCTACTTCAACGCCGCGATGCGCGTGACGCCGCCGCTGCGCCAGCAGCGCGACCGCGACGCGATCCGTGCGGCGCTGGCCGACGGCAGCATCGACGCGCTGGTCAGCGACCACACGCCGGTCGACGCCGATGCGAAGCACCTGCCGTTCGCCGAGGCCGAACCCGGTGCGAGCGGGCTCGAGCTGCTGCTCAGCCTGGCGCTGAAGTGGGGTGCCGACGACCAGGTGCCGCTGACACGCACCCTCGCGACCGTGACGACCGCGCCGGTCGCGGTGATCGGCGATGCGCTGGGCTCGCTCGCGGCGAGCGCGGGCCGGCTCGTCGAAGGCGGTGTGGCCGACGTCTGCGTGTTCGACGCCGGCGCGCGCTGGCAGGTCACGTCGGCCGCGTTGCGCAGCCAGGGCAAGCACACGCCGTTCGCCGGCTATGAGTTGCCCGGCCGCGTGCAGTGCACGCTGGTGGCGGGCCACGTCGCTTACGACGCCCGCGCGGAATGATCGTCGGCTTGCGCGCAGCGTGGCGCCTGCTGCGCTGCGTGGTCCATGGCCTGCACGGGCTGGCCATCGTGCTGCTGCGCTTCGGTGCGTTCGACGCGGCGCAGCGTCACGCCCGCATCCGCTGGTGGTCGACGAAGATGCTGCGGCTGATGGGCATCGCGATGCAGGTCGAAGGCCAGGTGCACGAGGGCGGCACCCTGCTGGTCGCGAACCACGTTTCGTGGCTGGACATCAACGCGCTGCACGCCGTGGTGCCGCAGGCGCGTTTCGTCTCGAAGGCCGACATCCAGTCGTGGCCGCTGGTGTCGCAGCTGGCGGACGCGGCCGACACGCTCTACCTGCAGCGCGAGCGCAAGCGCGATGCGCTGCGCGTCGTTCACGTCGTGGCGGAAGCACTGGCCGATGGCCAGCTGGTCGCGGTCTTCCCCGAAGGCACGACGTCCGACGGGCGCGCGCTGTTGCCTTTCCATGCCAACCTGTTGCAGGCCGCGATCGCGACCGGCACGCCGATCCAGCCGGTTGCGCTGCGCTTCTCGGATGCGCACGAGCGCATCAGCCGCTCGGTCGAGTTCGTCGGAGCAACCACGCTCGTCGAAAGCCTGTGGCGCGTGGCCTGTGCGGAGCGGCTGGTGGCGCACATCAGCTTGCTGCCCGCGCGGCCCAGCGCCGACGCCGATCGCCGTGCGCTCTCGCAAGCCCTGCGCGACGACATCGCCGCGCAGCTCGCCCTCTGAAGCGTCAGGCCTTGCCCTGGTTCGCAACCGCCGCGGCGGCCTTCGCGGCAGCTTCGGCATCGCCCAGGTAGTAGCTGCGGATCGGCTTCAGCGCGTCGTCGAGTTCGTAGACCAGCGGGATGCCGTTCGGGATGTTGAGCGACACGATGTCGCTGTCCGAGATGCCGTCGAGGTACTTCACGAGCGCGCGGATGCTGTTGCCGTGCGCGGCGATCACGAGGCGCTGGCCTGACTTGATCGCCGGCGCCACCGTGTCGTTCCAGAACGGCAGCACGCGGGCCACGGTGTCCTTCAGGCATTCGGTCAACGGCACGTCGGTGGGTCGGAGCTTGGCATAACGCAGGTCGCTGCGTTCGCTGCGCGGGTCGGCCGCGTCGAGCACCGGGGGCGGCGTGTCGTAGCTGCGGCGCCAGATCAGCACCTGCTCGTCGCCGAACTTCTTCGCGGTCTCGGCCTTGTTCAGGCCTTGCAGCGCGCCGTAGTGGCGTTCGTTCAGGCGCCAGTCGTTCTTCACCGGCAGCCAGGTGCGGTCCATCTGGTCCAGCGCGTGCCACAGCGTCCAGATGGCGCGCTTGAGCACCGAGGTGTAGGCCACGTCGAACTCGTAGCCTTCGGCCTTGAGCAAGCGACCGGCCTGCTGCGCCTGCTGCACGCCCAGCGGCGTCAGGTCCACGTCGGTCCAGCCGGTGAAGCGGTTCTCGAGGTTCCAGGTGGACTCACCGTGGCGGATCAGGACGAGCTTGTGCATGGTGTGGGGGGATCGCGCTGCCGGACGTGGCAGGGTTCGCCCGAATTCTATAATCGTCGACCTTTTCAAACCCATTGGCCCACCCGTGAAGTTCTTCATCGACAACTGGTTCCTGTTCCTCGCGGCGGCGGCTTCGGGCGCGCTGCTGCTGTGGCCGATGATCAACAAGGGGGCCGGCGGCGCGGGCAAGGTGTCGACCAACGACGCCGTCCAGCTGATCAACCGTGAGAAAGCGGTGCTGATCGACGTCAGCGAGCCGGCCGAATACGCCGCGGCGCACGCCACCGGGTCGCGCAGCGTGCCGCTGGGCAGCCTGGAGTCGACCAACGACCTGCCGAAGAACAAGGCGCTGCCGCTGGTCGTCGTGTGCCCGACCGGCTCGCGTGCCGGCAAGGCGGTTGCGACGCTGAAGAAACTGGGCTTCGAGAACGCGCGCGCATTGGCCGGTGGCCTCGAGGCCTGGCGCGCGGCGAACCTGCCGGTCGAGAAGAAGACCGCCTGACGAAACGGGATCTGCGATGCAAACCGTCAAGATGTACAGCACGCTGGTGTGCCCGTATTGCGTGCACGCCAAGGCCTTGTTGAAGCAGCGCGGGGTCGAGGTGATCGAGGACATCCGCGTCGACCTCGACCCGGCGCAGCGCGCGCAGATGATGGCGCTGACCGGCCGGCGCACCGTGCCGCAGATCTTCATCGGCGACACCCACGTCGGCGGCTGCGACGACCTGGTGGCACTCGACCAGCGCGGCGGGCTGATGCCGCTGCTGAAAGGTCATGCGGCTCAGGGATAATCGCGCCCGCACCCACCTGCCTGCGATTCGCATGCGGGCTTCTTGATTCAACACGAGACTTTCATGGCTGACGACAACCAGAACCCGGTTTTTCAGATTCAACGCATCTACCTGAAGGACCTCTCGCTCGAACAGCCGAATTCGCCGCAGATCCTGCTCGAACAAGGCCAGCCGCAGGTCGACATCAACCTCGGCCTGGGCGCCGAGCCGATCGCCGAGGGCGTCTACGAAGTGACCGTCACGGCCACCGTGACGACCAAGGTCAACGACAAGGTGCTGTTCCTGGTCGAGGCCAAGCAGGGCGGCATCTTCGAGATCCGCAACATCCCCGAAGACCAGCTGCAGCCCATCATCGGCATCGCCTGTCCGGGCATCATCTACCCGTACCTGCGCGCGATCGTGTCGGACGTCTGCACGCGCGCCGGCTTCCCGCCGGTGCTGCTGTCGGAAGTCAACTTCCAGGCGATGTTCGAAGCACAGCAGGCGCAGGCCGCGGGCCAGGTGAACGGCAGCAACGGCTCGGGCGTCATCACCGGCGCGAACTGATCGCAGTGCGATCATCCCGCCGCGCGGCCCGTCGATGAACCTCACGGTCCTCGGTGCCGGCGCGTGGGGCACCGCGCTCGCCGCGAGCGTGGCCGAGCGCCACCCGACGCGGCTGTGGGCACGCGACCCGGCCCAGGCCGCGCAGCTGCGGCAGACGCGTCGCAACGACGCCTACCTGCCCGGTGTCGACCTGCCGGCGGCGTTGCAGATCGAGCCCGATTTCGACGCCGCGGTGGACCATGCGCGCGACGGGCTGGTCATCGTCGCGACGCCGATGGCAGGCCTGGAAGAGATGCTGCACCGTCTGGCCGGCACGTCCGCGGGCGTGCTGTGGCTGTGCAAGGGCTTCGAGCCGGTGAGCGGCCGCCTCGGCCATGAACTCGCGCGCGAGACGGCGCCGGCGCTGCGCACCGGTGTGCTCTCCGGGCCCAGCTTCGCGGTCGAGGTCGCCCGCGGCCAACCGACCGCGCTCGTCGCCGCAAGTGGCGACGCTGCGCTGTGCCGGGACGCGGTGCAGGCCTTGCACGGCGAGAGCCTGCGCGTCTACACCTCCGACGATCCCATCGGCGTCGAAGTGGGCGGCGCGGTCAAGAACGTGCTGGCGATCGCCACCGGCATCGCCGACGGCATGCCCGGCGTCGACGGCCTGGGCCTGAACGCGCGCGCCGCGTTGATCACACGTGGTCTTGCCGAAATGACGCGCCTGGGCGTGGCGCTGGGCGCGCGCGCCGAGACCTTCATGGGGCTGTCCGGACTGGGCGATCTGGTGCTGACGGCGACCGGCAAGCTGTCGCGCAACCGCACCGTGGGGCAGCTGCTCGCGCAAGGCCTGCCGCTCGGGCGCATCCTGACCGAACTGGGCCACGTGGCCGAAGGCGTGAGCACCGCGCCGATGGTGCTGCGGCGCGCGCAGGCGGTCGGTGTCGAGATGCCGATCACCGAAGCGGTGGTCGCGGTCATTGACGGTCGCCTGACGCCGGCGCAGGCACTCGAACAATTGATGGGCCGTGGGGCCCGTCCCGAAACCACATGACAGAGACGACGACCTCGATGCAACGCCGCACCTTTCTGAAGACCACCGCGGTGGCTGCCGCGACCACGCTCGCGGCTCCGGCCTTTGCGCAAACGTGGCCGAGCCGGACCATCAAGCTGCTGGTGCCGTTCCCGCCCGGCAGCTCGCCGGACTACATCGCGCGCCTGATCGCCGAACCGCTGGGCCGCGCGCTGGGCCAGGTCGTGATCGTCGACAACAAGCCGGGGGCGGGCGGCAACGTCGGCACCGCCACGGTGGCGAAGGCCGAGCCCGATGGCTACACCTTGCTGTTCACGATCCAGGGGCCGCTCGTCACCGCACCGCTGCTCAGCAAGAGCCTGAACTACGACCCGGCCAAGGACCTCACACCGGTCACGCTGGTGGCGACCTCGCCCAACGTGCTCGTCGTCGACCCCAAGCTCGGCGCGAACACGCTGGCCGATTTCGTGCGCATCGCGAAAGAGAAAAAGGGCCAACTCAACTACGGCAGCGTCGGCAACGGCAGCGCCGCGCACCTGGCGATGGAACTCTTCAAGACGCGCGCCGGGCTCGACCTTGTGCACGTGCCCTACCAAGGCTTCCCGCAGGTCGTCAACGCGATCCTCGCGGGCCAGGTGCAGGCCGGTTTCATGGTGCCGGGCATCGCGATCGGGCAGATCCGCGCCGGCAAGCTGAAGGCGCTGGGCGTGACCACGCTGGGCCGTTCGGGCTCGCTGCCCGACATGCCGAGCTTCGTCGAGCAGGGCTACCCGGGCTTCGAGGCGATCTCGTGGCAGGCGGTGCTGGCACCGGCCGGAACAAAGCGGCCTGTCGTCGACCGCGTCTCGAACGAACTGATCCGCATCATCAAGAGCGACGACGTGCGCGGCAAGATGCTGGGCCAGTACTTCAGCGCCGCCGGCACCGCGCCCGAGGCGCTGGCCGGGCTGATGAAGACCGAGCGCGAGCGCTGGTCCAAGGTCATCAAGGCGGCGGGCGTGCAGCCCGAGTGACATGGGTCAGATCGAGATCAGCACCGACCCGGCGCGGCTCGACGTCGGGTTGATCCATGCCTTTTTGAGCGAGGAGTCGCACTGGGCGCGCGGCATCACGCGCGAGCGCGTCGAACGGGCGCTGGCGAACTCCTTGTGCTTCGGTGCCTACGAGAACGGTCGCCAGCTCGGCCTGGCGCGCGTTGTCACGGATTACGCGACCTTCGCATGGCTGGCCGACGTGTTCGTCGTGGCCTCGCAGCGCGGCCGCGGCATCGGGGCAATGCTGACCGAAGCGGTCGTCGCGCACCCCGAGTTGAAGGACTTGCGCCGCGCGGCGCTCGTCAGCCGATCGGCGCCGGGGCTGTACGCGCGCTACGGCTTCGCACCGCTCGCGTCGCCCGAGGTCTGGATGGAGCGCTACAACCCCGACGCCTACGCCCCACCGGCGTAACCGCACTGGCGCCAGGCTTCGAACACCGCGACCGCGACCGCGTTGCTCAGGTTCAGGCTGCGCTGGTCGGCGCGCATCGGCAGGCGCACGCGCTGTGCGGGGGCGAACGCGTCGCGCACCTCGCCGGGCAGACCAGAGGTCTCGGAGCCGAACACCAGCCAGTCGCCGACTTGCCAGCTCACTTCGGCGAACGGCCGGCTGCCTCGTGTCGTGAATGCGAACAGACGGTCCGGTGCGGGTTGAGCGTCGTGCACGAACGCGTCCCATGACGCATGCCGTCGCACCGGCGCGTACTCGTGGTAGTCGAGCCCGGCACGCTTGAGGTTCTTGTCGTCCATCGAGAAGCCCAGCGGCTCGATCAGGTGCAGCGCGCAGCCCGTGTTGGCCGCGAGGCGGATCACGTTGCCGGTGTTCGGCGGGATCTCCGGGTGCACGAGGACGATGTTGAACATGGGGCGCGATTGTCGCCGCTTCACACGGCGTCATCGTGGCGCGGCGTGCGCGCGACCACCCACACCGCGACCTCGGTGGCGCCGGCCTGCAGCAGCACGCGGGCGAGTTCGCCGAGGGTCGCGCCGGTCGTCATCACGTCGTCGACCAGGGTGACGCTGCGCCCGCGGACCTCGGCGAGCCGGCGCGGCTCGACCGCGAACGCGGCGCGCACGTTGCCGGCGCGGCGATCGGTGGGCAAGGCGAGCTGGTGCGGCGTGTCTTTCACGCGCAGCAGCAGCTGTGCGTCGCTCGGGCAGTTCAGCGCGCGGCCGAGTCGCCGCGCGAGTTCCCAGGCCTGGTTGTAGCCGCGTTCGCGCAGGCGTTCGCGGCTCAAGGGTACCGGCAACAGCAGGGTCGGTGCGGGCGTGGCGCTGCGCTCGAACGCGGTCAGCAGACGCCGGGTCAACGTGGGTGCGAGGTCGAGCGCGCCGTGGAACTTGAACTGGGTGATCAGGCCGTCCCACGGGTGGTCGTAGTCGACCGCGGCCAGGGTGCGTGCGTACGGCGGCGCATCGGTCAGGCATGCGCCGCAGAGACCCACGCCCTCCGGCACGCGCAACGCGCAGCGCTGGCAGCGCGTGGGCTGACCCGCGAAGCGCTCGATGCAGGCGTCGCACACGCGCTGCGTGCCCCAGCCATGGCACACCGCGCACAGGCTGGGCAGGTGCTGTGTCGCGGCGAGGAGTCGGGTGAACAGGGGCACGGCTCAATATACTGGCCTGCCCATGTCCACCGCCACCGACCTCAGCGCCCGCCGCCTCGACCCCGTCGCCGTGCGTGCTGCATTGCGCCGTTTGGCGCGCGCGCCCGAACCACCATGGCTGCATGCCGAAGTGGCGCGGCGCATGGCCGAGAAGCTGCAGGTCATCCTGCACCGGCCCGAGCTGGTCATCGATTGGTGGAGCAGCCTGGGCGCAGGCGCCGCGCTGCTCGCGCAGGCCTATCCGAAGGCGCGGCGCCTGCTGGTCGAGCCCGACGCGACCTGGGCGGCGCGCAGCCGCGAGCAGGCGCAGCGCCCGTGGTGGTCGACTGAGCGCTGGACCGGTGCGCCGGTCGAGGTGGTGACCGCTGACGCGGCCATCCCGCCGGGTGCCGGCCTGGTCTGGGCCAACATGATGCTGCACGCCGTGGTCGACCCGACCGCGTTGATCGCGCAATGGCAGCAACTGCTGCGCGCCGATGGCTTCGTGATGTTCTCGTGCCTCGGGCCGGGCACGCTGCGCGAACTGCGCACGCTGTACGAGCGCCTCGGCTGGCCGGCGCCGACCCCGGGCTTCGTCGACATGCACGACTTCGGCGACATGCTCGTTCACGCGGGCTTTGCCGACCCGGTGATGGACCAGGAGACGCTGACGCTGCGCTGGAGCAGCCCGCGCGCCCTGCTGGCCGAGCTGCGCGCGATGGGCGGCAACACCGCGCCCGACCGCGCCGCTGGCTTGCGCACGCCGCGCTGGCGTGATCGCCTCGAGCGCGAACTCGAGTCGCTGGCGGCGCCCGACGGCACGCTGGGCTTGAGCTTCGAGGTGGCCTATGGCCACGCGTTCAAGGCGGCGCCGCGGCTGCGCGCGGGTGAGGCGACCACGGTCTCGCTGGACGACATGCGTGCCATGGTGCGTTCAAGCCACGGCCGACCCAAAGGCGGCGGGCCGCTGCGTTAAACTCCCGCAGTTGGACTCGGCCTGTGACCAGACCGGGTCTTGCGCGCGGTGCGGGTTACCGGGCGGCTCCAGGAAGATGTTTGTTCGGGCAGCAGGATTTCAAGGCAGTTTCACCGTACTTTGCGCGCGATGTCAGCAACCATGTCTCACCCTTCCATCGCCCGAGCGGCGCTGGGCCAGCCGTTGCGCTTCGGCGCCGAGTCGGGCGTGGGCGAGCATGCGGTGCACTGGCTGCTCAAGCGCAATTGCTCGGTCACGCCGCGCCAGGCGCTGACGTTCTACGCGTCGCTGTGCGTGTTGTCGCTGGGCATCGCGGCGATGTTCTGGGTCCAGGGCGCAACGCTGGTGATGCCGTTCGCCTCGCTCGAGGTGCTGGCGCTGGGCGCCGCGCTGGTGCTGTATTCGCGCCATGCCGCCGACAGCGAGAACATCCGACTGGCTGCCGGGCGCCTGACCGTCGAACACACCTCGGGCCGGACCACGCACCGCGCCGAGTTTGCGCCGGCCTGGGTCCGGGTCGAGCCCGAGCACGGCGACGGCTCGCTGGTCGAGCTCTCGGGCCAGGGTCAGCGCATTGCGGTGGGGCGCTTCGTGCGGCCCGAGATGCGCCGCGCGCTGGCCGATGAATTGCGTTGGGCATTGCGGCGTTGGCAAGTCGGCGCGCCGAACGACCCGCAGCGGAATCAAACTGAAAACTGAAGTGGCAACCATGATGACGATGAAGGCACTCACGCGAAAGGTCGCTGGCAAGGCCGGGCAACTCGGCTTGACCCTGGGCGCGCTGCTCGCCACCCACGCGGCCCTGGCGGTCAACAACCTGCCGGGCGGCCCGGGGGTGAACCAGCTCGATCTGCCGATTCCGGTCACGCAGATCGCGGCCGACCAGCGCTGGCTGCACTACTTCATGCTCTGGGTCTGCACGATCATCTTCGTCGGCGTCTTCGGGGTGATGTTCTATTCGATCTTCAAGCACCGCAAGTCCAAGGGCGCGAAGTCGGCGAACTTCCACGAGAGCACCACGGTCGAGATCGTCTGGACCATCGTGCCGTTCATCATCGTGATCGCGATGGCACTGCCCGCCACCAAGACGGTCGTCGCGATGAAGGACACCAGCGCCGCCGATCTCACGATCAAGGCCACCGGCATCCAGTGGAAGTGGGGCTACGACTACCTGACTGGCGAAGGCGAGGGCATCGGTTTCGTCTCGACGCTCGATGTGAGCCAGCGTGAAGAGTCCGACTCCGGCCACCCGACGCCTGTCGACAACTACCTGTTGAAGGTCGACAACCCGCTGGTCGTGCCGGTCGACAAGAAGATCCGCATCATCACGACCGCCAGCGATGTGATCCACGCCTTCATGGTGCCGTCGTTCGGTATCAAGCAGGACGCGATCCCCGGCTTCGTGCGCGACACCTGGTTCCGGGCCGAGAAGGTGGGCGACTACTATGGCCAGTGTGCCGAGTTGTGCGGCAAGGAGCACGCCTACATGCCGATCCACGTGAAGGTGCTGTCGCAGGCCGACTACACCCAATGGGTCGACGGCAAGAAGAAGGAAATGGCCGCATTGGCCGACGACCCGGCCAAGGTCTGGACGCTGCCCGATCTGCAGGCCCGCGGCGAGAAGGTCTACGCCGCCAACTGCGCCGCCTGCCACCTGCCGACCGGCAAGGGCGGCGGCCCCATCAAGGCGCTGGACGGCGACCCGGTGGTTCAAGATGCCGACAAGACCAAGCAGATCCATGTCGTGCTGAACGGCCAGAACAACGGCGCGATGCCGTCGTGGAAGCAGCTCTCCGACACCGAACTCGCCGCGGTCATCACGTTCACGAAGAACAACTGGTCGAACAAGACCGGCCAGATCGTGCAGCCGTCCGACGTGGCCGCCGCGCGCAAGTGACGCGCCTGCCATCGCAGAACCAGAATCAGTCGTACAGAAAACAGGAATTGCCATGAGCGCAGTCATCGACCACCACGGCCACGGCCACGACCACGCACACGACGACCATGACCACGGCGCGCCGCACGGTTGGCGGCGCTGGCTGTTCGCGACCAATCACAAGGACATCGGCACGATGTACCTGTTGTTCTCGTTCACGATGCTGATGGTCGGCGGTGTGCTCGCGCTGCTGATCCGCGCTGAGCTGTTCCAGCCCGGCCTGCAATTCGTGAACCCGCAGATGTTCAACCAGTTCACCACGATGCACGGGCTGATCATGGTGTTCGGCGCGATCATGCCGGCCTTCGTCGGCTTCGCGAACTGGATGATCCCGCTGCAGATCGGCGCGGCCGACATGGCGTTCGCGCGCATGAACAATTTCAGCTTCTGGCTGCTGATCCCGGCCGCGCTGATGCTGGTCGGCTCGTTCTTCATGCCCGGCGGCGCGCCCGCCGCGGGCTGGACGCTGTACGCGCCGCTGACGCTGCAGATGGGCCCGTCGATGGACGCCGGCATCTTCGCGATGCACATCATGGGCGCGAGCTCCATCATGGGCTCGATCAACATCATCGTCACCGTGCTCAACATGCGCGCGCCCGGCATGACGCTGATGAAGATGCCGCTGTTCTGCTGGACCTGGCTGATCACCGCCTACCTGCTGATCGC
>Ga0307509_10000870_pt1 | contig 52111 bp, 53 predicted proteins | sample 10_EM_MG_FD_202245 | JGI IMG/M metagenome (GOLD analysis project Ga0307509, IMG submission 202245) | Populus trichocarpa ectomycorrhiza microbial communities from riparian zone in the Pacific Northwest, United States - 10_EM | ecosystem: Host-associated > Plants > Roots > Unclassified | place... | reverse complement strand
AAAATCTTTATCACTTTACCTACCTCTATTTTGAATCATTGAGCCTTCCTAGACAATCTCCGTCTACGATTAAGATTATCGGCCTGAGTTATCTCGCAAGACTTTGAGATAGGCTCCCGCCTAACAATCAGATTCATAACCCTGGACACTGACAAGTTCGTCAACTACCCTTGAGTATTAGTACTTAAATGTTCAATAGTCTCTGAAACTTCACTTTCAAAAAGCACAGTTGGCCAAGAGGCCTACCCTAGATAAGAAGTTAGCTTAAAGGCAGAATCAGACTCCTTGCCAGAAGCACAGCCCTGATGTTGGATACCACACATACTGTCCAAATCATCATTATCCAATCTCATTACTGAGGCCTTCATGTCTAACATTCTTGCAAACCTGCTGGTTATGTAACAATCGTACCCAATAGTGGCAACGATGTAACAGTTAATAACTTACTTATGTTTGTCTTATCAACAAGACTTGTGTATATCAGTTTATGATCATTAAGACTATATTATAGTCTTGAGTCTTAGGTTCCACTATCTTATAGCGGAGAGAGAGCAAGACTATCTTATAATCTTTATTCGTGATCTGTCTTCTCATAAGAGAAAGAGATCAAAGTATCCTTATCTTACATGATTAAGGGCACTTGCATACATGCAGGAGGTAAAGGTAAAGAGTCTGTATTAAAAGTAAAGGGTAAGAAAATACTAGATGGTTGTGTGAAGAGCTCTAACTACAGTAACTAAGTCTCTTTATATAGACTTTTCCTGCATAACCCTACTCCTGGTGACTCATTCATCCAAGTCATACAGTTCTATGACTCATGGCAAGTCATATTTGAAACCTATTAGCTGACACCTATGAGTCGCTGTGCAATTTATCTTAAACCAATCATAACTCATAAAACAAATCATGTATGCAAATTGCATTACATGAGTGAAATTCATGGCTTCTAATATAAGTCATGCATGAAAGTCATTATATCATTATAACCAACAATTGTGAGTCATAAAAATACATAGCGTAAAATCATAAACATAATTATGACTAATGAATATTAGTCATATGAAAACAATCTTGCTTAGTCACAATTTGTCACAGGTTGCTACTTGGTGAACTGCACCTAGCATGATTTTGACAATTAAGGTCTGCTGTTCTTCAAAGTACATAAAGAAGAGTGTTTTGTAGTGATTATCATAAAGTTTGTCAACCTTCATAAGCTGCTCCTCACTTACTGGGAAAACACAACATACTTCAACCGAATAGTACCCTTAACTATACTGGTTTGTGACTTTACTGCTTCAGCAAAGAAGTGGGTATTAATATATTCCCTGTATTCTGCATTCTGTAACACTTCTGTGAGATAGTAGTGCATGTTGAGAGTGGCACTTGGTGATAGTGCCTCAGAGGGAGCTTGCAAGGGAGCTTGCAAAGAAGCTTGCAAGGGAGCTTGTAAAGAAGCTTACAAGGGAGCTTGCAAAGAAGCTTTCCAGAAAGCTTACAAAGAAGCTTGCTAGGGAGCTTACAAAGAAGCTTGACAGGGAGCTTGCAAAGAAGCTCATGACAGAACTTGCAAAGAAGCTCATGAGGGAGCTTGTAAAGAAACTTGTGACAGAACTTGTGAGGTGGCTCGGGATGTAGGTTCAGTGGTGGGGGGTGGGGGGTAGAAAATAACCTGAGCTTTCTTGTCCAGCTTGGTGGTCATTCTCTACTACTCTCACTTGTAGCTCTGTATCAAAGGTGGTGATGGTGGGCTTTCAAGGTTGCAAGACACGGGATAGGTGTGGTTGATAAAGAAGAGGATCGAGTGGCGGTTTAGCCCTTAATATTTGCCCTTAATATATTTTCGGGTATACAACCTGACATCACAGCACACCCGTCGTATCATACCAACAGGACAACTGTTCTCACACCCAACCTTGCCCAGATTTAAGCACATTTCAAGTTACGACAAAATCTCACCATTCATACATACTACTGACCGAGAAATATGTCGTTCGGAAAAGTGAAGCTTGTGCCACTCCCATTTGAAAAAAAAAAGTCCTCATTGCCACACTTGTGCATTCATGCGCTCGAATATGGTTGTGGCTGTTCCCCGGCTAGCGCTGTCATAACATAGGTACTACGCCAGCCACAACTACATGAATGTATGTACTCTACCAGAGTGGTTGCGAGAACCTTTCCCACCGGAGTGTGCAAAGAACCGCCGGCCGCCTCCCCACCGGCCAACCCCAACCATGAACAACCTCTCCCTATCACTCGGTTTATGTTAAGAAATTCTAGAGAAAATTTAGAAAAATACCAGCAGGTCTCGAGTAATTCTTGATTTTCTATGCATTGTTCGAGGGATAAAATGACAGGGGAAACTGGATGCATGGGCAAATATTCTGTTGTTGTTGTTCACCGCAATATGAAACCTTGTGATGATATTATCTTTTTGGCAGGAATGGCATTGCACAAGTACGGGCAAAGGTAGACTACGCTGTCCTGGAACCATTTGAGCTTCGCGATTTACTAAATACTACCGTCCTCGCGGGCAAAGAGTGCTGAGTCATTTGAGCACTTCAGGCAACCGAAACTCGGAGTTTGTAACCAAACTCGGCAGACGATGGCCAAATCTGACTTAGCGTATTATATCCTTGCGGTACCAATTTTACTCGAGTACTGTTTCACACCCCCCATGGGATAATATTATCCCACAAAACCCCATATGTTCACAGCAGGACTCAAAGAACTTTATCATAACGGTAGCCCAAGTCTCTCTCCAAGTGGCAGGTATCGCCTTTACCACCGCCAAGCCCCCGACGTCATGAGGCTCAATGGAACCATCCAAGCCGAAATCAAAGCTCTAGGCCCCCCCTGGCACTTCTCGTCGCACATGTTGTCTGTCACTAAATTGAAACTACAACGGCCTGATAAAAAACCAGGAAATTCTCAACCCGCGCAAGTAGAGGGAGTCCCATACTATTCAGTCATTCATTGTGCGACAGGAGATTTGTGCGGGTGGAGATAAAGAACCACACAAGATCGAGGAAATTTTTCTACGTGTTGTTAAGGAGTCAGCAAACAACAATCTCAGCCTTCCCCCTCCACCCTCTCATTCTCTCCCTCAACGGCAACCTTTCCCTCCTCCTTTTACTCCACTATTCCTCCACATATCGTTCAGAACAATACCGGTACCGATAGCATCCACAATGTCGAAATCTAACGGTAGTAATCAGGCCATGCCCCTCTCCACTACCACCAACGAAAACATCTTCCTCTTCATCCCCAACCTGATCGGCTACTCGCGCATCATCCTCGCCGGTTGTTCCTTATACTTCATGTCCTACCACCCACATTACTGCACACTCCTGTACACGCTCTCCTGCCTTCTCGACGCGCTCGATGGCTGGGCCGCCCGGCGGTTCAACCAGAGCACAAAGTTCGGAGCGGTACTCGACATGGTGACGGATAGGTGCACCACCGCGTGCCTCCTCTGCTTCCTCAGTAGCGCGTACACCAAGTGGGCGATTCTCTTCCAAGGCTTGATATCCTTGGACCTAGCGAGTCATTACATGCATATGTATGCCTCGTTAGAGCGGGGCGCCGGATCGCACAAGAAAGTTGAAAAGAAAATGAGTCGGGTTTTGAATCTGTATTATTCCAACAACGTTTGTCCTCTAATTTTTTATTTTTTTTTTCTCCCTCCCATACCTGAGTTGTAACTCGATGATCGGAGACAGTCGCTGACAAGGAGGGAGGGGATTCGTCTTGTAGAAAGTCCTGTTTACCTTCTGCGCTGCGAATGAGTTGTTCTTTCTTAGCATGTACCTCCTCTCCTTCCCGCAGTTCTCCATCGTTGGAAACTCCTGGAGTTGGCCGTGGATTGTTGCGGCGGTCACGTTCCCCATTTGTGCCGCTAAGCAGTGGATCAACGTTGTGCAGATGGTCAAGGCTGCAGGGTCATTGGCGGAAGGTGATTTGGAGCGAAGGTCCCAAGCACAAAAACGAAATTAGCGGGCTGGTCGGGTGGTCGGGTGGTTGGCAGGGCTGAGCATGGCATAGTACTTCAGAAGTAGGGAAAAATTGCATAAGGGCGTTCGCTGGTCATTGTGGGGCTTTTTTCCTTCTTTCTCTTTTCACATATTATTTAGCTTGAATTTTCTCTAATTCTACGATTGTTCTCTCAAACATTGCACACTCAATTTGTCTACCGCACTTCTCCATGTGGCTTTATGGTGGGCCTCATCACTGACCGGCCCACCAATTCCCAAATACCGTACCATACCACAGGTTGCCTGAATAAGCGGAGCACCCTCTACCGGTACAATAGGTGGTTGAAAATTTCCTCCTCCGGAAAAGAAACCCAAAACAGTCAAAAACCTGCTTTCCAAGACAAATAAAAGAAGAAAATACCACGCCTTGCTAGGAGAGACAATTCCAACGTCCTGACACAAGGTCCAGTTACCCGAGCTCTTACGGTACTAAAAAATTACAATGGGGGAAGCTCTGGAGGGTGAGTGTACGTGCAAACACTCGCAACAATGCTCTCAATTACCTACCGCACTAGAAATCCTACGATAAACAAGAAAGCCCGCTTTGGAAACGCCCTGAAACCCGAACCTTTCTGCCGAAAATATTTTTTGCGGGGATCTACACAAAGCCTCTCTCCCTACATATAACCTCCCCCCATCCTAACCCCCCCATTTCAAACGATGACAGAGTAGGAAAAAAAAATGAAATTGGACGTACTGGGAATCGAACCCAGGACCATCTCAACATTCAGTCCAGAAAGACTTGCAAATGAGATATTATACCCCTAAACCATGCGCCCATCATCTCTTTGTCAACCTTGTAGTAGCAGCTATAATATTACCCAGCGAATTTACACCTTTTTTTCCTCCCACAGGAATGGTAATTCATCGTCCGTTTATCTCGGGTGGAGGGGGAGGCTAGTCTCAAGACTAGTCCTTTGGAGAGATGGTATGGGAGGTGCCTGGTCGGATTTGTTTCTTCTTATCGTAGAGGACAAGTTTTGTATCGTATATTACTGTGTACGGCCCCCCCCCCGCCTTGTCGCCGTCCAACGCACGGAGCTGGATTCCCTGCAGAGCTGGATTCCCTGCAGAGCTGGGAGGTTCTGTGGTGTGATTATTCTATATAATTCTCATCCTGCTGAGCCGGTTTTGGTGGTACGCTTGGATGAATCATTCCTGAGGAAAGAAAAAAGAAAAATAGGAAAAGAAGCACAAAAAATGAAATTATTAGGAGTAAAAGGCCTTACAGAAACATAGGATTCTGTATTTCCATCTTGGCATTTGCGTCCGAATCTGAATATAGAAGGGGGGTGGGCGGGCACCCTCCTTTAGATATCATCTACAATAAAATTATTTTTTTGCGACTTCCGCTCTGCGGCTGTGCATGCCATACCGAGCATTCCAGCTACCTTATTCTGCAAGCCTCAGAACGTTTACCCCCCCCCCCCAAACACTCTTCACGAGGTTGATAGTAATATAAGTCTGTTCCCGAGTGATTCCTAATGATCTCCACAAACTCTGATTACTCATCTATCCTACATCACGGACCAACCAATGATCAATCACTCGTGCATAATCCTCCCCCCCCCCCCTCACCCTCAGTGTCTTGCTAGCACAGTAAGCTATTCACAAGCGCGGGGCTCCCGACGCGCCCCCCGTTGAAGCTTTAGCTTTGTCATAAGTGCCACTTCGACCGTGCAGAGATCTGCCACGGGTAACAACCTAAACCCCGTATGTACTACCGGGATGCTTAGTTTGCTTGTCACCGTGCGGAAGGATCTGCCCGTGGTTAGTTCGAGTTGGGAATGGGAGACTAGCGCCTGGCTAGTTTATGGCTTACACATTTCTTTGCGACGCTTACGATGTTACTCTCGCACGGAGGTCGGGGATTCATATTCGGGGGATGGATGAATGAATAGGGGGTTAGGCGAGGAGGAGGAGGAGGAGGGTACTTAGTCTGCTCTTTATTTATTGGGAGGGGAATCCCCGGGGGTAGGAGTTTTTTTTTTCCTTGCTGGAATGTTTACTCCGATTGACTTCAGGTGTGGCTGGTGGTCTGGGTGGATTGGGTGAACGGTTTGGTCCAAATATGGTACAACAAACTTATCTTGACGAGAGCAGTGCAAAAACAAACCCCTCCAATAGCATCTATCGTGCGAGAATTGTGGTTTCCTCACAGCCTCACCCCAAATATTGGATTTGGATCCGAGGCCCTAACCTACAAGCATGTCCCCCTCTATCATTCGGCGCTTATTGGCTGCGCACTAAGAATTCATTCTCGATACCATATCACACGACGAACTGCGTCCTATTTATTCATTCACCTCTCCCGCCGAAAGACCCTCGTGAATGGGCAGGCAGGCCTAATGCAGATGGGGGGGGGGTTGCGATACCGTTGACTCGGGACGTGTGGGACGTAAGGGGTGCAAGGGGGCAGGAAACGGAAAATTGAAAACCTCTACTCGGACATCCGTCATTTCGGTATCTTTCCATCCCACTCTCGCTGAGGATCAAGATACCACGGATTATTCAGCTGAAGCATTTCTCTAGGCAAGGCCGAAATATCTTTCTCAGCAGAAATTAACCCACTTGGGTCTCTATTTCTTTGTTGAAAAGTAACGTTTCCGCTGCCTTAACGCTCAAGGGTCCCTTCATCGATCCGACATCACTCCCGACGGCTCCTTTAGCATACAAGCCGTAGTATTGTGGTTAAACGCCCCTTGCACTGCTCTCTAGTGAAGATTTTCTCTCATTCCCTAATCATCAGTTACCGGTAGTCAAGCATGACAGAAGCCAAAATTAAGTCATACCTTTCCTTCAACAGCATTGGTACTGCATGAAGGGCAGAAATCCGGCCCATTTTTAAAGAGGGAAAAGAGAATGGGCAATGAGCTAGGGGGGGTCTATATTGAAACCATAACCACAAGATTTGGTTCGGAACCCCACACTCCTTCTTTTCCCTCCCAAGCCTTTCACTAGGAAGAGAGAGCGGGTGGGGGATTACAACTGAGCTGGAGCCAGACGACATGCCAAGCAATCCCTCGGAGGGGGGGGGTGTCAGAAATAATTAAATGACAAGGATCACTTTCCGAAGATAGATTTTCGGATCCCAGGCTAGCTTGATCCCTATGGCGGTTCTCAAGCAGCCTCTAGTTGTCCTGCCTAAGACTTCTACTGCTTGAGTACCAAGGGCGCCTTAGACTCTTAGGGAGTGTTACGAACAGTTTACCAGATGAAATTATCTACCAAAGTACGGCAGTACTTGCGATGAATAATTCTCTGCGGAATTATAGTGCTTAATAGCCAATCACACCATCGCTAGAATACTTGTCTCAGGCAAGAAGAGAATCCGGAAACAGGGATTGGTGAGTTGTCTGGGCGCTCAGATATGCACTGATCTTCTGCAATATACTAGTACCAGCATATTATGAATTCCTGTTTTCGGATACTTCTCTCCTGGAACAAGTTTACCCAGAATAACCATGTTCCTCATCAGCAATACCAGAACATGCGCAGGGCGCCTTGTGATTTGACCTACCTAAACCCGAAACCCCAGTTCTGGATTCCGGAGACGAGAAAGTTTCCCGGGCCGAAGAGGGTGCACAGCTCTTTATCTGGGGTTTAAGCGACAGGATGCACACTAGCCTTAAGCCTTACTCTATTACAGGTTTCGTTAAATCAGCACAACCTTTACCTCCGCTTACACTTTGAGTGCTTAGTGCGCTGGAGCCCGGACTCCGAATGCACGAGGGCGCCAATATACCGCCTCCGCTCTACCCCATAATCATCGTGGTGGGTATGGGTTGCTTACGGCTGAGCCCAAGGTTGGCATTGCTGAACTTACCTTGCTCTAGAAATAATACTAGTATCCCAGGGATCCGGAGAAGAAATAAGCATCATTAGAACATCAGATCGGTGTGCCATCGTGCCAGGGTTCAAAAATTCGGAACGTGGGAGCCGGGCTGGCGGGTGACCTCAGCTTAACACGTTAAAATCGCAAGCGCGCGCTCTCGTGATGCTTGTCTTACGATACTCGTCAAATACGGCATACAGCTTTGACGAGCCCAAACCAAACTAATTTCCGGTCTTTTTTACGCCCAGCAAGTTCAGCACAGCCACTAATTATTCAGGATCCTTGTCTTGTCACTTGTCACTTACCGGTACTCGAGCACCGGTAGGCACAAGTACTTGTATTCAGTCTACCATCTCAGACGGTCAAAGGATACCAGGGGGGACCACCAAAAACTAGAGGTCATAGCCCCTTGTATCTGTAAAGAATTGTATTGGATCAGCAGAAATGATTTTTCACTAATCTTTAATTTGGCTTGGTGGAAACTGGCTATCCTGGGCCTAGAGGACTCTGACGAATCACCGGAGCTGGGGCGTTGGTTTTCCTGTGGCCGACACAGAGCCGCAGCGCTAGATTGTCGATATCTGCACTTTTGATGGGATCGCGAGAGAGCTTCGATGAAGGCGTCAGTGTCATACTCACTTCAACGCGACGCCCAAACTCGAGCCCGATACCTGATCATCGGAGAATCTCGATGGCATTGAATGATCCTCATGAGTGTATACTCGAGTACCGGTACTGGTATAGCCCGATATGTTTATTGCTTTTTTTTTTGGAGGGTGAACTGAGGTGGTTCCCTCCAGTCTTGGACATCTGTGGAGCATCGCCAATTCACAGGCCCAAGGAAGGATTACAGCGGTTCCCGGGTTCCTAATTGGCTCAATGGGAAAAAAGCAATTTCCAGGCTCGACGCCTTTTTTAATGCTCTATTCGGACATGTCAGAAACAGTTTGGGAAGGAATTTTGCCGGTCTCGATAGCGTTTAGGGAAAGACATGTTGCAGCGTCAGACTCTCGAAACGAACTGCTTTCTGTCGTCAGCCTTTAACGGGGACTAGTCCGGACCCCATGAAAGACGTTTTCCGTCTTCAAGTAACACCAACGTTTTTCCGAGCCGCTGCTAAAGCTTGGCTTCACTTTACTGCATCCTGCTTATGAATATGCATGCACCACACATCTGCCTTAGTCTTAATTCCAGAGAGCCGCATAATGGGGTACAGTATCTCGAGTAAGATGGAGTTCTATTATCCTGGCGACCAAGTACCGCAGCATCGAAGCATCACAGCTCCGGCTAATAATTATTGATGGAAAATGGGGGTTCGCAGAAGAAACTTCTACAGGCAGCTCCTATGCATAAGCTGCCGCCTCATTTGGCGGCGTGTCGCTCTCTTCCAGGAGAGACAAACGGGATTTCACCTGCTCAACAGGGAACCAAGACCCTGTTGGGCGGACTATTACTTGATAAAGACATTTTAGGCGATATGTATAGCCACGAGAATTGATTCAACTGCTCCAGTGTTCCCGTCGCACTGTAGAAGCCATTGGATACCGGTATCCTTCGCACAGCATTCATCCACCCTACGAATTTTCCAATGACGAGCATTGCGGATGCAAAGGGTCTAAGAAACCAGTCTGCTGTAGGGCCGGTGCGTCGGCGACCGGAAGGAGTCACTTTGATCACGAGAAAGCAAAAGTGTTATTCCACACTCAAGCAGCTTTCGGGTGTCTCTAGATACCGGTTCTCCATATGGAAATCAGATCGGTAGGAATAGCTTAGGGATTTAGGGATTCGAAGTCTTTCTTGCAGCGGTCGAGCCCTGGCCAATAAATACCGGTACTTTACCCTTCTCCAACTCTCGCCGGTCGCAACGGCCTACGGTATCTGCACTATGAAGACGACCAAGGAAGCGGGGGGACAGGGGGGGGACAGGGGGGGGACAGGGATGAGGCCGGGGGGAAGCACCAGAAATGGACCAACAACCAAGCATTTGGGAGATACTTTTGTTCAATCACTCTTCCAACTCTAAATGCTGGTATGCCCTCCCTTTCCGACTTTCCGAACCCCCCCGCATATAATAGGACGGGTGCTGCATTTGAGGACACTCTGGATCGAGATGATCAACTTGGAGTTGAAAGATGCGGGTGGCTCATTCAGCCTCATATTATCTTACTCGTGGGACATCGTGAGGAATAAGCACAGAGGCGGGAGGGAAACAAGAGTCCAAAATTTCCGGGAAACATATTGCTTCGCTTGTACCGGCACTTTCAATGCCCGCCCTCTTTCATTTGCTATCTCGCCGTAAATAGCTGGGAACTTTTTTTGTGTCTTGATATGGTATTATTTTTCTTTTTTTTTCTTCCATCGATATTTTTTTTTTCCCCCTTGGCTACGACCGTCCCTACTAGCCAAGAGATCACCTCAGCTCTCACTCCGACCAATCATATGTAGTCCGTAAGCCCATTCATTGAGCGGGGGTTGAAGGGGAAGAAGGGGAAGAAGGGAAGAAACACCAGGGGAAGGGAATACCGGTATTAGAGGCCCAAAGAGCAACCAAGACTGGTACACTCCTGCTGCTTCTACTGTTCAGGGCACTTTTTCTTTTTTTTTTCCTGCTCCTGTTCACGGCCGTATCCTGTATTCGTTCGCCAAAACCTTTACGGTGTCACCAGCGCCCACATTTAATCCACCGTGGCATATGCTACCGGCACATCCTATCATCAAAAAATAACCTCTATAACTTACGACTAGTACGGTGCTAAAGGGTTTCTTTTTTCTCTCGTGCTTGCTTTGCTCGCTGGGTGCTGCCACTCGACATATTCGCTTATCATTGGAGGTATGATAATTCATTGTCTCTGACTTCAGGAACACAACCCCCTCAGACACACCCAGGCCTGTGCTAGCACAGTGCGGTCCTTGGTCCGCGCCATAAAGATCGAGCTCCGCCCCACGGAAAGCCTCCAGCACGATACTCTTCCCGCAGTCTACATACACCCATATTTGCCTTATCGTGTCATCTGCACTGATATAGTCAGGCCTTCATCTCCTCAACTCTTCCTGGCTCGCCTTTTTTTTTTTCTTCCCTTGACCCGGTTCCACGACCTTATAATCCAGCCCTATCGTCTTACCCGAGCCTCATTCTTAAATCCTTCTCATCCTCTCCAACATTTTGTGAACCCTTCACACTCCCTGAGCTAGCATCGGGGTCTTCGGCTTTAGGAAGAATATTGGGAACGGCTTGGGCGCTCACATTCCTTATTTAATCACTTTCACATCTCAAAAATGGCCTCATATCAGCCAACCTTCTACGCACAACCCCAAGCAATCTACCAACCAACCCCTACATCCTCACACCAGGCTGACGAGTTTTCATCTCTGGTTAGCACTGCCCTGCCACCCCTCAAGATGCCGGTCTAACCGTTTCATAGTCGTTCCCAAGCTACCCTACATTCGACTTTTTTGAACCGCAAAGTCATCACAACATTACGCCATCACTAAGAGGTCATACTCCGGTTGACCCAGAGACGCACAGAAATGGGAGGAGCAGCAGTGAAGAAAAGGAGTTGACACCGGGACAGCGGGTAAGCCAGACCGCTGATGACTCCAATGCTTCAATGGATGGTACCCTGACAACAACACAGAGACGGAAAGAACAGAATCGAGCAGCGTAAGGGCCACCATGGGTGGGAGTGACATGACTTGATGCCACTTGCCCCTTCTTTTCCCCTCTGCAACCAAGACTAAGATTCGAGTTTTATAGGCAACGTGCATTTAGGGAGCGCAAGGAACGGCATGTTAAGGAACTGGAACACAGACTCAAAACATTGGAGCAGCATGCATCAGAAACAGCGTCACAGAACGAGATACTGAAGCAGGAGCTTCAAAAGACCAAACTCGAGAACAGACTTCTGCAAGAGAACAACCTGCGAGGCAACTCACCACCGGCAATGACCGAAGTGGCAAACATGAACTTCAAGCCAACAGACCACCACAATATCGTCAATCCTCCTCCAGCATTCACATCTCCGATATTCGGGGAGCACCCGAACAGAGGTCCCCTGCATCGGATATCAACAAGCCCGAAGACAGGTGAGCGACTCTTGGGCGCTGGGGCCGCGTGGGACTTGATCGTCTGCCATCCATTGTATGAGCAAGGCCTTGTAGACATCGGGGACATCTCCGACAGGTTGAAGGGGCTCGCCCGGTGCGATGGACAGGGACCAGTCTTTGAGGAAAGCGTTATCCTCGAGGCCATTAACGCCTCGTCAGGCAGCGGTCGGGATGAGCTGCTTATGGAACCTTCACCACCTGGGATGTCATACTAATTAATAAATTTGGGACGATTTCCTTTTTTTTTCCCCATTCATTCCTTCTCCACCCTTGTGGTTTTCTCGGTTCTTTCTTTCTGATTCTATCCTATTCTATTTTCCTTTCGCCTTTTTTTCTCCTTTCATTTTTCTCCCTCTCTCCTCCCTGCCGTTCGAACTTGAACCCGGACAAAAAGCTTTTTTCTTTCTTTTCCTTCCACCCTTCTATTCTATTCTATTCCTTTATTTTTTTGCGGGGAATTCTGGAGAAGAGGCGCATTCGGGGACATGGCGAAACTGGCGTGAAGGTATGGGATGGTATGGGATGGGGGGGGAAAGGGGGGAAAGGAGACCTTTTCGCAAAGAAAAAACAAAACAAAACAAACAAAAAAACAATTCAAATCAAAAAAAAACTTCAAATCTCAAAATCGAGACCCAAAGACTTTTAAAAAAATTATTATGCATCGAGGAAAGCCAGTCGGCCGCGTACAACAAGCAGCAATCGTGCAGTGCAGTGCAGTGCAGTCCGAGTATCGTGCGTATGTTCTCCGCGAATCCAGTGCTATCTAGAAAAAGGGTCGCGAACCCCGCATTCCTGTTCAGGATTTTTTATTTATTTTTCTTCTCTTGCTTGTTTTCCTTCTCTCTCTCTCTCTCTCTCTTTTTCTTTCCTCTTCCTCTCAACTTTCCGGACATCTGTTTGTGATTTGCTACGGTACTCCGCTCTATTTGCACTTGCGCTTTGTGTTTTTGCTTCGGTGGCGGTCGGGTGAAGTTGGGAACAGGGGGGGTGCATGAGGCCGATGAGAGCATGGCACAACAGTAGCAAGGGGGGAGAGATAGAGAGATAGATACTGTAGAAAGGAGGGAAGGGGAATATCACGGAGAGCAGTGTTCTCTATTTTTCTTCTTCCATTTACATATTATTATTATTCTTTCTTTCTATTTTCTCAAGTCAAGTTTTTTACATTTGTTTATGGGAGTATTTTTTTATTTTTATTTTGGCTTTTTATTTTGGGCTTTTTTGGCTTTTTTCGAATTTAGCTTTTTAGCTCGAGCTTCAAGCTCAAGCTTTCTTCACAACCCACAATGTTATTATCATTAGTGCCCACACCTTTTTCGGTTGGCTCTTTTTTTTTTTTTTGTATGATACAATCATTCACTTCTCCACCCCCCCTCGGTTTCAATCCGAATATGATATGACACCAACACCGACCGACCGAGCCAAAACCAAACCTGACCAGGCCAGGCCAGCCCCAAGTTTTAAACCCCGAGGCAAAATCAAAGCGCTTGTATTATTTTTTTGAAGAGGGGGGAGGGGGGGGGGTGAAAGGATTCCCTTACCACACACTACCTTCCCATCCGGTGGTTGTACGGTACTGAAGTACGTATGGCGGTATTCCTGCCATTGCTATCAGTCATATCTCACAAGTAGAGGAAATCAACCACCATCCATCAAATCCCAATCATCAAATCCTGCCCTACCGTATACGTTTAGACTAGAACTACCTGTACTCGAGTAGCTAAAACGCCCGCCCGGCCGCAAACCCATCCCTAACATGCCACCACCCCCCGTCAACGAGTGGAGGCCGAGGCCACCAGCATCGCAACCCGTGGACTGCGGTACCCGCCACCCCCACAATGTTCGCCCTACAGTAGGCAAGAAGTATTTGTATTGTACGGAAACGGGCACGGGCACCCGAGGGGGGGGAGAGGAGGAAGGAAGGAAGGAAGGAAGGAAGGAAGGAAGGAGAGAGAGGAAGGGTTCAAACGCCAGGTCGAAGAAAGAAAAAAGGAAAAAAAGCGAAATATCATACTTGTATCTTTAAAATATCCCTGTTTCCCCCCTTCCCTCCCTCCCCTGCTCACCTCCAAAATTCCTCAGGCACTTTCTTTCTTCTTTTCTTGCTTGGGAGGAAGTTATCATGGAATAAAGTATGAAATGATAAAATATCGATTGCAGCCGTAACGCGTTCTACGATAGTCGCCAGCCATCACAAGGAACGAACGGAAGGGTTTAGTTAGTTAGAACTCCACAATTGGGGGAGGAGGAATTAAGTATTGTACGAGTACAGTGCCAGTACCGTACCGGTACGATATCAAAACTGGAATCGTACCATCATCATCATCATGCCGATAGTACCGCCCCAACTTCTTCTTCTAGCCGGAGGGACCGACGACGACGACGACGACGACGACACACACACACGAAAAAAACAAAACATAAAAAAACAAGCATTTTGCTTGCGCGAGAAAGGAAGGAAAATAAAAAGAAAAAAAATGTGATAAACACGTTTTTTTTTTGCGGCGGAATCGGCGTTGCCGTCGGGATGGAGGGGCGCTAAGTGCCTGCCGTTCTGTTGCCGGTATTATATTAACTTTATGGCGTTGGGAGTTGGCGGTTGCATGCTCTGGGGAGGTCAGCTTGAGGTGTGGCGGGGGGGTGGTCTTTTCGGAGGGAAAGGTGGGGGGGGGAGGGCTGTATTACTTCTCCCGAGAGGGAAATTTGAAAGTGCCTGCTTATTTACTTATTATCTATTCACCTTTTTCCTAGCACACTCACGATTCAATTACAGTATCATACTTGGGATTCTATAGTGGTAAGAGGGACATATTATAAACTAGGCTTATGTTTTTCTCATGCTTCCTCGTTCTTCAGGAGGTACTACATAGCATATATATATATATATATATATATATGAGGGAACAAGTCCAGCTCCAGAGTTTCTCCTACCGGTATACCATACCATCTGATCAAACATCAAGACAAAAGCTACACAGTATATGAATCAGAGCGGACCGACTACCAGGACTTCAAGCAAGGAAGAATGTAATCCCGACTCGAAGCCTCAGGAAAGCACAATAATCAAGCTAACCTGTAAAAGAAGGAAACGTGACGCCATAGAGAGAATGAGAGGGGGGAAGTTATCTTGGAGCGAATCGAAACCTTGAAATCGCCAACCAATCATTGATCCCCCCTTTTTTTCTCCCCCCACCGGAGAAGGAAGTGTCATGTTCGAGTTATACGGGCCCACACGGATCGATGGAGAGTGTAGGCACTACGATTCGATAGATGAATTACAGTATCGTAAATCCTTTTTTTCGCCCCGGGGTTATAATACGATACCGGTACTGGATGGATGGATGGGACGGGTGGGGGAGGGGGGGGGGTTATGATACCGGGAATGAAAGTTCTGCTAGTGTCGATATATTACCGTATGATACCGTAGTCGAGTGAGAATTGCTGTCCCCCCCCTCACTTCGTAACCTTTATTTTATATAATATGATAATATCATTGTTTCCTCCTGTACAGGTACTACGGTAGTAACTCCTGCTCCACTGAGACCTCTCACACCCAAACAACGTACCGGTACCGGTCCCGGAAAAGAAAAAATAAACGATATTAAACAACAACAATGCAATATCAGCCCTGCCAAGCACCCACCACCACCGACCACCACCACCACCACGAAAGAAGGCTATCGCAAAAAAGAACATGCCACTAAGGCTGCGTCCATCCAGGGAGGGGGGGGTTGACAAAAAGGAAAAAAAAAAAACCTTAATTAACCGATCACAAGATAGGGAACGTGCCAGGCGCGACTGTAGCAAGGTTTGTAGCCCAGATGGTCAGGCGCAAAAAACGTGCCCACCATGGTACTTTTAAGATGATCCCCGTATCGTATCTTCCGTAACCGGGTTGATAGCTACGGTACCAGTGGACTGCTACTAGCGCAGAGCTATTATTATAGTGAATGAATGTTAGGCTCGCCAGCCATCATCGCCGTATAATGAAGGGAAAAAAAAGAACTTGGATGGGGGAGGAAACATGTTATCGTCCTTCCCCTCTATTTACCATGATAGAGTAATTTGGTGTAAAGTTATCGTGAGGCAGGAGGTATATAATTTGAGGTGGGGGAGTCCCCGCAATCGTGGGTAGACGCGGCGGATCTCTATCACGCGAGTGCCGGCAGCGGGAGGCGTGATCTCTAGCCTGCTGATAGAAGTTGGGCTGTGTTAGGTTGTATGTTTTCTCGAGAGGGGGGGAGGATACCGGTAGTTGATGCGGCAGGTACCACTAGCCAGCTCCTTTACTCTAGCTTCTTTGATCTTGTAGGATGTATTGCTGATAGGGGTCGATTATTTGTGGATATCCTATTGTATCCCAAAATGTAGAGTTGGGAGGAGGATAACCTGTATCATAGATCATAGCGCCCTCACTGTATCAAAATGATGATAGTATCACATTATCGAATGATGCTGATCATGTGAATGGTTAACCAAGTATGATAAAACCAACAAAAGTTCTCTCAGAACCCTCTATTGTCCTACCAGATAAGCGTCATACGGTTTCCTCACAATCGAGTGCAAAACCACAAAGTCAACTTAGCCTATACCTTTGGGTGGTGCTTTTATTTGTTTACTGAATCTGAATACAAGGTCTGCGAAACCAACCACCACTGCCTCCACCACCACATCACACCCCACCTGAGGACTCAAAACCTACCCTACAAACAGCCTCACGCCGGCAGGGGCTATACCTCTAATCATTCAAAACACCCGACTGGCCCGCCCTCCTCCCACTCTACCGATACATTATCGTACGAGTAAAGCGTATTCTCCCTCGTCCTCGCCCTGCACCAGAATCCCCCAAACGCAGCATTTCCAGCCAACTACCGCAACATACTATAGTATCATATGGTAGAGCTATCATATGAACTGTAATCAGCGACTCATGCGCCATGCCGATGCGTTTACCATGGCAAGAATCAGGTGTCGATTTCCCAGATTGGAGGTAGTTTAAATAGTCGGGATGGAGCCCCCGTTTTTAGCCAGCATGTATCTGCTCTGTTCCGACCGGTTTTGTCCAAGTGCGAACCCAAGGGTACGGCCATAGGGGGGGGGGTTGGACCAAATTGGGAAGGCACTATCCCTACTAAGTCTCACATCTAGATTGAGCTTTCCCTGCAGCCTTGCGACTTGCTTGCGCTCTTTCTTGGAAGAGGAAAAGAAGGTGGTGGTAAAGGTGGCCCACGTCGGATTATAGTATGTTACTGCATTGCACATATGTACGGTACGCCCATACTCGAGTACTCGAGTAAGTAAATGTGGTATGCAGCCTTAAATAGATGTGGTGCGATAGACGTGCTCTGTCATGTTTCACCACATCTTGCCTGCGAGCATGGCACGGCTACTTCTCACGACGAAAGCGGGGGTATTGCAAAAAAGGTCGTACAGGACAGCACCTGTCGAGGCGAATCAGTGGAACCTACGCCCGCAAGGAAAGACCGAAAGAAGGAGAAGAGGGAATAATAAATATCACAATTTAATCTAATCCCAATCATCCTCGTCATCTTCAACCTTAGCCTTACTACTGTTCCCAGTCTTGATCCGAGATCCATCCCCATTTTCGTCATCTTTGTCCGTACTCCCTAGTCGTTGGTCGGTGCTTTTGACTGCATCTACCCGTACCAGTAGTTTCTCGATATCTGCCAAGCACGCGCATTGCCCAGAGTCAACACAAAAAAAAAAAAAAGGCAGCCGGAGACAGAGGGAAAGAGCAAATACAGACCATCCAGCCGAGTATCCATCCCCCTCAACCCTCCCAACCTCACAATCTGATCCGCTATGTCCTCATTCTTGTATACCAAGATGGTAGGACAATTCACATCGGGATACCCCTCTATGCACATACCCGCCGCAATCTCGCAAAACTTGATATCGGCAAACTTCTCGGCAGCTTGGCGCCAGAGCACCGACAGCAGTCGCGACTCCGCATTGGAGCTCGTCATGTTCACGAGAACGGCGAACTCCTTCGAAGCCTCCGTCACGTCACGGGAGTAGTCTGGCTTCTGCAAGTGGTATACATGACCGTGCACCGATTTCTGAGATAGAGCGGAAAGCTCGGCTAGTCGCTTTTGCCTAATCCACCACCATCATTAGCATCACTGCCGGCGAAGTGAGTGTACGGTACATGTTTGCATAGAGGCAGGGAGGTTAGATAGGTAGGACTGTGTTCCACGTGACGCACTTGTAGATGGCTAAAAACTCCTCGTCCTCCTCGTCTTCTAGTTCGGCCAACTCGTCTAGATCTTTCCCCTCCAGCCGATTTTCGTGTGCCGACTCTCGTGCGTGTAATATCGCCTCCTCGATCATGGGTGTTGGAGAGGGTGGCTTCTCGGGGATAACACCGTGTTTCCGTAGGATGTCGTTCCTGCGATATGCTTAGCAGGGTAGACTTCTCTCGCTAGGGGTGGGGGGGAATAGAGTTTACCATTCTGTATCGGCGTTAGGGTCGTCTATTGGGACGTTCACTGGCATGTCCATCTTGTTGAAGTTGATTGTCGTGTGAATTGTTGGAGAAGTATGTAACTCAGGCGTGGAGGGGTAACACTCCGTTTTGTTTTGGTGGGGCTCTTTTGAGCCGCGTCAGGATCAACGTCACCTCGTCCCGTTACGAGCAAAGCTTACAGTAGAATTTGAGCCGCGTTCCCCTTCCTTACTTCGGCTCGTCTTAGGCCCTTATTTAGAATGCCAATGACGTTTCTCCTAGTACGGTAGACTGCTAGTCTACTCGAGGATAACTCAACTACAAATTGTGCAATCTAGATCCAGGGCGTCCCGGCCTTCGAGGAGGGTAGAAGATGTGAAAATTTGTTTTCTCTGCTTTCACACTTCCTGTCTTCTAAAGAGCAAAACATCGAGGTCGAACATTCGAATACCGGAACTAGTATGAGTATTTTATGCTAAAAGCTTACCGCTGGAAAGTAATACACTTCGTCCCCTCATGCCAATACATACTGAACACAGTATTAAAAACACCATCCGCAACGAAGGGCCTTGCCTAGCAAGCTCTTGATCAATTTTATAGAGGAAGGGTATAGGCTTCTGTGTTCGGAGACTCTAAAGATTAGGGGGGCGCGCCAGGCACTTCAGGAACGCAAATGCCTGCATCTCTCTAAGCCACTGCTACTGTATAGCAATGTTCGTCTCTTGTCGGCTTGCCAGGTGATTTTTAGCATGGTATCTTGCTACCGTTTCGGGTATGATAGTAAATTGTTACGGCTGTATTACCGGGGCTTAAGCAAAGGTAAAGGTGTTAAGAGTAGATAGACTCAAACCCGCTCTTACTGTGCTAGCATGTGGCATGTAAGTAATAGACTTTGTCTTATCACATTATCTCCTATAGCTTCTAGGTAGCCATCCAAGCGTAATGAAATCTTTTTTCGATGTACCGGTATGAGCAAGAGAACTATACGTTATGGTGGTGTTTCCAGCATCAATTATGCCCCCCCCCCCCTACCAAGTGAATTACACCCCCGTACGATATCAGCTTCATTCCACTCCCAGTAGACACCAAATAAACGTTCAGAAGTCGTAGCCCTAGAAGCTATCACAGCTGCCCCCGGCTACACCTCCGATGAAACCACCCACTCCCCCCTCTCACAGCGAATCACCCGCATACTTTAATCCCCCAGCATAAGCTTAACAAATCCCTCTTCCTATCGAAGACCCCTACATCCACAATTTCGAATGGACACCACCAGGGGCAACCTCAAAAGGTATACTCAAGCCTAACCGCCCATTGCCTTCGCCCCCATCCTGAACTCTAGAAGTTACTTTACTCCAGCATTTGAGGCATCCCGTATCGAGGAGCCACGTATCAGGGGTAGGGAAGAAGTGAATAACAATATCAAATGCCGGGTTTGGCTCCCAGTGACACAATAGAGACATCGGCCCTACTTGTATCTCAAACGCACCCCCCCCTACCCCCGTGTGTTCAAAACGAGAAATCATCTCCACCACAACACCCCATGGCTAAGGTCTCTCTCTCCTCCGTTGTTAATCCATCCAACCGTTTACTCCACTGTGCAAGCCTAAATCCCTCGATTCCTGCTCCCGGCCCCCAAAAAGAGTGAATACAGATCTGACACTCAAGGTATCCCTAGCTCGCCACCCACACACACACACACACCCGGCAAATCTTCCCTGGAAAAGCAAGCGGGCACATCCGTGGCCCGCGGGGAACAGTACAGTAGGAGCACCGGTACTTTCAAACTCCTGACAGCTAGAACTAGATCCTTTGCCCTAAACGATATTGCAGTGTTAAGGTGGGTTGGACTAGCAGGTAATTCACGCACGTACGTACTCCTGGGACATATGTCCGTACGAGAGGAAAGCGAAACCGATGCCAACGTGCGACCATATCAATACCGGTGGTACTGTGGAATCCCGGTCGTCCAATGGGTTGATAGAGAGCCCCACACACAGTGGTGACTTGTGACATTGAAGTGGGGATTGTGTCCGGCAGGTGAGTAGTAGTAGTAAGTAGTAGTAGGGAGCCGGGCAGCAGGGTATGTAGCTGTCTGCTCAGGTACAGTACCCATCCTGCCCCCCTCCACCGCTGGCACCGCTTTCACCGCTTTAAACTCCACCTCCTAAAATTCCCAGGGCGTTAACGGCAAATAACTGACTTTCCAGGCTATAACAAACACACTCTATCCATCCATCCAATCTTGTCAGGAAGTCTGTCAGGATGGATCGTAATACCGTGTGATACCGCCTCGCTCTCTTCTGGCCTTAAGGGACTGAGAGACCCTAAGAAAACGGTTCCAGAAATACACCAGGTGCTCCAGAACCCAGTCAGCCTAGTCACGTGAAAGGGAGTGGAAGAGGAGGAGGAAGATTTGATCTACTGTAATCGTGGGTTGATCTTGGGGCGGGGGGTGGGTAATGCCGGTATGATATGGTATGGATGAGTGATACGTTATCCAGTTTGCCACAGATGGGGGGAAGTAAGACTGTTCGTGCTCCCATGAAATCCCTCTCGTCTTGTAATTTTCTTTCTTTCTAATCTTCTCTCTCACCACCACCACCTCCTCCTCCTCCTCGTGCAAAAGTTGGGAAATCATCGTGACCCTCTCCACTCCCAGAAGCAAACGTGAACAGCGGGTTACCACTCTCCCACACTTTCCCCGTTCCACCCGGCTACTTCCCAATACCATGGCCCGCTCTGCAAGTATCTGGCCATGAGGTACCTGAACACGGGGATCAAATTTTGTGTGGCAGATTGTCTATGCGCATCTGAGCATCCACACTAAATTCAAACTCAAATGCTCAGGAACTTCACATGTTGGGGGGGCGCTTGTGCCTCTAGACTTCTCTTTTTCCAATGCTGATGATAATCTAGGCTCCTGTGCCTAGACTCACAAATTGCCCCTATGGGTAAGCCCTAGCCACACCGCCACCAACGGGATGGAACGGAGCTTGCTTATGCTCTGGCGCTTGAGCAGCTACTGCTCTACAAGTATCTGGCGGGATCCGCCCGTCCGCCCGTCCGTCAATATAAAAGTTTTCCTCACAATCCGTCCCCAATTTCACAACGAAAGGCCCTTCCTTCACTTAACACCTCTGTGGCTTATTTTGGGGACCTCTTTTTGGCTGCACTGGATGCTCCACTTCAGCCCCTACTTTGTTCCAACGTACCGTACTTGTATCCGGCATAAAGCATCTGAAAATGTGTCACAGGGGGTTTTTTTTTTTCCCTTTCGCTGGCCGTGTAACAATGGCCGTATTTTTCAGACACTTATTGCCAGATGCAAGCACTAATAGCGGCAGGCGAAATCTTGCCAGATAATGCAGGCATCTAGTGGAGTCATCTAATATCATGCACAGTACCGGGTACTGTACCGCAAGAGATGTCTTGTGATTCGCTATCTCCGGCTAGCCTCTAATCTCCGGACTCAAGAGATAGAAAGCTCCGGAGATGGAATAATGCTTTCCTGAAGCGGTATAGCCTGAGCCCCCTAGAGACGTCGGGATCTCTTTGCCTGCAAAACCGGTGTTCGCAATTCTGTCAACATCTCAAACTTTACCTAGAGTGGGCTGATGCGGCGATTTCCGCTGGTAATCCGGAAGAGCGAATACAGTACCAAAGAGATCTTGCGGTACGGTAATGCCGGCAATGTAGGGTGAATTGTGCTTGGATGTTCGATGCCGGGAACTAAAAAGTCATGGGTTAGGGGTGGAGTGAGGGTTTTGTTAACCAAGTCAGGCGAAAACCTGTAATAGATACGGTACCCGTACACGTACAAGCACTCGCAGCTAATCATGATGCCATAAATGACAACGGATAGGTCTCATAGATTAGATGAACGGGGAACATCGGGATTTACAGCGACCCTCCTATCATCATCCACGGAAGTTCCCATCTTCAGAGCCGGACAAGTCTTCAGCAGTCCATGCTCTCAAGATATCGCCGCACATCGCACCGCACAGCAACAGCTTCAAGGCCTCCAACCGACAGGAATAACTCCTACGCACCTACACCTAGCATAACCCGGGCAGCAGCAGCAGACGAGTCATGAACAGCCGCACGCACTACACTGCGCTGCACTGCGCATTACAAGTACTGTATGTTCTTAACCCCCCACTCACTCACTCACTCACTACAAGCACGATACCATAGAATCTCAAATAATCGAAACTCGTGTCGTCCGAGTCCGCTATCTTCCCCCCCCACACTCCCCCCATTATTATCTTTCAAAGAGGCTGAAAAATTCACCTTTTTGCTATGTTTCTCGCATTCCCCCCCACGCCCCCTCCTTTTGTTTCCAGAGAAGGAAATTTTGGACTACCTAGCACAGGGTTCAATAATTCCAGATTCTACGGTACCGTATGTGGTATGTAACTTAAAACCCTCGCAGAGGGCTGAGCTTCCCGCCCTCCCTTCCTTACTCGAGCAGAACATCATCATACCGGTGGTTTGTTATCGGTACCTCCCTCCTACCAAGGCAACCACCACCAACCTTCCCATAATATCCTACCACTAAATTAGATTTCGGGTACGATTAGTTCTTGGACCCCTTCAACCCCTACCATCCTCGTACATACCATACCGTAGATCAGGACCTCACTCACTCTGACTCCATCACGGCTCAGCCACAACCTAAATAAAATAAAATAAAAATTAAAAAACAAAAAGCGAAAGAAAAGAAAAAGAAAAAAATAATACAAAAGGCAGAAGAAATATCTAGCAAGCACGCAACCTTTTTACCCCGTTATCATCAACCGTAAAACGTACGGGCCGTTTGGAAATGTGCCGGGATCGGGATCGAGGATCGGTCGGTCGGTCGGTCGTTGGGGTTGTTTAAGAGTTTTTTTAAACGCCGCGATTGACAAAGAGTGTGGGGGGAGGAGGTGGAGGAGGTGTTTGTTTCTTTGGTGGTCGTGTATTCGAATTGGTTCAGTTCGAAAGGGACGGGGGGGGAGAATGGTTATCAAAGGGTACATATAAAATTACCGCCTTGTATGTACGAGTACAGTACGGTAAACGAGCACAAGTATATATACTCGAGCGTATAGCGCTCGAGTGCCGGTTATGATAGATAGGTACAAGTATGCACGATATATGATGCTATGATATGTCGTCCGAGATTTCCGAGCGAAACTACGGTATCCAGAGAATGCTGCCATCAAGAAGGGTTCGCCATATTATCGCACGGATGTCGGTATATCATACCGTACTGCGACCAAGTTAAGACACGGTAGTCAAACACCAAAAAACCTCAGGCGGGGTACGATACCATATTATCATACAAAGTTTCTCCAGCTACAAGTACAACCTGGCCGCAGGGAGAAGCTCGATATGATAGCCTACTGCACAAGTACCAGTACATACCGCACACCATGTGCAAGTACACTACTCGAGTATAGTACATACCCACACCAAAAATTCCACCCCACTCACCATCACACCCCTCCCAGCAACCAGAAACCCATAAGGTACAGTACATACATACCGGTACGATACAACCAGCAGCAACAACCCAGAAACACTCCCGCTGTTCCAAAAACGGCCATTCATTCTTCTTCTTCTTCACCTTCTTCAAATGAATGAACATACCATACCATACTCGAGTACCATACCATAACCATACATGCACGATAAAAAAAAACAAAAAAAAACAAAATAAGGAAGACACTTCGAAAAAACCTTTTATTTTTATTTTTAAATTCATATATTCCACTCACCAACATAATATTATTATATTATACTCTTACCCGCACTTCTTTCTTTCTTTCTTTCTCCTTGATGGAGTACCGTATGATGCTAGTATATATACGCGCGTTCCTCGCGTCGGATATGGTGCAATCGGTGTGTGCATTAAATTCCTTTTCAGCACTTTTTTTAATTTTTTTTTACCCTTCGACGAGGAGAGGGGGGGGAAGTGGTGTGTGCCGTGGACGAATGAGCATATATAGCGCCCCGTACTGGTAACTGTACCAGTGGTATGATGATAGTTTCATGGTTATATGTCGAAAGGATTGGGAGAATGCAAATGGGAGGAAAAAAAGTGAAATAAAATAAAACAAAACAACAGCGCTATGGTGCTAAATAGTGGTTATGGTATGATAGTGTTGTGGTATCTGGAGTGAGTCATTGGACATGATTGGATGGTTGTAAAGACACTATTTTACCTATCGCCTATCAGCCGCGCGGGACCGAGTGCTTTGTTGTTTGTAGTCTATCGCCGGAGTTTTCGTTTCGTGGTGCAAATGCAAATACTAAAGGCACAATACGGTACTGTGGTACAAGTAATACACTACGAGACAATAACGGTCACCAGCGAGCGGAACAGTGATAGGGTATCAAATCTAGCGAAATCCATCGGCATTCATTCTCATAATAGTGGCGGCGGCAGGCGGACCTGATTTCGTCATCGCGGATGTGGAAATCAGATCTCGTCAGCAACCTAGTAGCTAATCCACAACTCCCTCCTCACCCAGCATCACTCTCCCCTCCCTCACCATACCTCCAATCATCCTTCAAACCGCAGGAGCAAGCCGATGAGAGAAATAAAAGTATAGCAAAGAAAAAAAGAGCGCGAGCTAGCTAAAAAATTTCCCCAACCACCAACCCCACAACCTTGGTGCTGGAAGAGACAAGATATGAAAAGAAAGACAAAAAGAGACCACCCCGGAAGCCGCCCTTTCGCAGATCATCTCTTGGTCCCCTTGGCCAAGCCTCACATCCCCTCACCCTAAGCACCAACCACCCCATCATCCCGAAATCCCATGGGCCATCCCATCCCATCCTCCAACAACCTGCGCCTTAAGAGCACCTTCCGCCGCCATGATGCGGAAGATAACCCCAGACTCTCCCCTGGTCATAAAGTAAGGAAAAACGCAAGCAACAATATAAAAAACACAAAGTCATGAGATATAAAAGGGAAGAAACCCCAACAGCACAAGCACCCAAGTTAAATCCCATTTTACAGGGATGAATCAAAAAAAAAACACAGGAACGAAGAACTAGAGGTCGTGGCCCTGACCTCAAAAACAAGAAAAGCTAAGAAAGGTATACAAGCGACCTCTCCAATTCAGAAAAAGCCTCCCCAATCATGTGTGCAGATGCATAAAACTATAAAGGAAAAAAAGTAAAGATCATATCCGCCCACTAACACCCCTCCCCACCCCTCTCCCTTGGCCAGCCGTCCAGCTCGCGCCGTCCAAGTTAAGCAAAAACAAAGGGGGCCCGTTGACCCATGTAAGCTCTCCTCCCCAGATCGACCATTCCATATCGGTCCCTCCCGTGATATCCGTTTGCACCAATGACCGTTTTGTAAGACCACAGCAACAGACTGTAAGAGATATTGATTAAGATGAAAAATGCCGCCGGCCTAAGAGAAATGCTGACCCGATTGAGATGCAACACAAACCCACAACGATGTATCTCCGACCGGATCCAACAGACTGCCTCCTCTATACAAACGATCAAGACCGGCTGAAGAGGGTCGGGTGATAGCGGGACGAAATAGGTGGAGCGAACGCTGACAACCGGCTTGTTGATCGAAAATGCGCCTGGATATCCTGCCCACAATACCCATGCAAATCACACTAGCAGTCCATCGGAAAAGGAAAAGAAAGTGGAGACAAAACTATGTAGCGTGGGACAGAAAAAAGCAAGAGGAGAAAAATACAGCAAAAAAGTGAGATTGAAACAGTAACAAGAAACTTAAGAAGCCAACTCCACGATTAGGCCACCGTAAAGCAAGCTTCAAGCACACACGCACACATGAAAGGGAAAAAGAATTGGAAACTCATCATACCCATCCATCAGCTCCTTGCAAACCAATTTAAAGTTCTCCGAGTAGTCACAAGTTTTTTTTTATAGTTTTTTTCAAGGAATCTGACGGCATCAGAGTTTCACTCAATACCACTGCTGTGGACCGGAACCACTAGGCTGGTCTTCGCGCTTGTTGACACGATACCCGCCAGTCTGAGGGGCGAAGCCGGGATTGTTGGTGGCTTGGGCACCCTTAGACGCGGAGCGGAGCCTTTGAGGCACCATCAGTCATGAGTGAAGCACACGTCGCTTGGATCAACTTACATCCTATCGGACCCACTAAGCCCGCGAGTAGTATCCATAGTACCAGGCGTATCAACCCCACGTTCAACAACCTTCCTTCTAGATCCTCCGACGGCGCCAGGCTTACTGGAAGTTTGCGGAGTGGGGTGTCCGGCTGTTGCTGCATTTGTGCGGAGCGTTCCCCGCTTGTTCAGGTCCTTACCTTCATCATCCTCGCCTGGACCTTGCTGCCCTCCAGCAGCCTGAGCTATAGCCTGTGCATTTTTTTGCTGCTAAAGAGTCAACATGGGAAAAATTCCCGAAAATCAATTAACCTAAGTCCTTCCAATGAAACAGGGGATCACTAGAACTTCCAATAGGATCAATGGACGGGCAAGCTTACGTATTTGTAGACAGTCCAGTCGAAAACGTAGTCGTATTGGAATCCCTCCCTGACAAAAAGATCCCTAAAGATCTTGCGGAGGTACGAGTAATCGGGTTTGTCGTCAAACCTCAAAGAGCGGGTGTAATTGAGGTATATGGCGAACTCATTGGGGAATCCACGGCAGAGAACTTCGGTGGGAGTGGTCATTTTCTTCTCCATAATTCTATCGTACTTTTGCTTTTTAGTGGCAGCCTTTAGGCCTTGCCAAGGCAAAGAACCACGACAGAAGTATAACATCACGTAGCCTAATGACTCCATATCATCACGACGGGATTGCTCTGAATCGGTAATCAGTCTCTGTCCTCTAATAAATGAACTTTGTAGTTAACTCACCGACACCCAAATGGGTATTGATCGAGGCGTATCTTGCAGTGCCGGTCAAATTTTTGTTTTCTCTATACGGAATATGGAAGTGTGTTTTTGGGTCGCGATATTTTTTTGCGAGACCGAAATCAATCACATTGACCTGATTTCCACGCTTCCCAATGCCCATTAGAAAGTTATCTGGCTTGATATCCCTGTGAATAAAGGACTTGGCGTGGATATATTCGATACGCGAGATCTCGAAGGATGTCAGTAACCGAAATAAGGATATAGACCTGATGAGATAAACTTACCAGCTGATCTGCGAGGAGCAACACTGTCTTCAACGAGAACTTTCGGTTGCAAAAATTGAACAGATCTTCTAAACTCGGACCGAGGAGGTCGAGAACCATCGCATTGTAATCACATTCGGTGCCGAACCAACGAACAAACGGGATACCGACACCCCCAGCCAACGACTTGTAAACCCTGGCCTCGTATTCGAGCTGTGGATGTTTTGCTTTGACCGACTCAAGTTTTATGGCGATTTCCTCACCAGAAATGATGTTGGTGCCTAAGACACGAACCTCGTCAGCCTCAAAAAAAGAAACAACTGATTTTCAAAGAGAAATAAAAATAAAAAAAACTTACCCAGGTAAATATCACCGAAACTTCCGCTACCAATCTTACGACCGATGCGATATTTGTTTCCGACCCGTAAATCCTATAGTCAAACACATTAAGGTTAATAATCTTCAAATTTGCATCGGTCGCTATGTTGGCCTGAACAATCCATCCCTCGCTTTGTTCATCCAAGGTAGAGTAAAAATAAAAGGGTTGGAGTTCGGTAGGAAAGAGCAAAAAATTAACCGAGCTAAGACAAAGAGAAAGCTCACCATGGTTGTCATGTCGAATTATCGGTTTTGCTATAATGTCTACACGATCTTGTAATCGTGGTGTGTTGGTCTAGAAATCAGGTGTCACGTCAGAGGGGCGGGTCTCTCTCTCTCTCCAAAAAAAAAAGGAGAAGGTGAAGATGGAAGGAGAAAGAGAAGGTGGTAAGATAGAGAGAGAGGGTGAGGGGAAAATAAGGGGAAAAAAAGGGCTCGTACGGGGTCTAAGGTTAAGAGCTGATATGACAGCCTCGTACTATCGAAGGTGCTTGAGGCGGTAGAGGTCGAAGGGGAAGAGAGACTGAAGGGTGATGATGAATGTGTGTTAGTCAGAGGGCTTTCTTTCGTTCCTTTGCACTTCGCACACCTCCTTTCTCCTCAGCCGAGCCAAGCCAAGAATAGACAGACAACAAGTCTCCGGCCAGAATCTGAGGGAAACTCCGACGGGTAAGGAGGGGCGGAAAGAATTATGTGCAATAGCTGGCGGTTGATCAGCCTCAAAAGGAAAAGAAAAGAAAAAACGTACTTTATTGCGGTTGAAGGTGGAAGGTTGGCTGTCGGTTGGGAAGGTAATTAGACGAGAAAGAACCCGACCGACGGAGAACAAGACTTTAGGAAACCGGATGAGGCTGTTACGACGGCAAAACTGCTGCTTGTCTCACAGTAAAAAGAGGATTAAGTTGTGGCGTGAGGGAGGGGGAAAGGAGTACCGTACGGTAGAAACAGTAGAGAGAGGGAAATAAAAGTGAAAGGAGAAGAGCGAGCAAGCAGCAAGCAGGTGGGGGGGTTTCTTCTCCGGGTCAGGTGTTGTGTGGCAAGAGAGGAGAGAGAGAGAGAGGTACAGTTATTTCGATAGAAGAGAGAGAAGACAGCGGACCAAGTGTAGCGGGTGACAGGGCAAATCAACTGGGGCAAAGTTCTTGTCTGGTTGAAAGGGGGGGGAGGAAAATTCAACCCCGATACGGTGCTGGGTAAGAAGGGGGGTTCTAGGGTGCGCACGTCTCTCCCTCTCTCCCTCTCCCTCTCTCTCTGTGCAGCCAAAGAGAACTGTTGGAAACCTCAATGTTGGTTATTTTTGGCCTTCGCGGCTGATTGAGCGGGACTGGATTGTGGCGGCGGCTTAAGGCCTGAATTATCGATTTCGAAAAAAGGTCATCAGTGCTGGAATCCCTCAAAAATGGCTTTTTTCTTCTCTCGAACCCAATTTCCCACAGCTCACTTTCCCAACGAGCCTTCCCTCTCGCTCAGTTGGAGAACCAACCTGGGCTCTTTCCATGTTTTTTTTCCTTTTCTTTCGAGAAAGGGTCGAAGGACTAGGAAAACGATAATAATACTAAGAGGGCGATGCGGCTTTTACAACATGCTTCGTGACTCGAGGAATTCCCTTCTATCGCAATGCTAGTAAAATAGCAATGGCTACAGATACTTGTATAAGGAAACAATTGCTTTGCTCTCACATACACTTTTGTAAGCACACTCCCGGTACGGTACCCCGGTAACACAGAAACTTTGGGTCTCATACCAAAGACAGAGTGTCCATTGCATCTTTTTCTCCTTCCGCTGGTGTTGACCCCTGTCAGAATAAATTTACTACACATCATCACTCCCCCCCCCCTACTCGAGTAACAATTCTGTATCGATTCTACTCGTATATATTTCCTCAATTTTTTTGATTCGCCTCCTTAATGGTCCGACTTCCCCAATTCTATCATCACGGCCAATCTCTTTCGTCTACGGTACTCTAGCACCGTGTACCAGCACTGTGCATTGGGCTATCTACATTATCCATCTTCAACCGGTGTGGAAAATAAAAATAAAAAAAATTCCTTGCTCCTGGGAGAACAAACATATGGAAGGTTCGCTCCTCTCATTCGGAGTAGAACAGTTCACCTCGCATCAGGGCCCAGTAACCGTAAGTATCCAACTGCCTGCCACGACGACTTCCTCCGGCCTAACGACAAAACATGATGAAACCCATAAACCCCGACCAGCCAACCAGCTTGCCAAACAGAATGGGTAATTCCCCTGCCGATGATATTCCCGGGATTTGTCCATTCAGTCCACTGAGAAGTCTTCTCCTCCCATCTTTCTATTATTGCGCCAGCTTCTAGATCCTTTCCCTTCCCTTCCCTTCCCTTTCTTCTCTTTTCTGTCAGCTCGGTCGAGTCGGGTCGACCGAGCGCCAGCCACCCCCGTCAAACTCTTCACAAATTCGATCGAGTGCTGGCATCCTCTAACCTAGTCTAGCTAAGCCTAGATTGACCGAACTCCAAAGCTGATTTGTTTGACGCGAGATGCCTCTACTGAGTATGATACGAGTAGGTACCAGTATTGTGCTTGTACCGTACGCCAGGTCACTGCGACGAGATACAAAATACAAAGGTCAGCGTCTAGTACGGTGCTATAGGTCAGCCAAAGGTAGCGACACTCTGGCAGACAGAAAGCACTCCAATACGCAAGACAGGTTACTCCACCAACGGGGTTCATTATCCCGAGAAGCTAGCGAAGTAGCGATAAGGCTGACTACTAGTGCTCGAGTAAAGGGATACACTTTCTTGATGTTGACTTTGCCCATTTTCTCCCGGTACCTCCCCCGCTGTTTGTACCACGCACACACACGGGTCCTTGTTGAGTCTTCATGCCTCCACCCTACCCATGTACCGAGTACTTGTATGCACTTGTAGATGGTAGCACCGTACCGTACTGCCCATAACTCGGATGGCGCACACCTCCTGTTACCGTAGTTCGTTATCCTCGCTAGTGCTCAATATCAATTCCGATTGCGCCTTCAATCTAGTTGCCAGACGTCGGATACGGTAGATAGTCAGGATAACATAATTAGTTACTTGTATCGTGATGACATTGCTCTGGACAGCGTGGAGGTTAAAGTGTCAAGCCACGGTCGTGATCGCGACCACACTCTTAAAACGCTCTATGAGCGCTAGGCTCTGCATGGGGCAGTGGTACCTTGGGATATCATACCGCATCATGAGTACCCTGGTGAGCGGAGTCCCGTGGTCAGTGGTTCACCTCTCTTCCGCTGCACCGAAAGCATTCTGTTATCACCTCTTGCTGATGGACACTCAGCTTGAGAAGGGACTAAGCTAAGCATTACTATCTGCGGGCTTATCACCCGTGGGTTATTGAGAGAAAAAAGAGAGAGGGAGGGAGAAAGAAAGAAAGAAACGAAGCCAAACAACCACCTCTAGGACGAGACCCGGATAAGTTACCGTACTCGAGTATAATACGGCAGTCATGGCACCAGACAACGGTATCGTATACGCGCGGTTCTCGCATGATCAGTTGGTGTTTTCTTCTTCTTCCAATCCTTCTGTTCCCTGTCGGTCGATCTGCGGACCTCCTCCAGCCCCCCGCAACTGGTCTTTTATGTAAGAGTCCGCCCGGCGGCCATCCATCAAAATTAATTCACTAACCCAAGCGATGAGATATGATAGATCCTGAGGCCGACCAATGTCCAATAGCCGTGTGACACCCGAGGCCTTGGGGCTTGCCGTCCTAAGGTTGGGTCCAAGTCAGCCATGTGTCCCCGCCCAATGCATAAAGTGTTGGTCTGATTTTCCCCTCCCCGCCACCGAAATATGGCCGAAAAGGAAGCGTCCACCCATCAGGCAGCCGGTCGGAAGGGTTAAGTTAATCAGCCGCCATTCTAGAAGCCACGTTCACACCGAGACCCTTAACTCAAGGCGCGGCATAATACACTGTCATATACGGTGGTAAGCTCTCCTCAAGCTTGGTACAGTACCGGTTCGGCGCTCTGGCATAAGCATGTATTAAGCCATATGTCCGGTGTTTTCCCCTTTCCGCTTTCACCCTTGGCAATATGCCAAAGGTGGGTGACGTAACAATCTGGATTCGGTTAATCTTTTTTTTTTTTGTTCATGATTTTCGCCCTCTGGGTCTTGGGTGGATTCTTTTTTGTCTCAGCCACACTTTTCCCCCGGATCATCGTTCTTCCATGGCTCCGTGCCACCACAAGCCTGGAGCGTTTCGCTCACTAGTTGCTACTCCCGCAACCGGGAACTGCTGATTTTATTTCCCCTCTTATTCGTTGACTACTTTCTGTTTATAGGCTAATCACAGGAGTCCCGCCGAATATTTCTGTGAGCAAGCACGAAGATTCATCACAGTATTCGTGACAACCAATGGTCCAGCACCCATTCAAATGGTTAGTGAGCTCTCCCTTCACTCTTGTGTACCGGTATTGCCTGACTCGCTATCCTACATTCTAATCATTGACTGTGTCCTCACAGCTAGGTCGCTCTCCAAAATCTGCACTCGGAAAGGTGTTGCCGGTTGGGCGCCTGAGTTCTGGTGAGGTGATGGACCTCCTAGAATGACGTTGTTGGCGACGACAAGCGGTATTATACGGTAAACTCTCTGGGCATGCCACGCGGGATTAGGTGAGGGCCACCTCTCAAGCGCCAGATATTCTCGAGGGAATTCTGAGCAAATCCCCACCGGATCACCTTATTAAGTGCCCGACATCTGTGGAAGAGATTGAGGCTTTCAGCTGAAAAACCCAACTCTAGACTGAAATGCTAGCTGATTAGCGAGGAATTCTCAGTTGCTTGTGAAGGCTGCGGGATGGGCATAAGTATGGAATCACTATGCGCTGAGGGATTCCGAAAATATTTTAATTTAAATAACTGATAGAGGGTAGGGAACATTTCTAGGCGTGGTTGGTCTCGTAAAACGAAGCCTAAAGATAAGAATGCTAACAACCACAGAATCACATCCTTCGACCTGCAGGGCGCAACCAATCTCCACCCCTCTTCGCTTACATTTTTGGCGCTCTTAATTCCCTAAATACTCCTACTAACACAAGCTTCTTAGATTTCTTAATTTCTAACGACGCCCCCCAAAATGACAACCTACAACACACCCGACAATCTTAACAATATTAGTTTTTTTCTTTACCAGGCGGTAAAGCCTGGCCCGTTTCGTCGACCTCCTTATTCCGTTCCTCCCTCCAGACGAGCGGGTGGTCCCACGTATCCTGCACCTTCATGATTGCCACAAGTCCGGCACGCTCATTGTCGGGGTGGTATGACTCCTTGAGAACAATCTTGCCATCGTTCCCGTGCCCATATCTTGAGAGCACCCGGTAGAGTATGCCTAGATTTAGTCTGACATCCAGCTCATCAAGCCCACGGTCTTCGACCTCCTTGCAGAGAATCTCCCTGAACTCCTTTTGCTGAGCGATTTTATTGAGCCCATGCTGGGTTCCCCTGATTGACTTGATCTTCTCCTGTTTTAACGCCTGGGCGACAATCTGCTCTGTAGAAGAAGATTAGCGGCAACTCAATGTGCTAGCACTAGTAAATTTACACGCTTCTCTTACTTACCAAGTGCACCCCGGACGTTAAAATTATCATCCCATCTCTGCCGTTCAAACCTTTCTTGGATATAAGCTACCTATTTGCAATTTAGAAAACCGGTAAAGACAGAGAGCAGGTCTGATCCTACATATAAATCCCGATTTTCCTTGTTTTTTTCGTCAATCTTTTGCTCAAAGTGCTGAATGACCTTCGCATGCTCCTCCAGGGATCTTTGGGTTTGCCGTTCCAAGTGCTGGAACAGTCTAGCATCCTTTACCCCCGAGGCCCTAAACCGGGGGGCCCGCCGCCCCTTCGGCCGTTCGCAAGTGGTGTTCTGCGTTTCATGAGGCGGTTTGAGTGGGGCCCCGTTGGGGTCTTTCTCAGCGGAGCCATCTGCAGTTCTGTCCTTCTGGGGTCCATCTGTCTTCTGTATATTGTCAATTGTTGCTTGCAATAAGGAACAAAGAAGGTACCCACAGTATCGATGGCCGCACGAAATCTAGTGGTATGTATCCTGGCCGAAAAAGTGGTTGGGTATTTGAAAAGCCGTTGCATCTTAGGAGAATAGGGGTGGGACAATATCATCCACGATATCTATTATTCCTTCGTTGTACGCGGTGAGGAAGGGGGCCGGATCAAAACTTCGAGCGGTATTCTAGGAATATTTAGTGAATACAGCCACTTGGCACGAGTGTTCGTGACGCTCAGTCGGGACCTACTGAAACGCCCCACCCGTTCAAGAGAACTCCCCTAGGGGCTCCGCGGTGGGTTTCAATGAGACTTGGGTAGTAAACGTGGATCAACAGTGATAGCGACAACGAAACACGACGAGTGACCAGCGGTGAAACGAAACGAAACGCCAAGCAACTCACAACGAAAACGATCGCACACTCAGGTGCGGGGAAAAGCTTTTCACGAACAGCCACAGTCTCTCGCTCCACGATGGCTCCACAATGGCTATACTCTCGACTAACTAAGGGGGTCACAGGAGTATATATCAACCACAAAGACATCATATCCATCCATGAGCCACTGCGCTACTTCATGTGAGTCTCCCCTTCTTCCATCATGACTCTCGGGCTGAAAAAAGGAAAACAAACACCACTGCTCACAACATCCACATATGCTCCCTTCGGGTGTAAAACTCTTTTACAACCCTTTCGCTTTCTTCCCAGCTTTCTTCCCAGCCGTTCCGCTTTCCTCCCGACAGCTGCATTCCTGCACGGAAAATGCTTTCCACAAACACACGCTCGAAGCCGTAGCCATATGCCCGAATCCTCAGCACATTTCCGAAGCCACAAACAAGCGCGCTCCCGGAAGCCATATCCGAACGACAAAGGAAGTATCGTAAGAGTATGGCGAGCGGCATTATTTGCAACATCGCGATGCTCTGATCCTTCCGGTGAACTCTATTTTCTTCTGATTTGTCCGTTGTCCCTTATCAGCGCCCGTATTAAACTTCAGCGGTGACGATACGATGCACAACGAGTGACGAGCGGTGAAACGAAACGCCAAGCAACTCACAAAGAAAACGATCGCACACTCAGGTGCGGGGAAAATCTTTTTACTAAAACCATAGGCTCACGCTCAACAACTGCTGTCTCTGGCCTTCCGGCCCTTTCACGCTGACCTTACAGTACTTCCGCATTTCTTCCGGCTTTCCCGAAAGCTGTACGATCCCAAAACTATCGCGCACTCCTGCATTCGCAATACTTTCCCGGACGTCCAAACACACGCCCGAAGCCAAAACATATACCCGAAGCCAAACCGTATACCCGAAGCCAAAATGAGTCCCCTAAGCCAAAGCGAGTCTCCGAAGACAAACCCATGCCTGGATCCTCTGAAGACAAACCTATGCCCGGATCCTCAGCTCATATCGGAAGACACAGACAAGCTCGCTCCCGGAACCTAACTAAACAAAGGAAGTATCAAGAGAGTATGGTGAGTAGCACCATTTTGAACAGTGAGTAAACCAGGAATCCTCCTTTCCAAGGCTGAAGATCGGATAAGAAACCGGCCCGGATATATCAATCTATGCCCGAGATACATCTATTCAATACCACGTGAGATACCGGCAGCCAGAGGACACATATCCTCCGAATGATCTGAACCCACAAGATGGCCTACCATCCCACCACAACTCACTCAGTATACCCCCGGGGTGCCTAAAATCTGCAATTCTTCCATTCCGCCGCCTGTAACAGAATATGGCTCGGTCACTATTTATAATTCCTTCTGTTCGAGAGACGGCTATCTCGTATCATACTCTTTTTACTTGGCAGGCTGAGGGTGGTAGACGCATTGTCTGCTAGAGTATCGTAGAGTACTGGCCAGCTCGAAGACAGTATGCCATGATTTGAATTCACTTTCCAAAAATCAGATAAGACGAGTTCACTTGATTTCTCCTATCCCTCTATTCTATACGTTAGGCTCAGGCTAACAAATATTGAAGCATGATGGCGCCGTCGCCGAACTTCCGCCCTGAAACGAGATGTGAGCCGCCACTACGATAGGGGTATGTACAATGGAATCTCTTTGCTGGAGGAACGAAGCAAGCCCTAGAGGGAACGAAAAAGGGAAAAGCTCCGACGGGCCCATTTCTTTTCTAGAAATCTCAAAACAGTATCCCAACTTCCATGTGCAAGACGGAAATTTCTTCTCCATGGTCAACACAAGATCTCCCCACGGAGGGATTCTACGAATACCCCGCGCATTGATTCGCTCACCCCCCCCCCCTATGTACCGCTCCGACTACTTTCACCGATCCAATTACACCAACCCAGACAGGATTGACCTCATCAGGCCGCTCAAAATCTATCTTTTGGGGAATTACTCCCTATACAAAAATGAATACCAGGAAGTCGCAATGGGCCGCCCAAATCACAAAAGATTGGATGCCGCTTAGAATGTATACAACCCTCCCCTTGGGATTTGAATTATGGAGGCATCTTCGCACATCACCCTTTATGCTGATAATTCAGTAGTCCGAATGAATAGGCACCCTTCCTAATTACTCCACGAGCTGCACATACGCCGTAAAGGTGGCCCTACTTGGAAATTCCTCAAGAAATACCAGCACCTTCGGTCGGCATGTACATCCCTCCATTGGTAGGAAAACCATGAAACAGGACACACTGTTAGGCAATGCGCTGGGGGTCTTCAAAATTGCTGCTCTACAACTAATTGTGTGTTCCGCAATCGCACCCCCTCAGAAAGAATCAGGATCGACGGGAAGTCCGACAGCATTACGAATGCGTTTGAAGGGCGATCCCATGTTACAGAGCTTGGGAGAATGCTAATTATGTTACAATTAATGATAAATAGATGTTTAGGGGATAATGCTTCGACCCGCGCACTTCCAGTGATTATTGCCTTCCTAGCCCTGGGCAACATTTATTTCGGTGACACTTACAAACCTTGGGGATAATATTCATGTCGTCACATCCCATAAACCGAGCTAACGGCGTTGCATAGTGAAGCAAAACATTACCCAAAATGGTAAGTTATTTCCACTATTACAATGGGGTAAATTATTATTTTTAGCAGGGGTGATTTTGTCTCTTGCATCGCCAAATCAGTGTTATCATCTAAGCTATGATATTTTTTGCATCAGACTGACCCTTTAGGACTCTGGGCAGCTACACTACTTCTCGGTTAGGCCCTTGTGGTGGCCACTGTCGCGGGGCACACGGACGGGTATGCCTCCCCCCATGGGCATTATATCAGGCATCAAGAACGGAAAAATTACCCTAGTGATCCATATATCATACTTTCACAATAAAACTGTTCACTTACTCTACTGTCTAACTCCTTAGTAATCCGCCTTTTTCTATCTCTCCTTTCCCCCCTTCTCCAGCCGCTGACAATCCCCGGTGCCCATCGCTGCCTGTATCCTGCTCCTCCAATGTTTCTGAAGGATTTGGACTGGCCCGTTCGATTGTCACCTTATACTCACCGCCCTATTCCTCCTTCTCAGTCCCTCCTTCTCATCCCTTCGCTTATTCCGCCAGTAGGCGGCATATCCGCCCCCAATTGGGCATCCTGTTCCACATATTCCCTGCGATCTGAATACTCGTCCACCTGCGGGGGTTTTCCACTGTGAATTGTTCACAAAGATGCTCTCCTAGATGGGTGTGTACTATATCGAAGCTGAAAAGAGGACTTTGGGCGGCGGTGCAGAGGTTTACAATATCGGGCGCGTATAATTTTTCATTTCCTGCCTTTCAGTGCAGTGTAAACTCCAGATGGAGGTCAAACGGTAGAAAACATGATCATAGGATGTTACTCGGTACGAAACCCTCATACTTTCGCAAGATAATGCTTCAAGGAATACCACCTTATGTCTGCCAAAAAATGCTCACACCTATAGAATCGGCAAGAAGTTTTAGATGTTCCCCGGCAAATTTAACCGGCCGCTTTCGCAACTAACTTATTGTTCTTTCCTTCTACTCTTCAATATTGGCTTTCTCACCATCGCTCTCTATTATGCAAAATATTCCACAAAATATTTCGCATAAGAAACGTCTACCTGTCGGGGTGCCCTGTATGACGTTTGAAAAAGGAGGGGAGAGGGGAATAGGATATTCATACGACTGAAACACCACACGGGAAGGTTATCATTTGGTATCTAGGTCGCCGTGCTTGTACCATCATACTCGAGTACTAACTTACATACTGATATGAGGTCGGCGACAGGCCTTAACTCGCCATTCACTGTGCTTCTAGGGTGCCCACCTATCGGGTTGTAGAAGGCATCCAACAAGGAGAGGGCGTAGCAGAGTTGTACGAAAGTTGCGCCATTATTGTAATTTTCAAAAAGGTTGTCGTGACTAGCAGTCTGTGCCTTTTTCTACTCGATTTTTTTCTTCTCCCTGAAACGGTGTCTGAAGACGCAACAGGTAAAAGGAAACCAGGGAAAAGGAGTTTTGGGAAAGTTTGAAGATATTGTGCGAATGGAGAGATGAAACAAAGATGGAAGAGATTATGGGAGATGTTTTGGACAAAGAGATTTCCTGTAGAGTTGAGTTTGTATATATTGTATATATGGGACACCTCCGGCAACAAACCGCAATATACACTCTTTACTGAGCATAGCCTAATTTTGTGGAATGACTGGACTTGACTAACTCAGGTAGTCCGGTCGGGTCTAGACTGGTCCTGGATGAGTCTCTAGGAAAGATTGCATAATGATGAGAGGCGATGATACACTGAAAAAAGGAAGCCAGTACAGGCGAAAAGTTAGGGATCGCTATCTTAGTGAGAGTTGGGATTTCGCACATGCAGCGAGAGTTCGCTATGATTTTGACTTGTTGCAACCTGTGTTAGGGCAGGCTGTGATTGTGTATCTCACTAAGAAAATTCAGCATCTCCTAGCTTAACTATGTTATCTCTAAAGTGAGATCTGAGGGCTAACCTGTGACCTATGGCTGTGGCAGTAAGCTAGACTTAACCAACTTTCTCGCTACAAAATTTCTCTATTTACACAACCCAGGTCACTCCTATCATCCTCTCTGCCACACCTGACAACTCCACTGCGGTATACACAACTCCACTGCGGTATACACAACTCCACTGTGGTATACACTACCTTGCCCCATCACAGTTCTCCTTTAAAATGCAGCATTTCTTCAAGTCTCTAACTCGCTTTCCTGCCGCACTTACAACTGGTAGATTTCGCCATCTGACCTACAATGTTTGTACTACCTGTGGCCAGCTTGAAGTTGGAAACTAACGATGTGTAACAGCACCCTAGAGCCCCGACCACCAAGCTTGGACTCAGTGCAGCTATCCGGGAAGTTGAAACTAAGGGGATCTATCACTTTCTAACCTTACGCAACAGCTGGCGCAGAAAGGTTAAAGCGAGAGAGATGTCGGATTTCATGTATTTCAAATACTCAGTGGAGGCACAGGACAGACTATACAAATTCTTGGAGGGTCGAGCCAAAAGCTTGTCTGATGAGCACATAGCGAAGCAAGAGCGGTATGATCAGAGGGTTGAAAAACTAAATTGGCAAATTGTCGACCTCCAGGTAAGATCATCCCTGCTACTCCTCTCTATAAGTTTTCTAATTTTTCAACAGATTCTGGTTATGAAGGAAATAACAAAGAGGATGAAGTTGGAGGGAAAGTACAATGTCCAGGGAGTCTTAGGTATGTAAGATTAATTTGTGTCTACTGAATAGTTACTAATATTCCATCGCAGAACGCATGGTCTACTTAGCTGAATTGAAAAACAAGGTTTCACCAAGTATATATGTACAACAGGGGCTGGACAAGTTGGCAAAACTGCCTGAATTCACAGCAGCTCTTTATAGGGAAGTGCAAGCCCGCAATCTTGCTATCAAGGATGTTATGGCTTGTGTTGACAACCTCTATCGGAAGGTATATGACCAGATGAAAGGCAATGATGATATTTTTATCAATATTATTTATGTCAGACCTACTCAATTTAGTGAGAATGAACGCGCTGCAATTGTTACGTTTCTTAAAGTCCAAGATAATTGGATAAATCCAATTTACTGGAGAGAGAATATATGATGTAGGAGAGGCAAATAATCATGTAGTTGAGTACAGTATTGAAATATACTATGTCTGAACTGGTGGAAACATAGAAAGTTGGAGATAGGATAGACTAGTACTGGCTGCTGGATTTGACACTCGATTTGTATCTGTATTGTTTGAGAGGAGAGGATGGTGGAGGATTTCCTATTCTTCCTTGTTATTTTTGTCCTCCGCCTATAGTACAATACTTGGGTGGCGCTCTCCTTTATAAAAGGCCTTGTGTGTCCTTCTGTTGAGAATCTATTGGTCATCATTCGTTTGTGTCTTTTCTTCTCTTGAATACATGAGATCGGGTCATTTGTTGCTCACTTGGTTGCTCCTATATTTAAGTGAATTTATCAACCTTCTGATGCTTGCCCTTGATATTTAACATACTGGTTATATTTACTTTCTGCGCTAATTTTCTAGACAGCATATAGTTTACTCACTTGCTGGTATCGAAAGGGACAGAGGGTATTGCGATTACCTAGGAATTATAAATGATCTGTGAGGGGGGACAGCTCTTGTTGCGAAAACCCTTCCTTCCTCCTACTCCTTCCATTTCTCCCTCTGGGTCTTGGGGTGGATTCTTTTTTGTCTCAGCCACACTTTTCCTCCCGATCATGGTTCTTCCATGGCTCAGTGTCACAACACACGCCTGGAGCATTTCGCTCCCGAGTTGCCACTCCCGCACCCGGGAACTGCTGATTTTATTTCCCCTCTCATCCGTCCACTACTTTCTGTTCACAGCCCAATCATAGGAGTCTCGCCGAATATTTCTGTGAGCAAGCACGAAGATTCATCACAGTATTCGTGACAACTAATGGTCTAGCACCCATTCAAATGGTTAGTGAGCTCTCCCTTCACTCTTGTGTACCGGTATTGCCTGACTCGCTATCCTGCATTCTAATCATTGACTGTGTCCTCATAGCTAGGTCGCTCTCCAAAATCTGCACTCGGAAAGGTGTTGCCGGTTGGGCGCCTGAGTTCTGGTGAGGTGATGGACCTCCTAGAATGACGTTGTTGGCGACGATAAGCGGTATGATAAACTCTCTGGACATGCCATGTGGGATTAGGCGAGGGTCACCTCTCAAGCGCCGGATATTCTCGAGGGAATTCTGAGCAAATCCCCACCGGAGATCCTTATTAAGTGCCCGGCACCCTTGGAAGAGATTGAGGTTTTTAGCTTGAAAGCCTAACCCTTGCACTGAAATGCCAGCTGATTAGCGAGGAATTCTCAGTTGCTTGTGAAGGCTGCGGTATGGGCATAAATATGGAATCACTATGCGTTGATTCCGAAAGTATTTTAAATCACTGGTGAAGGGCAGGGAAGATTTCTAGGTGTGGTTGGTCTGGTAAAGCGAAGCCTAAAGATAAGAATGCTAACAACTGCAGAATCACATCCCTCGACCTGCAGGACGCAACCTGTCGTTCGCCTACATCTTTGGCACCCTCAATTCCCTAAACACCCCACCCACACAAGCTTCCTAGACTTCCCAACCTCTAACGACACCCCCCAAAACGACAACCCACAACACACCCGGCGATCTTAACAATATTAATTCTTTTCTTACCGGGCGGTAAAGCCTGGCCCTTTTCGTGCCAGCCATCGACCTCCTTCTCCCTTTCCTCCCTCCAAGCAAGCGGGTCGAGCCACCTATCCTGCACCTTCATGATTGCCACGAGCCCGGCACGCTCATTGTCGGGGTGGTATGACTCCTTGGGAACGATGTCGCCATCTTTCCCGTGCGCATATCTTGAGAGCACCCGCTAGAGCGTGCCTAGATTTTGCCTGACCTCCTTTTCCTTAAGTTCACGGACTTTGACCTCCTTGGAGAGAATCTTCTCGAACGCATCAAGCTGGGTGATTTTGTTGAGCGCCTGCTGGGTTCCCGCGGTGGCGTGATCTTCCCCTGTTCTACCGCCTGTTCGACAATCTGCTCTATAGAAGATTAGCGGCAACTCAATGTGCTAAGGGGTTGACAAAAGTCGCGTCCACCCCCATTACGATGCGCAGAATTTGTACAGTATGTGGACAAAGCCGGATTAGGGAGTTCAAGTGATAGTGAGTGAGTAAGGATTTTTTGGTGGCGGCGAGAAGTCGGGGCAAGTGACACAACTACTTTTTTTGCTACGTTTGCGAGAGCAAGCGCTGGGAGAGTGTGTTTGTGTTACCAGTGAGCACTAGCACACTCTTCTCTTACTTACCGAGTGCACCCTGGACGTTAAAATTACCATCCCATCTCTGCTGTTTGGTTCTTTCTTGGATATAAGCTGCCTATTTGCAATTTAGAAAACCGATGAAGACAGAGAGCAGGTTTGATCCTACATATAACTCCCGGTTTTCCTTGTTTTTTTAATTCAGTCTTTTGCTCAAAGTGTTGCTGCCTTGCTCCTAGGTGGCCGCACGAAATTTAGTGGTATGTATTCTGGCAAGAAAAGTGGTTGGGTGTTTGAAAAACTGTTGCATCTTAGGAGAATCGGGGTGGGACAAGATGGGTATGGATGCTGCGGTGCCGATTGATATGGAGGTGTAGTGGTACTTGTTGGTTGGAGGTGATAGAGAAAAAGGGAAGTGTTCTGCGTTACGCAATACGACAAAGTGCGTGGAACTGTGTCGTCCGCGATATCTATTATTCCTTCGTTGCCCTCGTGAGGAAGGGGGCCGGATCAAAACTTCGGGTGATATTCTATGAATATGGAGGGAATAATTTAGTGAACACACCCACTTGACACGAGTGTTCGTGACGCTCTGTCGGGACCTACTAAAACATCCCACTCGTTCAAGAGAAACCCCACCTAGGGGCTCCGCGGTGAGTTTCAGCGAGACTCGTGTAATAAACGTGGATTGACAATGATGGCGACAACTGAACACGACGAGTGACGAGCACTGAAACGAAACGAAACTCCAAGTAACTCACAACAAAAATGATGGCACACTCAGGTGCGAGGAAAGACTTTTCAATAACCACGGTCTCTTGCTCCACGATGGCTCCACGATGGCTATACTCTCAACCAACTAAGGAAGATCACAGGAGTATATATCAACTACAGAGACATCATATCCATCCATGAACCGCTGTGCTACTTCATGTGAGTCTCCCCTTCTTCCATCATGACTCCCGGCACGATAAAAGGAAAACAAACACCGCTGCTTATAATATCCGTATATGTTCCCTTAGGGTGTAAAACCCTTTTACGACCATTTCGTTTTCTTCCCAACTTTCTTTAAAGCCGTTCCGCTTCCCTTTCGACGGCTGTATTCCTGCACGGGGAATGCTTTCTATAAACACACTCTCAAAGCCATAGCCATATGCCCGAATCCTCAGCGCATTTCCATTTTCGCAAACAAGCGCGCTCCCGGAAGCCATCCAAACGACAAAGGAAGTATCATAAGAGTATGGCGAGCAGCATTATTTCTAACATCGCGATGCTCTGATCCTTCCGGTGAACCCTATTTTCTTCTGATTTGTTCGTTGTCCCTTATCAGCACTCACCCACTGTCCTGATGCAATGTGGGAGACACTCCATGACGTTAACGAGGTATACTTCTATTATCTACCTGTACTATAACTCAAAAGAAATTTAAAAAATGATATAGAGAAGAGAAGAGAAGAGGTAGCTTGAAACGACGAAAGAGCAACCCAAATCCGAACACACCGCTTATCCGAACCATTCAAACTTTTGAAACCTACATCTACAGCAAAACAATGAGAAGAAAGTATACAGTGACAATCAGACTCCCCCGTTCTGGATCCTACTTAGGTTGGGGTGATAAGCACCTCTTGGGCCCTCTATTTATCCGGTTGGTTAGTAGTTGCGGTAACTATATTGGAGATTAGGAATGCGTACCGTGTCTTGAGAATGCCTTCTCGTCAACTCCCCATTGGCTCACGATACCGTCCGACTTCCTTCCTGGTCACACCAACTCTCTTCTCCGGCAAGCCCATACTAACCAAAAAGCAGACAGCGTCTTTCGGTTCCCTGCCCTTCCGGTCCTTGCTCCATTTCAACTCCTCAGACATAATATCAATGACTCTAGGAAGGGCTTCAAGGGCTGCCTGAACATTCAGGAATGAAAGACGAGTTCTACGTGCGATAACGTCGACGGCTATCTGCGCATACTCATGATGAACAGCATACCTCACCTCCCCATCAATAAACGGGTAAAGGGTGGACAAGAGTTTGACACGGACAAGGAAGCGCTGCTGTTTCGGGGCGGAGAGTGGAGCGACCGTCCATGCGCGATCTCCGTATGCACCGGCAAGATGTTGGGAGACCTCAGTTTCCACACCAAAGTGCTGAATGGGGTTAATGAACAATGTCTTTCTGTGACCGTGAGCAGTCCCGGCACCCTTTTCGGGTACTACCGTTAGTCCCGTCTAGGCCCGAAGACGGACGGACAGGACTCTTGGGTTCATTGGTTATGATTCGCTGGCCCGGGGAAGAGATTTGATTTTGAAAACTTTGGTGAAGAAGGGGTAAGCTTAGTTAAATTATTAGAAAACTCGACAATGGGAGAGGGGAGGGAGGAAGGGAAAGGGAAAGGGGAGACACTTGCCCAAAAGGAATAGGCCATACCAAAATAAAAAAACACTGACAAGGCTGCCCTGGCGGTAACGCTCACCACTTGTCTTCGTAGGCGCAAACCCAATTTCCAAAGCTAAGGTTCCTAAGTAAGGAGCTCTCCCATGAGCGAAAGGGCCGAAGGGGGCCATATTGATCGTGTTGGACAAACTCCACTGAGCCCAATCTCTATGAGCAGAAGAGAATCCGGCATGACTAGAGCTAATGGTGTCAGTAGGCCGGACTGCTAAAATAAATCGTTCATCACAGATGACTTATTGCTCAGTAGGAAAGTGTTTTGGAGAAACTGCAATGCTGTTAAGCGGAGCTGCCCATGTGGTTAGCTTTGAATGCTCCCGGAGTCGTGCTGCATAAAGGGCAAATTCTCTTTGCGATTTGTAACAATAAACTCTGGGTTAAGGTTCTTGGTAGGTTTAAACACCCGTGGTGGAGTGCTGCTCTCCCAGTGGGATACTAACGGCTGCCAGACGTAATGAAGCTCTGGGGTGGCTGTGAAAGACAAGCACTTGAAAGATTGGTGGTTAAAGAGCTTCTGGATAAAAGGGTCTTGTGTGGAGTAACAGATGCAATAAATACGGAATTAAGGGAGAAGAAAAGATTCTGGTTTAGAAGAGCTTGCAGGTAAAAGGATGTCGAGTAACAGAGATAGTAAATGTAGGATTAGGAGATGGGAAAAAGGTGTTGAAACTGACTAAAGTTATGGCTCACTTAGAGTTGCTCGTCACTGGGACTGTCTGCTGTTTTGAAAACTCTTTCCCACGTTTGACTTGTATACTGTAGTGGAAACATGAAATGCTAGAAATCAAACGAAAAAAAAGAACAAGCTATCAACTATGACACTCAATTAGTTTCTATTGGGATGTGTGTGTGATACGTGTGTGTGAGGTGAGATGTTCGTTAATAACTAGTCATACAAGAAAGAAGACTACTTAAAGGGAAACACCCATGCCAAGCCCACTCCCGCACAACCAATGATAGACCTAAGCCAAACACAATAGGTAGGCCCTAAGCTAACCCATAGACATGACCGAAGTGGGTAGCCGTACCTCAACATATCATAGAGCTAATAGAGTTAACAGTTTCGGCATTGTTTGAGATGCAAGACAGTGGAGTATTTCTTACAGCTCCTTTTCTTCTTTCCTTTTCTGTCCCTCTGACCTTCACCGATTCTGTCTCTGTAAGAGACCATATCGTTCCTGTTGTTTTTCATGATAATGCTCATTCTTATTTTCTTCTTTCTTTCAGTAGTTAGATAGGAATCTATTCTTTCCACGTGCTCTGTGGCTCACATATCGCAGTGACTCTGTTGATAGCCCTTTTGCTCCGCCAAAATTTGTCAAAAGGAGGGAATAAGAAGAAAAGAAGAAGGAGGGAGTGTGTGGAGGAAGAGAGGAAATATATAGAGAACCTGGGACTGAGAATAATTGTGAAAGAACAGTTGTCCTGGAGGACTGCTTGTTGGGAGCATGACCAAACTGGGGGAGCTCACTGCCGGGGGCGTGATATGGTGCGGGTGACCTAAAGGTGGAACTATAGTAAACACGAACATTAGATCCACCATCTGGGGATCTCAATTGCGCTACTTTACTAAACCATAGTGGTCTTAGCAGAGCAGGTTAACGAAATAGCAAATACTAGTTAATATCATCTAAGGTTGACTTACTACCGACAGCCAAATCCACAATCATCAAGCCCCGCTACTTGTGTAACCGCTTACCCTAGGGTAACGGTCTTGCAAAGGGATATCGGAATTGACTCTATACAAACCGGTCGTATAAATGAGATCAAGTACCGGAGACGCCAACAAGTAATTGAGTAGACTCTATCAGTTTATCGAAACGACTAAGAGAAGGCCATGTGCCTTAGACCTGTGTGAAGCTCAAAGATTGTCAAATTGAACTAAATAGAAGATAACTGCTCAACCAAGTGTATTGAAAACCCAGTCTGTAGAAGTCTGATCTCTCTAAGTCAGGAGAGATACAGGTCTTGAAATACACTTGTGATGATCCATCTGTTGTTAATCACCGGCTCTCTCAGGTGATCGAACATAATTCCTACTAGCGCACTCTTACCCATGACTAGAATATACTAGTAGGATACCGGTGTCACTATAGAAGTAAGAAGAAGGGTCTTAGAGGGATGACGACAGGACATGTGATGGAATAGGAAAAACGTGGAAGGAAAGGGAATAGACTGCACGACAAGAGGAGGAAATCGGCTGGTCATAGTACTGAAGTTGGATGGTCATGAGGTGGAAATGATGTGATCATAGTGATAGAACCATGTGGTCATACTGAGGAAGTTCTCAGAGGAGTGTCTTGTGATTTCTGTGTATTTAAGAATGCTGTTTCTCCCACAGTGTAAGGAAGAAACAAGGTCACTGAATATATATTTTCCCATTCCAATTATCTTTATTCTTCAGCTAAACAAAGTCTTTCGATTGATAGCCATATCCCAAGCTAGAATTTGGTCACCATCTTGCATCAATCAAATTCAAATCCTAAGGTATCAAGTGATACCTAACCAATAAACAATCAAACAATAAACAAGGCTTATGAACTTCTGGAGTTCGTATCCTGAAACAATACAAGTAACAAATAATAAGACTTACAGGTCTTCTGAACTCGTATCCTAAAACAAAACATAACACAAACTAACAAGGCATACAAGTCACCTGAACTCGTATCCTGAAACAATACATAAAACAAATCCATATCAAAACTGGTAGCCTGTACCGGTTACAATTTGTGTACTTCGTTTCCCCTTCTATCTGCAACAGCCAACTCAACCCTCTCCTTGACTCTCCGGGACTTGTTTCCGTTCAATAGCATAGGGTGGTGGTGAAGCTCTGTTCTTAGCATACCAGGTGAGAAATATCCTCTCATGGTTGGGGAATTCCAGCACTCAAGCCTGCTGTTGTTGCCTGTGCACTAGCCAAAGGACACCCAAGTTATCAAATATTTTCTTCTTTTTGTCTTGCCTTCCTCCTTGTCCTTTCCACTTCTGCGTCTTCTCTCCTGCTCTTTGCCACTTGCCTAACCCCGGTACACCCCAAATACCCCACAGCAGAAACAACAAACCCCCTCCCCACCGGCCTACAAAAACACCACGTCTTCATTCCAGCCAATCCACTTCACTGGGTTAAACCCTAATTGGTAATTGTTGTATCAAGTAGTTCAGGATACAAACTAAGGAGATTCATAAACCTGGGTATTGGATTTAAGAATTGTTTTGGGAAACAAACTAAGCAAGCTCATAAGCCGAATTATTTGTTTTATGTATTCTTTCAAGATAAGAACTCCGGAAGTTTGTGAGCCAACTGGTTTGTTTATAGGTTAAGATTCAATTGATATAATTGGATATTTGAAAACAATTTATCTGTAGAGGACTGTCGACCGTGTATTCAAAGACCTGCATCTCGCTGTACTTAGAAAGCTTAAACTTCAACATACTGATGTTTCAATATACTTGGTTGAACAGTTATCTCCTATTCAGTTGTGTGGAAGAGTTCTTAAGTATTGCACCAGCTTGAGGGACTTTGCCTTCTCCTTGAAGTGTCGATATAGTAATAGTGTCCACTAAATTACATGTTGATTTCTCAAGTGCTTGAACCTGTTTTTACAACTGATTTGGTTTGAGTCAATATCAATATTATTTTCAAGACCATAACCTCTTTGGGAGCAGTTACAGCAATGGTCAATTACCAAACGACTAAGTTGTTTCCAATAGCAATAATACTATAGAAAGCTGCTCTAAGCCAGGAAGCAAACAACCTGATATTTGTTACAGAGAATAGACCTATAACATGGTGCAGGGGTGTGTACATCTATAGTGCAAAAATTACATGGCTTCAATTGGAGTGTTAGGATGTGAGCCCTAATTGTGACAAATTGTAACTAAGCCAAATTATTTTCTGATGACTAATGATTATTAGTGATAAATGAGGTTATGCGTTATGCACTCCATTCATATAACTAAGAGTTCTCATATCTCTTTCACCCAAGGGTCATTATTATTTGATGATTGGTTAATATTCCTATAACTCATAATTGTAAGTCATAAAGATATAATAACTGTTATGTGTGACTCACATTATGAGTCACAAATTTTACAATGTTTATTCAATTTTCAAACAGGACTTGATTTATGAATTGGGAGTAGTTTATGATATGTTATAGAGAGACTGATTAGAGTCAGCTGATCAATTTTGGGTATGACTCATTATGAGTCATAGAATCCTATGGTTCATATAGGATGAGTCACGAGGGTTAGGCTTGAGTGTGAAGGGTATATATAAGGTTGGACATGGTTATGATAGTTACAGATCTTCATACAAGTATCTAAGTAATGAAATACTTCTGGTGAGGCGTACAGGCCCAGCCATTTGGAAATAACCTTCAATAGATACCAGATATTCAATATCCTTGTTCCCTTTATTCCTGAAACATCCTTGTTTATTTCCAAGTAAGTTACTCTTATAATATGAAGACTATCAATGATCACCCTAACTAGATACAGAAGCAATATATGAACTAACTATGACAAGCTATGTATACTATATAGACTATATTGATAGTCAATCAAAGCTGAAGAGAGTAATTTCCTATCACAAGTATGAATCACAGACCCTCTTGTTCTACTAATAATAGAGATGAATGAGGGTCAAATAATATCTGCTAAGCTATGGAGAATAAGAATATTACTATACTATACTGGTTTTTGAACACAAAGTGAGGGATTTAAATGTTCTGAACTGACATATTAGTAGAGACCTCTGCAAGGCAGCAAACATTGAAAGGGCCAAAATTGTTACAAATCTACTGGTGAGTAATTATATTGACACAACCACTTCTGGTCAAGATTGCAAAACATACCACTGGAAAGCTACAGCAAATATAAATGATAATAATATTGTATAATAACTCTTATGCCACACAAATATCAATCCAAATACTATTAGCACAGTTGACAATACTCTAGTATACTAAGCTACATCAGTTGGGTATAAGGAAATAACAGGCATCTAGTTTAAGGAGAGGAAGTGAATTACAATCACCCCGATAGCAGTGGACAAACCACTTTCCATTATAGTGCGAGGACAAAGATTGTTAGAGAAGTGCATCTTTGATAAAAAGGAAAGATATCAGGCTTAATATCGCTAATGTGAGTATTTCAATCTCCCTTCTCCTTGCAGCTCAGCTGGGCCCCATTGAAGCTGTTTAGATTTAATTAATCAGGGACGATGTCACCCCACATATGCCCAGATTAGACAGCTAAATACTACATTATTGTGTGGCCTAGTATGCCAGACTCAGGGCAATCTACAACCTCTAGCCTTATAAATTTATTGATCACAACAAGGCTGACACTAATCAACAAAAAGACCACATTTGGTCTTCAAAGATTGGAAATGCAGACATAATACAAATGCAGTAATAGGTGTAGGTTACCTTCTTTGATGTGAAGTTGTTTTGCATATTGTTTTACCATATTGACCCTGTAGCTTGGTTAGTCTTGTTATTTGTATTCTGTATTTTTTAAAATACGAACTCGAGAGGTTTGGAAGCCAGTTCCATTTTTGAAGAATTGTTTTAGAATATCAACTCTGAAGGATATTAAGTCTTGTTGTTTTCTTTATAGGTTAAGTATTTATTGATACCTTAGGATGATTGAAAAGGATTGATAAAAAGAGATGCCTTGAAAGTATATCAAAAGCCAAGTATCTCTCAGTCCTTAGAGAGATCAGACTTCAGCAGACAGGGTATTCAATATACCTGATTGCACATGTCTCTTCAATTCTGTGCAATATCAGAATCCTTCAGCATTTTACAGCTTTCAAGGACATAACACTCTCGTAGTAGTTTTTATACAATAATAGAGCTTACTTGATTACGGGCTAGCATCTCTCATAGTTGAACTCATTTATATAATAGATTATGTTAGAGACAATATCAGAATTCATTAAGAAGACTGTGACCTCTTGGAGAGTGAGTAATATAGGCTGTTCGAAGAGGAGAATATTAACCCCAATAACCAAGACAACTAAGGGATGACACCTTGCCACTATGCTGCAAAGGAAAGAAATATTCAAATAGAGAATTATTTGTTAATCAAAAATAATATCAATTGAGCCACTTGTAGTCATTTGGGCTAAAGTGCTTTCTTGTCCACTGCAGGTATCTTGCAAGTTGATGTGGTTGGCTTACCATTACCAAGGAACGATGGAAATATGATAATATAAGAGTATAAATATCAAACACAAATCTTCTTAGCTGCACAGCAATGCCAGTTAGTATAGTGGGGTGCGACCTTCACTCACAGGAATATTTATTTAAATCTTGGTCTTAGTAGAGAAAAAATACCACTCCTCTGAGGAGTATTGATACGGAATGCTGAACCAGTCAGGAGTCTATTGGAATAACATGATGTTTATTCCAACAAGTGCAACAACTCTGTGGAAACTCCTGTCAATAGTGCTTGAAATGACTCCAGAAATCAATTCGTATAATGATACTAACTTGTACCAAATTGTAGGCCAACAGGTAACAAGAGGTGGTAAGATCATGTATAACTATGGTATGAATGGTAGACTGGACTTGGGAGTAGAGTGTGCGAAGGTTGGACTTGTTTAGGTAAGTTCTCAGGCCTGTGAGGATAATCTGGGATGTCCTACTAGGGAGGGAAACCTTTCAAGAGCCTGTTAGTATAATGAAAGAGAAATAGTGTAAACATTGGACTGATCTTAATGGAGTTATTACATGTAGTCACATGAGCTTACAGAAGGAATAGTGGTATAAGGGGCTGAATTTAAACTATTCTGAGAACTCTATTCTACTATTTTGGGACTTGAGTTACCTTAATGGAGAGTTGAGGTTAAGGTACCTGCACCAGTAAAGTTATTGTGCACCTTAGGAACAAATTCCTAGTAGCTCTAGGGTCTATTAGATATTAATTAAAAGGTACGCAAAGGCACAGGACGGCCTGCATCAAGTGCAGGAGTAATCTAAATATTCTGTAACTAGGAGCTATTGTTCCTGAGACCCCTTTCACTATGCACTCAAGGTTTACGTCCTCACAGGTTATTGCCTGTTTGGTTCTGAAGATTCTACTAAACACAGGTTTCTAGGGAAGCTGGAATAAAATGAAAGAAGTGGTTTCAGTTGAACAGACAGAAGGTGGTCTATAGGAAATATCGGCTAGATCAAGGTAATCACCAATTAGGGTATTACCAAAAGCTGATCCTAATGAACTGTTGAAGTACAGTCCCTCGTCAGAAGTGTTCGTGATCTGAGACATGTTTAATTGCGTTGCGCCATATGTGGTGGGGTAATGGTGGGGTTATCAACAACGGGCACAGGTGCGTGCACGAACAAACGAACGCTCAACTCTTAACCCCCAACCATTAATTATCTACCATATATATTTTAGAGTAATAAAATAATAAATAAAAATAGCTAATACTTTGTATAACCCCCCTTTGCTTCCAATA
>Ga0307509_10000869_pt1 | contig 52143 bp, 35 predicted proteins | sample 10_EM_MG_FD_202245 | JGI IMG/M metagenome (GOLD analysis project Ga0307509, IMG submission 202245) | Populus trichocarpa ectomycorrhiza microbial communities from riparian zone in the Pacific Northwest, United States - 10_EM | ecosystem: Host-associated > Plants > Roots > Unclassified | place... | reverse complement strand
ATTTGGTCTTTATTGGAAGTCGTGCATGGAAGGAGAACAAGATTTGGCGGCGCCGGTTACTGCGATCTTCAATTTGTCGTGCCTGCTGCTGGTCGCGATGCATTTGGCCGCTGCGCCTGTGGCTGCAGCCGAGCAAACGGCTGCGGCCGCGCCTGCGGAGCAGCGCTTCGACGTGTGGGAATACCGCGTGCTCGGCAATACCGTGCTGCCCGCGGAGCAGATTGAGAGCCAGATCTATCCGCTGCTCGGTCCGGGCAAAGTGCTGGCCGATGTGGAGCAGGCGCGCGTCGCGCTCGAGCAGACGTATCGCAAGGCGGGTTACGGCACTGTCTACGTCGATATCCCGGAACAGGATGTGGACAGCGGCGTCGTGCGCCTGCAGGTGACGGAAGGCAAGTTGCGCAGCGTGCGAGTACAAGGCGCGCGCTATTTCTCCGGTCGCGCGATCCGCACGGCGCTGCCGGGTGCCCGTCCCGACACGGTGCCGCAATTGCCTGAGCTGCAAAAACAAATCAGTGCGATCAACACGCTTACGCCCGATCGCACGCTGGTGCCCGTGCTTGCAGCCGGCCCGATCCCCGGCACCGTCGACCTCACGCTCAAGGTCGACGATCATCTGCCGCTGCATGGCGCGCTGGAGTTGAACGATCAGTACACGGCGGAGACTTCCAAGCTGCGCGCACTCACGTCGGTCAGCTATGACAATCTCTTCAATCGTCTCGACAGCGTTGCATTGCAGTATCAGACCGCGCCGGAAGCCACGAGCGAGGTCGGTGTTTTTGTCGCGAGCTACACGGCACGCCTGAACGACGCGGGGGCGCGGCTCGCTCTCTACTATGTCGACTCCAGCAGCGAGGTCGCTTCCGTTTCTTCCATCGGCACGGCGTCGGTGCTCGGCGCGGGCAATGTTTACGGAACTCGCCTCATTCTGCCGCTCAGCAACACCGCCGCGCAGAGCCACAGCGTTTCTCTGGGTGCGGACTACAAGGACTTCCTGGAGGACATCCGACAGGACGCAGCAGACCCATTCAAGACGCCGATCGCCTACCTGAATTTTTCCGCCGGCCATTCCAGCGCCTGGCGTTCCGAGCGCCAGCAATGGACGCTGTCGAACACGTTCAACTTCGGTCCGCGGGGTTTCCAGAACAGCGAACAGGAATTCGCCGACAAGCGCTTCCGCGGGCGGCCGAACTATTTCTACCTGCGCTCGGAAGCGGCGTCGCGTATGCGGCTGTTTGCGGACTTCTCGGTCCTGCTCAGCGTCGCGGGCCAGTTCGCCGTCGAGCCGCTCATCAGCAACGAGCAGTTCTCCATCGGCGGCGCGGACGGTGTGCGCGGCTTTCTCGAGGCTGAGGAACTCGGCGACATGGGAGCCAAGGCGACGCTGCAACTGACCTCGCCGCCGTGGCATCCCTTCAGGGCGGCACGAGCGGAGCAGCTGCAGCTGGAAGCATTCGGGTTCTACGACGCCGGCGAAGTGGCGCTCATCGATCCGCTTGACGGGGAGCCCGCGCGCAGCGACCTGCGCAGCTGGGGATTGGGGTTCAACATTCTGGCAGCAGGCCATTACAGCGGCACGCTTTCCTGGGCGTATCCGCTGGTCGACGGCAGCCACACGCAAGCCGGCGACTCACGATTGCTGTTCAGTGTCCGCTCGAGTTGGTAGTACCATGAGAAAAAGAAATTTCGTTGCGGCCGGCATCACCTTCATCGCACAGGCGGCGACAACACTGTCGCCCATCGTCGTGGACGCCGCCGAGCTGCCGCGGGCGTGCAACGCCGGCTCTTGCGGCGTGGACGTGAACGGCGCGGTCGTTAATTTCATTCAGTCCGGCAGTGCCAGCGCCACCATAGTCGGCAACAATCTGAACGTGCACCAGACTTCCGAGCGCGCGATTCTCAACTGGTCGACTTTCAACATCAGCGCCGACGGGCGTGTCGTCTTCCAGCAGCCCGGTGCGTCATCGGTTGCCTTGAACCGGATTTTCGGAGCCAGCCCCAGCCAGATCTTCGGTGCGCTGGAAGCGAACGGCCAGGTGTACCTCGTCAATCAGAACGGCTTCGTGTTCGGCGCGGGCTCCCGCGTAAAGACGGCGGGCCTGCTCGCATCGACGCTCAAGATGTCGGACAGCACTTTTCAGAACGGCTTGCTGGCGGCCGATCTGTTGCAAGGCGGGTTGCCGGCGCTCAGCTCCGACGGTCGCATCGGTGTGTTGGGCGCTGACGGAGAGCCGTTGACCGGGCCCGATGGCGAACCCATGCGCATCCGGATCGCAGTCGAAGAGGGCGCCGAGATCACCACCAGCGGCTCGGGCAATCGCGTCATGCTGGCGGCGCAGAACATCGACAACGCGGGCACGATTTCGGCGCAAGATGGCCAGGTATTGTTGGCCGCCGGTGAGCAGGTGTTTCTCGAAGCCAGCACCGATCCAAAGCTGCGCGGGCTGCTGGTGGAAGTGAATCGCGGCGGTGAAGCGTGGAATCGGCTCACGGGCGATATCTCCGCAGCGCGCGGCAACGTGACGATCGCCGGCCTCGCCGTCAACCAGTACGGCCGGGTTTCCGCGAGCACGACTGTCGCGGCGAATGGTTCCATCCGCTTGCTGGCCCGCGATTCGGTCGAGCTGGTCGCAGATCACTTCGGAACATCTCACGCGGGTGAAGTCGAGCTCGGCGCGCAGAGTTCGACGCGCGTGCTGTCGGAACTCACCGATACGGCGACTGCGGTGGACGATCAGGCGCAGCTCGCGTCGCGTGTCGAGATCGTCGGACGGCAGATCATGCTACGGGGTGGGAGCAGCATCGAAGCGCGCGGCGGCGAGGTGCAACTCACGGCGGTGCAGAATCCGCACGCTGCGGAATCAGCAACGTACGATGCGCAGTCGCGCATTCGCATGGAAGCCGGGGCGAGCATTGACGTGTCGGGCAATGACGCGACGGCGCCGATCACGCGCAATCTCGTGACAGTAGAACTGCGTGCGAACGAGCTGCGCGACGCGCCTCTGCAGCGCGATGGCGCTTTGCGCGGCCAGCCTGTGGTGGTCGACGCACGCGTCGGTACTGCATTCGGCAACGTTACCGGCGCGCTAGCGGCTGTTCCAAAGACGCTTGCCGAGCGCACTTCGGTAGGCGGCCGCGCGGTGTTCAACTCCGAAGGCGATATCGTGGTTGCGGACGGCGCCAACATCGACGTGTCGGGTGGCACCATCAACTACACAGGCGGCGTGATGCAGACAACGCAGCTCGTTGCTGCCGATGGTTCCGTCGTGGACATCGGCAAGGCAGATCCGAACAAGCTGTATGTAGCCGCGATCAATCCGACTTACACGCGGCGCTACAATCGTTGGGGAGTTGTAGAAACGCTGTCCGGCCCGGCGATAGGCCGCTACGAACCCGGTTACATCGAAGGCCGCGATGCAGGTACGTTGCAGTTCGCCTCGCCGACGATGGTGCTGAACGGAACCTTCACAGGTACGACGACCACCGGACCGTTGCAACGCGATCCTGCGCGTGCGCCGGCCGGCGGCCGCTTCATCATCGGCTTGCCGGACGGCGTCAGCCCGAGCGCACGGCAGGATCATCGAGCGCCGTCCGTGAATCTGCTGACGGCGCCGCCGACCATCGTCGTTGGCGACACAGGCACGCTGCCCCAATCGTTGGTGCTCGGATTGCCGGTGGATTTCATGCGCACGGGCGGCTTCACGCGCACCGAGATCTACAGCAATGGTGTGGTGACGCTGCCTCAATCGACGCCGCTGAATCTCTACGCCGGTGCGTCGCTGCGCGTCGTCGCGCACGGCGTCGACATCAATTCGGACATTTCGACAACGGGTGGCTCGATCAACCTGAGCTCTGAGTTCACCGCCGGCATCGGCGACGTGGACCTGCCCCGTCCGGGTGTGCGCATTGCGCAGGGAGTCCGGCTCGATGTCAGCGGCGCTTGGACCAATGATGTTGCGGACTCTCTTGCCTCGACCGCGCCGTTGACCAATGTCGCATATCGCGATGCCGGGTCCATCTCGCTCAACGTAAGTACGCTTGCGAGCGATACGCGGCCCGTGCCCGCCGCGGAGCTCGTGCTCGGTGCAAACTCGCAGTTGCTGGCGAATGCCGGCGCATGGTTGCAGGCCTCGGGCACATTGCGGGCAGGGAGCGGCGGCCGGATTTCGTTGGGCGCGCCGCAGAATGAAGGTGTGCTGGAGATCGGCGAGAACGTCGGGCTGCAGGCCTATGGCGTGCAAGGTGCGAAGGGTGGCACGTTCGAATTGACGGCGGGGCGCCTCACGATCGAGTCGGGCACGGCGTGGTCGGCGGCGCAGCGCTTCGATCCGCTGCTGGCGGATGCGGGGTCGCTGCACCTGGGTGATGGGCTCTTCTCGAATCACGGGTTCGCTACTTTCAACCTCACTGCCACCGGCGCGACGGAATCCGTGGAGTCCCCGGACGTTTTGCAGGTTCGCGAAGGCAGTGTCATCGACACGCGCACCTCATCTCTCTCACTACTCGGTTCGCTGCGGGACCGGCCGACCGGCAGCGCGGTGCTGGATTTTGCCCGCGTTGCGCTCGCTCCCGAGATCGATCGACTCCCGGGGACGTTGAGTCTGCGAGTGGCGCCGACCCACAACGATGGAGCGTCCCGAGTCGGGCGGTTGAGCGTCGAGGCGGGTGCCACGTTGCTAGGCGATGCGCGCTCCAGCTTCAGTTTCTCGGGCATAGGCGGCGTGCAATTGGACGGTTCGATCTTCGCCGCCTCGGGCACGGTGCTGGCGCAATTGCCCAATCCAGCCCGCGATGAGGACGACGCCGGCTTCCTGCCGCAATTGCAAATCGAGATTGGCGCGAATGCCATCATCGACGTCTCGGGCAGCGCGCTGCTGCGCCCCGACGATTCGGGTTTGCAGCGTGGCGAAGTGTTGCCGGGCGGGACGATTCGTCTGCTGGCCGATCGCGGCTCGGTCAACCTGCGCACCGGCTCTATCCTCGACGTGTCCGGCGCCTCGGCGGCATTGGACTTGCCGAGTGCGGCAACGGGATCGGGCTACGCGCGGAGCACTGTCGGCAGTGCTGGCGGAACGATCGAGTTACGGGCGCCCGAGTCCATCGTCGCGCTCGGCAATATCGATGCACACGCGGGCCATAGCGATACGGGCAGCGCGCCCGCTGGCTCTCTTAACATCCAATTGTCGCGTCAGGCGGGCTTCCAGCCCCCGCAGAGTGCGACGTTGAGCGAAACGTTCCCGACGACGCCGCGAACGATCCGCGTTGTCGCACACGAGTTTGCCGGCGAACCCGGTTCGTTGAATGGCTTGGCACTGCTCAACGTCGATTGGTTGCGCGCCACTGGCGCCGATGCGCTCGCGCTGCGCGGCGGCGACGCAGTCGAGTTCGAATCCGGCGTCTCCTTATCCATGGGCCGCAGCCTGACGGTCGACAGTCCCATCGTGGCCGTGCGCGGCCAGGGAACCGTAAATCTGTCCGCACCGTACGTCGCCTTTGGATACGCAACGCCGCTTGATCGCGGCGCGCAGAACATCGCGGGCGCAGGCAACTTGAACGTGCGCGGCGACATGATCGAGCTGATAGGCGCAACTGATCTAGTCGGCTTGCAGCAGGCCACGTTCGCAAGCACCGGCGATCTGCGTATGCGCAGCGTGCAGAGCGGCGCCGAGATCGGCGGCGCACTGCGTATTGCCGGCGATCTGACGTTGTCGGCGGCGCGAATCTATCCAGCGACCGCGACGCGTTTTACCGTGAGCGCACTCGGCGGCGAGCGCGACATCGTTCGCATCGAACAGACAGGCACTTCGCCAGGTACACCTCTCTCCGCAGCCGGGTCGGTGCAGATCAACGCGCGCGAAATCGTCCAGGCTGGAACGTTGCTGGCACCGTTCGGCCACATCGCGCTCAACGCGGTGGATTCGTTGACGTTGCTCGATGGCAGCTTGACGTCGGTGTCCGGCGCGGGTGTCGTTGTGCCGTTCGGCCACGTGCAGTTGGGTGAATGGCTGTACGAACTTCCCGGCCTGACTCCGACGCAGGCGACGCAGACGGCGATCCCTGCGCGCACCGTCGAGTTGAGCGGCGCGGAAATTCGCATGGCCGCGACCTCGACGGTGGATATCAGCGGCGGCGGCGACCTGTATGCGTACGAATGGCTGCCTGGCACCGGCGGCTCGAAAGACGCGCTCGATCCGCTGAACTCTCCCGGGCTGTACGCGATTCTGCCCAGCCTGCGCGGCCAGTTCGCGCCCTACGATCCGCAGGAGCTGCTCAACACCGGCCTCAAGCCTGGCGACAGCATTTATCTCAGCGCCAGCGACGGTGTCGCGGCCGGTGTCTATCCCTTGTTGCCGGCGCGATATGCGCTGTTGCCAGGTGCGATGCTCGTACGCGCGGTGCCTGGTACTGACGATATCCGTCCCGGCGACACCACCACTTTGCCTAGCGGCGCGCATGTCGTCGCAGGCTATCGGACATTCGCATCGACCGGAGTCGGCGACACACGCTACAGCGGCTTCGCGTTGCAACCCGGCAGCTACGCTCGTCAGCTTGCTACGTATCAGGACAGCCTCGCATCCACTTTCTTTCCAGCGCGTGCGCGGCGGCTGGAGATCGAGAATGTCATTCTACCGGCCGACGCAGGGTCGTTCGTGCTCAGTCCGATGACATCGCTGGACGCGCGCGGGCGGGTTCTTACGGCGGCGGCAGCGGGCGGACGCCGCGCGACGATCGACATCGCCGCACAGAATCTGGAGATCACCGGCGGCGGCGCGACAGCCTCGCCCGATGTGATTCAGCTCGATGCCGCCATCCTGAACGCGTGGAATCCGTCGCAGCTGCTGCTCGGTGCAAGACACACGGGCGCGAACGGCACGGTTGAAGTCCTCGCCGATACGGTTTCGATTGCTGCCGGCGCGCGCCTCGCGCTCGATCAAATCGTCGCCATAGCGCGCGAGCAAGTGAGCATCGATGCAGGCGCCAGCGTCACGACGAATGCAACGACGGGCGACCGGCAACTCGCCGATACGACACTCACGTTAACGGGAGAAGGCGCGGCGGAGGCCGCCGTTCTGGCCATCTCCGACAACTCGCGCATTACAGTTGAACGGCCCGACAGCACTTCGCCTGCGGCCTTCGGCAGCATCGTGCTGGTCGAAGGCTCGCAGCTCGCCTCGCGCGGTGCGTTGCTGTTCGATGCGCCTGGCGCGGCAACGCTTGCCGGCAACATCGACGGCGCGGGCGCGACGTGGGATCTCGTCTCGCGCCGCATTGCATTCGGTGAGGAACAGATCACGGACGGCATTGCGATCGACTCGGCGTTGGCGGGCCGTTTGCAGCAGGCCTCTACGGTGCGCCTGGCCAGCAGCGGCGCGATCGATTTTCTGGCGAGCACCACGCTGGGCACGGGCGCGACGCCGGCGACATTCGGCATCGATGCATTGACGCTATCCGCCGCGGTCATTCGCGCAGCCCAACCTGGCATCAGCGTCAACTTGGCTGCGAACACACTTACCTTGCAGGGCGCGGGCGCGGCGGACTCGCAGCCTCTGGATGGAACGGGCACGTTGATGCTCAGCGCCGACACCCTGCGATTGGAAGCCGGCGTGCTCAGCACGGAAGGATTCGGTTCGACATCGTTGCGCGCCAACGGCGACCTCATCGGCGATGGCGCAGCCACTTTGCGCGTCGCCGGTCCGCTGAATCTGACAGCGGCGCGGCTGACCACGTCGAGCGGCGCCGATGCGCACATCGAAAGCACGGGCGCCATTCGTATCGCGAACGCGGGCACGGCGACGTCGCCGACCGGCGCACTGGAACTCGGCGGCGCATTGACGATCAAGGGCGTCAGCGTCGAGCACGCGGGCAACATCGTGTTGCCGTCCGGCCTGGTCAGGCTGGAGGCCGATGAGAGTTTGACGCTGGCGTCGGGCGCCGTCGTCGATGTCAGCGGCAGAATGGTTGCCGCCGCAGGTCGGCAGGTTTCATCGTGGGGCGGGACAGTGTCGTTGCTTTCGGGCGGCGACATTGATGCTGCTGCCGGCTCCAAGTTTCTCGTCGGCGGCGCTGGCGACGCGGACGCCGGCCGGCTGATCATGCAAGCTGGCGGTGCGGCAGCCGTGGACTCGCAACTGCTGGGCTTGAGCACATCAGGTGCGCGTGGCGCGTCGTTCATTCTCGACGCTGCGAGCCTGCACGATTTCGCGGGTCTCAATGCACGGCTGGAATCCGGCGGTTTTAACGAGCGGCGTTCCATCCACGTCAGCAGCGGCGACTTGGTGCTCGACAGCGGCGCGTCGATCAATGCGCGCTTCGTCGATCTCGCGACCGATCAGGGCGCGGTGCGCATCGCTGGCGCCATCAACGCCCGCTCCGACAACGAGCGCAGCAGCATCGGATTGTTCGGCACCGACGGCGTGGTTCTCGCAAGCAGTGCCGTGTTGCGTGCGGAAGGCGTCGGCGCCGAGTCACGCGGTGGATTGATCACGCTCGGCGCGTCAGCAGGCGATGTCAGCCTGTTGTCGGGAAGTGCGATTTCGGCGGCGGGCGGCTTGCAAGATGGACGCTTGCTGGTGCGAGCGCCGCGCGTCGGGAACGACGTTGCCGTGGGTGCATGGGCTGCGAGCCTGAGCGACATCGAGTCCGTCACCATCGAGCCGGTGCTCGCCTTCGATCACGCGCAATCCGTGCTGACTACGGGCGACTTTGCCGGTTACTACAACGCTGCTGCCACGTACGCGGCCGTCGCAGCGCCGGCGATTCGCGCCCGCCTTGCCGTGCCGGAAGGCACGTTGCTGCACGTGCAGCCCGGCATCGAGCTGCGTCACGAAGGCAACTTGTCGGTGTCGGCGCTTGAGCTGAGTTCCTTCAGGTTCGATGGCGAACCCGGTGCGCTGACGGTGCGTGCGACCGGAGCCATCGACGTCAGCGGCGTGGTCAGCGACGGGTTCCTGCGCACGGGAGCAGGAGCGAACGTACGGGTGGATTTGCTGCCGGGCCGATCGGCAACGGTGCGCCTGATCGCGGGAAGTTCGTTGGCGAGCGCGGATCCCACTGCGGTCGCTCGGGACAGCGCCAGCGATCTGACCATCGGTGCGGGCGCGGTCGTCAGAACCGGCACCGGCGACCTGCTTCTCAACGCGGCGCGCGACATCGTATTCACGGGCGCCGGCTCATCTGTCTACACGGGCGGCGTTGCCGGTGCGCCGACGCTTGGGTCATCGCGGCTCACGACATTTCCGACACTGGGCGGCCAACTGCAGATCAACGCCGGGCGCGACATTGTCGGGCACGACGACGATCACAGCGCGGTAGTGCAAAGCTCGAGTCAATGGGAACCGCGCCAGGGCAGGCTTGGCACCAGCCTGTGGGGTCTGGAAGTGGGGAAATTCGGTTGGAATGCGGGCACCTTGGGTGGTGGCGACCTGAGCATGAGCGCTGGTCGCGACGTGCGTGAAATTTCAGCCGCGGCAGCCGACAGCGCGATCGAAAGCTCGCCGGACGAGCTAACGCGATTCACAGGCGGCGTGTTGTCCGTCGAGGCGGGCGGCGATATTTCCAGTGCTCTGCTGCACGTCACCCACGGCGAGAATCGGATCAGGGCGGAAGGCGCGCTCGACGTAGCGCGCAGCGGCGAAAGGCAGGGTATTGGTAGCCTGCTGTCCATCCAGGATGCGGTCGTCGATATCACCGCTCGCAGTGGAGTGGCGCTGGAATCGGCGTTCAATCCGACTCTGCTGGTTCAGCCCGACGTGCTGTCGCCGACGACCTTCTCGACCCACACCGAACGCTCGGCACTGCATGTCGCTAGTGCGAGTGGCGACTTAATCCTGAGTCCCAGCGACGCTGATGTGGGGCACGTGCTGGGGAGCGGCGTTGTCAATGCGCAGCGCGAGAACAAGCCGAATCTCGCTTTGCTGCCATCAAGCGTCACGCTGCGGTCGCTGAGCAATGACGTCGTCTTGGGTGGCGATTTTGGCGCAACGTTGAGTCCGTCTGACCGTGGCCAGCTCGATATTTTCGCTGCGCGCGATCTACGTAACGAGATTCTCCTGACGATGTCAGACGCAAGCAGTGCGGCCTTGCCCACTCCGTTGCGGCCGTCCGTCGGCGGTCCGTTAATGGAACGCCTGCGGTTGGGCACCAGCGGTCGCCATCTGGGCGATGCGCAAGCCGTGCTGGTGACGGCAGGACGCAATATTGAAGGCGGCGGTGGGCTGAAGGTGCCGAAGGCTGCGCGCGTAATCGCCGGTCGCGACATCCTCAACACTTCGCTTACCGGGCAAAACCTGGACGCGCAGGATTTGACGCTGATCTCCGCGGGGCGCGACCTGCGCTTCGGCGCGGGATCGGAGGAGGCGGAGATTCAGATCGGCGGTCCCGGCCGCCTGGACGTCATCGCGGGCCGCGACATTGATCTTGGATTCTCGCATGGCTTGTCCACTGTCGGCCGGCTCGTCAATCCCGACCTCGCGAGCGACGCGGGCGCGGACCTGACCGTGCTGGCGGGTCTGGCGCGCGAACCGGATGCAAGCCGCTTCGTCGATGAAGTCGTTGCCAAGAACGCCGCCTATAGCGCTGCGCTGATTGACTACGTCGCAGCCGAGCTCTCGCAAGCTCCGCTTGCATTCGAAGCATCGGCGCTGGCATTCAAGTCGCTGGACAGCGATGCGCAGCGCCCCTTCATCGTCGACACGTTCTTCCGTGAACTGGTGGCGTCGGGCCGTGATGCGAACCGCGAGCCCGAGCTTGGCTTCACGCGCGGATTCACAGCCATAGACATGTTGTTCCCGGGCAGCCGGCCGGCCGATCCACTGGCGCAACCCAATCCTTACAAGGGCGACCTGCTGCTCGCGTTCAGCCGGATCTACACTGTGTCCGGCGGCACCATCTCACTGCTCGCGCCCGGGGGTCTCTTGAATGTGGGCCTGGCGAATCCTCCCGCAGGCATTCGCAACAAACCGGCATCCGAACTGGGCATCGTCGCGCAACGCGCGGGCGATGTGCGTTCGTTCACCGACGGCGACGTGCTCGTGAACAGTTCGCGTGTGTTCACGTTGGGCGGCGGCGACATCGCCATCTGGTCGACCACCGGCGACATCGATGCGGGCCGCGGCTCGAAGAGCGCGATATCCGTACCGCCGCCGGCGGTGCTCGTCGACGCCAGCGGCAAAGTGACGCTGGACTTCGCCGGCGCCGTTGCGGGTAGCGGCATTCGCACCATCCTCGCCGGCGCCGTGACCAAGCAGGGCGACGTCGATCTGATTGCGCCCGCAGGCACGGTAAATGCGGGCGACGCGGGCATTGCCTCGGCGCGCGACATCAACATCGCGGCACAGAATGTAGTCGGCCTGGACAACATCCAGGTGGGCGGAACTTCGACCGGCGTGCCGGCGGAGACCAGCAGCCTCGGTGCATCGTTGTCCGGCGTGTCCGGCGTCGCGAGCAGCGCGGCGAGTTCTTCCAGTGCTTCGGTCACTCAGCCGCAGGCGATGGACGGCGCGCAGCAGTCGCTCGCGGCAAGCGCGCTGTCGTGGCTGGAGGTGTTCGTCGTCGGTCTGGGCGAAGAAGGGTGCAGCCCGAAGGACGTCGAATGCCTGAAGCGGCAGGCGCCGCCGGCTTCGCTCTGAGCCTGTCGACGCAACTTTCACATGCCGACATGAACGCTCAACAGCTCATCAAGCGGGCCATGCATTGCCATCAGCTCGGCCGCTTCGACGAAGCCAGGCTGCTGTACAAGGACGTCATCAGGGAGCAGCCGCAGCATTTCGATGCGCTGCACCTGCTCGGCGTGCTGCACATCGACCAGCGTGAATACGCGTCCGGCGCGCAGTTGATCCAGACCGCGCTGGCGGTGAATCCGAATTTCGCCAAAGCACATTTCAACCTGGGCTTGGCGTACCTGCAGCTCAGGCAATATCAAAGCGCCGCGACGAGCTTTGCGCGAGCCGTCGCACTGAAGCCGGACTATGCCGAGGCGCTGAACAGTTGCGGCAATGCGCTCGTGGGATTGAATCGCGTGCAGGACGCGGTGACGAGCTACGACCGGGCAATCGCGTTGCGGGCCGCTTATCCGCAGGCACTATGCAATCGCGGCGTGGCGCTCGGCAACCTTGGCAAGTACGAGGAAGCGCTGAATAGTTTCGATCGCGCGCTGACGCTGAATCGGGACTATCCCGAGGCGCGCTGCCAACGGGCGAACGCGCTCGCCAATCTGAATCGCCGCGATGAAGCGCTGGCCGCATACAACGAGATCGTTACCGATCTGCCGCACTACCCGGATGCATTGGCAGGGCGCGGTGGTGTGCTGGCACGCTTCGGACAATTCGATCACGCGCTTGCCGACTACGTACGTGCGCTGGAGGTCAACCCGCAACATCTCGATGCGCTGCATAACCGCGGCCTGACGCAGATGGAGCTGCGGCGCTACGACGACGCCATCGCAAGTTTCGAGGCCGTGCTTGCCCTGAAGCCCGATCACTTCAAGACACTGAACAACCTCGGGCTTACTTTCCTGCGACTGCGCATGCTGTCGGCCGCGCTGCAGTGCTTCGAGTCTGCACTTGCGCTCAACGAGCTGCCTACTACGTTGTTTCACAAAGCGGAGACGCTGCTGAAGCTGCGCAGGCTGCCGCAAGCAGCCGCCGCTTTTGAAAGAGCGCTTGAGCTGGAACCCGAATCAAGCGCGGGATATTTTTCTGCGCTCTACCTGACCAGGCTGCTTGCCTGCGATTGGAATGATCGGGAAGCGCAGACGCGCAAGCTGCATCGCCACCGTGTGGAAGACGCCGCGCCCGTCGCGCCGTTCATTCTCATGTGCATCGAAACCGATTCGCTGGCGCAGCTCGCGTGCGCCCGCCGGCTGGTGGAGTTGCAGGGTCGGCGGCCCGCATGGCCGAACGACTACTCCGTTCCGGCGACTGGCCGCGCGCGCATCGCGTACCTGTCGGCCAACTTCAACTCACATCCAGTCGCGTATTCCATCGTCGAATTGATGGAAAAGCATGACCGCGACCGCTTCGAGGTCGTCGGCATTTCTTTCGGCGTCGACGACGGCTCGGCGATCCGCAGCAGAATCGCGGCGGCGTGCGATCAGTTCATCGACGTCTACGGCAAAACGGATAGCGAAGTGGCCGCGCTGATACAAGGCATGGGCGTGGCAGTCGCAGTCGACCTGATGGGACATACCGACGATGCGCGCCCCGCCATTCTGGCGCAGCGTCCCGCGCCGGTGCAGGTGAATTATCTTGGCTATCCCGGCACCACGGCCGCGCCCTATATGGATTACCTGCTGGCCGATCGGTTCGTCATTTCGGCGCAGGAGATCGGCTCGTACGACGAGCACATCGTATGGCTGCCTGACTGCTACCTGCCAGCGGACTCGCGCTGCACCATTGCCGAACGGATTCCAGCGCGCGCCGAGGAAGGGCTGCCTGCGGCGGGGTTCGTCTTCTGTTCGTTCAATGCGCACTACAAGATCATGCCGGCTATGTTCGATGCATGGATGAATCTTCTGCGCCGTGTCGCTGGCTCGGTGCTGTGGCTGCAAGGCAGCAATCCGCCGGTGCAGCACAATTTGCGCAACGAGGCGAGCGCCCGCGGCATCGATCCGGACAGGCTGGTGTTCGCCACGCGCGCGGATCGTCTTGAGGATCATCTGGCCAGGCACAAGCTTGCCGACCTGTTCCTCGACACGTTTCCCTACAATGCGCACACGACCGCGCGCGATGCACTCTGGGCGGGATTGCCCGTGCTGACGTACGCGGGAACGACTTTCCCGAGCCGTGTTGCGGGCAGCCTGCTGCACACCGCGCAGCTGCCGGAACTCGTCACATCGAGCCTTCCCGAGTACGAGGCGCTGGCGTTCAGGCTCGCCACCGATGCCGAATTCATGCGGACGATCAAGCGGAAAGTCGCCGGCTGCCGGACGACGCCCCTGTTCGACAGCAGCCGTCTGGCCCGCCATCTCGATACGGCGTACACGAAGATGGTCGAGACCTGGCGGCGCGGCGAGCCGCCGTCGTCTTTCGATGTGTAATGTTGCTGTCGCGTGACGCCTGCATAGTGTGCAACTGCTACCCACTGCGGCTCGGTATTCACAATGCGTAAGCTCACCCTGAAGGCCTGGACGATCCGCATCGCCACAGCGGCCATGCTGTGCGCGGGCGCAGTCGTGCAATCCAGCAACGCTTCGAATGCCGACGCGGTGCGCGCGGCGCTGGCGAAGCAGAATCCAGCCGTGTCCATCACGAATGTGCGCCCGTCGCCGGCGACGGAACTCTACATGGTCTCGCTCGGCGGCAGTTCTGGATACGTGACTGCGGACGGGCGCTACATCGTAATGGGCGACATGTACGAAGTCGCCACGCGCAAGAACGTCTCGGAAGAACAGCGCAAGGTGTTGCGCGCGGAGATTTTCAGCAAAGTCGACTGGAATGACGCCATCGTGTTCTCGCCGGAGCAGCCCAGGCACACCGTCATCGTATTCACCGACGTCGATTGCACCTATTGCCGCAAGCTGCACACGGAGATCGCGAAGCTCAACGAGCTGGGTATCGCCGTGCGCTACCTGGCGTATCCGCGCTCCGGCCCTGGGACGGAGTCCTGGTCGAAAATGGAAGCGGTGTGGTGCTCCACCGATCGACGCGACGCGCTCACCCGCGCCAAACGTGGCGAGTCCATCGAGAAAACTGCAGGCTGCGTCGCGCCGCAGATCGCGGCGGAGTATTCGCTTGGCGAACAACTGAGCGTGCACGGCACGCCGATGATCATGCTCGAAGACGGCAGTGTCGTCGGCGGCTATCTGCCCACGCTGCAGTTGGCGCAGGCGCTCGACCGATTGGCGGCGCACGAGCCGGTCGCGCAGGCCGGCCGCCAATCGGCGGCGCCGTAACGCGCGCCGCGCAATTCTCGCCGCTGTAACAAAAGCATCACCAGCGCCTTCCATACTGCCGCGCCTTGAGGCTCGCCGTGTTGCGTTCGAATCGTCGCGCGCCTGAACGGGACATACTGGGGATCGGAAGTGCGAAGAGTGCGTGCGTGGCTATCCTTGTCGTTGCTGTTGCTGCTGCCCGCGGTATGCCATGCGTGGTGGAACGATGAGTGGAATTTCCGCAAGGAGATAACGCTGGATCTGTCGGCGGCCGGCGCGAACATCACTGCCAGCCCGGCGGACGTGCCGGTGCTGATTCGCCTGCATCTGGGAAATTTCGGCTACTTCGCCGATACCAAGCCGGACGGCTCCGACCTGCGCTTCGTCGCCGCCGACGACAAGACGCCGCTGAAGTTTCACGTCGAGCGCTACGACCCCACCAGCAACCTCGCTTTCGTGTGGGTGAAGGTGCCGCGGCTTGCGGCAGGCGCTGCCGAGAAGATATTCCTCTACTACGGCAACACCAAGGCGCCAGCCGGCGCCGATGCAGCCGGCACGTACGACGCCAACCAAGTGCTCGTCTATCACTTCGACGGCGAGGGCGCGCCGAAGGATCTGACCGCATTCGGCAATAACCCGAGCGCGTCGACGGCCGCACCGAACGGCGCTTCGCTGATCGGCGGTGGCGCAAAGCTCGACGGCGCAAGTTCGATCACGGTGCCGTCGACGGCCTCGCTGCGCTTTCTGCCCGACAAGGGCGCGACGTTCTCCGCATGGGTGCGGGTCGATGCGCCTCAGTCCGACGCCTATGTGTTCGCGCTGATGGATCAAAACCGCGGCATCGCGCTGGGCATCAACGGCACCCAGGCTTTCGCACGCGTCACTGACAAGGGCCAAGTCACGGCAAGCACGCAGACGGCCGATATTCTCGTCGCCGGTCAATGGCATTTCCTCGCGCTGACGGCGAGCGCCGGCCGCATCGTGTTGTTCGTCGACGGTATCGAGATGGCATCCTCGCCGGCCGAGATCGCGGAAATTGCCGGAACGTTGAGCATCGGCGGCTCGGCGGCCGGCGCGAATTTCCTGACTGGCGAAATCGACGAAGTGCAGGTCTCCAACGTGGTGCGCAGCACCGACTGGATACAGGCAGCCGCGCGCAGCCAAGGCCAGGAAGCACCGCTGGTGGCGTACGGCAGCGATGCGCAGAAGGAAGGCGGCGACGTTTCGTACATCGCGATCACGATGAAGAACGTCACCATCGACGGCTGGGTCGTCATCATCATCCTGGCTGTCATGATGGTGGTGGCCTTGCTCATCATGGTAAGCAAGGCGCTGTTCCTGACGCGCGTGCATTCGGCGAACACGGCGTTCCTGAAGGAATTCGAACGGCTGAAGGGCGATCCGACCGCCCTCGATCATGCTGAATCCGATGACGCTCCGGGCGATGCGGCGCTGGACGAATCGCCGTTCATGCCGCACATCAAGGGACACGAAGACAAGTACCGCGTCTCGACCATCTACCGGCTTTACCATCACGGCGTGCAGCAGATGACGGGTCGCGTCGGGCTGACGTCGGCGGGCGCGCGTGCGGTGAAGGCGCTGACGCCGCAGTCCATCGCGGCGATCCGTGCGGCGATGGATGCGACGCAAGTGCGCATGGGCCAGAAGCTGTCCGCGCAGATGGTGCTGCTCACCATCGCCATTTCCGGCGGACCGTTCCTCGGTCTGCTCGGCACCGTCGTCGGCGTGATGATCACCTTCGCCGCGATCGCGGCGAGCGGCGACGTCAACGTCAACTCCATCGCTCCCGGCATCGCGGCAGCGCTCGCGGCCACGGTCGCGGGCCTCGCCGTCGCGATTCCCTCGCTGTTCGGCTACAACTGGCTCAACACCAAGATCAAGGAAATCAACGCGGACATGCGCGTGTTCGTGGACGAGTTCGTGACGCGCATCGCGGAGCATTACTCGTGAGCGGAAGTGGCGAGGAGCAAGATGTTTACGACGACATCAACATCACGCCCATGCTTGATCTCGCCTACGTGCTGCTCGTCATCTTCATCATCATGACGACCGCGTCGGTGCAAGGCATCACGGTGAACCTGCCGAAGGCGAGCGATACCCCCGCGATCGCCAAGCCCAAGACCAAGGCCATCTCCATCACTTCCGACGGCACCATCTATCTCGACACCTTTCCGGTCACGCTGGCCGAATTGGAGCGGTTGCTCACGCAGTACAAGGCGGCCGATCCGGATCTGCCGGTGATCGTCAAGGCTGATTCGACCATTCAGTACCAGAAGGTCGTCGACGTACTGGATATCGTCGGCCGCCTCGAAATCACGCAGCTCGGGCTCGTGACCCAGCGCATCGTCAAGTGAACGCCCGCGATGGACGGCAATCGTGACGGACAAAAACTCGGCGCCGCAGAAGTCGTTTGCCCGCTTTGTGCCGCTCATCGCCGGCACGGCGATCGTGCTCCTGGTCACGGCGCTGCTGATCTGGGCGGTGCACGGCATGATGCAGGAGAAGGCGGATCAACCGAAACGCCAGGTGGCGCAGATCGTGAAACTGATTCGACCGCCGCCACCGCCGCCCGAACCGCCGCCACCGCCGCCGCCGGAAGAGAAGATCGAAGAACAGTTGCCGCAGGAAACGCCGGAAGAAACGCCGCCGGATGAGACGTCGCCGGCGGAGCAGCTCGGCATCGACGCGGAAGGCGTAGCGGGCGGCGATAGCTTTGGGTTGGCCGCGCGCAAGGGCGGGCGCGATCTGCTTGGCTCGGGCGGTGCAGTGTTTGGTTGGTACACCACGTTGCTGAAGGACAGCATTCTCGACGTGCTTTCGGACGACGAGCGCATCCGGCGCGGCGCCTACCAAGTGACGGTGCGCGTGTGGCTGACGCGCGAGGGCAACGTCGAGCGCATCAAGCTTGCGACGACGTCGGGCAATCGCGAGCTGGACTCGGCCATCGAACGCGCGCTGGAGAAGATGAGCAAAGTGCGCGAGGCGCCGCCCATCGAAATGCCGCAGCCGGTGACGTTGCGAATCGTTTCCAGAGGTTGAAAGTGAGTGAAGTGAGTGACGCAATGACAGCGCTGATTTCTCATACGCCTCGTAATGGCGCACAGTGCAGGGCGGGCTGGGCGCAACTCGCCACGGCAGTAGCACTGACCCTGGCCGGCGTGCCCGCATTGGCTGAGTCGACCAGCGCAACGCGCTCGCTGGAGGAAGTGCGCAACACCGTCATCAACCTGCTCGAAGCACTGGTGCAGAAAGGCGTGATGACACGTGAGCAGGCAGCCGCGATGGTCGCCTCCGCGCAGGAAAAAGCCACGGCGAGCGCCAAGGAGCAAGCGGAGAAGGACGCGTCGGAAGCCGGCGCGGTGCGCGTGACGCATGTTCCCGAGATCGTCAAACAGCAGATTCGCAATGAAGTTCGTGCCGAGCTCAAGGACGAGGTCGCCAAGGAAGTCGTCGCGCAGGCCAAGGCGGAGCAGTGGGGCGTGCCCGGCGCTTTGCCGGAATGGATTCGCGACGTGCGTATCTATGGCGACGTTCGCGCGCGCGCCGAAGGCGACTTGTACGCGAGCGACAACGCGCCGTTGTTCTACCAGGATCTCAATGCGGTGAACGATCGTGGCGGCATTGGCAAGGCCGGCACCGCGGCGTTCCTGAACACCACCGAAGATCGCAACCGGATGGTGGGCCGCGCGCGGCTGGGATTGCGCGCAGACCTGGGCAACGCTTTCGCGCTCGACATGCGCCTGGCCAGCGGCAATGTGCGTTCGCCCGTATCGACCAACCAGACGCTGGGAAATTACGGCGGGCGCTGGACCGTGAACGTCGACAAGGCCGCACTGCTGTGGAACCCGATCAACGCGGGCGCCGACCGCGAATTCGATCTGCGGGTGGGCCGGTTCGCCAATCCGTTCATCGGCGTGAACGAATTGATCTGGGACAATGATCTGACGTTCGAGGGCATCTCCGCCACCTACGCCATGGATCTTTTCGGCCGTGATGCGGCGCGGATGGAGCGCAGTGTGTTCCTGACCGTGGGCGCATTCCCGTTGCAGGAAGTCGAATTGTCGACCAAGGACAAGTGGCTGTACGGCGCACAGCTCGGCGGCGAGTTTCCGTTCGGAACTGCGAGCCGCCTGCGGTTGTCCGCGGGCTACTTCGACTACGAAAACATCACCGGCGTGGTCAATGCGTTCGACAGCACCGTCTTCGACTTTACCGCGCCGCGCTTCCTGCAACGAGGCAATACGCTCTTCGACATCCGCAACGATGCCGACAACTCGACCAACCTGTTCGCACTCATCGGCGATTATCAGTTGGCCAACGCAAACCTGTGGCTGGATCTGAGCGTGGGCGCCCTGCAGGTTTCGATCGGCGGCGAGTATGTGAAGAATGTCGGCTGGGACGCGAAGGAGATTCTCGCCAGAACGGGCTTGTCGGTCGGCGAACGAACGCAAGGCTACGAGGCCGGCGTAGTTGTCGGGGCTGCCGCGATCAAGAAGCGCTGGGATTGGCGGGCACTCCTGTTCTATCGCTACGTGCAGGCGGACGCCGTGCTCGATGCGTTCACCGACTCGGATTTCCACCTCGGGGGCACCGATGCCAAGGGATACCAGCTCGGCTTCGACCTGGGCTTGTCACGTGGCACGTGGCTGCGGTTGCGCTACCTCGCCGCGAACGAGATCGACGGCGCGCCGCTGGGTATCGACGTGTGGCAGCTGGATCTGAACGGACAGTTCTGAGGCAGCGACGGAGCGATTCCATGAATAGTCCGCGACACATTCTTGCAACGGCCATCCTGCTGGCCGCGATGCCGGCGTCGATTTCGCTCGCACAAACCGAGCGCAGCGGCAATGCAGATGCGCGCGTGATGCAGCAGTTGCAGCAGATCAGCGCCGAACGGGCGACGCTGCAGTCCGAGAATGCGAAGCTCAAGCTCGATCTCGAGGCGGCGAAAAAAGAGTTGGCGAGCGCTGCCGCGTCCAACTCCGCATTGCAGGGCCGGGCGAAGGCACTCGAAGCCAATGCGGGCCGGGGCGAAGCTTCCAGCAAACAGGCGGAGGAACAACTGGAGCGCGTGCGCGCGCAACTGCAGGAACTCGTCGTCAAGTTTCGCGAAACGGCGCAGGCGCTGCGCGACGTGGAGACGGAGCGCTCGACCCTGCGCGGCCAGCACGAAGTGCGCGAGCGCGAGTTCAAGACCTGCGTCGATCGCAACGCCGGTCTCTACATCCTCAACGCCGAAGTCCTCGACAAGATGGAGAATCGCGGCTTCTGGTCGAGCCTGACTGAGCGTGAACCGTTCACGCAGCTGAAACGCGTGGAACTGGAGAATCTCGTCGACGGGTACAAGTACCGCGCGGATGAGCTACGCCTGGAGCAGCAGAAGCGCGCCAGCGCCACGCCGTAGCGGGCTGACATCAAACTGTCATGAATCCCGGACATCGTGTGCCGGGCGCGTTCGTGGATGCCGTGTGTCTGACAAACGTGTGACACCTGCGTGCTTTCGCAAGCCGGTCGGCCGGAACGTCCAAGTACAAGCATGACCCCGCTGCAATCCATTCCCGCTTTCATTAATGAGGCCGTCGGCGCCGATCGCGGCCTGATCTGCGGCTTTCAGCTCGCGGCCGGCGCCAAGCCGCGCGAGATTGGCGTCGACGCGATGCTGGAATCGCTGGCACGCCAGGATGTCGTGACCTGGCTGCACTTCAATCTCAGCGAGGCGCGGGCGCGGCGCTGGTTGCTCGAGTCCGCCTTCCTGCCCGCTGCGCTGCGGGAATTGCTGCATGAGCACGACGACAACCATCGCATCGAGTTGCTGGATGATGGCGGGTTGCTGCTGGTGATGAGTGATTTCACCTTCGACGACGCGTCCGACCCCTCCGAAGTCGCCGCGCTGTGGTGTTTCGCGAGTGCGCACGCGCTCATCACCGCACGCATGCACCCGCTCAAGAGTGTCGACGATTTGCGCCTGCAGATCCGTAATGGCGCTGCCGCAAGTTCCGGCGTGGATCTGGTAACCCAGTTGTTCGATCTACGTACGGCGCGCGTGCGGCAGCTGGCGCAAGGCATGGCGGATCGGCTCGACGACATCGAGGACGAAGTTCTCGCTGGCAACATCAAGGAACAGCGTGAGCAGCTTGGCCGAACGCGCCGGCTATGCGCACGGCTGCGCCGGCAGTTCGTGCCGGAACGTGCAGATCTGCACAAGTTTCTGTTCCGTCCTGCTGCGGCGCTGGCTGAAGCCGACCGCGAAGCGCTGCAATCGAGCGCCGATACGCTGGGCTTCGCCATCGAGGAAGTCGCCGAACTGTACGAGCGTGCGAAGCTGCTGCAGGAAGAGCTGGCTTCGCGCCTGGCGGAGAATACCGGCCGCAACCTGTATGTGCTTTCCGTCCTCACGGCAGTGCTGCTGCCGATGACGTTGGTCACCGGCATTTTCGGCATGAACGTTGCCGGGCTGCCGGGCATGCATGCAGCCGGTTCCTTCTGGCGCGTCATGCTGGTCGTCATCGCCAGCGGTGTGGTCACGCTGGCGGGATTGTTCTGGCGCCGGCTGCTTTAGTGCAACCCCTGAACGTTGTTAAGTTGATGTTTTCGCGGGGCGTAGTCTATTCTCCCTGCTCGATCCGACGACTCACATACTGATGACGGGAGCCCGCCATGGCCAAGCGACAGAAGACTTCCAAGCAACGCGCCGGCATCGACGTATCCACGCTGAAGGCGCGCACGCTGCAGGCGCAGCAGCGCCGTCGCGCGGCGAAGAAGCAGGCGAAGGAAGCGCGCAAGCTGATGAAGGAAGCCAAGAAAGTGGCCAAGCGCGCCAAGGCGGAGTTGCAATCGCTCAGCAAGAAGTTGAAGCAGCTGTTGGGCTCGGCGGCGGCGCGTTTTGCTGACGTGAAGAATGCCGCGACCGGCAAGCCCACCAAGCGCAAGAAGGCGAAGCGTGCCAAGCCTGCCAAAGCAAAGTCCGTGAACTCGGCGCCAGCGCCGGTCGCGCGCTCGAAGTCCAAGTCAGCTGCCAAGCCGCCGCGCCGCGCGAAGGCGAAAGCCGCGCAGACGCAGACCGACGCGCCGACGCCGCCCGACGCAGAGTTGCTCAAAGAATAATCAATCCAACGCGCGTCGCGGTGCCGTCCGTCGATTCGCAAAGTCAAGCGCCACTTTTCCCGGAGTTATCCACAGCTATTGTGGGCAACTCCGTTGCGACGCGAACGTATGCGCAATGTCATGCACTTTCGCAACGGCGCTGCAAAGAATGCTCGCTAGCCTTGCGACGCCCATTCTTCGGGACCAACACCAGCTCCAGCAAGGTAGGACAGTGGCGAGTCGATCACTGCTCAGCGGCCGCAGTCAGCAGCGGCTCATGGAATTGCATCGCGCGTTGAGCGTTGCCATGCAGGCACTTAGTCAGCATCACAACCTGCTGCTCGGCGCGCTGCTGGGGTGCGACGCTGCGACCCAGCAAGCCATGCTCGAAGAACACCGGATGCGCGTTGCAGTCGCGGCGGAAGCGCTGTCGCGGCTCGGCACGTTCATCGATCAATGCCGCATCGTGCCGAGTGCGGAGACTACGAGCAGCGAAGTCGCCGGCTGAGAGTTGCGGCGGGATAGCCGCTTTTTTTCGCTCTCTCTCTCCTTCTCTTTTAATTCCAGCCGCGCCCCCTCCCCAGCCCTCCCCCGCGGAGCGGGGGAGGGTGCCCGAGGTGCCGCGCGCGCGTCCGGTGCAGCTGCTGCATTTCTTTCCCGTGACGATAGATGGCTTCGCACATGAGCGGACGTGCGTAAGCGCTTGTCTGACAACACAGCGACGATGTGACGTGATTTCGTGGCGCAATCGTCCTGCAAGATTGCCGTAAAGATGTCAATTGCCCATCACGGTCGCATCACGGGTTCGCGGCAAGCTTCGTTCTCGGCACATGCGAGGAGGATTTCATGTCGGGCACTCGAAGCTTCATCATCCGGGCGGCCATCTCCGCCGGCCTCGCGCTGGCCGCGGGCCAGTCGTACGCAACGTGCGCACCGGCGATCTCCAGCGAACCCTCGCTGCAAAGCAGTTTCAACTCGTTGCTCGGCAATGGCGTGCTCGACGCGGTGAATGACTGTGTCAACGACGGCGGCGATGTCGCTTGGACCACCGTGGGCACGACGGCGTCGACCAGCATTCTCATCGAATTGGCGGGCAACGCGTCCTCGAACATGTTCGGCGTCTACGATCTCGGCGACCCGAGCCGACGGTTGTCGATTTTCGAAGGCAACGATGCGGTCAGCAGCTTCGCCAGCCTGCGGCTCGCACACCTCGCCAATGGTTCGTGGCGCGTCAGTGTGCGCGAGCTGAACAACGCCGACGATCCGTCGGGCTGGACGTCGATGACCATTGCGACATCGGCTTTCGGCTTCTACCTGGGCACTGCCACTCAAGGCACGTTCTTCAGCGGCACGCCGCTGAACGCGGATGGACAGGATCATTTGTTCGCGTACGCCGGCACCGGCACGCAGTTCAGCGGCGGTCCGCTGTCAGGCGAGGTGTTCGCGCTACAGGATTACATTCTTGCGTGGGAGGATCTGCTCGGCGGAGGCGACCGCGACTATCAGGATTTCATCGCGGTGGTTCAGGATGTCACGCCCGTGCCGCTGCCTACCGCGGTGTGGCTATTTGCTTCGGGCCTCATCGGCCTTGTGGGGGTGGCGCGCCGGCGTGCGTAAGCCACTCGTTCGATAGCGTCAGCGGCGATCGCCTGCTTCCGGCAGTGATCGTTCGCAAAATAAAACGGCCCGGCAACGGGAGAGCGGAGGCCAGGCATGGTGCTCCGCCGGGGGCGCTGGTGCGTCGCCGTCACCAAAGCTTCAAAGTCCTGTCACTTCCCTCGCGGACTATCGGTCGCCATCGCTCACGGGGCGACATAAGACCAACACGAGGGGATTACCGATGGATAGCCGCAAGCAGGCTGTATCGATCCGCATGAACGCGGCGGACATCCGCAACGTCAAGAAACTCGCCAAGCGGCTGGGCGTGCGCGACTCGGACATCGTCCGCTTCGCCGTGAAAGTCATGCTCGGCAAGCTCGCGCCGCTGTATGACCCGCAAATCACCGGCCGGCGTCTCGTGCCCGTGTTCGTCGAATCCGGCACCGACATCTTCCGCCATTTCGAACTGGATACGGTGCGACTGGACACCATCATCAACGACGGCGCCGACGCGGCCTCGCGCGTCGATCACGACGACGTGCATCTGATCGCCATGAGCGGCATCCAGCAGTCGTACGCAAAGTTGCGACTTACGACGCTGGGTCACAGCAGCCTGGGTCATGGCCTGGGCCACAACGGCGCCGGCAATAACGGCACGGGCCGCAACGGCAAAGTCATGGAAGACGACGAGCCCGGCGGCAGCCTGCGCCGCTACCTGTACGAAAAATACGTTTATCAAACCATCGGTGGGCTGCGCCCGCCGCTCGACCTGGAGCCACATCATGAAGGGTAAGACAGTGAAGACATTCAAGCTCATCCGCCGCGTCGCCATCGTGCTCAGCACGTTCGCGCTGTGCGCCACGGCGCGCGCCGAGTTCGTGCAATGCGAAACCCCGTTCAGCGCCGGCGCGCCGTTCACATCGCTGATCGACCACTCGCCCACTTCGGGCCCGTCGCTGAACAGCACGCAGTTCGTCTGGGGCGGCAGTCTCAATGTCAACGCGCTGTCGCTGCCTTCGGCCGGCACACTGACCATCGCGCTCAAGGACATCGGTTGGCCCGACGCGCTGGAGTCGTTGAGCTTGCTGGTCACGGATCTCGATGGCGTCTGGCAGCGGCTCGACGGCGTCGGTTCGCTGCTGATCAACGTGTCTGGCCCGACGAAGCTGTTCGCCGCCGTGTATGCGCGCAGCGAGGAGCATTCGCTGGGGTTGTACAACGTGCATGCGTCGTTCGCGCCGGTGCCGCTGCCCGCAGCCGCGTGGCTGCTGTTGTCTGGACTGGGCGGCTTGGGACTGTTGCGCCGTAAAGCGGCTGCAACGAACGCAGGTTAATTTACCGATATAAGCGCCGGCGCAACCGGCATGTCAGCGGTTTGTCACCGCCCTGTCATGCGCGTCGGACACATTGGCGGAACGTCGCTCGTCGTCATGACGCCGGGCGGCGGATCACGCAACAACACAGGTGTGGGAATGCTGGGGAAAATCCGTTTACGCGCACGCGAGTTCACCCTCGCCGGATTGCTGGCGTGCGCGCTGTTCGGCCCGGCGCACGCTGACGGCCCGGCCGCGTACGAGATACAGCCGGGCGACGTGCTGACCATCAGCGTCTGGAAGGAGACCGACTTGCAGAGTGAAGTGCTGGTGCGGCCCGACGGCGGCCTGTCGTTTCCGCTGGTGGGAGAGCTCAACGCCAACGGCATGAGCATCGATGCGCTGCGCGGCCAGATCGCCGTCGGCTTGAAGAAATTCATTCCCGATCCGGTGGTGACGGTGACCCTGCGCCAGATCGGCGGAAATCGCGTGTACGTGATCGGCAAGGTGAATCGTCCCGGCGAATTTCCTTTCAGCAAGCCCATCGACGTCATGCAGGCATTGAGCCTGGCGGGCGGCGCGACTTCGTTCGCCGCGCTCGACGACATCCGCATACTGCGGCGCCGCAACGGCACGCAGACGGCACTGCGCTTTCACTACAGCGACGTCGAGAAAGGCCGCGATCTGGAACAGAACATTCCGTTGCAGAGCGGCGACACTGTCGTCGTGCCTTGAGAAGCCATGCAGCCCCTCGCTACACATATATATAGAGCGTCGCTGCAGCCGCTGGCGTTCGCAATGCTGGCCGGTGCGTCCGGAACGGCGCATGCGGCGGAGTGGTTGATGACGCCAACCGCTTCGGTGTTGTCCGACTACACGGACAATCCGCGCCTGCTTGCCGATGCCGGCGAAAGCTATGCGGGCGCAATCTCGGAAGTATCGACAAAATTGCGCATGAGCGGCGAGCGCTGGCGCCTGAGCGCCGTGCCGCGCGCGCGTTTCTCGCGCTACGCCAGCGGCAGCGTGCTCGACAGCGACGATCAGTTCCTGGATGCGACGCTCGATAACGCCACCGAGCGCGGCTCCTGGTCGCTGACCACCAGCTACAGCCGCGACACGACATTGACGAGCGAGCTGGACACGACAGGCTTCGTGCAAACCAACCGCCGCCACGAAGGTTTGTCGCTCACCGGCAGTTCGAGCTGGATGCTGACCGAGCGCACTTCGCTCGGCGGCAACCTGTTCTGGCAGGACAGTCACTACGCTGATGCCGCGAGCGCGGGCCTCACCGATTACAGCTACCGTGCCGCGACGGCTTTCGCGAACTTCATGCTCACCGAAGCCAGCGAATTGCGCGTGTCGGGCCAGTCCGGCGAACTCCTGATTCCGGGCAGCGACGATCCGACGCGCGACACCAGCGTCCGCCTCACGCTGAGCTATTCACCCGCGCCGCTCTGGAGCATGAGCGCGTCGGCCGGCCCGTCGTTCGTGTCGACGCGCGAGCGCGACGACGAGGGGCGCCTGTATTCGTTGGAAGCGACACGCCGCGGCGAGCGCTGGCGCTGGACTGCGACGCTGGGCCGCGACGTCACGCCGACGGGTCGCGGCGTATTCACCCGCCGCGATCAGTTGAGCGTGAGCACGACTTACTCGATGCGGCAGTTTCTCAGTACGACACTGACCCTGCGCGGCATCGAGAACGAGGACGTGTTCGTGAATTTCGGCGCTGCCAGACGCGAAGTGCGCTATGGGCTCGTCGAAGGCCGCATCAACTGGCGCTGCGCGGAGCAATGGAGTTTGTCGCTGCTGGTCGCGGCGGCGACGCAGCAGTACGGCGCCGAAACGCCGTGGGCCGACAACTTCCGGGCGCAGTTGGGCATGGTATGGACCGGCCGGGCGCAGCAGCTATGAATGCGCCAGCCACGCAGGAAGTGAAGCTGATCGAACGGCTCGCGGCAATGCACCGCCGCCGCAAGCCCATGCTGCTGACGTTCGGCGTGACGCTGCTGATCGCGCTGCTGGCGGCGTTTCTGTGGCCGCCGACGTACCGTTCCACCGGCACCATCCTGATCGAGCAGCAGGAAGTGCCAATAGACGTGGTGCGTTCCATGGTGTCGAGCTACGCGGACCAGCGCATCCAGGTCATTTCGCAGCGCGTCATGACCACCGAGAACCTGGTGCGCATCATCGATCGCTATTCGCTGTATCCGGAGCGCCGCCGCAAGGAAACCCGTGACGCTCTGATCGCGCGCATGCGCGACGACATCAACTTCCAGATGATCAGTGCCGACGTAGTCGATCCGCGGCTGGGTCGGCCGACCAAGGCGACCATCGCGTTCGCCGTCAGCTACGACAACCGCTCGCCGATGCTGGCGGCCAAAGTCGCGAACGAACTCACCACGCTGTATCTCAACGAGAACCTGGCCAGCCGCAAGCAGACGGCCGACAGCACGGCCAGCTTTCTCACCGACGAGGCCGATCGCCTCAACCGCCAGATCGCCGAGCTGGACTCGAAGCTGTCGACATTCAAGGAACAGCATGCCAACAGCCTGCCGCAGCTGGGCCAGTTGAACGTGCAGCTGATGGAACGTACCGCCGAGGAGATACGCGATACGGATACGCGCATCCGCGCGCTGGATCAGCAGATCGTCTATCTCGACGCGCAGCTCGCGCAAATCACCCCCTCGTCGCAGGCGTTCACGTCTTCCGGCGAACGCGTGATGTCGCCGTCGGACCGGCTGAAGGTACTGAAGTCGGACTACTCGCGCGCCAGCGCGATCTACTCCGCCGGCCATCCGGACGTCGTGCGAATGAAGCGCGAGATCGACGCCATGCAGAAAGAGATCGGCGAGGTGGAGTCGGGCAACGACCTGGCGCGGCAACTTGCCGACGCCCAGGGCGAACTCGCCGAGGTTCGCAAGAAGTACGGCGCCGAGCATCCGGACGTGGTGCGGATGGAGCGGCTGGTGACGTCGATCGAAGCGGCGATGCAAGCCTCGCCGCTGATCCCCGACGTGGCCGAACAGCATGCCGACAATCCGGCCTACATCCAGATCCAGGCGCAGCGCGCAGCCGCCTTCAACGAGCGCGAGTCGCTGCAACACAAGCGCACGGCGTTGAGTGCGCGTATCAGCGACTTCGAGCTGCGCTTGTCCAACGCACCTGAAGTGGAACGCGAGTACAGCGCAATGGCGCGCGACCTGGAAAACGCCCAGCTCAAGTATCGCGAGACGCGCCAGAAGGAGATGGAAGCCACGCTGGCGAAGAACCTGGAAACCGAGCGCAAGGGCGAGCGCTTCACGCTGATCGAACCGCCGATCGCACCCGAGGAACCGGTGTCGCCGAATCGCACGGCCATCGTGGCGCTCGGCATCATGCTCGCGCTGGGCGCGGCGCTCACGGCGGGCTTGGCGCTGGAAGCGCTCGACTGCACGGTGCGCAGCAAGGGCGACGTGCAGCAACTGCTCACTGTCGCGCCCCTGGCGGTGCTGCCGTGGATCGAGACGGACGCCGAGCGCGCCGCGCGCAGGCGCGTGCGGCGGTTCTCCCTGGCAGGCGCCGTCACCAGCGTCATGGTCGCGATAGCGTTGACGCATTTTCTGTATCGCCCGCTCGATGTGCTGTGGCAAGTGGCGCTGCGCCGCCTGATGAACTGAAGGAGACGCGCGTGGATGCCATCAAGCGGGTTGGGGAGCGTGCGGCTGCGTTACGTGAGGAGCTGCTCGGCGCGAAGATCGCCGTGATGCCCATGAATTCGGGCAATCATGCTCCGAACATGGCTACTGGCATGAGCAAGGCCGCGGACGCGGCTGTGGATTTCACCGACACGGTGATGTTCCAGACGCCGGTGGCACAACTTGATCCGCAAGTGCGCGAGCGCGAACGATTGCTGCCGCCGGGCGCGGGCGGCCCGCATGGCGCCGCCTACAAGATGCTGCGCACGCAAGTGCTCAAGCGGATGGATAAGCTCGGCGCGAACACGCTCGGCGTATTCAGTCCGGCCGCCGGCGAAGGCAAGACGCTTACCGCCATCAATCTTGCCATCGCGATGGCCGCGGACACCGCGCGCACCGTGCTGCTGGTGGACTTCGATCTACGCAATCCCGGTATCGCGCAGCGACTGAACTACATCCCGCCGGTCGGCGTGGAGGCATGTCTGGGGCACCGCGGCGTGGTGCAGGAGGCGATGTTCAAGATCGCCGGCTACGAGCGCCTCACCGTGGTCGGCGCGCGCGAGCGGCTCGAGGATTCGTCCGAACTGCTGGCGTCCACGCGTGTCGCCGAGCTGGTGGCGGAAATGCGCACGCGCTACGCCAATCGCATCCTGATATTCGATCTGCCGCCGGTGCTGCAGGCCGACGATGCGCTGGCGTTCGCGCGTCATTTGCAGGCGGGACTGCTGGTCATCAGCGAGGGCAAGACGCGTCGCGACGACGTCACGCGCACGCTGGAGCTGCTCAGCGACCTGCCGTTTGTCGGTACCGTGCTGAACGGTTCGCGAGACAAGTCCGCGCCCAGCTACTGATTGCGCGCCATGCCACCCCGCGCCGCGCCGACCCGTGCCGAGCCGATTTCCGCCGCGCCGCCCGGCGCCGTGCGGCGCCGCGTCGTCTTCATCAATCGCTACTTCTATCCGGACGTTTCGGCGACCAGCCAGATGCTGTCGGATCTTGCGCGGCGCCTGGCGCAGCATGGCGTCGTGGTTCACGTCGTCTGCTCGCGGCAGCGATACGACGATCCAGCCGCGCACCTGGCCGCGAATGAAGTCATCGATGCGGTGCACGTGCATCGAGTGTGGACATCACGCTTCGGCCGCGACCGGCTGCTTGGCCGGGCGGTGGACTATGCCAGCTTCTACGTCAGCAGCGCAGTGCGGCTGCTCTGGCTGCTGCGGGCCGGCGACGTGGTGGTCGCCAAGACCGACCCGCCGCTCATTTCCATCGTTGCACTCGCGCTTGCGCGCGTGCGTGGGTGCCATCTGGTGAACTGGCTGCAAGATATTTTTCCGGAGGTCGCGCAGCACCTGGGCGTCAATCCCTTGCCGCGCTGGATGAGCCGGCTGCTCATGCAGATGCGCGACCGCTCGCTGGCGATGGCGCACATGAACGTCGTGCTCGGCAGCCGGATGCGCGAGCATTTGGAAGGGCGACGCATACCGGGCAACCGTATCTGCATCATCGAGAATTGGGCGGACGAGGATTCGGTCGCGCCCAAAGCGACACACGCAAGCGCGCTGCGCGACGGGCTCGGTATCGGGGATTGTTTCGTCGTCGCGTATTCGGGCAACCTCGGCCGCGCCCACGAGTTCGAGACCATTCTGGCGGCGGCAGAGCAGATCCAGGGCAATGACAGCGTCGTGTTCCTGATGATAGGCGGCGGCGTGAAAATGGACGAGTTGCGGCGTGCGAGCGAAGGCAAGGCGCTGCGCAATTTCCGTTTTCTGCCATACCAGCCGCGCGCGACGCTGGCGGATGCGTTGGCCGCGGGCGACGTGCATCTGGCTTGTCTGCTGCCGGCGCTTGAAGGCTTGATCGTCCCAAGCAAGTTCTACGGCATCCTTGCGGCTGGCCGGCCTGTGGTCTTCATCGGCGACACGCAGGGTGAACTGGCGCGCGTGATAGACGGCGCGCAGTGCGGCGCCGTCGTGCGGCTCGGCAACGCTCTTGGGTTGGTCGCGGTGTTGAACATGCTGCGTGAGCAGCCGCAGATGCGGCTGGCGATGGGCGAACGCGCCCGCGCACTGTTCCTGCAGAGGTACTCGGTGACGCGTGCGACGCGCCAGTGGCTGGAGCTTCTTCATGATATGGACTAACGCGGTGCGACTGTGGAGTGCGGCGGCTTTTTTCGGCTGGACGGCGTTGCTCACCGGATTCGTCGGACTCGTGAGCGCCGCGACGCAGATGCCCGCGCCGAAAGCCCCGCTGCTGACGGCGGGCGAGGTTGCGCCGGCCAAGCGCGAATTCCGCGTTTTCGATGCGACGCTGTATCAGCGCAAGCCCGACCTGAGTGTGAGCGGCGTACGCCCGCTGCACATTGCTTACGAGCCGCGCCTCTTCACCGACAGTGCACGCGCCACGCGCGCGCTGGATGCCATGCCCACCGACGGGCTGATGCGCGCGCAGGCCGAAGCGGCGCGCACCAGCCGCAGCGAATACCTGGTCATCGATATCGAGAGCTGGTCAATCTACAACTCTACGAATTATCCGCGCGAGGCGGCGACGAGTATCGCGCGCTTCACGCAGGTGATCGAGCAGGCCAGGAGAATCGCGCCGGAGTTGAAGCTCGGCCTGTTCAGTCCGCTGCCAGTCAACTCGGGCTACGACCGGCTCGTAGCGCCGCAAGGCAGCGCAGCGGACCGGGAGATGCGGCACGACAACGACAACCTGTTGTCGCTGGCCGCGCGGGTGGATGCCATCTTTCCAATTGGCTACACCATGACGGACGACCGTCAAGAATGGCGCTTCGTCGTCGCCAAGCAAGTAGCAGAAGCCAGAAGGCTCAATCCGGACGTGCCGATCTACCTGTTCCTTTGGGCGCGCTACGTGGACTACGGTCCGATCCGCGCCGAGCTGAAGCTGCGTTGGATCGAGCGCGAATACTGGCGCTACCAGCTGCAGGCAGCTTACGAACTCGCGGACGGCATCGTGTTGTGGGGCGGCTGGGATCCGCAGCACAACCGTCCGCAGCAATGGGATGCAGCAGCGCCCTGGTGGGCTGAAACCGCGGATTTCCTGCGCGAAAAACGCATCTCCCAATGAACAGATATGCGAATAGATAAGTGAACAGGTCGTTCCTTGCGGGTCTCGCCAGCGGCTATGTTTCCATCGCGGTGCAATGTATTGCAGGACTGCTGCTGGTGCCGTTTCTGTTGTCGCGCCATGGCGTGGGGCTTGAAGGCTACGGCATCATCGCGACGCTGCAGGCCGTTGCGGCCCTGATCTCCGTCGTCTTCGACGGCCACCGGCAGGAATCTTCCCGCCGGCTTGCGTTATGGACTGCGGTGTCGGACCGCGATTCGGTCGCAGGACTGCTGCTGTTCACGCTGCTGACGACCGCGGCATTGGCCGGCTGTTTCGCATTGCTGGCGACGCCGCTCAGTCGGTGGCTGGGGTTGGCTGCCGATCAGTACGTGCTTGCGCTGCAGCTGGCGCTTGCGTGCATCGTGCTCGAGCAATTCTGTTATCAGTTGGACTGCAGCCTGCACGCCGCCGGCCGCAGCTGGATCGCCAGCGCGCTGGGCGCGGCCGACGTAGCGTTGCGCTCCATTCTCGTCGTCACCTTCTTCACGGTGCTGGGCGCGCAGGTCGATCTGTTTTTCGCGGCGGCATTGACGGGTCTGGGCATCAGAACGCTGCTGCTTTGGATCGCGTGCCGTGACGGCATCGGCAGCGTGCGCCGGCCGATCGCGAAGGGTTTGCAGCAGGAGGCCGCGCAGTTCGTCCATTCTCTGCCGCTCGCACTGAACGGCATCGCGCCCTACATGGTGTTCCGGCTGAGCATCATCGCAGGCAACAAGCAGCTCGGCGCGGAACACGCCGGCGTGCTCGCGATCATTCTGGTCACGCTGCGAAGCTATCTGAATCAAGTGATCTTCTCGGCGCTGCGGCCAATGCTCGTCGCGCGCCTGGCGGTGAGCGGGCTGCAGGAAATCAACGGCCGCGCGCGGCAGCGTTTCATCGACTACGTTACGGTCTATCAGGCGCTGGTATATGCCGCCGCCATTGGCGCGGTGTGTTCGACGCCGTTGTGGCTGCCGCTGTGGCTGGGTGAATCGCTGCGGCCGTTCGTTCCTTACTTCATGGCAGCGGTGGGCGCGTACTTCCTGGAGATCGCGTACGGCATTCCGTACTACGCTCTGGTCGCGTGCAACCACGCCAGGGTGCTTGCGACCGTGAACGGCGTGGTCGCCGCCGTGATCGGCGGAGCGCTTTTCGGAGCCTCGCGCCTGGGGTTGCCGATGAGTGCCTACGTCGGGGCGGTGATCGCATATCTCGCGTTGTATGCGCTGTTCGTGCGCCGCGACTTTCGCAGGCTGCTGCATTTCGATACGCGTCCTCTCGATACGGAACTGGCATTGACGACGACCGTCGCCAGCGTCGGAGGGTGGATGCTGTCGCGCGCCGCGATGAACGCTGTCGAAGTGCTTGGCATCGCAGTGATCGCAGTGGCCGCGTTTCTAGCAGCGTGTCACTTGTCGGTGATGCCGATGAATCGAGCTGCGCGGCTGATCTGGCCGCGCGCGGCGTAGTACTGGAATGAATGACTCTTACTCAAGCGGCCATCCGTAGGTTGGGCTGAGTCTTCGAAGCCCAACATTCTTGACGCGCGCAAGGAACGTTGGGCTTCGAAGACTCAGCCCAACCTACGAAGCGACGCGGAGCTTAAGCAAGTGTCAGTCGAATTGATGATACCGGCAGCGTCGACGCGCAACGCGGTGGGCACGCCCTGTTCGGGCGCGGCCGAGGTGACTTGCGAGGTTGCCTGCATCCTGACGCGTGTCAGCGCGCCGATGAGCGCGCCCGCCCATAGCCAGATCTGATCCCGCAGCGGGTTGTGCAACGAGAGCTGCACCATCAGCACGCCGATCGCGCCGATCAGCGCCATGATGCAGGCGCCATCCAGCCGGCGCCGGAAAAGCAGTGCGCAGCCTTGCACGATGGGTGCGACGACCAGCGCGATCCACGCCAGCATGCCCGCCATTCCGCCATCGAGAAACACAGCGGTAAGGTTGGAATGGGGCAGGCCGCCGTAGCGGTGCAGGAATTCGTCCGCGCCGCGCGGTATCCACCAGTACGGATCGAGCAGGTGATTGAAGATATAAAGAGTGCTGCCGACGCGGCCGTTGCCGGATGCCATGTCCGGTTCGTTGAGGCGATACAGCAGCAGCTCGAACGCGTGCTGGACGATCGGCCTGAACGTGATGACGGCCGCCAGCGCCACGAGCGGATAGAGAAGCATCTTTGCGCGGCCCAGCTCCTTGTTCCACAGCGGCGCGAGCAGCACCAGCACGAGCACTCCCGCGTACGACAGCGAACCACTGCGCGTCTGCAATTGCGCAAGTACGTAGAGGCCGCCAACGACGACAACGGCCGCAAGAGTCGTCCTGAACAACCGGAACGGCAGCAGCAGTGCCAATGCGGCCGGAAACACGTAGTAGAACTGCATGTTGGAGTCCGCGGTAACCATCGGCCGGCCTTGCGCGAGGCCATCCTGCGACCAGTAGTGGATGTTGACCGGGAAGTGCGCAGGGTAGCGGTAGGACAGAGCGACGAGACAGATGACGACATAGACCAGCGACAGCCAGATCAGCCAGCGCGCGAGTTGGTTCGAGTCGGCAGCGCGGCGCCACAACAAGTAGCCGCTGTAGAACGATGCCATGCAGCTCACGGATTCCGGGATGCGGTGAAAGCTCATGTCGTTCGCGGTCAGCACTGCGAGGCAAAAGCTGCCGATCAGCACGCCCAGCCAGACAAGCGTGGACTGCGGCAGGCGCAGCGCCTGGTAGTTGCACACGCCGAAATACAGAAGGATGAATGGCACGGCGGCGTTGGCTGTCAGCGTAAAGCCCAGCGGATGCGCAAAGTAGGCGAACGCCGAATCCATGAAGGTGATGGCGAACGGCACGAAATAGATCAGCGGCGCCTTGCCGTCGACGGTGTTGTTCATGCGGCGCGCGATGCTGGCGAAAAGCGGCCGTCGCTGCGGACTTCGACCCACTGCTTGTCCATGTGCCGCTGGCGATTGACCACCGCTGCGCTGACCGGCTGGCGGACCATCAACGTTCGCGGCAAGCTGCCAAGGACATCGGTCAATGCGCGCACATAGCTGCGGAAGCTGCCCCTGCTCAAAGACGCGATCAGGAGACTGCCGACCTTCAGCGGCAAGTACTTCAGCAGCAGCGGCAGCGGGTAGAGCCGTGCAATCACCAGCATGCTGTTGCGGAAGCGGTGATAGTCCATGGCGGTGCTGTGGCTGCCGCCCATTCGCGGATGCCACATGACGATGTGAGGTGCGCTGACGATGCGATACCCCGCCTGCAGCGCGCACAGCGCGAGGTAGGTTTCCTCGGCGAACATGAAGAAGTCGGCCGGGTAGCCGCCGGTGCGGACGATCATGTCGCGGCGCAGGCAGCAGACGCCGCCGGAGAACGAGGCGACGTCCTGCAGGCTCGCCGACATGGCCTTGCCGAGGACGTCGCCTGCTTCATCGGGAAACGCCTGGCGCATCGCGACGACGCCAATGCGCTCGTCCTGCGCGAAGACCTCCAGCAGCGGCGCGAACACGCCGTCCGCCAGCCAACCGTCGTCATCGAGGTTGACGATGAATTCGCCGCGGCAGTTGGCGTAGGCGTGATTGCGGCCGGCCGGGCAGCCGGCATTGTGCGGCATGCGCACGAGGCGGACCTCGGGAAACTGCGCGGCGATGTGCTCCGCGGTGCCGTCGCTGGATGCGTTGTCGAGCACCACGATCTCCACATCGGGACGCATCTGCGCCAGCACGGAGTTGATCGCGCGCGTGACCTGGGCGCGGCGGTTGAAAGTGACAATGGCCACTGAGATTCTGGGCGGCGCCGGGGACACGGGATTTCCTAGTGCGCTGCCGCGTCGATGAGTTGCCGCTGCACGGCAGGGTGATACCGCTCGTCGATGATGCGTATGCATTCGCGCCGCGTTGCGGCGGCGATCGAGGCGTCCTGTGTCCATTGCCGGATCGCTTCCGCCAGGGCGGCGACGCCGTTCTGGCTGAACAGTGCGCCGGTGACGCCCGGCGTGATCGCCTCCCATTCCGGCCCTTGCTCGGCGGCGTTGTCGTGAGTGATGACGGGCACGCCGTAGCCCAGGCTGTGCATGCAGGTCAGGCCGACGTTGCCGGGCGATACGGTCACGTTGGCGCTCAGGAACAATCGCGCCAGCGTCGGTTCGTCGTAACAAGGTCCGAAGAAGACGACCTTCACGCCTGCACCGGCCGCTTGCGCCCGCAGCGACTGCTCGGCCGGGCCGGTGCCGACGATCAACACGTTGACGGGATGGCCGCTGCGAGTCAGTGTGGCCGCCGCGTCGATCAGCAGATCGAAACGCTTGCTCCAGGTGAGCCGTCCCACTGCGATGACGATCGGTGTTTGCGCCGCGCCGAAAAGTTCGTGCCGCGTCGCACGCACCTCGTCCTCGGTGATGCGGGCTCGCAGTTGCCGCTGCTGCTGCACGTCCAGGCTGTTGTAGACGACGTGCAGTTCGTCGGGATCGAACCCGCGCTCGATGCCGATGCAGCGCGCGTGCTCGCCATACAGCAGCAGGCCGTGTGCGATGCCATAAAACGCATTTCTGACGCCGGCTTTGAGGCCGCGTTCGCGGCGCAGCCAGCCGTGGGTCCAGAACAGCACGCGCCGCCCCCGCAGGCGCGCTATCAGCGCCGATGCCCAAGTCGAGAGGAACTCAGCGTTGCCGAGGTAGATGAGACAGTCTATGTCGCTGCGCAATGCGAGCTTGATCAGGCCGCCTTGCCATAGCAGGCGGCCGCGAAACTGCGCCAGGGGTGTTGCGATGAAGCGTGGCTCGTCGGCCAGCTGCATCGTGGGGATGCCGCCGACCGGGTCGTACTTGCTCCCGGCCAACACGTAATCGTGCTGGCCGTTCAGCAGCAACTCGCGCAACAGCGGCTGCCGGTAGTGAGCGAAGAACGGATAGACAATCGCCACGCGCCGGCGCTCTGCGGGGACTGCGGTGGAGGCATGGCTGCGGTGAGGAGGCTCGTGATACATCGGCGGCTACAAAATGGACGACGCGGAAATCGCATGTAACAAAAGCGTTACATGGCAGCGGCACACTCGCCAAACCCGATCCGGCCTGCGGCTCGCGCAACAAGATGCTCCACGATGATTAAGTCTTTGTTACGGCGCAACGAACGCCTGTATTTCGGTGCACGCAGCCTGCTCATGGCGGGGCGCCGGCGGCTGCGCGGAATGCAGCACGTCCATCCGACGTTCTACATGGCGGGGTCGGCGCGGGTGGCCGCGGACCTGATCGCCCATGAGTACAGCTTCATCAATATCCGTTGCATCGTGGGGCCGCGCGTCACGCTGGGACGGTACGTGATGCTCGCGCCGGAGGTGGTCATCGTGGGCGGGGATCATCGCATCGATGTGCCGGGCACCCCCATCCTGTTCAGCGGTCGTCCGCCGCTGCCGGAAACGCACATCGGCGACGACGCATGGATCGGCTTCAGGGCCATCATCATGGCCGGCGTGCGCATCGGGCGCGGCGCCATCGTCGCGGCCGGCGCGGTCGTTACCAAGGACGTGCCGGCATATGAGATCCATGCCGGCGTGCCGGCGCGCAAGATCGGCGAGCGCTTCAAGGAGTTCGAGCGGGTGCGCCACGATGCGATGCTGCAGGGCCGCGTCGTGTCCGGCGAGTATCCGGCGCCGCTGGCGGCGAGCGCCGAACCATGAGAACACAAGTGGCGACCGAAGCGGATCGCATGGCACAGCTCATCGATCTGCAGGCCAACCGCGCCGCCAGAAAATACTCCCTGCGCGAGCAGTTACAGCGCGTGCTGTGGTCGTTCGGCGAGTATCTGATTCGTCTCAGTCCGCGCCCACTGTTCGGCTGGCGCCGCATGGTGCTGCGCATGTTCGGCGCCAAAGTCGGGCAGTGCGTCCATGTGTATCCGTCGACGCGGATCTACATGCCGTGGAACCTGGAGATCGGTGACTGGGCGGCTTTGGGCGAAGACGTATTCATCTACAACCTGGGCAAGGTCCGGATCGGCGCGCGGGCGACGTTGTCGTACCGCGCGCATGTGTGTGCCGGCTCGCACGACTTTTCAGACCCGGCGTTGCCGCTGCTCAAGCTGCCGGTGTTCATCGAGGACGACGCCTGGGTGGGCACCGAAGCGTTCATCGGTCCCGGCATGACGGTGGGCAAAGCAGCCATCGTCGGCGCGCGCGCGGTCGTGACGCGCGACGTGCCGCTGCTGCAGATCGTCGCTGGCAATCCCGCCCGGCCGATAGGCGTGCGCACCTTGCGTGAAGTCAGTCCTGAAGTCATCGGAGTCGAACCATAGTGCTGTCGCGCCGCGCCAAAGCCGCGTTCTATGCCGCAACGGGTCCGTTCATGGCGGCCAACGGTGCGATCTATCGCCAATGGCTCGCGCCGCGTTCCGGCATCGTCAAGGTGCACCTGGGCCCGGGCCAGAAGAAATATATTCCTGGCTGGATCAATGTCGACGCCAACATCTTCACGGCCAAGTGCGATGTGTGGGCGGACCTGCGCAACAAGCTGCCCTTTCGCAGCGGCAGCGTCGACGCCATCTATTCGCACCACATGATCGAACACCTGCCGGGCCTCAAGTTTCACTTCGACGACATGTATCGCTGCCTGAAGCCCGGCGGCGTGTTCCGTGTGGCCGGTCCCAACGGCGACTGGGGCATGCGCAAGTACCTGGAAGGCGATACGAGCTGGTTCGGCGACTTCCCCGACCCCCGCCGCAGCCTGGGTGGCCGGCTGGAGAATTTCATCTTCTGCCGCCAGGAGCATCTGACCATCCTGACCGAGTCGTTCCTGGAAGAGATCGCCATCGACGCAGGCTTCGTCGATGTGAAAGTGTGCGCGCCGGTGACGCAGACGAATTTCCCGGCGCTGTTCGGCCAGGACGTGCTCGGCACCGAGTACGAGTCGACGCCGCACGCGCCGCACACGCTTGTCGTCGAAGCGCAGAAACCGCGATGACGGTTTCAGTGCTCGTCCTGACGTTGAACGAGGAATCCAACATCCGCGCCTGCCTGGAATCGCTGGCGTGGTCCGACGACATCGTCGTACTCGATTCGCACAGCACGGACAATACGGTCGAACTCGCCGCGGCGGCCGGCGCTCGCATCGTGCAGCGCAAGTTCGACAACTGGTCGGCGCATCAGAACTGGGCGGTCGCGAATATTCAGTTCCGGCATCCGTGGGTGCTGTACCTGGACGCGGATGAGCGTTGCACGAGCGAGCTGCGCGAAGAAGTCATTGCCAGCGCGACCGCGACAGCGCCGCACGCGGCATTTCGAATCCGGCGCAAGGACTACTTCATGGGCCGCTGGCTGAAGCACGCGCAGCTGTATCCGAGCTGGTTCGTGCGCCTGTTCCGGCCGCAGCAGATTCGCTACGAACGCCTGGTCAATCCCGTGGCGCATGTGCGCGGCGACATCGGCAATCTGGCAGCGCACATCGATCACTACCCGTTCAGCCACGGCATCGCGCACTGGATAGCGCGACACAACCGCTATTCGGACATGGAGGCGATCGAGGCCATCAAGGCGCGCGGGCAGGCCAATTTCAGCGCGTCCAGCCTGGTCAGCTCCGATCCAAACCTGCGTCGCCATGCGCTGAAGGAAATTTTCTATCGCCTGCCCGCACGTCCTGTCATCAAATTTCTTTATTACTACACCTGGCGGCGCGGCTTCCTCGATGGCCGCGCCGGTTTCACCTACTCGACGCTGCAGGCCTTCTACGAATACATGATCGAGTGCAAGCGGCGCGAGCTGCAGCGTCGCGCCGCCGGATTACCCGTCTGAACCATGAGCACCGTGCTGCCTGCCTCCGCCATTCCTTCGCGGCTCGTAACTTACGGCTGGCCGCTGCTGGCCCTGGCCGCGGTCGCCCTCGCGGCGGCGATGCAATCCGGATCGGGCCACATGGTCAGCATCTGGCTGGGGCGTGACGAATACAGCCATGCGCTGCTGATTCCGTTCGTCGCGGCGTACCTGATCTGGCAGCAGCGCGCGGCGCTGGCGAGCGTTGTGTTCCAAGGTTCGTGGCTGGGCGCCGCCCTGGTCATGTTCGGCATCGCGTTGCAGGTCGCGGGCACGTTCGCGGCGCTCGATGTGGTGCAGCAGTATGGATTGCTGATTTCGATCTATGGCCTGGTATTGGCGCTGCTCGGCCTGCATTCGTCGGCGCGGCTGTGGGCGCCGCTGCTGATGCTCGCGCTGATGATTCCTCTGCCTGAGTTTCTGCTGCAGAATTTCTCCGCGCAGCTGCAGCTGATCTCCTCGCAGATCGGCGTGTGGTTCGTGCGCCTGTTCGGCATCAGCGTATTCGTCGAAGGCAACGTCATCGACCTGGGCACGTACAAGCTGCAGGTCGCGGAAGCCTGCGACGGCTTGCGCTACCTGTTCCCGCTGATGACGCTGTCTTTCATCATGGCTTACTTCTTCCGCGTGTCGATGTGGAAGCGTGTGCTGCTGTTCCTCTCCAGCATTCCCATCACCATCCTGATGAACAGCCTGCGCATCGGCACCATCGGCGTAATGGTGGAGCACTGGGGCGTGCGGATGGCGGAGGGTTTCCTGCACGAGTTCCAGGGATGGGCGGTGTTCATGGTGAGCGCGGCGCTGATGCTGGGCGAGATGATGTTGCTCGCGAAGGTGGGCCGCGACTCGCGCCCGTGGCGCGAAGCATTCGGGCTGGACGCGCCCGCATCGGTGGCGGCGAACGCGCCGCCCGCGCGGCGGTCGATTCCCGGATCGTTCATCCTGAGCAGCGTGGCAATGGTGCTCTTCGCCGCCGCGGTCATGTTCGCGCCGCAACGCACGCAGGCGATTCCGGTGCGCGAGCAGTTCATTTCGTTTCCCAATCAATTCGATGCGTGGACCGGCAAGCGCGATGCGCTGGAGCGCATCTATCTCGATGCCTTGCAGCTCGATGACTACATCATGGCCGACTATTTGCGCGGCCCGAAGGATGTCGTCAATTTCTACGTCGCCTGGTACGACTCGCAGAAGGCGGGACAATCCGCACACTCACCGCGCTCCTGTTTGCCTGGCGGCGGCTGGCGGATCACGCAACTGGACCAGCGCAACGTCGCGGGCGTCACCGCCGCATCGCAGCCGCTGCGTGTGAACCGCGCGGTCATCGAACTCGGGCCAAGCCGGCAGGTGGTCTACTACTGGTTCCAGCAGCGCGGCCGCATCATCACGAATGAATACATGGTGAAGTGGTACTTGTTCTGGGATGCTTTCAAGCAGCAGCGTTCGGATGGCGCGCTGGTGCGGCTCACCTCGATGGTGCGCGCGGGCGAAACACCTGCTGACGCGGACCGTCGCCTCACCGAGTTCGCCGCGCAGGTTGCGCCGCGACTCGATCGCTACGTTCCTGACTGAAGACGGTCATGGTGTTGCTGCTTGGTTTCCTGCTGGCGATGAGCGTGACGATGGCGCTCATTCCGCCGCTAATGCGCGCGGCCGGATACTGGCAGGTGTTGGACCAGCCGTCCGATCGCAAGGTGCATACGACTCCCGTGCCGCGCGTCGGCGGCATCGCGATGGCGGCGGGCATGCTGCTGGCGGTGGTGCTCTGGGGGAATTTCGCCCAACCCATGCCTTCGCTGCTCGCGGGTGTCGTCGTACTGCTGGTGTTCGGTGTGTGGGACGATCGAGTAACGCTGGGCGCTGCGCCTAAATTTCTCGGTCAGGCCATCGCCGTGCTGCTGGTGATGCTGCTCGGCGATGTGACCATCGGCACGATCACGCTGGATGCGCGACACTCTTTGCCGCCGTGGCTGGCGCAGCCGCTGACGTTCATGTTTCTGCTCGGCGTCACGAACGCCATCAACCTCGCCGACGGACTCGACGGACTTGCCGGCGGCACGACGCTGCTGTCGCTGGGCGCACTCGCGCTGCTGGCCTTCACCGCGGGCAACACGTTCGTTGCGCCAGTGGCGGTGTTCGTGACCGGCGCCATCCTCGGATTCCTGCGCTTCAACACGCATCCGGCGCGTGTGTTCATGGGCGACAGCGGCAGCCAGATTCTCGGTTTCTCAGCCGGCGTGCTGGCCGTGGTGCTGACGCAGGATCCCGCGACGCCGCTGAGTTCGGCGCTGCCGCTGCTGCTGCTCGGCATTCCCATCATCGACACGCTGATGGTGATGACGCAGCGCATGCTGCAGGGCCGCTCGCCGTTTCACGCCGATCGTAATCACATCCATCATCGGCTGCTCGCATTCGGGCTGGATCATCACGAAGCGGTGATCATCATCTACTTGCTGCAGGCGAGCTTGTTCGTACTGGCATGGTTCATGCGATTCCAGTCCGATTTGCTGATCGCAGCGGTGTTCCTGCTGCTGGCGCTGGCAGTGATCGCTTTGCTGGAGACGGGCAGGGCGCGTGCGTGGCGACGCGGCGTTGCCGGACAGCCCGCGCACAAGTCCGCGGTGCGCCGCGCTTTCGACTGGTTGCGCGCGCCGGACCATATTCCGCGCTGGTCGTTGTGGAGCATTGGCGCACTGACCACTTGCTACCTCGCGTCGGTCGCGTGGCGTTGCACTGCACCCGTCGCCGATGTCCGCTGGCTGGCTGCGGCGCTCGGTATCGCCTTGTGTATGACACTCGTAACACGATGGAGTGCCACTGAGCCGAGCTGGTTCGGCAAGGGCGCGTTGTACATCTGTGCGGTGCTGGCTGTGTACCTGGATTACTGGGCTGAAACCGAACCTTCGCGCTGGTCGCAGGCGGTTCTGTTCGGCGGTTTGGTCCTGGCCGTCGCCCTGCGCTTCAGGCTGACCAGCGACCGACGCTTCCGCATCACACCGCTGGACATCCTCGTCGTATTCGCCGCCGCGGTGATTCCGAACCTGCCTGGTTCGCTGGCGGTGCCGGCGGGCGCCGGCGTCAGCGTGGGAAAACTCGTCGTGCTTTTCTATGGACTGGAAACGCTGTTCTCCAGTGAAGGGCGCAGTTGGCGCTGGGCCAGCATTGGTGCGCTCGGATTTCTCGCCGCCTGCGTATTGGAGATCGGCGCGCGCCTGTAATTGCAATGCGCTGGAATGCGCGGATGTGCGCACGACTGTCACACAGCCGTCAAATCACGGTACTACGCTGCTGCGGCGCCAGCGAATAGTTCCCTCGCTGCAACGTTTCATGCGTCGCAGTCCGTTTCCCTGTCAGACCTTTCCCGCGAGTGTTATCGATCATGATACGCAGATTGTATTGTCATGCGGCCGTCATCCTTGCCGCGACGGTGCTCGCCGCCTGTGGCGGCCCCGAAGCCCGCAAAGCCAGCTACCTCGAGAAGGGCGACCGCTACCTCGCCGCAAGCAACTACGAAAAGGCCGGCGTGGAGTTCCGCAACGCGCTGCAGATCGATCCCACCGACGCCAACGCACGCTACAGCGTCGGCCTCGTTGCCGAACGCCTCAACAATCCGCGCGAAGCGGTGGGCCAGTACCAGGCAGCCATCGACAATGACCCCAATCACGTGCCTGCGCGCGCCGCGCTCGCGCGTTTGTTCCTGTTCGGTGGCCTGCCGGACAAGGCGTTGGAATTGGTAGCGCCGGGGCTGGTGCAGAATCCGAACGATGCTTCGCTGCTGACCGTGCGCGGCGCGGCCAAAGCTCAGCGTGGCGACACGGAAGGAGCCTTTGAAGACGCGCAGGCGGCGCTGCGTATCGCGCCCGACGATGAATACGCCGTCGCGCTGCTCGCGTCGCTCTACCGGCAGAGCGCGCGCAGCGACAAGGCGATCGAAGTCGTTCGCGCCGGCTTGGAGAAGTTGCCGAAGAGCGTCGACCTGCGCGTCGTGCTGGCTGACCTGGAGATGGCGCAGGATCATTTGCCGCTGGCCGAGGCGCAGCTGAAGGAAGTGATTGCACTGCAACCTGATGAAATGAGCCATCGCTACCGCCTCGCACGCTTCTACCTGATCAACAAGAACCAGCCCGCGGCGGAACAGACGCTGCGCGAGGCCATCAAGTTCGCGCCGGACAATGTCGAGGCTAAGGTGGCGTTCGTCGACCTGCTGGCCTCGCAGCAGAGCGTCGACAAGGCCGAGTCCGAGTTGAAGGCATTCGCGGCGCAGGAAAAGGACGGCCACAAGCTGCAGATGGCATTGGCGCGCTTCTATGAAACGCATGCCAAGTCCGACAAAGCTGAAGACGTTTATCGCGCCGTCATCAAGGAAGCGGACACGGCGCCGGACGGCCTGCAGGCGCGCACGCGATTGGCGGCGCTGCTCGTGCAGCGCAACGATATTGCCAAGGCCGAACAGCTCATCGCGCAGGTACTCAAGGAGAATCCGCGCGACAACGATGCGCTGATACTGCGCGGCAATCTGGCGCTGGGCAAAGGCGATGCCGCCACAGCCATCGCCGACCTGCGCGCCGTGCTGCGCGATCAGCCCAATGCCGTTCCCGTGATGCGTGCGCTTGCGCGAGCGCATCTGCAGAACAATGAGCTGGCGATCGCGGAAGAAACCCTGCGCGCCGCGGCGCAGGCGAATCCCACCGATCGGCCGGTCCGCGTCGAGCTGGCGCAACTCCTTGCGCAAAGCGGGCGCCTCGAGCAGGCCCGTCCGCTGCAGCAGCAACTGGTGAGCGAAATGCCTAGCGACATGGACGCACTGCAGTCGCTGTTCCGGACACAGCTCGCGCTCCGGGATTTCACGGCGGCGCGTACTACCGCGACCAGCATCGAGGCCACTCGCCCCGACCTGCCGCTCGGCGCGTATTTCGTCGGTACGGTAGATGAGACGGAACGCAAGTACGACGCCGCGGCGCAGGCTTACGATCGTGCCTTGGCAATCGCGCCCGGCTCTGCCGAGCCGCTGACGGCGCGAGTCCGCATCGATCTGGCGCGCAAGGAACCGGTCCAGGCGCTGGCGCGGTTGGATAAGACCATCGCGGATCAGCCCGACAATGTCATCGCGCGTAATCTGAAGGGTGAGCTGCTGATGGCGCGCGGCGAAACCGCGCCGGCAATCGCGGTGTTCGAGGATGCAATCGCGAAGACGCCGGGCTGGTGGATGCCGTATCGCGGGCTTGCGCTGGCGCATCTCGCTGCGAAGCAGCCCGAGGGCGCGGTGCAAGCGCTGGAACGCGGACTGAAAAACACCAATGGCGCGGAAGCACTGAGCACCGATCTCGCTTCGATGTATGAACGCCTGGGCCGCGCCGACGACGCAATCCGCGTTTATGAAAACATGGTCAAGCGCGATCCACGCTCTATCGGCGCCGCCAACAACCTGGCGATGCTGCTGGTGAGCTATCGCACGGATGCAGCCAGCCTGGAGCGCGCGCAGCAATTGAGCGAAGGCTTGAGCAGCCGCAGCGAACCTGCGGTACTCAACACGCGCGGCTGGGTGAAGTTCAAGCGCGGCGACTACCAGGCGGCGCTTGGATTGCTGGCGCAGGCGGTGGACAAGTCGCCCGATTCGCCGGTCATGCGCTACCACCTCGGCATGGCGCAGCTGCGCACCGGCGATCATCACGCGGCACGGGAAAACCTGGAAGCGGCGATCAAGGCTGGCAACGGCTTCATGGGCGTGAAAGAAGCCCAGGCCGCACTCGACGAAATCAAACGTGCCGGCTGAGGCGAAGGATTGCTCGTGTTCAAATCAATTGCATGGATTCCTGCGCTCGTCATTCTTGGCTTGGGCGCCAGTACTGCGGCACTGAGTGCGACCGTTTTCGAAACGACGGAACTGGCGGCAGCCACCGCGAGCGCCGATGCCGACTTGCCGGCGCCCGTCACGTTCGAGGTCACGACCGCCGGCAGTTACACGGTAACGCTGACGGACCTGCGCGCGCCGCAAGAGTTGAGTTCGCTACGCGCTGCCGTCGCGCGCGATCTGGCGACTGTCGCGGAGTTGGAGGTGGAATATCCGGCATCACCGCTACTGCCGGCGACGCAAAGCTTTACGGCAACACCCGGCACATATCGCATTCACGTGCTCGGCGCCGCTGCAGGCGGTACGGCTGGCGGCAGCTTCGGCGTCAGCGTCGCGCCGAGCGCAGGTGGCGCTGCGTTGATCGATCACGCCGGCGCCATCAATGCGCCGACTCAGTCCAGCGATGGACTGTCGGCATTGCAGACGAACTTCACAATCGCGCAGGCCGGCACTTATCGAGTGGTGGTGACCGACTTGGTCTTCCCGGCAGCCTTGGCATCGTCGCAAACACTGGTGCTGCGTGAAACAGGTTCCGGCCCTGTCGTCGTGCCGTTCACGCAAGGATTCTTCGCCGCTACGCCGGGGACATATCAATTGCTGATCGTGGCTCAAGCGGCCGCGCCGGAGCTGGCCGGCCTGTACAGCGTCAGCATCGATTCCGGAATCGGCACGGCGGTCGTCTATCAATATACTCAGCCGGTCGGCAACCTGACGCCCGCGACTACAGTGACGATCACCACCGCCGGTCAGCACACTTTGACGCTGGCCGACATCAACTTTCCGGTGCCGCTGGATGCGATCGCTGCTGTCGTGACGCAGAATGGCGCGGTGCTGGGTACGCTTGGCGCAGCGGGCGCGGTAAATTTCTCAGCGGTGCAGGGCGCGACGCAGATCTATGCGCACGCAACGCCTAGTGCGGCTGACGCGGTGGGTGCATTCAGCGTGCTACTTGCGCGTGGGGCGCAGAGTCTCTACGCCGACGTCTTGATTGCCGACGCCTCGCCTGAGCCTGCTACGCCGACAATCTATGCCGTCAAGTCCAGCAGTGCCGCAACATCCGGCGCCTACCAGCTGAAGATAGAGGACTTCGCGTTTCCGCTCGCGTTTGCGTCGTTGCAGAGCGCGGTGATTCAAGATTCAACCGTCATCGGTACGTCCAACGGCGCCGGGACAGCGCAGTTCACGCTGCAAGCATCGCCGGTGAAAGTATTGATCGCTGTCCGTCCGCCGGCTGGCGGCTCGCACAATGCCCTGTTCGGCCTCACCGTCACGCCCGCCGGCGGCGGTGCGCCATTGCTTGAAACCACGCAAGGCGTCGGCGGCTTGTTCAGAACTCACGTCGTGCCCATCGCGGCGGACGGACCTTACGATCTGACCTTGCGCGACCTCGAATTCCCGTTGGCCATGCCGACCGCCGCTCTGGCAATCACGCGCGGCACGACACTGATCGGACAGATCTTTGGCGGCGGCACCGTGCCGCGGCAGCAGTTGACGGCCGGCACATACGTACTGAACTTTCTCGGCCAGCCGGCAGCCAGCGAAGCACACGGCACCTACGGCATCAGAGTCTCCGATTCGCCCCCGCAGCCCACAGTCACGTTGTCCGCCAACCCGATGGCGATCACGTCGGGCGCGCAGGTCACTCTGCAATGGACGGCAGGCAATGCGACGACGTGTACGGCGTCGAACGGCTGGACCGGCACGAAGGGTGCGTCCGGGTCTGAGTCGGTGGGTCCGTTGAATGCCACGACCACATTCGCTCTGGCATGCACCGGCCCAGGCGGCACGGGTAATGCTTCTGTGACGGTCACTGTGTCAGCGCCGAGCGCGAGCGGTGGCGGCGGCGGTGCCCTCGGTCTGCAGTTCCTCGCCGCGCTGTGCCTGTTGGTTGCAATGCGATTTGCCGGCAAGACAGGACCATCATCAAACTGAAACGTCAGCGACATTCCATTGTTAGCTAGCTCGACTAGCCTGCCCTCGTCCTGAGATGGACGGCGGACTGGCTTGATCGAGGAGTAGCTGCAATGCGCCATGTCACTTGCTTGCGTGTATTCGCGATCTCGGTCGCGACAATGATTGGCTTACCGGCTTTCGCCCATGGCGACGCCGGCCATTCGCTGGAATCGGACCAGGCGGACGAGCGTCTGGACAATCCGGCCACCCGCCAGAAGGCGAGCGTGCGGCTGCGCTGGAGGGATCCGCGCGCGGCACTCGATCCCATCGTCAATCTCAAAGTGCTGGGCATCAACGACTTCCATGGCCAGCTCTCGCCGCGCTTGGTCGGCGCGCGTCCCGCGGGCGGCGCTGCCGTGCTCGCCGCGTATCTGAAGAATGCCGCCGCCGACGCAGAAGACGGTTCGCTGATCATTCACGCCGGCGACCAGGTGGGCGCGTCACCACCGAACTCGGCGCTGTTGCAGGACGAGCCTGCTATCAGCGTGCTCAATCTGCTGACCAATCAACATTGCTTCGCGACCGGGCCTGTCGGGCGCAATGCCGCCTGGAACTGGGCTTTGCAGCAACCACGCTGCAACGTGATCGGGACGCTCGGCAATCATGAGTTCGACGAGGGCGTCACCGAGATGCTGCGCCTCATCTACGGCGGCAACTCTGCCAAGGGCCCGTTCCTGGAAGCGAAGTGGCGAGGCGCGCAGTTCCCGTATGTGTCCGCGAATGTCGTGGACAGCTCCTCCGGCCGGCCGATCCTGCCGCCGTACACGATCAAATGGGTAAACGGCGTGCGCGTCGGCGTCATCGGCGCGGCGCTCGAGGAAACGCCGACGATCGTGACGCCGACGGGCGTGTCAGGCGTACGCTTCCTGGACGAAGCGCCGGCGATCAACCGCTACGTCAGGGAACTCAAATCTCGCGGTGTTCGTACCATCATCGTCACCATTCATCAAGGCGCGACGCAGCCGAGCTACACCGGCACCACCGACGCGGATGCGGGCGCGGTCAGCGGTGAGATCGTGCCGATCATCGAGCAACTCGACGACGAGGTGGACGTGGTGATCTCAGGCCATCGCCACGCCTTCACGAATGCGCTCGTGCCGAACCGCAACGGCAAGGAGATCCTCGTCGTGCAGGCCTTTTCGGCCAGCACCGCCTACGACGACATCGATCTCGCCATCAGCCGAAAATCGGGCGATGTCGTGGAAAAATCCGCGGCGATTGTTACTACCTGGGCCGACGAAGGGCCTGGCCTGAGCCCCGATTACAAGGTGGCGAAGTTGGTCGCCGCGGCCGACGAAGTGGTCGCGCCGCTGGTCGGTGAGGTGATAGGAGTCGCATCGGCTGCCCTGACCCGAACTGAGAACACTGCCGGCGAATCGTCGTTGGGGAATCTGATCGCCGACGCGCAGCGCGTGACGACCGGCGCTCAGTTCGCCTTCATGAATCCCGGCGGCATCCGCGCCGACCTCGCTACCGGCGAGGTGACGTGGGGCGACCTGTTCACGATCCAACCCTTCGGCAACGATCTGGTCTCCATGAATCTGAGCGCGGCGCAGATCAAGACCTTGCTTGAACAGCAATGGCAAGGACAGACGACACCGCGGATCTTGAAGACCTCAGGTCTCACGTATCGCTGGGATGCAACGCGTCCGATCGGCGATCGTGTCGTCGCCATCCTCGGCGCCGACGCCAATCCCCTGGATCTCTCGGCCACCTATCGCGTCACGGTGAACAGCTTCATGGCGGCAGGCGGCGACAATTTTCTCGTGCTGCCGCAGGGCACGAACCGCATCGTGGGTCCGGTGGACCTGGATGCACTCGTCACCTACGTTCGCAACCTCACGCAGCCGTTCAGTGCTGCAATCGAGGGACGCATCGTCCGCATCAATTGACGGCGCGCGTGCGCTTACTCGCCATCGATCCGTCATGCGCGCGCAACACAAAAGTCGTCAAGTTGGTTGCTGCTTCAACTTAGCTGCTTCTTAAACCAGGTGCGAGTTCATGAACCATATCAGCCGTAGAAGTTTCGTCGCGACCTTGTCCGCGGCGGGCCTGGCTCCATCTGCCTTTGCGCACGGGCGCGAAGGCGCGCCGAACCGAGGCGCTGCAGGCTTTCTGCACGGCGTCGCCAGCGGCGATCCGTTGCACGATCGCGTGATCCTGTGGACTCGCATTACGCCGCAGCAGTGGACGGATGAGGTGCAAGGCTGCTGGTACATGGCGACGGACGCCAAGATGAAACGCATCTGCTGCTCCGGCGGGTTCGCGACCGATATCACGCGCGACTTCACGGTGAAGATCGATGCCTGCGGATTGGAGCCCGGCAAAACCTACTATTACCGCTTCGAGACGCGCGGCAGCGCATCGCCCATTGGACGCACGCGGACGCTGCGCTTCGGGAAAACGGACGCCCTGCGGCTGGCCTTCGTCTCCTGCTCGAACTTTCCCTACGGCTATTTCAATGCCTACGCCCGCATCGCCGAACGCAACGATCTGGATTTCGTGGTCCATCTCGGCGATTACATCTACGAGTACGCATTGGGAGAGTATGCCGCTCCGGCGCTGGCAGGCATTCGCGACGTCAAGCCGGTCAACGAGATCGTCTCACTGATCGATTACCGGATGCGCCACGCGCTGTACAAGACCGATGCGGACCTGCAGGAAGTGCATCGCCAGCAGCCTTTCATCTGCGTCTGGGACGACCACGAAGCGGCGAACGATGCCTATCGCGACGGTGCGGAAAATCACAACCCGGAACAAGGCGAAGGCGCATGGCAGGTACGTAGGCGGCACGCCGTGCGCGCATACAACGAATACATGCCGATTCGCAGCCGCTCCGTCTTTGACGACAAGGTGTATCGGCACTTTCGCATCGGCGACCTCGCCGATCTGATCATGCTGGACACGCGGCTGCATGGCCGCGACAAGCAGGCGGCGTTCATGACTGGCCAGGCCGACCTGCCGGTGACCGATCCCGTCATTGCGGACCCGCAACGCACGCTGCTGGATTTCGACCAGGAACAATGGCTCGAACGCAAGCTGTGGAGTTCCAAGCAACGCGGTGCGCATTGGCGCATTTTGGGACAGCAAGTGATGATGGCGCAGCTGAGCGCCACGTTCGGGCAGACCATCATCAACCCGGATCAGTGGGACGGTTATGCGCCGGCGCGGCAGCGCCTGTTCCGCAATTTCATCGACAACGACATCCACAACAACGTGGTGCTCAGCGGCGATATTCATTCGTCGTGGTGCAACGACCTGTCGGTGAATCCTTGGGATCCCGCCGTGGGCTATGACCCCGCGTCGGGAAGCGGCGTAGTCGGCGTCGAGTTCGTTACACCTGCGGTCACCTCGCCGGGCCCCTTTCCAGACGCCGCGACCGCCGCGGTGGTTGCGGCTCAACTCAAGTTCGTGTCGCCGCACATGAAGTACATCGACTTGTCGCAGCGGGGCTACGGGATACTCGATGTCACGCGGCAGCGCGCGCTGTGCGAGATTTATCACGTCGCAAGTGTCGCTGCACGCAGCCCGGAACAGCGGCTGGCGGCTTCCTTCGTAAGCCAGGCAGGTCACAACGTATTGCAGCCGGCCACTGCGAACGCACCAGCGCAAGTTCTCGCGGACCCGGCGCCTGCTGCGAATTAGTCTCCGGCGATAGCGAGTTCCAAGGCTTCGGCGAGGCCGCCTGCATCGACATGGCCGATCGAGCGCCTGGCCGCCTGCAGCACCGACGCGCTGGCGTTGGCCATTGCGATCGGATAGCCGACCATACGCAGCGCCGATAGATCGTTGTCGGCGTCGCCAACGTACATCACCTCGGGCAATGTCAGCCCGTACTGCGTAGCCACGGATTGAATGGCATTGCCTTTGTTGGCGCCCTTTGGGGTGAGACCGACAAAGCGAGTGTCGGGCATCAACGGCGAAGTGGACTGCGCGACCTCGAGACCGGCAGGTGCGTGCGCCATTGCCTCGATCGCATCCGCGGGCGACAGAAGCCATTGCGCTCGTACGATCGGACGCTGCAGCGATTGCAAGGGCATGGGCTCGAACGGCACGCCGAGGAGGTGCGCGTGTTCCTGCGCCCATGCGCCGACGCTCTCCGTCACGTAGCTGTCGTCGCTGTATAGCTCAAGGACGTGCCCCGTGCTGCGCGACTGTGCGATCAGAAACTCAACGCAATCGGCGGACAGATTGCTGGAATGAGACAGGCCGCTCGCCAGATTCACGATGCTCGCGCCGTTCTGAAAGATGTGCCAGCCGCCGGCATCGAGTCGTTGCGCATACTGCAGCGCTGATCCGAACGCGGGGCGCCCGGAGCAGAGCGTGAGATGAATCCCCGCGGCGCGCGCACGTTCTGCGGCCCGCCAGACGATGGGATCGACGATACCCGAAGATCCTACAAGTGTGCCGTCGACATCGATGCCTACCAAGCGAATCAACTATCGTCTCCGGGGCGTGCGCGTGATGCGGCTGTTGGATTCTACTCCGGTGCGCCGGTGTTCTGCCGGCAGATCGGTGTACCAAAGGACAGTAACACTTCCCGCGCGGACGTCGATAATCACTGTCGAATCGCAGATGCAATGCGCGGCGATTCTTCCCGCTACTTCGTTGCGAGTATTTCACCATGGGCCTGCGATCCGAATTGTTTCGAGGCGACGCCAAACTTGAGGCCGCCGCAGTAGCGGATCCTTCGCATATAGAGCTGGGCGCGCGCGGTGACCATGTACTGAAGATCCAGCAGGCGCTCATCGAACTGGACGGTGCGTCGCTCGACGCGGATTCGGCGTACGGCCCGGCCACGGCCAGCGCGGTGCTGGCGTACAAGAAGAAGCGCAAGATCATCAATCGTAGTTATCAGTCGCAGGCCGACAACATCGTCGGCAAG